>JAAUYH010051122.1_pt1 | contig 36314 bp, 31 predicted proteins | sample 7278061 | NCBI WGS metagenome assembly JAAUYH01 (sample SAMN14350203, study PRJNA611818) | marine sediment metagenome | isolation source: surface marine sediment (0.6m) | place: French Polynesia: Moorea | collected 2018-08 | reverse complement strand
ATGGCGTCCACCACCTCCATGCCCTGAATGACCTGGCCGAATACGGCGTAGCCCCACGCGTTGGAGTGGGTTTTACCCGTGTGATTCAATGCGACGTTGTCCACCACGTTGATGAAGAACTGGGCGGTGGCGGAGTGGGGATTCATGGTGCGGGCCATGGCCAGGGTGCCGCGCGCGTTGGGCAGCATATTGTCGGCCTCGTTTTCGATGGGCTCGTGGGTGGGTTTGCGCAGCAGCTCAGGACCATAGCCGCCGCCCTGGATCATGAAATTGGCGATGACCCGGTGAAACACGGTGCCGTCATAAAAACCTTCCACCACGTAGCGTACGAAGTTGTTGACCGTCTTGGGGGCCTTGTCCGGATACAGTTCCAGCACAATGTTCCCCATGTTGGTTTCAAAACTGACAAATCGCTTGTCCGTTTCTTCCTGGGCCAGTGTGATTCCGTGCAGCGCCATCAGCAGGATGAGAAGGCATTTTTTCATGGTTTCCGTCCGGGTTTGCCGCTAATCAGAGCGCGAAGGATAATGCTTTGCCTGGAATAAGACCAGATGCCCAGCAGCCGGGAGAGCGGCCACTTGTCTACCCACACCGTTGACAGCATCCAGCCCATCATCTGGGATTCCCGCGGGTGCCTGCGCCTGCTGGACCAGCGGCGCCTGCCCGAGGAGGAAACCTACCTGGAGTTTACCGATCCGCGGGAGGTGGCCGCCGCCATTACCGACCTGGTGGTGCGGGGAGCGCCGGCTATCGGTATCACTGCGGCCTACGCCGTGGTGCTGTCTGCATTGCGCCATTCCGAACATCCACAGCCACTGGTACAGATCGAGCAGGACATGGAGGTGCTGCGGGCCGCCAGGCCAACGGCGGTCAATCTCGAATGGGCCCTGGCCCGTATGGACCAGCTGATTCACTCCTGTGATCCGTCCAGCATGGGCCGGCTGGCGGGTGATCTGCTGCAGGCGGCAATGGAGATTCACCAGCACGACATCGCCGCCAACCACGCCATGGGCGAGCTGGGCGCCAGCCTGATTGAACCGGGCAGCGCCGTGATGACTCACTGTAATGCCGGCGCCCTGGCAACTGGCGGTTATGGTACCGCGCTGGGGGTGATTCGTTCGGCCTTCGGCCAGGGACGGGTGCGCCAGGTTTACGCCGGAGAAACGCGTCCCTGGCTGCAGGGTTCACGCCTGACCGCCTGGGAGTTGTGCCGGGAACAGATACCGGTTTCACTGGTTACCGAGGGTGCGGTGGCCCCCCTGTTTCGCGAGGGCCTGGCCGAATGGCTGATCACCGGGGCGGACCGAATTGCCGCCAATGGCGACGTGGCCAACAAGATTGGCACTTACTCAGCCGCGCTGCATGCGCGACACCACGGCGCCCGGGTGATGGTGGTGGCACCCCTGTCCACCATCGATTTCAGCGCTGACAGCGGCGAGGACATCCCCATCGAGCAGCGCTCCCCGGACGAAATCCTGACCGCCGGGGGGCAGCCGGTGGCCGCGGCGGGAGCAGGTGCGTGGAATCCGGTTTTCGACGTCACACCGGCGGAACTGGTGGATGTGATTGTGTGCGAAACGGGCATCGCCCGGGCACCTTTCAGGGAGTCCCTGTCGGCCCTGGCGGGCCGGAATACCGCATCTGGCGGTTGACGCCTGATTTCCAACCCTGATTTTGGGCTTTTCGCCCTGTAGACCCGTTGGGAGTCGCTGACAGGCTTTTGTCAGAATGTCTTTAGGGGGTCGATTCTGGTAAAATCTTGCCTTTACGACCTTCTCACGGGCGCAGTGCAAAAAAACACAAAAAAGACGCTTGCCTGCAACTCTAAAATTCAAAGGCGAAGGACCCGGTCCTTCACGGGCTGCTGTGACATTTCTGGCAGTCCGCCTGGAGTGAACTCACGTGGCTGAACTGGCAAAAGAAATCCTACCGGTCAATCTCGAAGACGAGATGAAGCAGTCCTACCTGGACTATGCCATGAGCGTGATCGTGGGTCGGGCGCTGCCCGACGTTCGCGACGGCCTCAAGCCGGTGCACCGGCGGGTGCTGTACGCCATGTCGGAGCTGGGCAACGACTGGAACAAACCCTACAAGAAATCCGCCAGGGTGGTGGGTGACGTCATCGGTAAGTATCACCCCCACGGGGATACCGCGGTCTACGACACCATCGTCCGCATGGCCCAGCCGTTTGCCATGCGCTACCTGCTGGTGGACGGCCAGGGCAACTTCGGATCGGTAGACGGTGATGCCCCGGCGGCCATGCGTTACACCGAAGTGCGCATGTCCAAGCTGGCCCACGAGATTCTGCGGGACCTGGATCGTGAAACCGTCGATTTCGTGCCCAACTACGACGAGTCCGAGTCCGAGCCGGTGGTGCTGCCCACCCGGGTGCCCAATCTGCTGGTCAACGGTTCCGCCGGAATTGCCGTGGGCATGGCCACCAACATCCCGCCCCACAACCTGAGGGAAGTGATCGACGCGGTCATTGCCCTGATGAATGACCCGGAGCTGGACGTTGAGGCGCTGATGGAAATGCTGCCGGGTCCGGATTTCCCCACCGCCGGCATCATCAACGGTGCCGCGGGTATCCGGGATGCCTATCGCACCGGACGGGGCCGTATCTACGTGCGCGCCCGCCACCAGATCGAAACCGACGAATCCAACGGCAAACAATCCATTATCGTGACCGAGCTGCCTTACCAGGTGAACAAGGCCCGGCTGATGGAAAAGATCGCCGAGCTGGTCAAGGAAAAGAAGCTGGAGGGCATCACCGAGCTGCGCGATGAGTCGGACAAGGACGGCATGCGCATGGTGATTGAGCTGCGCCGGGGCGAAGTGGCCGAGGTGGTGCTGAACAACCTGTTTCAGCATACCCAGATGCAGAACGTGTTCGGCATCAACATGGTGGCCCTGGTGGACGGGCAGCCGCGGCTGTTGAACCTGAAAGAGGTGCTGGAGGCCTTCGTTGCCCACCGGCGCGAAGTCGTCACCCGTCGCACGCTGTATGACCTGCGTAAGGCGCGGGACCGCGCCCACGTCCTGGAAGGCCTCACCGTGGCATTGGCCAATATCGACGAGGTCATTGAGTTGATCAAACGATCGCCCTCGCCGAAGGATGCCCGGGAAGCACTGACCGCCAGGCTGTGGGAGCCGGGCGTCGTCAGCAGCCTGCTGGAGCGCACCGGTGCCGAGGCATCCCGGCCGGACGAACTGCCTGAAAATGTCGGACTGACCGACGGCGGATACCAACTGTCCGAGGGGCAGGCCCAGGCCATTCTCGAGCTGAGGCTGAATCGCCTGACCGGGCTGGAGCAGGACAAGCTGGTCAAGGAATACGAAGAGATCCTCGACAACATCGCGGAACTGCTGGCCATCCTGTCAGACCCCAACCGGCTGATGGAGGTGATCCGGGAAGAGCTGGAAGATCTGCGGGAAGAGTTTGGCGACGAGCGCCGCACCCAGATCAACCAATCCCACGCCGGCCTCAGCCTGGAGGACCTCATCAGCGAAGAGGATGTGGTGGTGACTCTGTCCCATTCGGGCTATGCCAAATCCCAGCCGCTGGATGCCTACCGGGCCCAACGGCGCGGGGGGCGGGGCCGTTCGGCCACCAGCATGAAGGAAGAGGACTTCGTCGACCAGCTGTGGGTCGCCAATACCCATGACACCCTGCTGTGCTTCAGCAGCCGGGGCAAGGTCTACTGGATCAAGGTCTATGAGTTACCCCAGGCCAGCCGGGCGGCGCGGGGCAAGCCCATTGTCAACCTGCTGCCCCTGGAAGAAGGCGAACGGGTCAACGCGGTACTACCGGTACGGGAGTTTCCCGAGGACACCTTTGTGTTCTTCGCGGCCCGGTCCGGCTACGTCAAGAAAACGCCCCTGGCGGCCTATTCACGACCCCGGGCCAACGGCATCATTGCCATCGACCTGCCGGAAGACGACGAACTGGTCGGCGTGGCGGTCACCGATGGCTCCCGGGATATCCTGCTGTTCTCCAGTGGCGGCAAGTGCATTCGATTCGACGAATCCGACGTGCGCTCCATGGGGCGCGGCGCCCGCGGCGTGATCGGCATCCGCCTGCCGGGGGGCTCGACACTGGTTTCCATGATAGTCGCCGATGAAGGCCAGGTGCTCACGGCCACCGAACGCGGCTTTGGCAAGCGCACCGACCTGGAGGAGTTCCCCCGGCACCGTCGCGGCGGCCAGGGTGTGATTTCCATTCAGACCTCGGAACGCAACGGCAGCTGCGTGGGGGCCGTCCAGGTGACCGAAGACCATGAAATCATGCTGATCAGCAACGGCGGCACTCTGGTCCGAACCCGGGTCGGTGAGGTGTCCACCCAGGGCCGCAACACCCAGGGTGTGACCCTGATCCGGCTGGATGACGGGGAGATGCTGGTTGGCATCGCGCCCATCGAATCCATGGACGACGAAAACGGGGACGACGAAAACGGGGAAGATCAGGAAGTCGCCGAGGAGTCCGGCGGAGAGAGTTGAGGGGCGGCCATCAGGCCACCCCCCGAATACAATTACAGGGTCGCCAGCACCGATTCGGCGCTGCTGACCCGGAACTCACCAGCGGCTTCCACGTGCAGGCCTGTAATCACGCCGTCATCTGCCACCAGGGCAAAACGCTGTGACCGCTCACCCATACCGAAACCCGTGGCGTCCATTTCCAGGCCCAGCGCCCGGGTGAAATCGCCATTGCCGTCGGCCAGCATCAGGACGCTGTCCCCGGTGCCCTGGCTGTCTCCCCAGGCACCCATGACGAACACGTCGTTGACGGACATGCAGGCAACGGTGTCAACACCTTTTGCCTTGAAATCCCCGGCGTGCTGGACAAAACCCGGCAGGTGCTGAGCCGAACAGGTTGGGGTAAACGCGCCGGGAACGGCAAACAGGACCACTTTCCTGCCGCCAAAAATGTCCTGGGTACTGAGCGCCTGGACGCCGTCGTCCATGGTGGTCAGGGTGGCTTCGGGTATACGATCACCGACTTGAACGGTCATGAAAACCTCCGGGTTTCAGGGAATGGAATGAGGCCGGGAGTAAATCAGCCCTGGGGTAAAAACTCCGTGACGGTATCCATCAGGATTTTTTCGGTTACCGGCTTGGTGATATAACCCTTGGCGCCCTGGCGAAGGCCCCAGACCCGGTCGGTCTCCTGGTCCTTGGTAGTAACCAGGATGATGGGGATGTGGGCGGTGGCGTCGTCGCGACTCAGGGTACGGGTGGCCTGGAAGCCGTTGAGGTTGGGCATGACGACGTCCATCAGGATCAGGTCCGGAGCTTCATCCCGGGCAACCTGGATACCCTCCTCGCCGTCCTCGGCGGTAATCGGGTCGTGTCCCACCTTTTCAACCAGTTTCTGCAGGCTGTAAAGCTGCGACGGTGAATCGTCAACGATCAGGATTTTGGCCATTTTTAAGTGCTTCCCACGCAAAATTTATTATCGTTTTTATTTATATAATCGCGCGCTACTGTACCCCAATCGCGCCCATAACCTGCGAGTTTACAACAGTTTGGGGCAATAAAGGGAACCGGCGTCTCAGCAAAGCGCCGTCAGGGTTGGCCAGCCTACCGGCTAACCGACTTTGACCACCGTTCGTCCGAAGGAGTCGCCGGCCATCATGAGCTCGAACACCTCGGGCAGCTGATCCATGGTGACCTCGCGGGTAATCAGCTGATCCAGCCTGGTCGGCTTCAGGTCGCTGGCCAGCCGCTGCCAGAGTTCCTGGCGCAGCGCGTAGGGGCAGTTGACCGAGTCGATGCCCAGCAGGCTGACCCCGCGGATGATGAACGGCATGACGGTGCTGTGCAGTTCGACGCCGCCAGCCAGGCCGCAGCTGGCGATGTTGCCCCAGGGGTGAATCACCCGGGTCAGGCCGGACAGCATCTCCCCGCCCACGCTGTCCACCGCGCCAGCCCACTTTGAGCTTTCCAGCGGCCGTTGGCCCCAGTGAAGGTCGCGGCGTGAAATACACTGGCTGGCGCCAAATTCCTGCAGGTCGTGGAAACGCTCGACCTTGCCGGACAGGGCGTGGGCCTCGTAGCCCAGCCCGGAAAACATCTGCAGCGCCAGGGTGCCGACACCTCCCGTCGCCCCGGTCACCAGGATCGGCCCCATGTCGGGCTGCTGGCCGTTCTGCTCCATTCGGTGCAGGCAGAGGGCAGCGGTGAACCCCGCGGTTCCCAGGCCCATGGCTTCCCTCAGATCCAACCCCTCGGGGACCTTCACCGTATTGGCCGCGGGTATGCGCAACTGTTCGCTGTAGCCTCCATCCCGGGTCTCTGACAGGCCACAGCCGGTGACCAGCACCGGGTCCCCTTCCTTGAACCGGTCGTCTTGGGAGGCGGTAACGTGACCGGCCACGTCGATGCCGCCGGCCATGGGAAATCGGCGCATGATCTTCGCTTTGCCACTGCCGGCCAGGGCGTCTTTGTAGTTGACGCTGGACCAGGCCACCTGAATGGTGATTTCGCCTTCGCTGAGGTCGTCCAGATCGATTTGATCAATACCGGCGCTGTGGCCGGCATCACCACCATGGACGCGGAATGCCTGGAACGCCATGGTCAGTTGACCCGGTGAATGGCGCGTTTGTCCACGGACAGGGCGGCTTCGTGAACCGCCTCGGACATGGTGGGGTGCGCATGGCAGATGGTGGCCAGGTCTTCCGCGCTGCCGTGGAACTCCATGGCGACCACAGCCTCGGCAATCATCTCCGATGCGTTGGCCCCGCAGATGTGCACACCCAGCAGACGGTCGGTTTCGGCATCGGCGATGACCTTCACCATGCCAGCCGGCTCACCCATGGCCAGGGCCCGCCCGGTGGCGGCAAAGGGAAAGCTGCCGGTACGGTAATCGACCCCTTCGGATTTGACTTCAGCCTCGGTTTTGCCAACCCAGGCCACTTCCGGTTCGCTGTAGATAACCCAGGGCACCAGCTCCAGGTTGACATGGGACGGGCGGCCGGCGATGCGCTCAGCCACCGCCACGCCTTCCTCGGTACCCTTGTGAGCCAGCATGGGTCCGCGCACCGCGTCACCAATACCCCAGACGCCCGCAACCGATGTCTGGCAATGCTCGTCAACCTCGATCTGCCCACGCTGGTTGACGGAGACGCCGCAGTCGTCGGCCAGCAGGCCGGCGGTGTTGGCGCAGCGGCCTACCGCGACCAGCAGGCGGTCGAAGGTCAGCTGGGACTGCTCGCCGTCCTGCTCATAAGTCACTTCGACTTTTCCGTCCTTCACTTCCGCGGATTTCACCAGGGTGCCCAGACGGATATCCAGTTTCTGCCGCTTGAACTCGCGGTGGGCGGCCCGGGCGATGTCGGCGTCTGCCAGGGCCAGGAAATCCGGCAGCGCTTCCAGCAGGACCACGTCGGAACCCAGCCGGCGCCAGACGCTGCCCAGTTCCAGGCCGATCACCCCTGCACCAATCACACCCAGGGTCTCGGGCACCTCTTCCAGATCAAGGGCGCCGGCGTTATCGATAATGTGTTTGCCGTCAAATGACACGTTGGGGATCTCGATGGGAATCGAGCCGCTGGCAAGAATGACGTTCCTGGCCGACAGCACCTGAACCTCGCCTTCATCCATGGGTGTGACCTCAACCTGGCGGTCTTTCAGCAGCCTGCCGGTGCCGGCGTAGGCATCCACCTTGTTGGCCTTCAACAGCTGCGCCACGCCCCCGGTCAGCTGCCCGACGATCTTGTCCTTGCGCTGGATCATGGTGGGAACGTCAATGGACACGTCGCCGGTGCTGATGCCGTGACTGCCGTAGTGGTCGCGGGCGTGTTCAAAATGTTTGCTGGAGTCCAGCAGTGCCTTGGACGGTATACAGCCGACGTTGAGGCAGGTGCCTCCAAGGGCGGGTTTCCCGTTCTTGCCCCGGAAATTGTCGACAATGGCGGTCTTCAGACCCAGTTGGGACGCGCGTATCGCGGCAGGATAGCCGGCGGGGCCGGCGCCAATCACAATCACATCATAGCTGGACATGCTGTTTTCCTTTGTTCTGTATTTTGCGGGCAGGGCAGGCGCTGCTGCCCTGCCGTCTTACCCGCGCGCGGCGCGGTGTTTCACGGCGCCGGCTGCGTTAATGGGCGGTGATTCCAGGCCCCGGGCGTCGGCGTCAGATTCCGAGCACCATGCGGGCCGGATCTTCCAGCGCCTCCTTGACCGCCACCAGGAACAGCACGGCGTCTTTGCCGTCGATCAGGCGGTGGTCGTAGGTGAGCGCGAGATACATCATGGGGCGAATTACCACCTCGCCGTTTTCCGCCACCGGCCGTTCCTTGATGGCATGCATGCCCAGGATGGCACTCTGGGGCATATTGAGAATAGGCGTCGAGACCAGGGAACCGAACACGCCGCCGTTGGTGATGGTGAATGTGCCGCCCTGCAGATCCTCCAGGCGGATCGAGCCATCCCGGGCCTGCTCGGCGTAGCCGGCGATGGCCTGTTCAACCTCGGCAAAACTCATCTGGCCGGCGTCGCGAAGTATCGGCACCATCAGACCACGCTCGGTGGACACGGCGATGCCGATGTCCTGAAAGCCGTGGTAAACGATATCGCCACCGTCGATGCTGGCATTGACCACCGGGTACTTGCGCAGGGCATCGGCACAGGCTTTGACGAAAAAGGACATGAATCCCAGTTTCACGCCGTGGCGCTGGGCAAAAGCCTCTTTGTAGGTCTTGCGCAGGTCCATCACCGCCTGCAGGTTGACCTCGTTGAACGAGGTGAGCATGGCCGCGGAATTGTTGGCGTCCACCATGCGCTCGGCCACGCGTTGACGCAGGCGGGACATGGGCACCCGTTCTTCGCTGCGTTCTCCCGGCGTGGCGGCGGGCTGGGGCGGGGCGGCTTTCCGGGGCGCCGGAGCCGGCGCTTTGCCCTTCATGTGGTTCAAGACGTCTTCCTTGGTCAGCCGCCCATCACGGCCGGTGCCGCTGATCCGGGTCGGATCCAGCTGGTTTTCCTCCACCAGGCGCCGCACTGCGGGACTGAGTTCGTCCATTCCGCCGGCAACGGCGGCGGCTTCCGCGGCCGGTGCCTCAGCCGGTGTTTGGGCCGGTGTCTCGGCCGGTGTCTGGGCTGGCTCCTCGGCCACGGCGCCTTCCTCGATGGTGGCGAGGATTTCGTCGTTGGTGACTACGGCGCCGGATTCCTGCCGGATGTCGGTCAGCGTGCCATCGCAGGGACTGGGCACTTCCAGCACCACCTTGTCGGTTTCCAGGTCCACCAGGTTTTCGTCTCGCCGTACCGTGTCGCCCGGCTTTTTGTGCCAGGTTCCCACGGTGGCGTCGGCCACGGACTCCGGCAGTACCGGAACCTTCAGTTCCACGCTCATGAGATTTGGATTACTCCTCTGCTAATTCGATGCCGGCCCCGGGCGTCAACGCGTCCGACACCAGCTTGTTCTGTTCTTCCACGTGCCACTTGTACAGGCCCGCTGCGGGAGACGGAGACGCCGGTCGCCCGGTGTACAGCAGGTGGCATTCCGACTTCAGGATGGCCTGGAAGTGGTGCTTGATCTGGTACCAGGCACCCTGGTTCATGGGCTCTTCCTGGCACCACGCAATTTCCCGGACGTTGGGGTACTGGTCCAGGTACTTCGTCAGCACCTTGCGCGGGAACGGGTAAAGCTGCTCGACCCGGAGAATCGGAATGTTGGCGTCACGATTCTTGCGTTCATTGAACAGGTCGTAGAAGACCTTGCCGTAGCAGATCACCACGCGCTCCACTGCCTCCCTGTCCTTGACCACGCGGTCCGGAATCACCACCTGGAAGCGACCGTCGGTCAGGCGGTCCAGGGCGGAGGTGGAATCCTTGTTGCGGAGCAGGCTCTTGGGGGTCATGACAATCAGCGGCTTGCGGGTGGCCCGCAGCATCTGCCGCCGCAGCATGTGGAACATCTGGGCCGGAGTGGTGGGTACACACACCTGGATGTTGTTGTGGGCACACAGCTGGAGGAAACGCTCCAGCCGGGCCGAGGAGTGCTCGGGTCCCTGGCCCTCGTAGCCGTGGGGCAGGAACATGGTGAGACCACACAGCCGCTCCCACTTGGCCTCGCCAGAGCTGATGAACTGATCGATGACCACCTGGGCGCCGTTGACGAAGTCGCCGAACTGGGCTTCCCAGACGATCAGGGTCTTGGGGTCTGAACTGGCAAAACCATACTCGAACGCCAGCACGGCCTCCTCGGACAGCAGGGAGTCGATGATGGTGGCCACCTGGTTCGGTTCGCCCGGCTGGTCCGGTCTGCGGGCCAGCGTTTCCAGGGGTGTGAAAGTGGAGGCGTCAGTCTGGTTGTGCAGCACCGCGTGACGGTGAAAGAACGTGCCCCGGCCGCTGTCCTGGCCCACCAGCCTCAGACCGAAGCCTTCGTCCAGCAGGCTGGCGTAGGCCATGGTCTCGGCAAACCCCCAGTCCATGCGCATGTCGCCCGAGGCCATCCGGGCCCGGTCGTTGATGATCTTCTGCACCCGGGAATGCAGCTCAAAGCCTTCCGGCAGGGTCAGCAGCTTCTGGGCCAGCTCAGCGACGCGCTGCGGCGTAATGGTGGTGTCGACTTCCTCGTCCAGGGTGCCCGCGATATGGGGAGTCCAGTCAATGGTAAAGGGATTGGTGAACGGTCCCTCGATGACCTCAGCCACCGGGTGGCCCTCGTCCAGGGCATCCCGATACATATGGATCAGGTTCCTGACGCCTTCGTCATCGATGACCCCCTCGGACTTGAGACGGTCGGTGTAAATGGACACCGTTGTCGGCAGCTTGCGGATGGTCTGGTACATGACCGGCTGGGTAGCGGATGGCTCGTCGGCTTCGTTGTGGCCGTGGCGGCGGTAACACACCAGGTCGATCACCACGTCCTTCTGGAATTCCATGCGGAAATCCGACGCGATCTCCATGCAGGCCATGACAGCGTCGGGGTCGTCACCGTTAACGTGCAGGATCGGGGCCTGAACCATCTTGGCCACCTCGGTGCAGTACAGCGTGGAGCGGGTGTCCAGCGGGTGGCTGGTGGTAAAGCCGATCTGGTTGTTGACAATGATGTGCAGGGTGCCGCCCACCTGGAAGCCGCGGGCCTGGGACATGTTGAACAGCTCCATCACCACGCCCTGGCCGGCAAAAGCGGCATCGCCATGGATCAGGATGGGCATCACTTCGTGGTGGCCGAAGTCGCCGCGCCGGGTCTGGCGGGCCCGTGACGAACCCACTACCACCGGGTCGACAATCTCCAGGTGTGAGGGATTGAAGCCCAGGGTGACGTGAACCCGGCCTCCCGGGGTCTCCATTTCTGAACTGAATCCCAGGTGATACTTGACGTCACCGGAGTGGAACGGGCTTTCTGCCTCCTTCTTGCCCTCGAACTCGTCGAACAGCATTTGCGGGGATTTGCCCAGGATATTGACCAGCACGTTGAGCCGGCCGCGGTGTGCCATGCCCATGACCACCTCGTTGACGCCCTGGCCGCCCACCCGCTGGATCACACCGTGCAGCAGCGGGATCAGGACTTCACCACCTTCCAGGGAGAATCGCTTCTGCCCCACGTACTTGGTGTGCAGGTATTTCTCCAGGCCTTCGGCAGCGATCAGGTGATCCAGGGTGTTGCGTTTCTGGGCGGGAGTGAAGCCGAATTTTCCTGCCGGACCCTCCAGCCGCTGCTGCAGCCAGGCGCGTTGGTCCGAGTCCATGATGTGCATGTACTCGGCGCCGATGCTGGAGCAGTACACGGTCTTGAGCAGGGACACCAGGTCCCGCAGCTTCATCTCGTGGGGGCCGACTACGCTGCCGGTATTGAACACCGAGTCCAGGTCGGCCTCGGTCAGTCCGTGGTTGGCCAGATTCAGGTCCGGTACCTTGGGCCGGTGGCTGAGGCCCAGTGGGTCCAGGTGCGCACGCTGGTGACCCCGGACCCGGTAGGCGTTGATCAGGCGCAGCACCTGGGCCTGTTTTTCAGCCTCAATGGAGTCGATGCGGTGGAGGTGTCCGGCCAGGGCGTGACCGTTGCCTCGACCCATTTCTTCGAAGCGCTCGATCACGTCGCGATGACTGACGTCACGCCGGTCCAGGTTGGCCTCGAACCAGCCTCGCCAGTGGTCCGAAACGCTGGCCGGGTCGGCCAGGAAGTCTTCATACAGGCCTTCCACGTAGGCGGCGTTGCCGCCCGACAGATGGGAAGATGCCCTCAGTTCCTCCAGGAAGTTACTCACGATGTTGGTCCTGCTGTACGTGGTGCCGGTTTCTGGCCCGAAAACGGACCCGGAATTATACCCGAATCAATGGGGGTGGTAAGCGGGATTACAACTTATGGCTAATGGCTGATGGAAAAGCAGTTTTTCGACGGACTGTGAGCCTGCTAAAGGTCCAGGCGGCGCAGATTCGGGTCGGGCTCTGACTCTTCCCACACCCGGGTGAAGTACTCCATCAGGCGTTTGGCCTCCAGTCGGTGATTAACCTGCAGGTAACCCTCAAAGCGGTCCCCCATGGGCCGGAACAGGACGTGGCTGACGTCGCTGATGGCGAAGGCTGATACGTAGTCCATATGGACCTTCGGCGGCTTGCGAAAATGGATGACGCTGGGCAGGCGGTGCGCCAGGTTGATGAGTCGGTGGCCGGATTCAACCGCGGCGGTGGAATCCTGCACCAGGATGCGGATGTCCGGCCGTGGCGCCGCTGTCGCCAGCTCGCGGATCGCATCGTAGACCGGTGAGGCGTCCAGGACGCGGCGGTCCAGGTCGCGGCTGTAGATCACCAGCATGTTGCTGCAGTAATCAATCACCTGGCGCATGCGTGCGGTGAGTTCATTGAGGCCGTCGAAGTCTATGAACGACTTTTCCAGTGGCGATCCCGACTCCCGTCGTACGCGGCTGTCTTCGCGTTCCTCCGAGGGGCCAAGGTGCATGCGCATCCAGCGGTGGGAGATCCCGGCTTCCTCAAATACTTTGCCATAAGGCGCAAATCCATGGCGGCTGTAAAATTCCACTGCCTGGGTCTGGGCAGCCAGGCGCAGCTCTACGAACTGGTGGGATTTGCCGGTCTCAATCACCGTGCGCAGCAATGCGTCGCCCACACCACGGCCACGCCAGCCCGGCAGCACGGCCAGGCGTCCCACCCGCCCGTCCCGGGTCAGCCTGGCGGTTCCTATCCCGGCGCCGTCGCTGGTTCGTGCCAGGAAATGCACCGCCAGCGGGTCGTCTTCGTCCCATTCCTCGTCGGCGCTGACACCCTGTTCCTGGATGAACACCTCGGTGCGGATGGACTCCAGTTCCGGGCGGTCGAAATCCCAGGTGGCGGGCTCCACGTAGAAGGAAATGTCGGGATCAGCAGTCATTCATTGATAGGCGTCAGCGGACCAGTATCCGAGTTCAAGCATGTCCTGGACCAACTCCGGGTCGGAGGCGTCGATTTGCGCGAGCTGGTCCAGCTCCAGGCTCGCATGATCAGCCAACATTCTGGCAGCATCGGGGCTTGCTGGGAACTCCTCGCCATTGGCATACAGCCAGCATCCGGTCTTGTCCTGGAACCAGGCAAAGCGAATCCAGGGGTTTCGATGCAGGGTGGTGTTCCTGGTATCCGCGACCTTTCCGGCCGCCGTTTCCTCTGACTGGGGGGTGAGCCCGCGGGTAATGAACCGGCCAAACCATCGGCCCAGGGACGCATGGTCGGGACTGGCATGGCGGGTGATGATCTGCGCCAGCGACTGCAGCGTCTGCCCATCGATGACGCCCACCGATGTGGGGACAGGTCTGCCAGGATCAGCCAGTCGGTGCTCCTCGGGCAGGGCCGCGGCCGCCTGTTCAAAATAGTCGGCCAGGATTTCCCCAGCGCTGGGTGCCCGCATGCCTACGGAAAATGTCATGCACTCGCCCAGGGCCACGCCATGGTGAGGCACCCCCGGTGGCAGGTAGAGTACGTCACCCGTCTCCAGGTCCCACTGCTGGTCGGGCGTGAAGCGACGTAAGATTTTCAGTTCCTGGTCCGGCCGATAGTCGCGGGCGGGGTGCCTGGACTGATCGATCATCCAGCGGCGACGGCCTGCGCCCTGGATCAGGAATACGTCGTAATGGTCCCAATGGGGACCCACGCTGCCGCCATCGCCGGCCAGGCTGACCATGATGTCCTCGATGCGCCAGGCCGGCAGGAAGCGAAAATGGTCCAGCACCTGGCCGACGCTGCGGCTGGCCTTGTCCACGTCCTGGACCAGCAGCGTCCAGGGCATTCCCGCGGCCGGCGGCAGCTCATCGCGCTGGAACGGCCCGTAGCGTACCTGGTAGACGTCATTCTCCGGGCCCGTGACCAGTCGCGATTCGCAGGTCGACTCCCGGGCGATCTGCATCAGCTCGCCGGGGCTCAGCCAGCTGGCGGCGTGGGGTGCGCCCTGTCGGATCAGGAGGGGTTGGCGCTGCCAGTATTCCCGCAGGAATTGTTCCGGCGCCATCCCCAGCATCAGATCTCCCGGGCCAGCGCGCTGGCCAGGCCGGTGTAGCCGGCCGGCGTCAGCGCCAGCAGGGCCTCGCGGTCCGCGTCCGGGATATCCAGTGACGCCACGAACTGCTGGATGTCTGCCTTGCTGATGGCCTGGCCCCGGGTCAGGCTTTTCAATTTTTCGTAGGGGTTTTCGATGCCGTGACGGCGCATCACGGTTTGAACCGGCTCGGCCAGCACCTCCCAGGCCTCGTCCAGGTCGGACTGCAGGCGGCCGCTATCGACCTCCAGTTTCCCCTGGCCTTTGAGCACGGCGCGGTAGGCAATCAGGCAGTGTCCAAGGGCGGTACCCAGGGTCCGCAGCACCGTGGAGTCCGTCAGGTCACGCTGGAAGCGCGAAATGGGCAGCTTTTCCGCCAGGTGACCCAGCAGGGCATTGGCCACGCCCAGGTTGCCCTCAGCGTTCTCGAAATCGATGGGGTTGACCTTGTGCGGCATGGTGGAGGAGCCGACCTCGGCGCCCACCGTCCGCTGGCGGAAATATCCCCAGGAGATGTAGCCCCAGAAGTCCCGGCAAAGGTCCAGCAGAATGGTGTTGATCCGGCGCAGTACGTCAGCCAGTTCGGCGATGTAGTCGTGGGGTTCAATCTGGGTGGTGAAAGGGTTGAACACCAGCCCCAGGGACTCGATGAAAGTTTGGGACAACTGCGGCCAGTTGACCTCCGGGTAGGCGGCGATGTGGGCGTTGAAGTTGCCCACGGCGCCGTTGAATTTGCCCAGGATCTCTACCCCGGCCAGTTGCTCCCGCTGGCGCTTCAGACGGTAAACCACGTTGGCGATTTCCTTGCCCACGGTGGTGGGGGAGGCCGTCTGGCCGTGGGTCCGGGACAGCATGGGAATGTCGGCGGTCTGCTGTACCATCTGCTGGAACACCTGCAGGATCTCATCCACCGCCGGCAGCAATACCTGCTCGCGCGCGTCGGACAGCATCAGACCGTAAGACAGGTTGTTGATGTCCTCCGAAGTGCAGGCGAAGTGGACAAACTCGCTGATGTTTTCCAGCTCGGGCAGTCCCTCGCAGCACTGCTTCACGTAGTACTCGACAGACTTGACGTCGTGATTGGTGGTGGCCTCGATGGATTTCACCCGCCCGGCCTGCTCGGCATCAAATCCGCTGACGATGGCGTCCAGGCGGTCGCTGGCTTCGCTGCTCAGCGTCGGCACCTCGGGAATGTCGGGGCAGGCCGCCAGGGTCTGCAGCCAGCGCACTTCCACCTGCACCCTGCGGCTGATCAGGCCGGCTTCGCTGAAAACGGGCCGCAGGTCCGAGACCTTGGTGGCGTAACGGCCGTCCACCGGGGACAGGGCGTTGAGGGTGTTCATTTCCATGACTTGTCGATCCAAAGCGGGCAGGCGCGAAATCATACTACGGTGACGGGCGGAATTTTGAACGAGTTTGTACCGCGACTTGCCCCGGTCGCACGGAATCCACATGATGATGCTTTCTCCCAGGTGTACACCCGATGAGCAATCCCGGCCAATCACAGTTCCTGGTGGACCTGCTGGGTCTGCAGCGGCTGACCACCATCGTCGACGTTGGCGCCAACCCGGTGGACGGCGATCCGCCTTACAAGACCCTGCTGGATCTGGGCCTGGCGGCGGTGGTGGGATTTGAACCCCAGGCCGAAGCCCTGGCCTCGCTGAACCTGCGTAAGGGTTCCAATGAAACCTACCTGCCTTACGCCGTGGGCCGCGGGGGCAGCGAACTGCTGCGGGTTTGCCGGGCGTCGGGCATGTCCAGCCTGCTGGATCCAGACCCGGACATGCTATCCAGCCTGAACGATTTCGAGATGCTTGGGGAAGTACTGGACACCCGGGAAGTTGAAACCCGAAGGCTGGATGACATTGATGAGATTCAGCACATGGACTTTCTGAAGATCGACATTCAGGGCTCCGAGCTGGCGGTGTTCGAGTCCGGCCATGGCAAGCTGGCGGACTGTGCGGTGGTGCAGACCGAGCTGTCGTTTCTGCCGCTGTACCGCGACCAGCCTCTGTTCTGGGAAATTGACCGTGAACTGCGGCAGCAGGGCTTCCTGCCCCACGCCTTCGCCGCCATCAAGCGCTGGCCGCTGGCGCCCTACGTACACGACAATAATCGGCGCCAGCCCTTGAACCAGCTGCTGGAGGCCGACCTGATCTACGTCCGGGATTTCCTCCATCCGTCCCCGGACCAGGTGGAGCAGTTTCGCCACCTGGCGCTCATCGCCCACTTCTGCTTTGGATCCCTGGACCTGGCGGCCCGCTGTCTGGCCATCCTGGAGCAGGCTGGAGCCGTTGCCCAGGGCAGTCGGGAGCGTTACCTGGACTGGATCGGCAACGGGCGGGAGAAGCCCAAACCAACGGTGAATACCACCATATCCTTCGATATGGATTTTGACGTGTATTAGTTCTTGTCCGAAACCGGCCATCCCTGGCCGGTTCGGACCCGGGATTTGAAAATGCGATTTTCAAATCCCTCACATTTTCGGCAGCCTGCGGCGGCCGAAAATGCCGGCACATCCTTGTGCCGGACTGGTGCGTTCCCGGCCAGTGATCGTCCGCTGTTATCCGAAAACGGGGATTGTTCTTTTCCGAAACCGGCCGTCCCCGGCCTGTTCGGACCTGGGATTTGCAGATGTGATTTCCAACTCCCTCGCATCCCGGTGCCGGGCTGGAGTTGCCGCGGCGCTGATCAGGGCTGCGGCCGGGCCGACTGGTCCAGGTCTCTGAGGATCAGCAATCCGGCCCACATGATGCAGGCCGGTACAAACTGCAGGGCCAGGCGGTTGGAGGCGGTCATGCTTTCGGCCCAGATGCCGGCCTGGGTCATGAAGAACAGGAAGAACAGGAAGGCCAGGGAAACAACCGCGAAACCGGCCAGCCCCCGACCCATGGCACTGAAGCGCGAACGATAGACTGCCCACGCGATGGCCGGAATCAGCAGGTACCAGGTGAGGTGCCAGTTGGGCAGCGACAGGAAACTCCGAACAAAGGCACCCAGCTGGTTGCTGAAGGTGAAAACGTAGCGACCCAGGTAGGGGATCGCGATTTCACTGGGCGTGACGACAAACGCCATGCCGGCCAGCTGAAAAGAAAACCCGCCGGCCAGCCACCAGGCGATCACTGCAACCGGCGTTGCCACCAGAAGCACCCGCAAAACGGTACGCTGTTGACTGGCGACCAGGATCACCGGCAGGCAGATCACTGCCCACACCAGCCCTTCCAGCTTGGTGGCGGCGGCAATGGCGAGAAAGGTGAGGGCCGCAACGATCCAGCGTTGTCGGGACTGCTGCAGCCACAGAAGAACACAGGCGCAGAACACCAGCAGCAGCGCAGCAATCCACAGGTCCACCAGTCCGGCCAGTGCAACCTGCACGTTGAGGATGGGGATTGCGGCGATGAGAAACGTCACGCACATGGCGCCCAGGGGGTCCACCTGCAGCAGCCTCAGCAGGTGATACACCGCCAGCATCATGGCCGCCGCGGCAAACAGCCAGGGCGTCAGCGCCAGCTGATCATCCCAGGATCCCACCCACTGGATGACCCACAATTGATAGCGGGGAATTACCTCCGGGTAGGACCAGGCCTCGTTCGTGAACTGGGTGGGGTCTGAACTGGCCAGCCACTGGTTGAACGAAACAAAGTCCACGTTCTGGCCCAGCTCGATCCAGACCTTGGCCTTGACCGACCAGGCTGACCAGGCATCCCACGGATACATGGGACGGGTCAAGGCCTCGCCGGCCAACAGGAATCCGTTCAGCAGCATCGCAACCAGCAGAACCCACCACAGGATTCCTGCCGTGACGCCCGCGTTCGCCGGCCGCTGCTCGTCTGGAGCGGCATCCGGCGCGATCCTCAGCAGTGTGAAGCCTGCTGCCCAGGTGACCAACAACAGCAGCAGGGCCGCGGGCAACGGCGAATCCGGCCACGCCGTCCACTGGCTCAGCCAGTTGGCCAGGGCGGTGAGACCGACGCCGAGAAAGAAACCCGAGCCCAGGGCGAATCCCCAGCGGTTCACGCTGAATGGACGACCCAGCAGACACATCATGACCAGCGCACCGGCCAGGCTCGGCATCAGGTTGGCGACGATGGCGTTGACCAGGGACACGCTCAGTCACCCGGCCGCACAAACCGCAGTAGACCCCCATCGCCCCGGTCCAGCAGCAGGTCGACGCTGGCCAGGAGCCGGCCGGCCCGTAACCGGCCTTCCCGGGCCTGTTCCATCAGGTCCTGGCGGCGGTACAGGAACAGGTAATCACCGGGTCTGACCTGGTCGACGCCACCGATGTCCTCACCCGGTAGAAAGGTCATGACATTATGCGGCCGCAGGTGCCAGCCGGCGCGCAGGCGGAAGAAGCGGGCGTCAGCGCCAATGAAGACCCGAGCCTGGGGCGGGGGCGGCAACACATCCCGCGCCGCGAGGGTCAGCTCGACCAGGTCGGCGTCGTACAGCTTCAGTGCCGCTTGAGGGTCATCCAGTCCTGCGTACAGCGCATTGGATGCGGCCCGCTGATCCGCCAGGCCGGCCATCCAGCGCAACTGCATGGCCAGTACCGTGACAATCAGCAGTACGCCCCCCAGGCGAATCCACTGGGTCGCCCTGGCCAGGTTCAGGGTCTGGCCAGCCACCACCAGGGTGGCCAGGAACAGGGCAAAAACCATGGGCGTAAACCGGATGCCTTCATCGATGTCCGGGTAGATGCCCAGGCTGCTGGGGGACATCATTTCCCAGGGGTCAGCAGCAAACCAGGAGGTCAGCAGTGCCCGCCCACGGGCTGGCCAGCTGTCCGGGCCCAGGCTGACACTGCGTATGGTGATGGGGTGATCCAGTGCCAGCGGCGGACTGGTCTGGGGCTGCGGGTGCAGGTACAGCGCGACCTCTCCGACCCGCCCGGTCCAATCGTCCAGGCGGCTCAACAGGTAGGTCTGGCGTCCTCCGCGGGGTACCTGCAGCCGGGAAAAGTGGTCTTCGCCGTCGATGCGGGTTTTCCAGGCCAGCATGAGTACGTAGTTGAGCGGGAAGTTTTCAACTGACAGGTTCAGTACCGGCCAATCCCCTGCATCGATGGAGTCAAGCTCCCAGATCAGAAACGCCTCGCCGCTGTCGTTGAATCCGGCTACGGTCAATTCGCCATCCTGTTCGGCAATCTCGCCCATGACCGCCCGCCAGTCACTGGTGGCAGGAGATAAGGGCGCAGTCTTCGCCTGGGGGATGCCGGGCGCGTGGAAATAGGCCGCCGTGTACAGCAGCAGCACCCAGACCAGCAACAGTAAACCCGCTGCGCCTGCCAACTGGGAAGCGGGCACAGACAGGGATTCTTTCCCGAATGACATGCCGCCATTGTTCATGACGGGCGTGGCCCGTCAAGCGGCGGCCAGCAAGTGGGATGCTGAAAAAACCATCCATAGTTTTTGCAGCCACGCCAACTGGAAAACGCGAATTTCAGTTGGCTCACATTTTCAATGACTTACAGTCATCGAAAATGCCGCTTCATCCCCGTACTGGACGCAGGCTGTCGAAGAACTGAATTTTTAAACAGCCTGCCAATGGGCTGGAACGACCATTTCGATGGCGTCGATACAGTCCGCTAACTCTCGTCGCGATAGCGCCGGATGTAGATGGCGAGGGCAATGAACACCACGCCAAACAGGATGCCCCACCACATATCCGGCCAGGTGAATCTTTCCAGCAGTGTGCCCCAGGTGATCGGCAGTTCGGTCACGTCATCGTCGGTGAATCGCATGGAGCCTATCTGGACATTGTCACCCTCGATATTGAACTGGATGGGAACCACCCCGCCCAGGATGCGGTTCCCGATCATGGTCCACACGCTGAAGTCGATCCGCAGGTACTGGGTTGCGTTGATCCAGGTATATGCCACGGCCAGCAGCACCGGCGGTGCCACCGCCCAGAGGAACGGCTTGGAGCGGGCAAAGGATGAGGCCAGCAGAGCCCAGCCCCAAACCGGCAGCATCCAGAACGCCTGCACCGCGTAAGACGCCAGCAGCAGCAGCCAGGTTTCCAGGGGATCGGCCGGCCCCCACAGGTAGTCATAGACAGGGATGTCGCTCAGCCAGAACACGATGGTGGTGATCAGCAGCAGGGTGGTCTGGGTAATCGCGATGGCCGCGACCCAGAGCGCTGGCGCCAGCAGGCTGCCGGCCACGAGCTTGGACAACACGGTATTGGCGTCAGAGATGGGCAGGGACTTCCAGAAAAGGATACTGCGGTCCCGACGGTCGTCGTACAGGGAGCCCAGCAGATAGAAAAACACCACGAACAGCAGCACCATGTGGAATATCGCCGAGGTGCCCAGCAGGTTCAGGTTCCACACCACGTCCAGTGTGGCCGGGTCCACTTTCTTGATTTCCGCCACCGCCTTGGTGAGCATGAACCGCTCGCCGTCGATTTCTTCGATAAAGGTGGCGGCCGCGGTCAGTGCCGCAACGGCGATGAAGACAAAAAACCCGCCGATTCCCAGGGGCAGGGTGAAGAAAGCGCCGCGATTTTCCCAGAACTCCCGGCGCAGCAGGAAGCTGAAACTCTTCATGCGCCGTTCTCCTTCATGGTCGCCACAAACAGGTCGGCCACGCTGGGATTGTGCAGTTCACCCAGCTCCGCCAGCTCCATCTGGTCGGCGCCGTCGAACAGGAAGACAAACTTTCCGAAAATCTCGCGCTCGTGAAGCGGCTTCATCTGGCGTGCTTCATCCGCCAGGTCCGGCGCCACCATGACCTCGGTGAATCGTTCTGAAACGTCCTCCATGGTGGTGTCCAGGATGATCTTTCCGTCCTTGATAAACAGAAGGTCGGTCAGGATGTGCTCGATTTCTTCCACCTGGTGGGTGGTGATGATGATGGTTCGCTCTTCGTCGAAGTAGTCGTTGAGCAGGCTGTTGTAGAACTCCTTGCGAAACAGGATATCCAGGCCCAGGGTCGGCTCGTCCAGCACCAGCAGCTTGGCGTCGATGGCCATCACCAGGGCCAGGTGCAGCTGGGCAATCATCCCCTTGGATAATTCCTTGACCCTGCTGTTTGGCTTGATCTTGGTGCGATCCAGGAAGCGCTGGGCCTTTTCCCGGGAAAACCTGGGGTGCACGCCTTCCACGAAGTTCACCGCCTGGTGCACCCGCAACCAGCGGGGAAGCACCGCGACGTCCGCAATGAAACAGACGTCGTTCATCAGCCTGGACCGCTCTTTCATGGGGTCCAGGCCAATGACCTCCAGTTCTCCGCCGAAACTCGTCAGGCCCAGAATGGCTTTCAGCGCGGTGGTCTTGCCGGCGCCATTGGGTCCGATCAAGCCAACAATGCGGCCCGGATGGACGTCAAAATCGACGTCGTCCAGGGCGACAGTGTTCTTATAGCGCTTGCGCAGCCCCCTGGCTTTGATGATGTCAGACATCAGGTTCCCCTTGCTCCTGTCCGTTTTTCGGTCCGGTTCCCAACTTTGCCACCAGATCCTCTGGGTGCAATCCCAATCGCTCAATTTTTTTGAGCAGCAGCGGCCACTCGCGATTCAGGAATTTCTTTCTTTCCGCTTCCAGCAGTGCTTTCTTGGCGCCGGTCCTGACAAACATTCCCAGACCGCGGCGGCGCTCGACCAGTTCATCGTCCACCAGGGTCTGGTAGGCCTTGGACACGGTGATGGGGTTGAGGCGGAAATCGGCGGCGACTTTACGGACCGACGGCAATGGATCGCCGTCGTCCAGGACCCCGTCCAGGATCATGGCAACGGCGTGATCGCGCAGTTGCACATAGATCGGCTGACTATCGTTCCACTTGGGCTGCATTGTGGCTGGCGAAACGCCCGATCAGCGGCCGATGGAATCCAGGGACAGGTCGAGTGAAATAGTGGACACGGCGCCTGCCGCTGGAGATTCCGCTGGGGCCGTTTCGGTTTTAACAACCCGGTCCGGCTCGGTCGAAAATTCGTACATGGCCGCCGCCGCCAGCATCATCACGGCCAGGGCGAGGGCCTGGTAGCCCAGGATTGCGGCAATCCAGCGAACTTTTCTGGTGACACGGGTCTTATTCATGGCGGCGTTCATATGCAGCGATCTAGTGTTGTAGTGAACTATAACACCAATGCTCGCACGGGTGCAACGTGACCAATGGCACGGCGGGCCGTCGGGCAGTGCCACAGCTACGACCCGGGGCCTGATCAGACCCTGCTGAAACAGGGTTTGATCTCCCCGTGTCACCGGGCAACAATAGGCGCCTTTTTTTGCAACACTTCTGGAGAATTTCATGCCCCTAAGCAACAGCATCCGCTGGATGCCCCTGCTCGCGGTGATCGCGGTCGGCAGCATTTCCGCCCAGGAAATAACCGGCGAGGTCGAGGAACTCAGCTACAAGATGGGTTACGACATCGGTCAGAGAATGCGGGATCTGGGTATTCAGGATTTTGATTCCAACGCCTTCCGCCTGGGCGCCGAAGACGCCATGGCCGAGGGAGAGTCCCGCTTGACCGAGGAGCAGGTGCAGAATGCGCTGGCGACGCTGAAGCGGATTCAGGATGAAGAGATGACGCGCAAGCGCGAAGAGCTTGCCCAGGCCGCGTCGAACAATATGAAGATCGGCCAGGATTATCTGGAAGACAACAAGGCCCGCGACGGGGTAACGGTTACCGAATCGGGACTGCAGTATGAAGTGGTCGAAATGGCCGAGGGCCCGCGGCCTGTGGCCACCGACACCGTGAAAGTCCACTATCGCGGAACCCTCATCGACGGCACCGAGTTCGACAGCTCCTACTCCCGTGGTCAGCCCGCGGTGTTTCCGCTGAACCGGGTCATCTCGGGCTGGACCGAAGGGCTTCAGCTGATGCCGGTGGGCAGCAAGTTCCGCTTTGTCATTCCGTCCGACCTGGCATACGGTGGCCGCAACCAGGGAAACATCGGTCCCAATTCAACCCTGGTCTTCGACGTTGAGCTGCTCAGCATCGAACAGCAGTAGTCCTGCCTCCTTCAGATCTGCAAACAACACCTTGAGGTCGGCCGCGAGATCGTCTCTCGCGGCCGCATAGGTGTCCTGCATGCGGTTCAGCGCTGTTTCGACATCCTGGGTCTCCAGCACGAACTGCAGCAGGTCTGCCCCGGAATCGTTCAGCTCGTAGTACTGGCCGGTCCGGGCCTGCAGCAGGACCGCCCCACTGCCAACCCTTTGCAGTAAAACGTCCGGGCCCAGGGCAAAGGTCACGCGAACCCCTGCCGGCTCAGGCCGGCCCGACTGTCGTGGGCGCCCAGGCGTGCTCCGGGGATTTCCACCCAGGCATGGGCGCTGAAATCGTCCCCGCCGCTGGCGCCCAGCACCAGCCACGCCGGAATTCCACGGCGGCGCAGGCTTCGGCACAGGACCACCGACCGGGACAGGCAGGTCGAGCAGGTCAGCCGGTTGCTGGCCAGCAGCACGTCATGGAGTCTGCGGGCACGGTCCAGATCCGCCGCCTCAAGTGGATGGCCCATGGCCCGCTCGGTCGGCCCCTCGGTGGGACGCTGCAGCAGCGCGCCGCATACCCGGTGGAAACCCCGAAATCTCAGCTCCGTCGCAGCCAGCACGACCTGCAGGCAGCCCGCGGCCTTACGCCACATGGTGTTTGAGTTCCTCTACCATGAGCGGCAGGTTGCGCATTTCCTGGCGGTAGTGCAAGGCGTAGACCGGGGTCGCTGCGGCCAGGGCTGCCGCGAACTCCAGCTGAGTTTGCCTGAGGTCCGGCCCAAACAGGCGACCGGCAACGGTGTGCCGAATCACCGTCAGGGTTGCGGGCGCAGCGGCAACAGGCCGGGTCTCCGGCGGGTTGCTACCGTCGTTGACCAGTTCCACCAGGGCCGTCAGCGGCAGGCCTGCGCCGCCGACACCAGCGCCCCAGTCGGGCCATTTTGGCTGGGGAAAAGGCCCCGCCAGCAACGGCTGTTCCGGGCCGGCAGCCAGGGCAAGGGCATCATCGGCCAATGGGTCGGAAGGGCCTTCGGCAAATGCCGCCGCCAGGGTGGATTTGCCCGCTCCGCTGGCGCCGCAGAAAGCAATGGATCCGGTGGCCGTGGTCACCGCGGACGCGTGCAGCAAAAAACAATCCCGGTTGGCGAGTGCCAGGGGCAGCAGTGGCCCGCACAGAAGCTGGGCCAGGTCATTGGAAGGCAGTACCGCGCCGAGCTGCAGCAGGTGGCTGGTGGAATCAAACAGGAACTGGCCAACGCCGTTGATACTGAGCTCGTAAACCCCGGCATTACCGAGGCATCGCAGACGACGCTGTCTCCCCAGTACGTAGGCCGTCCCGTCAAACAGCGTGTCGGCACCGGCGGCCACGGTTTGGGGGGGTGGATACTGGGGTGTCGGGTCCACGGGGGGCAGCTGGAATCCGGCAAGCCGGGGGACCTCCCGGTCGATCAGGACATGGGTGCCGGCGATCCGATAGTGGAAGTATTGGCTGGGCGCGCCGGATACTCCGACGACTGCGACAGGAGGCAGCTCAGGCGCCTCGGGGGCGCCAGGCGTGTTCACGACTCAGGGGCGAAAGTTGGTGGGGTTGCCACTCTCGCCGACACCGGGTGTGGGACCCATGGTCACGTCCCGCACGTCCCCCCGGTGGGTCAGCTGCGGCCTTTCATAGGGCTTTCGCTGCCGTTCACCGGAACTTCCGTTGGCGGCCGGTGGCGTCCCTGAATTCTGCGGTTTGGCGCCGTCCATGTCTGTCTTTTAGCCAATCGCAATGGGGCTGTCAATTGAGGGAAACAACGGATTTGCCATAGTTTGCGTTCCACAGGGCGAAGGTCAGGCAGTTCCATAAAACGTTCAGGGAAGTGGGATCCCACTGTCCTGAATCCAGCCGTTGCAGCAGCCATTGCCGCCTGACAAACCGGCTCCAGGTCTCCGATTCCCGCAGCAGCTCCCGGGTGGTCTGGCGGTGACGGTGCAGGACCGCGTCCCGAAAGATGGGTTCCAGGGATGTCTTGTCCCGGCGGTCGAGGATCTGAGCGGGCAGCTGGTCCGCCATGGCCAGTCGCAGGATCCACTTCGACCGACCGGGCTGATACAGGTAATGGGCCGGCAGGCGCAGCATGAATTCCACCAGCTGCCGGTGCCGCAGTGGGTATCGCAACTCTACCCCCCAGTCCAGGGCCTGCAGATAGCCCAGGCTGGCGGCCCTGGCGTTGAACGCATTGAGGCAGGGTTCCACCCGGTCCGCCTGGGCCAGCTCGCCCAGGTAGGGATGGTGTCTCGATTGGGGCGGCAGCAGGTCGGCGGCCCTTTCGGTCAGCCACGGCCGGGGGACTGGTTTCCACCCGCGGGTGAATCCGGCCAGAGGCAGCAGCCGGCGCAGTTCCGGCTGTCGCCAGGGCAGCATGACGCCCGAGGACCGCCACAGACGCGTTGCCTCCAGCATGCCGCGATGCCAGCGCCTGGAGTAGAGCAGGTCCCGCAGCCAGTATCGGAACCCACCAAACAGCTGGTCGCCGAAATCACCGGTCAGCAGCAGGCGGTGGCCGCCGGCCTTGCCGGCTTCGGCCAGCTGCCGACGAAACGCCCGGTAGGCATCAGCACCGGGATCCTGGACCAGCGGCGCCTGGGCCAGGAAATCCTCCGACAGCGGCCCGCAGGCGCTGCAGTCGACCAGAGTCAATGGATGACCCAGGGTCGTGGCCACGGCTTTGGCCAGATTTGATTCATCACACTCCGGGTAACCGGGTGTGCGGTAAGTCAACAGCTGAGTCGGTCCGCTGATACAGGCCGCAACGCTGGTGGAGTCCATGCCGCCGCTGACGGCGACGGCCGGGCTCGTGCCGTCGCAGCTCTGACGCACGGCCAGCCGCAGCAGGCGCTGCAGCTCCTCCGCGGCTTCGGAAGCCGGGACGTTCAGCCTGGACGTCCTGCGCGGCAGCCGATAGTAAGGGGTGACCCGGGGCACAGGGTCGGGGCCCACGGTCAGTGAGTGTCCCGGCGGGACTTCACCGATGTCGGCAAAAAAAGTCGAATCGGCCGCCGGGTAGTCGATGGCGAAAAACTGGGCCAGCCGCCGGCTGTTGACGGGCTCGGCCGGCTCCATCAGTGCCTGTTCGTGGCTGGACAGCCACCAGACCCCGTCCACGTTGCGGTAATACGCGCTGCGGTCACCCAGGTGATCCCGGATGATGGTCAGCCGGTCGGGACCCGATTCCGCGTGGACCAGGATAAACGCGCCGACCAGACGGTCCAGGGAGTGGGTGGCCGTGGCGGGCAAGCGGTCCGGCTCAATATGCGGCGCGGTCCGTCCAACCAGAACCGTGGCCTGAGCGTCGCCGCAGTAGACCCGGGACGCCCAATCGCGTCCCAGGGCCGGCAGCGGGTGTTGCAGCACGCCAACCAGGGAAGACCCGACTCGAATCAGACGGGATTCCTGGTCGGGTGCGGTGCACAGCAGCCGGAGCCGCGCGCGCAGCTTGTCTTCCAGCTCCTGTCCGGGTTCCTGGCCCCGCTGTACCGCGCCAGAGCCGGCGCAGGCAACGAAGGCGCTGATCAATGCCGTCGGTCCGGTTGCCGGGTGAATCCGTTCCAGAGGCGTCGGAGGTACAGCAGCAGCAGCGGCGAGTCGCCAGGGTATCGCTGGCGCATGTAGCTGGCGTCAGGGAACGCAACCTGGCGCAGGTATCGCGCGCGGCTGGACCAGTTCGGCAGGGTCGACAATTCCTGTATGGCCGGGTGCCGGTCACGCAGAAAAATCCCGGTGGACTCGCCGGCGGCGGCCTGGCGCAATGCCGATCGCAGTCGGGGGCCGAGGGACGTATCAAAGGTCTGCTCACTATGCTCCAGTGCGTCCATCAGCAGTCCGGCAATTCCCTTGTCCATGGCCAGTTGAACCACACGCTCCCGCCGGGCGTGATCCAGAGACTGCCACATCAGGTGGATGTCCAGCAGCCATACCATTCGTTCATAGTCCCGGTGGTGGCCGGTGCGGTGAATGCAGGCATGCAGCAGCGCGTGTTCCGGTCCCAGCCGCCGGCCTGGCAGGTCGCCAGCCGGCACCGCCGAATCGAGCAGTTCCCGCCAGCTGAACAGACCACCCAGGAGGTTGCGGTTGGACAGGGCCCAGTGCAGATCCACGGTGGACAGGAGTCCGGGTGACAGGGGCCGCCGCAGCTGGTGCTGGGAGAACACCAGGCTGCCGGGCAGGGCGGGGGACTGGCTGTAGCCCGCGTCCAGCAGGACCGACCGGGCCGGTGCCGCCTGGTCGGGGTGCACCAGCAGATCCAGGTCGCCCAGCATTCGCAGATGCCACTGGGGATAGACGGTGCCGGCCAGCGCCGCGCCTTTCAGCAGGATGACCTCGATTTTGCGGTCCACCATGGTGCGCAGCATGTCCTGCCACTCCAGGCGCCAGGCCAGGGCCTGGGCGGCATAGTCCCGGGCCGCGGCGGCGACGTGGTCGCGCAGCGTTCCGTCTGGCATCGCCCCCAGGCATTCATCCGCCCGGGCGTGAGCCAGCCAGTGGTCCACCAGGCAGGTCATGCCGTGATGGTTCAAGCGGTTCAGCAGTGACGCTGACGGCCCGCTTTTCGCCAGCCTGTAAAACCCCCTCGATACGGCCTCGGGCAGGATGTCATGGCCGGCAGTCATGGGTCTAACTTGGCACAGTCCGCGAGGTGGTGACAAGGGTTTGGGGGCGCCGGTTTACTTCGCGGGGGCTGTCGTTAGAATGCCCTCAGCGCACGCAACTCCATATCAGGGACAGGCAAATGAACGTGACAATTTTCGGGTCTGGCTACGTAGGGCTGGTTACTGGCGCCTGCATGGCGGATGCCGGCAACAAGGTCCTCTGCATGGACGTGGACCAGGGCAAGATCGACCGGCTGAACCAGGGTGAAATTCCAATTTATGAGCCGGGACTGCAACCCCTTATTGCCAGCAACGCCGAGGCAGGCAGGCTTCGGTTCACCTACGATGCCGCGGCTGCCGTGAACCACGGCGAATTCCAGTTCATTGCCGTAGGAACGCCGCCTGATGAGGATGGCAGCGCCGATTTGAGCCATGTCCTGGCGGTAGCCAGCACCATCGGCCAACACATGACCGAGCCAAAGATCATCGTCAACAAGTCAACCGTTCCCGTGGGCACGGCGGAGAAGGTTCGCGTGGCAGTGGAACAACAGCTGGCTGCCCGGGGCGTGGAGCTGGAATTCCGGGTGGTCTCCAACCCGGAGTTCCTGAAGGAAGGCGCCGCCATCGAGGACTGTATGAAGCCTGACCGAATCGTGGTGGGGACCGACTGCGATGAAGCCCTGGACAGGATGAAAGAGCTTTACTCGCCGTTTAACCGCAACCATGAAAAAGTCATTGCCATGGATGTTCGGTCTGCCGAGCTGACCAAGTATGCCGCCAATGCCATGTTGGCGACCAAGATCAGTTTCATGAACGAAATGGCCAACCTGGCGGAACAGGTGGGCGCAGACGTTGAGCACGTCCGCCTGGGCATCGGGTCGGATCCGCGTATCGGGTTCTCCTTCATCTATCCCGGCTGCGGCTACGGTGGCTCATGTTTTCCGAAAGACGTGCAGGCGCTGGCCCGCACCTCCGACGAGCACGGCTACCACGCGCGCATCCTGGAATCGGTGGAAGCGGTCAACGCGGATCAGAAGACCATTCTGTTCAGCAAGATCCTGCAGCACTACGGGGGCGACATCAGCGGCAAGACCTTTGCATTGTGGGGACTGGCCTTCAAACCCAATACCGACGACATGCGCGAAGCGCCGAGCCGCAACCTGATGGAAGCACTGTGGCAGGCGGGTGCCCGGGTGCGTGCCTTTGATCCCCAGGCGGCGGAAGAGACGCGGCGGATCTACGGAGACCGGCCGGACCTGGATCTTTGTCAATCGGCGGAGGAGGCGGTGCAGGGCGCTGATGGGCTTATACTGGTCACGGAGTGGAAGAGTTTCTGGAGCCCGGATTTTGATCTGCTGCAGCGGGAACTCAGCCAGCCGGTGATTTTTGACGGCCGCAATATCTACGATCCAGCGGCGCTGGCCCGCCGCGGTTTTCATTATTACGGCATTGGGCGCGGGCTCAGCGTGGAGGGCAACACTGACTGATGCGGGATCGATACCACAGCCGCATGCGCAGCATGGTAACCGGGGGCGCCGGTTTTCTGGGCTCCCACCTGTGCGATCGGCTGCTGGAGAATGGTGACGAGGTCATCTGCGTCGATAACTTCTTTACCGGGACCAGGGACAACATAGTCCACCTGCTGCCCAACCCACGATTTGAGCTGATGCGCCACGACGTGACTTTTCCCCTCTACGTGGAGGTCGATCGCATATTCAACCTGGCCTGCCCGGCTTCACCGATTCACTACCAGCACGACCCGGTACAAACCACCAAAACCAGTGTCCACGGCGCCATCAACATGCTGGGACTGGCCAAGCGCCTGGGATGCCCGATCCTGCAGGCCTCCACCAGCGAGGTTTACGGCGACCCCAAGGTCCACCCCCAGTCGGAAAGCTACTGGGGTCATGTCAACCCCATAGGGCCCCGGGCCTGTTACGACGAAGGCAAGCGCTGCGCCGAGACCCTGTTCTTCGACTATCACCGGCAGCACGGTCTTGGCATCAAGGTGGCCCGCATCTTCAACACCTACGGTCCGCGCATGCATCCCGCCGACGGGCGCGTCATCTCCAACTTCATCGTCCAGGCACTGAACGACGAACCCATCACAGTGTTTGGAGACGGTTCCCAGAGCCGGTCTTTCTGCTACGTGGACGAACTGGTGGATGCCCTGCTGCGGTTGATGGATACCGGGCCCGAAGTCACGGGGCCGGTCAACCTGGGAAACCCGGATGAATTCACCATCAGGCAGCTGGCTGAAACCGTGATCCGGCTGACCGGATCCAGGTCGAAGATCGTGGAGAAACCACTGCCTGCCGATGATCCGGTCCAGCGCCAGCCCGACATCGCCGTGGCGGCAGGGCTGCTGGACTGGCAGCCCGAGGTCAGGCTGGAATCCGGGCTGGAACGCACCATCGCCTACTTTCGAAACCTGCTGGACCAGAAGGCTCATCACAATGCCGGGTAACGTCATGGTCACCGGTGGGGCAGGCTACGTGGGCTCCCACGCCTGCAAGGCACTCAAGGGTGCCGGCTACCAGCCTGTGGTGGTGGACAACCTGAGCCGTGGCCATCGCTGGGCGGTGAAATGGGGTCCGTTGCACGAGGTGGATATCTCCGATCCGGTGGCCCTGGGCCGCATCATGCTGGAAAACGATATTGACGCCGTCATGCATTTTGCTGCCCAGGCCTACGTGGCGGAATCGGTGCGGGATCCCCGCCGCTATTACCACAACAACGTGGTTGGCAGCCTGGCCCTGCTTGACGCCATGCGCCAGAACGGCATTGATAAGATCGTCTTCTCCAGCAGCTGCGCGACCTATGGCGTTCCCAGGCTGGTTCCCATTCCTGAAGCCCACCCGCAGTTTCCCATCAATCCCTACGGCCGCACCAAGCTGCTGGTGGAGCAGGCGCTGCGGGACTATGGCCAGGCCTACGGATTGAGGTCGGTGTCCCTGCGCTATTTCAACGCCGCGGGAGCCGATCCGATGTGTGAAATCGGCGAGCTACACGACCCGGAAACGCACCTGATTCCTCTGGCCCTGGAGGCCGCCGCCGGCCTTCGGGAGAACATTACCGTTCATGGCCGTGACTACGACACGCTGGATGGGACCTGCGTCAGGGACTTCATCCATGTCACTGATCTGGCCCGGGCCCATGTCATGGCATTGCAGGTTCTGGAGACCGGGTCCGGTGCCCACACCTACAACCTGGGCACCGGCCGGGGACATTCCGTTCAGCAGGTGATTGACGCGGTGGCTGACGTTACCGGCCGCGACCTGGCGGTGATTGACGGCTCGCCCAGGCCCGGGGACCCACCGACCCTGGTGGCCGACGCCACCCGTGCATTCAATCGGCTGCAGTGGACCCCGGAGTACACCGAGCTGGATGCCATCATTGATTCGGCCTGGAAGTGGCTCAAGCACCGAATCGCGCACCCGCAAAGCTACGGCTGATCCCAGCCGCAGATTGCTTCGCAAACCTTCATTAATCTCACCGACCTGCCGATGAATGTCCTGTGTTCAACCATTGAACACGATATTATTTCGCCTTAAGATTGCGTCGTAACTGATTGTTTTTAATTTAGTTGATGAGCATTAGCCTGCATAACTCACCAGTTCCGCTTTGGGAATGCTTTTGTCCCAAAAATTCAGAGATTTAGAAAAGAAACGGTTTTGATGACAAAAGTACAGGTTATTCCGCTGCCGGTTGGTCGCCTGATGTCGCGGCACATCTTGCCCGATCCCGCTTTCGCCATAGCTGGGCTATGGCTCAATCGCGATCAGACAAGCTGCACTCGCGATATCAACCGACCAATCCGGCAACTGGTGAAATATGCAGGCTAGCCTGGATAATCCCTGGTTTGTGGTACACACCAGGCCGCGGCAGGAATCCACCGCTGAGCGCCACCTGGAGCGCCAGGGGTTCCGCTGCTATCTGCCCCGTGCCAGCAATCCCGACCGCCGTATGGGCGGAAACGGGCGGGTGTGTCCGGTTTTTCCCCGCTACCTGTTTCTTCAGGCGGATGCCGGGCGGCAAAGCCTGGCGCCCGTCAACAGCACCCGGGGTGTGGCCAGGCTGGTTCGTTTCGGCGAGCGGCTGGCCCGGGCACCGGACGGTGTCATTGACAGCCTGAGATCCGCCACCGACGCCGCCACTGGTCTGGTGCGGTTGGAACCGGCTGCCTTTGCGCCCGGCGACCCGGTGCAGGTCTTCCAGGGTCCCCTGGCGGGGCTGAAAGCCATTTTTCGCGCGGCTGACGGCGAGTCCCGCGCGCTGCTGCTGGTGAGCCTGCTCGGCCGGCAGAGTGAAATGACGGTGCCTGCCGCCTGCCTGCGGGCGGCGCGGTAGTCAGCCGTCGGACAGTCCACCCCGTCAAAACAGGACCGGCTGGACTGATGCTTTGCGGAAACCCTGGCGGGGGCCCGTAGGGCGGTAGCGTGCCTGCACATGCCAGACCACACGGAACCCATGATCCCCGATGAGACCAGCTATCGGCTGCTCAAGCAGCTGGAGGCCAATCCGAATATCTCTCAGCGCGAGCTGTCCCGAACCCTGGGTATGAGCCTCGGCAAGGTCAACTATTGCCTGAAGGCCCTGATCAGGCAGGGGCTGGTCAAATCGACAACCCTCGATTCCGGCCGGGCCAGGCGCGTTTGCGCCTATCCCCTCACGCCTGCTGGACTGCGCTCCAAGGGCGAGATCGCCCTGGCATTTCTTCGCCGCAAGCAGGGCGAGTACGAACAGCTCGGACGTGAAATCGAGGAGCTCAGCCGTGAGGTTCGGGGGCAGGAAGGCAAACTGGACTGATGTGCGGCATCAACGGCATCTTTTCCTATCACTACGCGTCTCGTCCCGTGGACGTCGATGAGCTGCGACGGACCCGGGACGCCATGTATTCCCGCGGGCCGGATGGAGCGGGGGAGTGGCATTCCCGGGACCACCGCGTGTCTTTGGCTCACCGCCGGCTGAAGATCATCGATCTGAGTGACGCCGCCAAACAGCCTATGCAAAGCGGATGTGGTCGTTTTGTCGTCTCCTTGAGTGGTGAAATTTTCAATTACGCCGTGCTTCGCCGTGAACTCGAGGGCAGGGGATACCCGTTTCGAACGGAATCTGACACCGAGGTCCTGCTCGCCATGTTTGCCGAGTTCGGAACCCGGATGTTCGGGCGACTCAGAGGCATGTATGCATTTGCCATCTGGGACAGGCAGGAGCGAAGACTGTTGCTTGCCCGTGATCCTTTCGGCATCAAGCCGCTGTACCTCGCCAATGACGGCTGGACCCTGCGTTTCGCATCCCAGGTGCAGGCACTGCGCGCCGGGGGAGCGGTCTCGGACCAGTCGGAACCCGCGGCTGCAGCCGGCTTCTTCCTGTTTGGTTTTGTTCCGGAGCCGTTTACCCAATGGCAGGAGATTCGCTCACTGTCCCCGGGATGCTACACCTGGGTGGACGCGCTCGGCCCGGGCCCCGAGACCAGTCACTTCGACTGGCCGGCGATGGCTCAGATTGCGTCGGGGACGCGAGCGCCCGGCGAAATCGCCGAGGCGGTGCGCGATTCGGTCACGGCTCACAGCGTCGGCGACGTGCCCGTTGGCCTGCTGTATTCGGGAGGCATCGATTCCTCGGCCCTGAGTCAACTCGGTGGACAGGCGGCGCAACGGATCCACGTCCATTTCCAGGGGCTGCCAAGACCCGCTTTCGACAATGCCGATGTGCATGTGAGGACCGTGACCGTGGAGGAATTCGAGGCCGACCTGCCGCTGATCATCAGCGCCATGGATGTTCCTTCGATCGATGGCGTCAACTGCTGGTTCGCCGCCAAGGCGTGCAGGGAAATGGGTCTCAAATCAGCCATCATCGGGGTTGGGGGTGACGAGTTGTGGGCGGGCTATCCGGCATTTCGGGATGTCCCAGGGTGGCACCGGCGGCTGGGCTGGATGCGCTGGCTGCCCGGAATGGGCCGGCTTGCCGGCTGGGGCCTGGCGGGGTTGTCGCGAGTGCTGGGCCTGCATTCCAAGTTGGAGGGCGTGCCCAGGCTTTGTGGCACACAATCCGGCAGCTACGTGCTGCGGCGCGCTCTGCACCTGCCCTGGCGACTGGGCTCAATCATCGAGCGGGACTGGGCAGCCCTGGGGATGGAGCGCCTGGACCTGGGCCGGCGCCTGCAGCAAATGGTTCCGGCCAGCTGGCGTGGAAAGCCGGCAGCGGTATTTGCTCTGGAATCCAGGGTCTATTTGAGCGGTCAGCTGTTGCGCACCGCGGACTGGGCCGGTTTTGCTCATGGCGTGGAATTCAGGATGCCCTACCTGGACCCGGCGTTGTGGCAACAATGCCTGGGACACGCCATGGCAGTTCAGCATCGCCACCACGGTGCAAAATCCGACCTGGCCCGGGCGGCCGGGCTGGCCTGGCAGGACGGCTACCGCAAACAGGGGTTTGTCACACCGTTTCCCGCAATGCCGGGCCGCTCCTACCTTGAACGGATGCGTGCATGGTCCCTGGACATCTGGAATCGGGCGGGCAACGGGGACGCGCCCGCATGACCCGGGTGATGGCCCTGATGTCCGATGCCTGGGGGGGTTATGGAGGCATACAGCAATTCAATCGCGACTTCTGCGATGCACTGGCTGAGCGTGCCGTCACCGTCCTGGTGCGCAGGGGGCCCAACGTGACACACGGAAACCGGACCCAGGTACGTCCGCGCTTCGGCAAAGCGGGATACGCACTGCGGGTCTACCGGGAAGCGAAAGGACTGCAGGATGACTCCATCATTTTCTGCGGGCATTTGCGTCTGTTGCCGCTGGCAATCCTGGCCAGGAAAATCAGCGGGCGTCCAGTCTGGCTTCAACTGCATGGCATTGAAGCCTGGCCCATCCCGTCCCGGCTGGTGCGCCGCCTGGTGATCCAATGTGACCTGGTAACCGCGGTGAGCCGATATACCCGTCGGCGTTTTTTGCGGTGGGCCAACATTCCGCCTGAGCGCGTGAAAGTTCTGCCCAATTCGCCCCGTGACATCTTCACCCCAGGTAGCGCCGACGCCCATGTCCTGGGTGCATTGGGCCTGGCGGCCGACCAATTCCTGCTGAGCGTTGCCCGGCTGGATCGGACAGAATCGAACAAGGGACTGGAAATGCTGCTGCATGCATACGCCGATATTCATGCCAGACATCCGGAGGTCAGACTGGTGATCGCCGGTGATGGCAATGCCCGGGCGGATATTCAAGCCCTGGCAGGACGGTTGAGCCTGCAAGACAGCGTGGTTTTGCCCGGTAGAGTCACCGACCAGGAGTTGGTCAGTCTCTATCGGGGTGCCCGGCTGTTCGCCATGCCCAGCGTCAAAGAGGGGTTCGGCATTGTTTTTCTGGAAGCCCTGGCTTGTGGGTGCCCGGTGCTTGGGTTTGACCGGGACGGCAGTGTTGATCCACTTCGCGACGGCGCCGGGGGTCTGCTGTCCAGCCCGAAGAGCCTTGCCGGGGATATTGCCGCGGTCCTGGAAGGCGAGGTTGTGGTCAGCCCGGATGGGTCCTGGTTCACACGGGATAAGTTTTTTCGGCACGTTGCTGCATTGCTGCAGGACCCACACTTGCAGGCCGGACATTGAAACAGGGTCGTCCTGGCGGGGAGTCCAAGGTCACCATCATTTCCCCTGGAGCACCCGGGTGGAACGAGCGCTGGCGCGAGCTGTGGCAATACCGGGAGCTGCTGTGGGTTCTGACCTTGCGCGACATCAAGGTTCGTTACAAGCAGACCCTTCTCGGTGCCGCCTGGGCAATCATCCAACCCCTCGCCGCCATGGTGGTGTTTTCCGTATTTTTTGGGCGCCTGGCTGGTATTCCATCGGATGGCTATCCGTACCCGGTCTTCGTGTATTCAGCGCTGTTGCCGTGGACGCTGTTCGCAAATGGCGTCAGCACCGCCAGCTCGTCGATGCTCGGGGCGGTCAACATGATCCAGAAGGTTTACTTTCCCAGGCTCCATATCCCTCTGGCGTCCATTGGCGCCCTGTGTATCGATTACCTGGTGGCTTCGATTGTGCTGTTCGTGCTCATGGCAATCTACGGGATACCCGTCACGTGGAACCTGATCGCAATCCCGGTACTGACACTGGGCGTGATTCTGACAACCCTGGGCGTGGGCATCCTGCTGGCCGCCCTCAACGTGACCTACCGGGATTTTCGCTACGTTGTTCCGTTCATGGTCCAGATCTGGCTATTCCTTACACCCGTGGTCTACGGAAAATCACTGGTGCCTGAACAGTGGCAGTGGGTGCT
>JAAUYH010063520.1_pt1 | contig 36393 bp, 29 predicted proteins | sample 7278061 | NCBI WGS metagenome assembly JAAUYH01 (sample SAMN14350203, study PRJNA611818) | marine sediment metagenome | isolation source: surface marine sediment (0.6m) | place: French Polynesia: Moorea | collected 2018-08 | reverse complement strand
GTAAAGCATGGTAGCCACAACAGATAAAACAAACACTGGTAAAATAACTCAAATCATCGGTCCCGTAATCGATGCAGAATTTACTAGCGGGAAAATGCCCCGTATTTACAACGCCTTAAGAGTTGAAGGCAAGAATGCAGCAGGACAAGATATTGCTGTCACCTGTGAAGTGCAACAGTTACTCGGCGACAACCAAGTCCGCGCCGTTGCCATGAGTAGTACTGATGGCTTAGTGCGAGGAATGGATATTGTCGATACTGGCGCACCAATCAGCGTTCCTGTAGGTAAAGCTACTCTGGGTAGAATCTTTAACGTATTGGGCGAACCTGTAGATAACAAAGGACCTGTCAATACAGAAGAAAAGTCCCCCATTCACAGACCTGCTCCTAAATTAACCGAACTAGAAACCAAGCCTAAAGTATTTGAAACAGGTGTTAAAGTTGTTGACTTGTTAACTCCTTATCGTCAAGGTGGAAAGATCGGTCTATTTGGTGGTGCTGGTGTAGGCAAAACCGTAATCATGATGGAATTGATCAACAACATCGCGATCCAACACGGTGGGGTATCTGTATTTGGTGGTGTAGGGGAGCGCACCCGTGAAGGGAATGACCTTTACAACGAAATGATTGAATCTAAGGTGATTAATGCTGAAAATCCTGAAGATTCCAAAATCGCTCTGGTTTACGGTCAGATGAATGAACCCCCTGGTGCTAGAATGCGGGTTGGATTATCTGCTCTAACTATGGCTGAGTATTTCCGCGATGTTAATAAGCAAGACGTACTTCTATTTATCGATAACATCTTCCGCTTCGTCCAAGCTGGTTCTGAAGTATCCGCACTGTTAGGTCGAATGCCTTCTGCGGTAGGATATCAACCAACTTTGGGTACAGATGTAGGTGATTTACAAGAACGCATTACTTCTACTAAAGAAGGTTCTATTACTTCTATTCAGGCAGTTTATGTTCCTGCTGATGACTTGACTGACCCTGCGCCTGCAACTACCTTTGCGCACTTAGATGGAACAACAGTGTTGTCTCGTGCCTTGGCTTCTAAGGGTATTTATCCTGCGGTAGACCCCTTAGATTCTACTAGTACTATGTTACAGCCTAGTATTGTAGGGGAAGAACATTACAACACTGCTCGTGCTGTACAGTCTACTCTGCAACGTTACAAAGAACTACAAGATATTATTGCTATCTTGGGTCTAGATGAGTTGTCGGAAGAAGACCGTATTACAGTAGACCGTGCTAGAAAGATCGAGCGTTTCTTGTCTCAACCTTTCTTTGTAGCTGAAGTATTTACTGGCGCGCCTGGTAAGTATGTAACTTTAGAAGACACTATCAAAGGCTTCCAAATGATTCTCTCTGGAGAATTAGACGCTCTACCAGAACAAGCTTTCTATCTGGTAGGCGATATTGAAGAAGCTAAAGCGAAAGCTGAAAAACTCAAGCAAAAATAATTGTCAGTTAATAGTGAACGGTAAACAGTGAAAATTTAATCTGTTTACTGCTCACTGTTATTTCTCAAAGCTGATAACTGATGTACGGGCGATTCGCGAATCGGAGGGGCTGTGTGCTGAACCTGCGTCAGCCCTTCGGGCAACGCCCCGTCCCCTACTGATAACTGATAACTGATAACTGAATAACATGTCGTTAACTTTAAAAGTAATTACTCCAGATAAAACTGTCTGGGATGACCGAGTCGAAGAAATCGTCCTCCCTAGTACTACAGGTCAATTGGGTATTTTATCCGGTCATGCTCCTCTTTTAAGTGCTCTTGATATTGGGGTAATGCGTATTCGCCCTGGTAAAGATTGGCAGTCGATCGCCCTGATGGGAGGATTTGTCGAAGTAGAAAATAATGAAGTAAAAGTTTTAGTTAATGGAGCAGAAATGGGCAGTTCTATCGAACAAGAAACTGCTCGTACAGAATACGAACAAGCTCAAGCTCGCTTTAACGAAGCTGACAAAGGTAGCGATCGCCTGGCAAAAATTCAGGCAACTCAATCTTTAAAAAGAGCAAGAGCTAGATTTCAGGCTGCGGGCGGAATGGTATCTCTTTAATTTTGAACATAAAAATAAGGGTCGGAACTTTTAAAAGCTCCACCCTACAGGTATGTACTATATACTGAAAAAACAAAGAGCGGTTTAGTTAAATTTAATTCTACTAAGCTTATTAGTTTTTGTGGATTAGTTAGTTCCCGTAAACACGACTTCAGGGAATTTAGTTTGAGCCTGCATCATCGAAGTAGTTTTACCGTATTCTTGCCAAAAGTTGATTACTTCAGTGGCTTTATTGAGAATTTCAATACGGTCTGTTTCTGGAATCCAATGTTTGGCTTCTAGTTCGTCTTTTAGCTGTTGCCAAGCATCATTGCGTGGCCAGAAAAAATAAGCAGTTAAAGGACTCGTTCCTTTTCCCACTACTTGATCTACAGCGATCGCCACATCTTTGTCTAACCAAAGAACTTTTAAAGTAAATTTTGACTCCAATTACGCCTCCAACTTCCATTAAGGGCTATTCTACATAATTAACCCAACTATATTATACCTAATTCTGCTCATGATGAAAAAAAAGCTAATCGCGATTGTGGTTTTTGATATCGATGGAGTAGTTAGAGATGTAAGCAATTCTTATCGACGAGCGATCGCCGATACAGTAGAACATTTTACCGCTCGAGCTTGGCGACCGACGATGGAAGATCTCGATCGACTCAAAGCTGAAGGTATTTGGAATAATGATTGGCAAGCTTCTCAAGAGTTAATCTATCGTTATTTTGAATCTCAAGGAAAGCAAAGAGAAAAACTAAATTTTGACTACGACAATATTGTTGCTTTTTTCCAAGACCGCTATCGGGGAGTAAATTGGGATGGTTATATTACGAGCGAACCACTGTTAATCTCATTAGCATACTTAGAACAGCTAAGTGCCAATCAAATTGGTTGGGGATTTTTTAGTGGGGCAACCAGAGGCTCTGCGGAGTACATTCTCCAAAAAAGATTGGGACTCTACTCTCCTGTACTCGTTGCCATGGAAGATGCTCCAGGTAAGCCCGATCCTACCGGCTTATTCATGACGATCGCTGCTATAGAAACCCAAGCTTCTACTCTAATTCCCATACTTTACGTAGGAGACACTGTAGCGGATATGCACACCATAATTCGTGCCAGAGAAGCAATGCCAGAACGTCCTTGGCTGGCGATCGGTGTTTTACCACCCCACGTTCAGACAACTCCCCAAAGACAACAGGATTATAAGCAGAAATTAATCACCGCAGGTGCCGATATAGTTATTAATAATGTACGAGAGTTAACCCCAGACAAAATTCAACAACTATTTCTAGATTCAACAAATTGATAGGTGTTGGTTGTTTGCTCCCCATAATTTCGCCCATCTCCCCTATCTTCCTAATCTTCCCCATCAATAGTATCTATACTTTTGTCCCTAGTTTGTTCCCATTCATTGTTTAGTCTAAAAAACAAGATCGAGAACATTAAACGATATTTGGGAAGTAGATAGCTAATTATTTTATCCTAGTTTATCTGCTTCCTGTTTCCTATAAATCATAACTCTATGTAAATTTTAGACAAAAAAAATATATTATGTATTTATGCATTTTCGGAGTGTTACAACCGTCTTTAAACTATATGTAATTAGTAAAAAAAGAAGAGAGTGAGCAAATGAACGAGTTGATATGTGGAGATTATATACCTAAAATTGGAAAGAAATGCCCCCCAAAAAAAATTACTCAGAGGGCAATTCTAATTGATAATAATTCAACCAGTACAGCTAAAAGCTGCTGGAAAAACAGAGCCAGAATTTTATTTTGCCCGATAATCCAGTTCAGGTAAGCGCGGACACGCTCTAGGAGTGTAAAAATTTAACTCTCCTAAAACCATCAAAGCAATATGTAACGATTTACTCGTTAAGCGACCTAGCATTTTGGTATTATCCCTGAGAAAAAGTTGCAGTTTTTCTCAGAAGATTATTTCCCAATTAGCTAATCACTGGCAGCTAGCTCCCTACCACCTAAATTATAACGCGAACTAGTTTTGGAACAAAAGTACTGGTCAGAGTGACTCTAGCTGGAAAAGCCAGAAATCTCACTGACTTAAGTTAATATCAACCCAATTTTATGGTAAAGATGATGAATAACAATATCTCGGAACAATCGACCGATCTCTCTCAAAAAAACAGCAATTCTCAAGATATAAGAGCCTTCGATACTCTTAAACAAAATGAGCTATTTGCCACTCTCAAGCAACTAAAGTTTAGTGGTAAATTAATTTTTACAGAACCAAAAGGAAATAAATGGGTTTTTTATCTTCATTCAGGTTTTATAGTATATGTTACAGGAGGTGTACATCCTATAAGACAATGGATAAGACATCTAAATACCCAATTTCCTAACTTATTTACTCCCAAGTCAAAGTTTAATTGGAAGTCCGATTTAGCAACTATTAATACTCAAAATGCCAAAATTTCTTGGCATTACGAATTGTTGTCTTTGTGGATACAGCAACAAAAAATCACTCGCGAACAAGCAACTAAGCTCATCTGGTCTGTAATAGTTGAAGGATTATTTGACATTAACCAAACACCCCAGGTTTCTTATGAACTCAAGCAAAGTCAGTCTCCAATTCCAACCTCATCAGCCATAGTTTTGATAGACGGTAATCAAGTAGTTGCTGAAGTAGAAAGGCAATGGCGTGCTTGGCAAGAAGCCAGACTTGCTCAATTCTATCCCAATCAAGCCCCAGTTATTAGACAACCAGAACAACTACAACAGAATACATCCACTCATGTGCTACAGATGCTGGAGCAACTACTTGAGGGGCAACCAACCTTGAGAGAATTGTCAATACGCATGAAGCGAGATGTATTAACAGTTATTCGTTCTTTATTGCCTTATTTTCAATCTGGGTTAGTGGAACTTGTCAATGTTCCCGATACACCTTCACCAGTTAACATTGATTCCAATAACAAAACCGAACAAGAGCGCAAACCTTTAATTGCTTGTGTGGATGATAGTCCTCTAGTTTGTCAATCCATGGAAAAATTACTAGTGGCTTCAGGCTATCGTTTTGTAGGTATCAATGAGCCCCTAAGAGCTTTTGGTGCTTTACTAGCCCTTAAACCAGATCTCATTTTTCTAGACCTGATGATGCCTAACACCAATGGCTATGAAATCTGCGACAAATTACGCCGAATACCAACTTTCCGTAATACGCCGATCATTATTTTGACGGGTAATGATGGTGTAGTCGATCGAGTTAGAGCCAAAATTGTCGGTGCTACAGATTTCTTGAGTAAGGCCAAAGTTGATGCGGAAACAGTACTAGGAGTACTACACAAGCATCTGAGACACTGTACCTTACAAAAGTTGACTTCCTCAGATAAACTCCTCAAGCAACAGGGTCAGACTGTTGCCTAATCGTTGTATTTAGTAAAGATCTAAATGATTTGTCCAAATAGCCTACTATCAATCGCGATTATCGAGGAAAAAGGAAAATTTATGAGCACGGCTTTAGTTGTTGAAGATTGTCTTACAGATAGGCAAACTCTGGTTTTATATTTAAAAAAATTGGGCTTTAATGTCCTGACAGCCGAAAGTGCAGCAGAAGCGAGAGCAAAACTTCAAGATAGCAAACCAGATATTATTCTTCTTGATGTAGTTTTACCAGATCGTAGTGGTTTTGAACTTTGTCGCGAGTTTAAATCAGACCCAGAAATGAATAAAATTCCGATTATTTTTTGTTCTAGCAAAGGAACCGAGCTTGACAAATTTTGGGGGCTAAGACAAGGAGCTTCTGCTTATTTGGTTAAACCTCTAGTTCCAGAAGAACTGATTGACATTCTAGAGCAGTTAACTAAGAGCAAAAATGAACAAAAGGAGATAGATGATGTCTGAATTTTTACTGGCTACTCAAGAGCAAAATAATCCCAAACTACTTTCTGGTGATTCAAATAAGTTAGCTACTACCTCGGCAGGAAAATTAGCCCCAAATTTTATTGGAGAGCAATTTTTGCGTTTATACCTAGATTCGGAAACAGGCGCTTTACTACCAATTACTCAATTAACCGAAGTATTAAACGTTTCTTGCTCTCAAGTAATGCCCATTCCTCATATGCATTCTTGGATGATGGGGGTATATAACTGGCGTGGTGAAATTCTCTGGTTAGTAGATTTAGCCAATTTAGTAGGTATTACGCCGTTATACCAACAGGCTTTAACTAGTTCGAGTCATACAGTAATTGTGCTAGAAGCTCCTTTAGAAGAAACAGATTCGACAGGCAATGACCGCAAAACCCTAGGTTTGGTAGTCAATCAAGTAGGTAATATCGAAAATTGTAATCCCGACTTAATTAAAAATATTGCTTTTCCAGCGATTAACACCAAACTAGAAGCATTTTTGCGAGGCTATTGGTGTAAATCTGACTATGAAATGTTAGCAATTTTTCATTTAGATTCTATTTGGGAAGCTATATCTCAAGCCGAAACTACTAGCAAGTTTTGAGGGGTAATTACTAGTAAATACAATTTAAATAGTTTTCATAGTTGTAAAACTTTGACTTAATATACTTTGTTCTCGTGAGGTTCATATTAATGATTACGAATCTTCTTAATTCTAATTCAGATCCCCAAGATACTAATAATAAAAATAATTCCAATAATTTAGATGATACTACTGCTCAAAATGAATCGAGTGAAACCTCTGTAGAGGAATCTGATTCTTTTTCTCTGTCGGATTCAGAAACAGACAAAAATTTTCCCAAAAATAACAATTCAGCTAACATTAAGCTAAATAAATTAGAATTGCCAGAGAAAGGGAAATACCTACGGAGAAATATCTTAAATTGGTGGATACAGACAGGTTTACAGCGTAAAGCAACGATTATCGCTCTTGCTTTAGGTGTAATTCCTGTAGCTGCCGTTGGTGGTATTTCTTATAAAGTAGCAAGTAAGTCTTTAGCCGAACAAATTGTTACCGAACAAGAAACCCGCACCTTTGATATTCGCCAGAAAGTAACTCTTTTTTTAAATCATATTGTCGAAGATACCCAGACCATAGCCAAGTCTTCTATTCTGACAGATCCAGAGCTAAGAAAGACTACTAAGACACAACAAAAAATAGACTTACTAAACAGTTTTGTTGATTCTCATCCCGGGCGGTACGAAGGTATTGCCGTAATAGATACTAATGGGAATTTACTGTTTCAGTCTAAGTCATCTTATCCTCTAGACCCAGACAAAGATTATAGCGAACAAGAGCTATTTCAAAGAGCAATAAATAATAAAGATGCTGCTATCAATAATCCCAGAATATCTTCTTCATCAGGCAGACAGAATCTCGAAGTCGCTGTACCAATTAAAGCTAAGGGTACCGAAGAGATTATTGGTATTGTTACCATTCATATGCCTATCAGCAACTTAGAAAGAATTTTTCAGTATGTTAAAGCCCAAGGTTGGGAGTACAAACTGATCGATTCAGAAGGACGGATTTTTGAGGCAGATGAGATAGAACAAGTAGGTCATTTTGCTGGAGCCGATTTAGCCGATTTACCAGAGTTAATGGCTAGAGTTCAGAGTTTGGGGTCTAAAATCGACGAATATCAGTATTTTCAGCGAGGAAACCTGGGTCTAAGCGAAATCATGTTCGATCGCAACGATCGAACACAAGTTATTGTGGGTTATGCACCCATCACCAGTATTAGAGGTTTAGTTCAGCCAGGATGGGGACTCGCTATTTCTCGCTCTTTAGAAGATGCTTTTATGCCCCTCAATAAGTTACGTTGGACGTTATTTTTAGGTACTACTGCTGCTGCCGTACTGGTAGGAGCGATCGCTGCCGTTTTAGCTAACCAAGCCACTCGTCCTATTACTGTAGCAGCAGAAGCAGTTAAAAGAATCGGTAAAGGAGACTTAGATACTCGCGTAGAGGTGGAAGGTAAAGATGAATTCGCACTCTTGGGCGATAATATCAACAAGATGGCAAAACAGTTAAAATTCCTGCTCCAGAATCAAGCGATAGAAGCCCAACGTTCTCAGCAATTAAAAGATATAACTCTTAAATTATCTAGAGCATTGGGTTATGAAGAAATTCTTCAGATTGCCGTTAGAGAAATTCTCTCAGCACTCAAAGTAGACCGAGCCATATTTTATGACCTTAAAAATAATAATGATGAGAAAATTTTAGCTGAAGCAGTAGCTAATAATTGGCCTAGCTTAAAGAAAGCAGGTGTTACTCATCTCGACTTTATTCAAGAATATATTCAAAGCGATAAACTTGGTTATGTCTGGAAAATATCCGATATTTATCATGCTGGGTTTAAAACCAACCATCTCAGACAGTTAGATACTTTTAATGTCAAAGCTAGTTTAATTGCCCCTATTGCCTTTAGAGATGAATTTCAAAGCTTATTAATACTCCATCAGTGTGATGAAACACGAAAATGGAAACAAGTAGAAGTTGATTTCTTTACCCAGGTCGTCTCCCAGGTAGTGCTTGCTCTAGAGCGTGCTAATCTCCTCGAGCAGCAAAAAGCTGCCAAAGAAAGCTTACAAAAACGAGCTTTAGGGTTGTTGACAGAAGTAGAACCAATTAGTCAGGGAGATTTAACCGTTCGCGCTACCGTAACGGAAGATGAAATTGGAACTTTAGCCGATTCTTATAATTCCACAGTAGAAAGCTTACGGAAAATCGTTCTGCAAGTGCAAAAAGTGGTAACGCAAATGGCGGTAACTACTAATAATAATGAGGCAGTAGCTCAAGAAATGTCCCAGAGAGCAGCAGAAAAATCAGAAGCAGTGGTTGCTGCTCTCGGTCAAATTCAAGCTATGGCTGACTCAATTCAGGCTATTGCTCATAGTGCCGAAGAAGCAGAAAAAACCTTCCAAGAAACTGCCAAGACAGTAGCTTTGGGAGACTCCGCGATGAACCGAACCGTAGAAGGGATTATGGCGATTCGCTCTACTGTTGCCGAAACAGCCAAAAAAGTCAAACGGTTAGGAGAATCTTCGCAAAAGATTTCTAAAGTAGTTAATCTAATCAGTAGTTTTGCCTCTCAAACTAATCTATTGGCACTTAATGCTTCCTTAGAAGCTTCTCGTGCTGGCGAACAAGGTCATAATTTTGCCGTCGTTGCCGAAGAAGTAAGAGTTCTAGCTCAACAGTCAGCAGAAGCGACTAACGAAATCGAAAAATTAGTTGCCAGTATTCAGTTAGATACTAGAGAAGTAGTAGCAGCTATGGAAGAAGGTACAGAGCGAGTAGTCGTCGGTACTCAATTGGTAGATGAAACTCGTCAGAGTTTGAATCAGATTGCAGCCACAAGCGATCGCGTCAGCACTTTACTGGAAAACATTGCTCAGGCAACAGAAGCACAAACAGAAACTAGTCAGGCTGTTACAGACACTATGACTGAAGTAGCAGAAATGGCAACACAAACTGCTACTGACGCAAATCAGGTATCAGACTCTACTAAAAAATTACAAGCTGTATCGGAAGAACTACAAAAAAGTGTTCGCCAATTCAAAGTTGAGTAATTAGGTAATAAGTAATAAGTAATAAGTAATGAGTAATAAATATATATGCTACTCATTACCGACATAACTCCCCATTCCGAACTCCGAACTCATATAAAGTTAAGACGATGATCGACCCAGATATTCGCGACCAGGCATACCAATTTTTTATAGAAGAAGCTCCAGAGCTACTACTAATTATAGAAACAAATTTATTAAGTCTTAGACAAGAACGTAATCCTTCCAAAATACACGATTTAATGCGCGCTGCTCACTCGATTAAAGGGGGGGCAGCGACAGTAGGATTAGATGTTATTAAAACTATAGCCCATCGTTTAGAAGATATTTTTAAAGCCCTCTATAGTGAGACAGTAGAATTAGACTCTGAGCTAGAAAGCTTGCTGCTCCAAGGTTATGACTGTTTACAAGAGCCTCTTAGTAAACAGATCGCAGAAGACAAGTTAGACGAAGAATGGGCTTTGGCTAATGCCGAACCTGTTTTAGCGCGTATAGAAGCGAAATTAGGAACTGCTTTAGATGAAGCAGACAGCTATATGCCTAGCTCCACTGATTTAGGAGTGGATATGGTTTTGTCTATCTTTGAAATCGACGTATCCCAAGGTATAGATCGTATGGCTATGGTCTTAGCTAGTCCACAAGCTTATGACATAGCTATCGAACTGAGAACACAAGCAGAAGTATTTTCTGGTTTTGCCGATATTTTAGGCTTGCCAGGATTTGGAGAGATTGCACAAACTACCGTAGCTGCTCTCGATGCTTGTCCAGATAGAGCAGAGCAAATTATGCGCCTGGCTTTAGCAGATTTCCAACAAGCTAGAGATCTAGTCTTAGCAGGCGATCGCACCCAAGGAGGTAATCCCTCGCTCGAGTTATTGGCTTTGACTAACGCGAGCACCGAACAACCTACAGATATCCTCGATCGAGAATCAGAACAGGTTTTTGACTCAGAAAGCCCAGAAAACTATCTTCAAGAATCAGAGCCGGTTTTTGACTCAGAAAGTCCAGAAAACTATATTTTGGATATGTCTTCTCTGGATTTCTCTCAAGATAATGTAGCAGAAGAGCTGACGACAGATACTCCTTCTTTAGAAGAGCTTCTACTTGGTGTAGAAGCAATTTCGGAACCAGATACGACCGATACTGCCACCAATGAAGAACCTTTTGTTGTAGATGCGACAGAAGCTTTATCTTTAGAGTCGTTAGTAACCAATGCCTCCACAGACTCAGATATCTTAGACACTTCTTGGCAAGAAATACCAACCCAGCCCAACCAAGAAATTATCTCCGCAGAAATAGTCGGGCAAGAAAATGATTTAGTCCCCTTCTCTCTAGATTTTTCTGCTACTTCCATCCCAGAGCAATCATCACCACCCAAACCCAAACAAAAAGCTAAAAAAGACAGTTCTCGCAATTCTAAAAAAACTAATTCTAATCGCAATTTAAAAGTGCGAGTTGACTTAGAGCGTCTAGAGCGAATGAACAACTACGTTGGAGAACTAGTTATCGATCGCAATAGTATATCTTTGCAACAAGAACAGCTACAAACTACTTTACGTAAACTCCGACAGCGACTAGAACAATTCCAATATTTAACGGGTGAGTTCCAGGATATGTCGGATAAGATGATCCTCAACCCGATTAATACTCCTCTTCCTCCTGCAAATAATGATTCATCCTCCTTAAATCAACTAGCTACTTATGATACTTCTGCCCAATTTGACTCCTTAGAAATGGATCAATATGGACAAATGCACTCTTTATTACAGGGTGTAGTAGAAGAAATGATGCAGTTAGAAGAAGCTGTAGAAGACGTTTTTCTCTATGCCAGACAGTCTAATAAAACAATTAAACATCAACAGCAAACTCTAGGTAAATTGCGCGATGAATTGATGTGGGCGCGTATGTTACCCTTGGGAGAAGTTCTTAACCGTTTTCCCCGTGGCATCAGAGATTTATCTCTTAAATATGACAAACCTGTTAACCTTCACTTAAAAGGAACAGAAGTACTAATTGATAAGGGAATTTTAGAAAAACTCTACGATCCTCTACTACATCTGTTACGTAATGCTTTCGATCATGGAATCGAATCTCCAGAAATAAGAAGGTCTCAGGGCAAACCAGAAGAAGGAAACATTGAAATTCATGCTTATCACCGAGGCAATCAAACTATTATTGAAGTAAGCGATGATGGTAAGGGTTTAGATATCAATAAGATTGCTCAACGAGTAATTGAAAGAGGCTTGTTAGCTCCTGATAAACTAACCGTAACTACCAAAGATGAATTATTAAACTTTATCTTTGAACCTGGATTTTCTACTGCTGAGAAAGTTAGCGAACTTTCTGGAAGAGGTGTTGGTTTAGATGTCGTTCTTTCTCAATTACAAGAAGTTAAAGGAACTGTTAAAGTAGATTCTACTCCAGGGCAAGGAACAACTTTTATCTTATCTCTACCTTTAACTCTAACTATCTCTAAGTTACTTGTTTGTGCTGTGGGAGCTACAGCAGTTGCCTTACCTTCAGAAAGTATTGTCGAAATTGTCTTTCCTCAAGGTAATCAGATCAAGCAAATGGGCAAACAAAGATACCTGTCTTGGCGAGAAGATATGGTGCCAGTATACCGAATAGCTGATTTATTAGAGTATGGTTATCCTATCTCCGAGGAGTTAAAATGCAAAGATTTTGTCAATTCATCCACCTCAGAAAATTCGGCTTTACCAATGTTGATTTTAGAAGGAGAAAAGCAAAGTTTTGCTTTAGAGATTGAGAATTTTGGCAAAGAGCAAGAAATGGTTATTAAACCCTTTAATCGGACGATCGCACCTCCTCCATATACTTATGGTTGTACTATTTTAGGGGATGGTAGTTTAGTCCCCGTAATTGATGGTGCTTCTTTACTAACCTATGTAAGAGAGCAAAACAAAATATCAACAAATAAAACAGGAACTGGTCATCAGCACAATTCGTTTAAAGCTAGTGTTGAGACTATTCAGGCTCCCATGGTTCTAGTCGTAGATGATTCGGCAATGATGCGGAGAACTTTAGCTATTACCCTTAGAAAAGTTGGCTATCGAGTTATACAAGCCCGAGATGGTTTAGAAGCAATAGAACTACTACAACAAAATTCTCAGGTAGAGTTAATTGTAAGTGATTTGGAAATGCCTAACCTTAACGGGTTTGAGTTTCTCAATCAACTAAGACAAAATCCCGACCTTTCTATGATTCCCGTAGTAATGCTTACTTCCCGCAGTAACGATAAACATCGTCAGTTAGCAACCCATTTAGGGGCTGCTGCTTACATGACTAAGCCCTATATCGAGCAAGAGTTTCTCGCCGTACTTAAAGAAATTACTTCTCAAAGTACGACTCCTAAGTTATCTACTGTATAAATGGTTTTAATTGGTAAAAAGATTAAGTCATTCGCTCATAGTGAATGGCTTTTTTATTTTTTTATCATTTAATTTAATTAAGAAGCCTGCTCCTTCGCGCTGGCGATAGGAGTCAGGATTTATAATGCGATCGGCTCGTGGCTGCACATTGAATACTTAGGTAAACTTAGGCAAAACTTAGTTCATCGGATTGCTTATTATGCAAAACTTTATATTACGTAGATTTCAGAGGACAAGACTGACGGGGTTTCCCCGTCAGCTAGAGCAATGTCCGTTTCGTTTTAAAATAGAGTATGCCTACTTATCAAACGTTATTACCTACGAACATCTTCCCGTTTCTAGATTCAATGGCTGCACTCTATAGCCAGATAGAACGGAATATGCACTCTTGTTTGATGCGTGGCGAAAAGATTGGCGTTATTGAAAAATCACTTCAGTCCAAATACAAAGTTGATACCACTACAGTTAGAAACGTCTATCATAATCTTAAGGGGAAGCATAAAAGCATCAAAGAGTTAAGAAAAACTCGGATTAAAGATTTAAAAAGTACAATTCGTAGCATTAAAAGTTCGATTAACAAAAAGCTCAAGAAAAAGGAAATTAATCAAAAAGATAGATTCTTTATCCACCAAAAGAAGCGAAGATTGGCTATCAAACAAAATAAGCTTAAGAGATTAGAAGACGAAGAAATTAGCTTATGTTTCGGCACTAAAAAACTATTTCTCGCTCAATACCATAAAGATGAAAATGGTTATTCATCTCATCAAGAATGGTTGGCTGACTGGAGAAAAGCGAGAGCATCTAATTTTATGATGGTGGGCGCAAAAACTTACACAAGCGGGAATCAATTATGTAGATTAACCAAAGATGGCAATCTAAAAATAACCACTCCTCCTTGCTTGTTAAAAGAATTTGGTTCTTACATTCAAGGTGATGGCGTTAAGTTCAGATACGGACAAGAATTTATCGATATTGCGTTGACCCCAACCAAGCATAAAAGAGGAAAAGAATATCGAAATGGCACAGAAAAAGCTGTAACTCATCGCTTTGTAAAGCGAAATGATAAATGGTATTTGCACACAACGGTTGAATTACCAGACATACCAACTATCTCGAACAAAAACAATGGAGCTATTGGCATCGACTTAAATGTTAAAAGTATTGCCTGGGCTTATTGTGATGGAGAAGGAAATCTCAAACAACATGGTCAAATCAATATTGACCTAGAAAATAAATCGTCTGGTAATTCAACGCATATTTTATCTCAAGCTATTGGGCAAATAATTGATATCGCAGTAGATATGAGATGTCCGATAGTAATAGAAAGGTTAGATTTTAGCAGCAAGAAAAGTAGATTGAGGGAGCAAGGGTTACGCACTCGCGAAATGTTGTCTCAATTTGCTTATTCTAAGTTTGCCGATTTAGTTCATTCCAAGGCTAGGTTGTCAGCTATCCAAGTGGTAGAAACCAATCCAGCTTATTCAAGTTTGATTGGGATGATTAAATTTATGGGTCTTTACGGGTTAAATAGCGGTACGTGCGCAGCATTAGTACTCGCCCGTCGCAGTTTTCGATTCTCTGAACGCTTGCCTAGATGCCTTAACGCCTTATTACAGCCAGTGGATTGTAATAAGCACGTATGGCATTATTGGGCGGTGACATCAAAGTTACTGAAGGGTTGCTATCGGCACAGTTTCTTTAATGTGAGAGTCAGGTTTGGGGTCAAGCCTAATATCCAGAGTTCTTTAGAGAAAAGGAAGATATTAGGCAAAAGTAGGCATACTCCAATAATACCTAGTGATGCAAGTGCGCTTGGCCTTACGTCTGCATAAGTTTACCCAACTTTAAGTAGATTTTTTATTGCGCTACAAACTAGTCAGAACTTCCTTAGCAATAGCTAGAGTTTGTTCGATATCAGCTTCCGTATGAGCCAGAGAAGTAAATCCAGCCTCAAATTGGGAAGGAGCAAGATAAACACCCCTTTCTAACATACCGCGATGAAAACGGGCAAATTTCTGGAGGTCTGATTTTTTGGCATCATTGTAATTATGTACCGATTGACCAGTAAAGAACATACCGAACATAGCACTAATCTGTCCGCCCACCACTTCGTGACCTGCTTCTTTAGCTATCTTAATTAAGCCTTGAGCTAACTTTTTAGTAATGCGGTCTAATTGCTCGTAAGTTCCTGGTTTTTGCAGTAACTCTAGAGTTTTAATTCCTGCTGTCATGGCTAAAGGATTGCCAGAAAGAGTTCCCGCTTGATACATTGGGCCTGCGGGTGCCACCATAGACATGATATCTTTACGTCCGCCATAAGCACCTACTGGTAAACCACCACCAATAACTTTACCCAAAGTGGTAAGGTCGGGAGTTACTCCAAATTTCTCTTGCGCTCCACCATAAGCAATCCGAAAACCAGTCATGACTTCATCGAATACTAGCAAAGCACCATTTTCTTGAGTTATTTCGCGCAATCCTTCGAGAAAACCAGCATCTGGCGGAACGAAGCCTGAATTTCCTACTACTGGCTCTAAAATGACTCCCGCAATCTGGTCGGGATTTTCCGCAAATAACGCTTTTACTGCTTCTAGGTCGTTGTAGGGCGCATTTAGAGTATTGTTAGTCGCAGATTTGGGTACTCCAGGAGAATCTGGCAAGCCTAAGGTAGCTACTCCAGAACCTGCTTTGACTAGAAACATATCCGCATGACCGTGATAACAGCCTTCAAATTTGATCAGCTTATCTCTACCAGTAAAGGCTCGCATTAATCTCAGCACCGACATACAGGCTTCTGTTCCCGAATTGACAAAGCGGACTATTTCGATACTGGGAACTGCCTCTATGACCATTTCTGCCAAAATGTTTTCTTGCACGGAAGGCGCGCCGAAACTAGTACCTTTTTCTAAAGCTTTGTGTAGAGCTTCGATTACTTCTGGATGAGCATGACCACAAATAGCTGGGCCCCAAGTACCCACGTAATCGATGTATTTGTTCCCGTCTACATCCCAAATATAAGAACCTTTAACACGGTCGAAAACAATCGGCTGTCCGCCAACAGATTTAAAGGCTCTAACTGGAGAGCTTACTCCTCCAGGCATCAACTTTTGTGCTGCGGTAAAAATTTCTTCTGATTTGCTAGTAGTTAAAGAAGTTGTACTAACCAATATTTTCTCCTTCTTATCAAATTTTGCTATCGCTAATTAGAATATGATACCTGAACGGAATTAGACGCTAACTTCTAATTATTTTATGTTTTACCTTGTAACTTACTAGATGATTAACTATAGGACTCACGGTTCGCTCGCTCGCGACCGAAAATCCAATGGCAAATTGTCAACAAATCTTTAGTTCTCGATCTAAGCGCAAAACAAAAGCTCCTGCTAAAGTTTTTCTCAATTCTTTGATTACTGTCAACATTTCTTGAGATGGTTTTTGCCTTCAAGACCGATAACAACAAATTACTTAATACTTTATTTACAAACAGTCTCTCAGTCAGTTTTTTATTTCGATCGTACTATCCACGCATTACGAGAGATATTAACTTACCGTATCATTTCCAAATCAGGACTTAGCAAGTGTTGATTTTTAAAACTATTTATACATATATCGATTTGTTTTTCGGTAAGATAACCATCTTTCATTAGATATTTACAACGCTCTTCCATCTCTGAATAATTAGATTCCTTAATTACACTTAAGTCAGATAAAAATGTTGCTTTATCTATCCATCCCGCTTCTCGAGCTTTATCTGTACTTTTAGTGAGTGCTCTTGCTAATTTCTTGGCAGATTCTTCATAATTAAGATAATTTTTAGTTACTTCTTCTGGGCGTTTATTCCATAAAAAATGGCAAGCTCGTCCTTGAATAACTTTTTCTTCTTCACTAAGCTCGAACAAATCTGTTTTAAATATTGCTTCACAAAATTGTAGTTGTGCTATTTGTTTTTCAATATAAGCCTCTGCGACAGAAAGGGTTTTTTCTTCTTGTTGTTGAGCTTTTTCTTTCGTTCTTGTGACCACACAACCCGTTAAATCAATTAAGACCAGTACAAGAACTAGCTGAAATATTCTCTTCATATCTACTTCATAATTCATCATCTTTAACTTTACATATAAATTATTGATAAATAGCGATCATTGTCACCAATAATAAGTGAAAGTAATTAAAATGAATCTTCTTTCTACCAAGTAAGCACTCACCAAAGCGATCGCTTTATGTGGCTCACAGTGAGGATTGTCCTCCGATCGCAATTGAGAATTTACGAATAGTTTTTAATCTTAACCTAAAATATTTGATTTGACTGTATTCAAAAATATATTGATTCGGGTACGACGATCGTAATTATTGGCTTCATCAAAATATTATAAATGTAACAAGAAGATAAATAAAAATTTCATAAAGCAATTACAGACCTACTTTTCTATATAGCGAACTCGAGCTTGAGTTTTTGTAGGTGATAATAATTTTCTGGATTTTGATATTAAGAAAAAATATGAAGCAGATCGTCAATTTGTCCCTAGTATTTATTGTTGTTTATCCCATCTTTTGGCTAAGTTATAATAATGGAATCCCCCTAATAAATATAGCAGTTACAAATCAATGGATATTTAATATATTCCTAATGCGCCTTCTGAAAAAAGCCTAGGGAAACGATCGAGTTGTGAAGAATAATTGGCATTTGATGTATGAGAAATAGTAACAGTATTCAGTGCCAGACTTTTATTCATAGTCTTTTAGCCTAAATAAAGCTCTCTTAACTTTTAATTTGATTTTGTCGGGCAAAAGAAAGGATTTTCTGACGACGACGTTTTTGCCAAATTTTTTGCCATACTCTCAAGCGTCGCTTAAAGTCAGTAAATTCTTTATCACTAAGCCGTATTTGTTGCCAAGATTCCCGTGCTAATAATTTTTCACCCCAGTTACTAAGTTTGGGATAGTTAGTTAGCGAAATATCAAATCTCGGTAGTTCGGGTACCAGAGTTCCTGTTACTATCTCTGCTAACGTTAATTGTTCTCCTGCAAAATAAGGATTATCTCCTAGTAAATCTTCTAACAGAGCAAGTACTCTAATTACTCGCTGTTGGGCATATTCTAACTCTGAAGGATTATTTTGATGAATAAGTAGTCCGATTGTCGCTGGAAAAAGTTCGTTAAGCCCTATCATTTGCACCATCCGCACTTTGGCTAAAGTCTCGGCATCATTAGGTAAAAAAGACGGAGAAGGATATTTTGCTTCTAGATAGTCGAGAATGGTGACAGACTCAATAATTGGCAGGTTGTTATCGACTAAAACTGGAATACGATTAAAAGGACTAATTTGACTGAATTCTGAGCTAAATTGATCTCCATCCATCTTGAGATGAACGAGTTTGAAGGGAAGTTTTTTCTCTAGTAATGCTAGCCATACAGGACGAGAATAACCCGAAGGACGAGCGTAATATAAAGTTAACATTTTTTGCTCCTTTAAAGAAATGGTATCGGTTTTTCCTTAAGTATTTTAAGACCGATCGGTCTTAAAAACAATAAATTTGTTAGATTATGAAGGCGATCGCCTTTTTATAAATTAAGTACGATCGAACAAGTAATGAGAGAGCATCTAAGATAACCGATGAATCTGAGAGCATCAGTATTTATTGCAACTAGTCTAGACGGCTTTATTGCTAGAACAGGGGGAGAACTTGATTGGTTAGATGCTGCCAATAGGACTGTTCCAGAAGGTGAAGATTGTGGCTATCAAGCCTTTATGGAGTCTATTGATGTCTCGATCGTGGGGCGAAAAACTTACGAAAAAATATTGTCATTTGGTAAATGGTCATATGGAATTAAACCCGTAATCGTTTTAAGTAGTAACAAAATCGAAATTCCCGATCGATTGGCTCAAACTGTTTCCCATTCATCAGAATCTCCCAAAGAGTTATGCGATCGCTTGTCAAACGAAGGAGCTAAACGGCTATATATTGATGGTGGTATCACTATACAAAGATTCCTCTCATCAGGACTTATCGACGATATCACTATTACAGTCATTCCTGTAATTTTAGGTCGAGGAATTCCTTTATTTGGCGAGGTAAAAAAAGATATTTCACTAAAACATATCGCGACCAAAAGCTATGATTTTGGTTTTGTTCAGTTAACCTATGAAGTTCAAAAAAACTAGCTAGTTGTTAATACATAATCGGGGAGGCAATTTTCTTCCAGATAAGTTCGATACTCTCTACCAGCGCGATCGATCGCCTCGACCAAAATCCTTAACTTCCCACACCTATAATTAAGTAAGAAATTTATGAATTTATTAAACGTAATTTCTCAACAATACAAACTTAATCTTGAGAGTTGGGAACTTCTGCAAGAAACAGACGATTTAGTGTACAAAATTATCGACAATTGCCAACAGCATTACACCGTTAAAATACACCGTAAAAAGTTAAGCAGGACAAATGATAAACTCTCAGACCTATGTAATTGGCTTGATTTCTTGTCTGGAACTGTTACCTTTAATTTGCCTCTTCCTCTGCGTAATGTCAATGACAGTTTCCAGTCCCAGATACAGGATGAAAGTGGAATTATCTACGATTTTGTGGTTTATCGATGGGTGAATGGAGAACCTATTAGCAAACACATGAACCAACAAAATAACCAGAAAATCGGCGCATTGATGGCTCAATTACATAATGTGGATGTGTGTAATAAAATCATTAGCCAAGAAATACCTCGATTAACAGAAAAAGAAGTTGAGTCATTGGTACGATCGAACAAATTAAGTAACTAAAATTTGACCAATCTTTTTTAACAATGACTGCTGTTCTGTATTAATAAAAAAATGATTGCCAGAAAACATCTGTAGAGAAAATGACTTATTAGTATGTTTTTCCCACGCTTCTAAATCTTCCTTCGTTGTTTCTGGGTCTTGTAAGCCACCAAAGACAGTTATGGGACAATCTAAAGGTTCTAAAGCCTGGTAATGATAAGTTTCATTCATTGTTAAATCTGCCCTGATTATCGGTAGTAGCAGTTCTAACATTTCCGCATTTTCTAATATATCTTTTGGCGTACCTCCCAAACATTTTAATTCAGAGATTAAATCTGCTTCTGCTAAAGCGTGTTTAGGTGAGGGATGGGGGATAGGAGGAGCTTGACGACCAGATACAATTAAATGGACGGGTAATTTGCCATATTCTCGGCGCAGGAAACAAGCTAATTCAAAGCTGACTATAGCACCTAAACTGTGACCAAAAAAAGCAAAGGGCAAGTCTAACCAAGATTGGATTGCTGGTGCGATCGCTCTAACTAGAGAAGTAATATCTTCAAAAGGAGTCTCTCTTAATCGGGAACCGCGTCCGGGAAGTTCGAGCGGACAAACTTGAATATTTTCGGGCAAATAGTCTTGCCAAGTCCGAAAAATCAAAGCACTACCACCTGCATAGGGAAAACAGAAAAGACGAAGTTTAGCTTTTGGATTTGGTCTAAAGTGAGCAATCCAAGAATTTTTCTTGAGAGAATTCATAGGATCGTTTTAGTTTACCTATAACTAAGTTAATTGATAATCGGGAAGGCAATTTTCTTCCATATAAATCCGATATTCTTGGCAAGCGCGAGCGCACTTTTCCTGACTCCAACCACAGTATTTATTTAGTGTTTCTGTCATGACTGGTAATAAATCTAAACCATAGTTGCCAGCGTGCATAGCTATAGTAGTACGGCGACGGGCAATATCGACTAGAGTATGTGCCATTTCGGAACGAACAGCATAAACAATCTGGGCTTTAATATCTGGTAAGCTAGGACTAATCTTTTCGGCTAATTCTGGCTCATTATTTACTAAAGTCAATACTTCTGTTGCCCTCGAACCATACATCGAAAAGAGATGATTGATGCTCTTTAAACAAACGCGATCGCTATATTTATCTATCGCTTCTTGAATACGTCGATCGCTTGGTAAAATGCCACCTGGCAAAGGCTGAGAGTCTGTCGTACAAGGGGGTGCAGTTTTTTTCATTTTGCGATAGACAGCATCTACCATTTCTTCTCCGACATGACGATAGGTAGTCAATTTACCACCAATTAAGGAAATAAGATTAGTTACTCCTTCTTTCCTGTGGTCATAAAGAATATGTTTACGGGTTACGCTTCCTGGTTTTTTCCCTTCTTCGTTAGGTAAAGGACGAACACCAGAGTAAGTAAATTTAATATCTTGTCTGGATAAATTAGCTGTAGGAATAATATTATTAGTTTCTTTAAGAAGATAATCTATTTCTTCGTTATCTGCTTTAATGCGATCGAGGTCGCCTTGATATCTTATATCCGTTGTACCAATCAAATACATATCCAACCAGGGAATTATAAAGAAAGGACGACCATCAGATTTAGCTTCTACATAAAAAGTAGTCTCTGGTGCGCCAGGAAAAGGAGCAACGATAATATGACTTCCTTTAGTCCCGCCAATTTTCCTAGTCTTACCAATAGGTGCATCGTGGTTATTGGCTACACCCAACTTACACACTCGATCGACCCAAGGGCCAGAAGTATTAATAACTACTGTCTTATTATGCCCTCTAATTGTAAATTCCTTTTCTGTCAAAACATCTCGACAAACAACAGAACTCAGACGATCGCCTTGGCGTTGTAGTCGAGTAACTTCTGTATAATTAAGAACTACTGCCCCTGCCTCTTTAGCTGAGATAATATTCTCTAAACAGAGACGTTCGGCATAGGTAGCTTGTCCATCATAGTATTGCGCTCCTCCCGATAACCCTTCAGGGTCGATCGAGCGAAATAACTGCTTGAATTTAGCTTTAGGCAGCATCCGATGGAGAGGCAGCGTTTTATCAAAACTAAAAATGTCATAGAGAATCATTCCCGCCCAAATTTTCCAATAGGGACGAGAGCGATCGCCGTAAATAGGAATAGTTAATAATAAAGGACTCACTAAATGGGGGGCGGTGCGTAATAAAACCTCTCTTTCTTTTAAAGCCTCCCTCACCAAAGGAAACTCAAAATACTCTAAATAGCGCAATCCACCGTGAATCAAACGACTAGACCAACTAGAAGTCCCGCTAGCAAAATCACCCTTTTCTAGTAAGATTGTTTTCAATCCTCTTAAGGCTGCATCTCTAGCTACTCCAGCCCCATTAATGCCTCCACCAATAATTATTAAGTCGTAGTCTTGATTTTCGATTGTTGTTAGATCCCGCATCTTTAAAATCAGTTATCACTCATCAGTAGGGGCGAATGGCCATTCGCCCCTACATTAATCTTTCACAGCTTAACAACAAACAGAGAATCTAGCTGCTGACAAGTTCCTTTTCTGCTACTGTTTCGTGTTTCAAATCTTTGAATAAACCAAGTAGACGGTCTGCCCAATACTTAACATCGTAAGTAGTTACAGTTTCGTACATTTTACTCATTCTCTCTGCTTGTTCCTCTGGCGACATAGCTAAAGCGCGATCGATGGCTTCATCCATACGATCGATCGAATAAGGATTAGTTAAAATTGCCTGGGGTAATTCTACTGCTGCCCCTACAAACTCAGATAAAATTAAAGCCCCATTTTTACCTTCATGGGAGACTACATATTCTTTTGCTACTAGGTTTAAACCATCTCTTAAGGGGGTAGTCCAACAAACATCGGCTGCTTTATAGTAGCAAAGGAGATCGGCAAAAGGAATTGGTTGAGTAAAAAGTCTAATTGGTGTCCAGTCGAGACGGGCAAAGCGTCCGTTAATTTTTCCAACTAATTGTTCGATTTGACTTTGAGCAGTCTTATAAACTCGCATACCTGCTGCTGCTTGCACACAAGTCATCACCAAATTAATTTTACCCAATAATTCGGGACGACGTTCCAGCAAACGACCAAAAGCCTCTAAAACTTCCCGATTTCCTTTTACATAATCAACTCGTCCCGCAGCAATAACCAATTTACGTCCGCTTAATTCTTGCTTAATTTGTTCTAATCTAGCTTCAGTGTCTGATTTGTGTAAAATCGACAGGATATATTGAGGGTTTGTACCTACAGGAAAAGCATCGATATTAACTAATTGTCCCTTATATCTTAGCTTTGTTACCATTTCTGGCTCTGCCAAAGCTATACCGACAGGAGTAATATGTCCAGAAACTTTCTCTTGTTTGACTACTTCTACTTCTTTTAAACTACGAGCAACATTGACAAAATTTTCTGAATAGCGAGGAATATGGAAACCAACCACATCGCAACAAAGTAAACTTTCGACAATTTCTTCTCGCCAAGGCAAGATGTTGAAGACATCTACCGAAGGAAAAGGAGTGTGATGGAAAAAAGCAATGCGGGCATTAGGTTTATGTTCCCGAATATACTTGGCTGCTAGCCAGAGATTATAATCATGAATCCAAATTAAGGCATCATCTGCTGCTTCATCGCAAGCTGCTTCCGCAAATAAACGATTAATATTTTGGAAATTTTCCCAGTCAGAAGTTTCGGAAGTGAAATGCCAAGGAAAGGAGTGGAGAATCGGCCAAAAAGCTTCTTTGGAAGTGATGTGATAAAAATGCTTAACCTGTTCTGCTGTAAGAGGAATGCGTCGAACATTATAGTTACCTTCATCTTCAACAACTACTCGCTTCTCAAACTTGGCTTGTTGTTTGCTGTTGACTTGTTTCCAAGCAATCCAAGTACCTTGATTAACATCGGCAAAAAAGCTTTTCAGGGTAGGAACAATCCCATTAGGACTTTTTTTTGGTAAATAAAGAGTCTTGCCGTCCTTGACGACCTCATCATAGGGTTCGCGATGATAGAGAATAACTAAAGAAGATTTCATGGTTATGTTAAGTTTAAAAATCAGTAATGTTTAGCAACAGAAATAGCCCCGCAACTACGGAGCAATAAGATATTCAGGACAGAAAAATAGATTAACCCCTGGTTGTTTGAGGAAATTTAGGTTGTAATGAAATCGGGTGGAATAAATATTCCTTAAATTTAAAAACAAAGTTGCTTTGCCTGAATTCAACAATAGCCAATACATGCAACTTAACCAATTATACATAGGTAGATAAACATATCCATAAACTTAAATCTAACCAATAGAAGATTAAGCTATGTAGCCCTACCGTTTAAGTTCTACTTAGGGAGCGTTTTCGCCCCGATTGAACAACTTAACTGGACTATTTTTTTGTAAAACTTGTTTGCCGAAACTTTACATTTAGTAACATAACGATTACTCTAACTAACAAAATAAAAATTTTTGGTTGCCTAGAATACTTTAATTCAGGCAAAAATATTAAGTAACTCAATAGACCAATTGCAAAATAAATGACTGTGGCAGTTAAAACCAACAATTCCTTAAGCTTAGTAGAAGCAGAAACCCAAAAATTACTAGATTGGGTAATGGCGATCGAAGAATCTAATGATACCTATCTAGAAAAAGCCCAAGCCATTGCTAGAAGATTGGGGGCTCATTATTGTGCTGATGGGTTAACGGAAATAGGCTTTTGGACACCAAGGTTAATTGCCGAGGTTATGCATGAGAGGGATATTTATTTGGAAGTTTTAACCCCTCTTGAGGAAATTGATTGGCAAGCCAAAGAGCAAATTATCAACTTTAAGCGCGATACCTTGCACCTCAAACAACAGGGAGAATATTTTTGGGGTGTAGTAGCAGGAATGCGGGCGGGCAATAAAGAACAGGCAGGGTCTTTCTATTGGTTGCGCTTCATAGACCTAACAGATAGGCTGAGAGCTATCCGCGATCTTATGCCCTATTCTCTTCCTTATGGCGTGTTTGCTCCTGCCGAACTCTACGATATCGATAGTTTACAAGCCCAGAGAAAAGATTTGAATTATTTCAAGCGCACAGGCACAAAAGGACAAAAAAATATTCCTCGTATGGGCGATCCGCAGAATATTTTACAACTTCATGTAGGAACCGCTACTAAAGAGGGAACGTTGGCAGGGTTAACTCACTTGTACCAACAAATTGCCGAAAAAATAGTCATGAGTCAACCTTTGACTCCTGCCGAACAAAATTATGTTGGCTATGATGCTATTCAGTTATTACCGACTGAGCCTACTATTGAATTTAGAGACGAATATAGTCCTGAAAGCGAATTTTTCTGTTTTGTCAACGAAGAAGACGATATCGTCGAGATTGAATTAAATAAGCCTCATACTCAAGATTGGGGTTATGATGTACCCATTTTAGGCTCTAGTGCTACTAATCCTGCTTTACTCAGCAGTTTACGCCCTGATGAAGTAGTAGATTTTCTTGCCACTCTCCATAATTTTCCCACAGGACCAATACAGGTTATCTACGATCTAGTTTATGGTCATGCTGACAATCAAAGTGAGTTACTACTTTCTCGTCAGTTTCTTAAAGGGCCGAATATGTACGGTCAAGACCTCAATCACCAACTGCCAATTATCAGAGCCATTCTCTTAGAGATGCAGCGACGGAAAATTAATACTGGTGCTGATGGTATTCGGATTGATGGAGGACAAGATTTTCGTTTTTTCAATCCCCTTTCGGGTAGGGTAGAACAAGACGATGCTTATCTATTAGCGATGAGCGATGTGGTTCAAGAAGTTGCTGGCTATAAGCGTCTTTTATTTACTATTTTTGAAGATGGTCGTCCTTGGCCCGAAGAAGGTTGGGAAGAAAAATCTCGGTATCGGGAATTAATCGAACTAATGCCCGAATCTTATCAGTGGGGACCCTTAATTTTTGCTCATAATACTCCCGCGCTCAAAGGTTTTTGGTCGCATAAATGGCAGAGAGTAAGCGAAGTAATGTATCAAGGCGACCATTGGATTACTGGTTGTGGCAATCATGATACAGTCCGTCGGGGTAATCAAATCGAGCGCGATCGACCAATTGACTGGAATTTAGGGAAAACTTTACCCGAAGTTTTACACAATGCCTATGATAATCCTGCGGTAACTCTTTGGGTTTATGGTTTTAGTCCTGGCTTACCGATGGATTTTATCAACGCACTGATGCACGCACCTTGGATGTTTTTCCGCAATACCGACGAACGTTATGGAGTTAAAGTAGTTTCCGAGGAAATTGGCTTTTTACATTGGAATGTTACCCCAGAAATTTACAAAAGACCTTATGCTTTTCAACGGTTAAAATCTCTGGGATTTAAACAATTAAAGCAATTACAAGAATTTGGTGTAGCGTTGCAAACAGCCATGATTCAACAAGACTATAATTTGTCTGAGGTAGTCGATATTCTCAAATCTTGTGCAGATACCCACTGTATTACCGACATTCCTCCTCTTAAAGAATTAATGCGCTCGGGTATGGTGAGATTTCTCAAAAAACTAGATGAGGAACGATTGAAAACTTTTGCTTTGATGTTTATGGAAGATTGCTTTGATATTTGTAATGTTTCTCATTACGCAGAAAACCTTAATCCAATCCAGACTCAGTTCAATCTCTCCCTAAGACATTTCCGACGTACTCATTCTTGGCTACAACAAAACCTGACAGAAACCGATCGCTTTAATAAAATTAGCGATGAAAATCAAACTGTTTTTTACGGAGTCCGTACTAATCCTAATAATAGCCAAGAACAAATAGCCATGGTATCTCATCTGGAAGGCGATCCTCTCAAAGTTACTTTAGGGGATTGGCTACAACTAGACTTAGAGGAGTGGGAAATAGCGATCGCTTCTCCTGGATTGAATCAAGATAACAATTTAGCCGATTTGAGCCATTTTCAATTGGGTCATAGTCAGGGGTTACTGTTAAAACGTTTTGTATAAGAAAGCGACCGCTAGAATTCAACAGTTAAACAAGCTAGATTTTCTTTGTGAATTCTTAATTTTTCACATCCCCCTCCCCCCTATATGGATGATACGCTAAATTCAGCTACATAATAAACTTGGGAAATATCCTCCCAGAATTGCAGCGAATAAAATTCAATCCATTTGACGGAGTTGAGTGTGGTTACTACCCCAGAAAAAACAACAACACAAGTACAACATTCCCATTCAGAAAAAAGCGATCGCGTCGCTGTCTTGCTTATGGGATATGGCGAAGTAGAAAGCTACGAAGACTTTGCTAATTACAACGAACAAGCTTTAAATTTGCTGACAGCCAAATTTGCTCCCGTTCCTACCTGGGTTTATCCTCCTCTTGCTAAGTTACTGGCAATATTCGATCTACACGAATGGAGTCATCAACACGGTAATTTTATTTCTCCCCATAACAAAATTTTTGAGCAACAAAGGGCAGGAATAGAACACGAGTTACAGCATACTTGGGGAGATAAGGTAAAAGTCTTTAAAGCTTTCAACTTTTGCGCTCCTTTTCTTCCCGAACAAGTATTAACCCAAATTAAAGAGGAAGGATTTGACAAACTATTGATTTATCCCCTGTTAGTAGTAGATTCTATCTTTACTAGTGGTATTGCCGTAGAACAAGTTAATAATGCTTTAGCTAAATTAGCAGAAGGAGAGGAACATTGGCTGAAAGGTACTCGTTATATTCCTTCTTTCTATAACCAACCAGCTTATGTTAAGCTGCTGGCGCGGATGGTAGAAGAGAAAATAGAGGCTGAGTTAGCTCAAGCTCATTTACCTTCTCAAACTGGCATTGTGTTAATGAATCATGGTTGTCCTCATAAAGCCAAAGGATTCACTTCTGGTATTGATGAAAGTCAGGCTTTATATGAGTTAGTGAGAGAAGAGTTAATTTATAAGTATCCTCTGATTTCGATCGGTTGGCTAAATCATGACACACCCTTAATTGAGTGGACACAACCCAATGTAGAATTAGCTGCCAAAAATTTAATTGAATTAGGGGCAACTTCGATTATTATGATGCCGATCGGTTTTGCCACCGAAAACCACGAAACTTTACTCGATGTAGATCATATTATCCATCATCTACAGCATAAACATTCTCGGGTAACTTTTCTGCGTATGCCTTGTGTTAACGATAATGCCGAATTTCTCAAAATGGTAGCAGACTGGGCAAACCCCCAAATTGAAGCTTTGTTCTCTGCTGAGGGAGTAAGCGTTAATCCCAGTTTGGCAGCAGTGCAAGCAGCCCACGCACACGAACATCATCACCATCATCATTAAAAAGCTATTAGTTTTTAGCTTTTAGCTATTAGTTTTGTGTGCAGATACGATCGATCGTATCTGTTTTTTTATAGGTAATCTGATAAGCTAAGACGCATTTAAACTGGGTTCTTTTAAATTTAGAACATTGATGCAATACCTTGACTGTTCCCTGTTCCCTGTTCCCTATTCGCTTTCCTCAAATATCAATTTAAAAACTTAACAGCTTACCAAACAATATATAAGATCGCATATTAATTACATCTTTCCGCTTCTGGCAAACCAACCAACTACCGCAGCAATGATAATAAATGCGATTTGTCTCCAGTGTCTTGGTGCGCGTTCCCTTGCCCCCATTCGAGGGTAAACGTCTTTCGCCGACGCGGGGTCGCACCGCTTCTTCAACTCGCCAAATTTTTCGGTAATCTCAGGTATTTTCTGAACGGAAATTTCAACATTTTTTTGTCGGGCATCAATTGCTTTAAGATCGCCTCTAACCTCTGATATTTCTTGTTTAAGTGCAGATTCAACCTTATCGATTTTTTTATCTAATTCATTAAACTTACTATCAATTTTCTTATCTAATTCATTAAACTTACTATCGATTTTCTTATCTAATTCATTAAACTTGCTATCGATTTTCTTATCTATTTCGTTAAAGCCATCTTTGATAAACTCTTTAATTTGTTGAATGTCTGTGTTAGAGGCGGTGGTCATTGTTATAATTTCAGTAAGTATTTAATTAGTTGAGGAAACCTTGCTTTTTACAATTAAAAGGTTTCCTTTTTTTATTTTAAAACTTAAGTTCTAGTAAAAAATACAAGCTTGGCGATCGCATCTTCTTAGGAAAAAGTCCTCTGCTCAACTTGTGACTATTTCTTTGGAAACGCAAAATATTCTAGACATTTTCTACAATAGATGAAAGTTAACATATATTAACAATCATCTAAGAGCTTTATCACTTAAATGACTTTTCCTACTCATAATTTAAAAAATAAGTCTGTAATCATTCGTCTAGAAGCAATAGATAAAATCTATGGCAGTGGTGATACTAGTGTTTATGCTCTAGATAAAGTCGATCTAGTTATTAACCAAGGTGAATATTGCTCGATTATGGGTGCATCTGGTTCGGGTAAATCTACCGCTATGAATATTATTGGTTGTTTAGATCGCCCTACGACTGGACGCTATTATTTCAATTCTGTAGATGTTTCTGGATTGACCGATGATGAATTAGCAACTATTCGCAACCGTCAAATTGGCTTTGTCTTCCAACAGTTTCATTTATTGCCTCAAATGACAGCGTTGGAAAATGTAATGCTACCGATGGTTTATGCTAATGTAGATTACGCGGAAAGACGCGATCGCGCTGTATATGCTCTGGAACAAGTTGGCTTGGGTAAAAGACTTCATAATAAACCCAATCAACTTTCGGGAGGACAACAACAAAGAGTAGCAATTGCTCGTTCGATCGTCAATAATCCTTTACTGTTATTAGCTGACGAACCAACGGGTGCTTTAGATTCTCACACAACCCAAGAAGTATTGAATATTTTTGAACAACTGCATAATACTGGTATTACAGTCATAATGGTTACTCACGAACCAGAAGTAGCCCGTCAGACAAATCGCATTATTTGGTTTAAAGATGGTCGAGTAGTTTATCCTCGACTGACTCCAGAAGAAATGTTAACAGTAGCCGTAGCTAGACCGCAAAACTAGAAAATGGCAATGATAACATTAAAAAAATATAAACTCAGTATAAATTGTAAATTGAGCGTAAATTCACGGAGTCTTTACTTTTCTAATTTAATTTAAGGGACTATACTTAGTTTAAGTAATTTGTATTTTTGTATACTAAAGTTATTAATTACATAAAAACTGTTAAGAAGCAAGAGGTAAAAAATAGAATCGTGACTCGGCATAACAAAGTGTCTTCTGACCGCGGAATGCGGTCATCCGCAAGCCCCGCCTTTTCAAGGCGGGGAACGGATGACCAAAGGCTAGAGAAACAAATAACGGATTCTGCTTCCTTAAGAAAGTACGATGCAAAAGCGATTGCTGAGTACTATCGCTCTCGTCCTTGGCTTGTTGTCTGGCGTTTACTCAAAATTATCTGGTTTTTTGGGACTTTTCTTATTCATTTACAATGGGATAATTGGATAGATAGAGCAGAACGAAATAAGCAAAAGCGTGCTAAAGAATTAGGCGAAATTCTCACCGCGCTAGGGCCTACATTTATTAAAGTAGGACAAGCTCTATCAACTCGACCAGATTTAATCCACAAAGATTTTTTAGAAGAATTAATTAAACTACAAGACCAATTACCACCCTTTGATACCCAGAAAGCCTTTGCTATTGTCGAGTCAGAATTAGGTGCTTCTATTGAGGAAGTTTATCGCGAGATTTCTCCCCTTCCCGTCGCAGCAGCGAGTCTCGGTCAAGTTTATCGTGCAGTTTTGCATAATGGAGAAGAAGTCGCAGTTAAGGTACAACGTCCTGGCTTGCGATCGATCATAACTATAGACCTATATCTAATGCGCTGGGCTGCTAGTTGGTTCGGAGGTTTGTTACCTTTAAATCTAGGTCACGATTTAACTTTGATTGTAGATGAATTTGGTATTAAGCTTTTTGAAGAAATTGATTATCTCCACGAAGCAAGAAATGCGGAAAAATTTGCCACTAATTTTCAAGGTAACCCAGAAGTAAAAGTCCCTCTAATTTATTGGCGGTATACGAATAGTCGTGTTCTTACTTTAGAGTGGATTAAGGGAATTAAATTAACTGATATAGATAAAATTAAAGCAGCAGGATTAGATGTCGATCGCTTGATTAAAATTGGTGTAACTTCAGGACTACAACAGCTTCTAGAGTACGGCTTTTTCCATGCAGATCCCCATCCTGGCAACTTATTTGCTACAGAAGATGGTCGTATGGCATATATCGACTTTGGGATGATGGATCAGTTAGAAGAAAATACTAAAGAAACCCTAGCCAGTGCGGTAGTTCAGCTAATCAATCGAGACTATCATGCTTTGGCGAAAGATTTTGTCAAATTAGGCTTTTTGACTCCAGGTATTAATATAGAGCCAATCATTCCTGCTTTAGAAAAAGTCTTAGGGAATGCCATGGGTGAAAGTGTTGCCGACTTCAACTTTAAAACCATCACTGATGAGTTTTCTGAGTTGATGTACGACTATCCCTTCCGTGTTCCCGCTAAGTTTGCCCTGATCATTCGTTCTCTCGTTACTCAGGAAGGACTAGCTTTAAGCTTAAACCCTAATTTTAGAATTGTCGAAGTCTCTTACCCCTATGTATCCCGCAGATTGTTGACAGGAGAATCTGCCGAAATGCGGAAACACTTACTAGAAGTTTTAATCAAAGATGGTAAGTTTAACTGGGACAGACTAGAAAACATGATTGCGATCGCCCAATCTGATGAAGGATTTGACATTTTACCTACTGCTCGATTGGGTTTACAATATATTCTCTCTGAAGAAGGAAAATATCTTCGTCGTCAATTGCTGCTAGCATTGACTGATGATGAAAGATTACATACAGAAGAAGTACAACGTCTCTGGAGTTTAATTAAAAATGATTTGAATCCTCAACAAATCTTTAATTTAGCTTTTAGTACTATCAGAGAGTTTTCAGCAGAAACAGTAGCAGCAGTTATTCCCACAGCTACCCATTCAGGTTAAATTAATTGAGGACTCGTTCTTCAGTAAATTTACCCATCATGTACTATTATCCTCAGCCCCCCTTTCTAATCTGTCTAATAGGGTTATTCGTGGGAATAACCTGTGGTTTAGCATTTCAAACCATGCTAAAACAGAAATTAGCAGAATGGTCAAAAGATGGCGGTAGCCAAAACCTTGCCCGATTAGATAATCGGGCTTTGCAAATAGCTTATTTAGGTATTTGTTTGGGAGTTTGGATTTTTCTAGCTGGTGGCTTAAAAATATTTAGTGTTAACTCTATTATTGCTATCGGTCTATCTTTACCCTTAACCATTTTTGCTACTTCTTTGATGTGGACTCAGCTAATTCAATTACTTGGGCAATTACAAGAGGGTGGTTCTAAAGCATTAGACCTAGATATTTTTAGTTAGAGTAAAAGTGATTGGGGATTAGGAAAACAAACTAAACTTATCATAATCACTAATCTCTAATAGATCTGTCTCGAACATAGAAGCTCAGAAGTTTAGAATGAATCTATTTTTATCCTTGGGTTGTGAACGCTAGTTCATGGTATATCTTGCATAGTTCCGAAAATTTTCGGTTGAACGAAGTAGCGAGTGGCAATTAGCAAGTAACTTATGTCAATCACCCGACTTTGATTGCCTTGGGGCAATACAAAGCGGGCTTGTTAAACCCAGTTAACAACTAAGGATTGCACTACAGCAAAAGCCTAATTCTGATACGTACTGCCAACTACTTCCCTCGGTTGGTTTACCTACAAGACTACTGGGAGTAGTCGCCTGAAGAAGGGACATTTTGGATTAGGTGCTGGAAGAGACACACAACTAATTTAGGGGTTATACCCATGACGACAGAAAAGATACGAGTGCCAGTTTTGTCCCCTTCGGGTCAAGCATTAATGCCGACGACTAGCGTTCGCGCTAGGAAATGGATTGCTGCTGGTAAAGCAAAGCCAGTATGGAACGATCTAAATATTTTTTGCGTTCAGCTACTTGTAAAGCCAAGTGGTACTGAAAATCAGAAAATCGTAGTCGGCATAGATCCAGGTAAATTGTTTTCTGGCATAGCAGCAGTTAGCCGTAAAGCTGTTTTGTTTACCACCCATGTAGTACTTCCATTCAGGCGAGTAACTGCTCGTAAACAAGCGCAGAAAATACTACGTCGGGCTAGACGTGGTAGGAGAATTAATCGCAATATACCTTTTGCTGCAAGAGCGCATCGACAAAAAAGATTTGACAATCGCAGGGGTAACAAATTGCCTCCTAGTATCAGAGCTAATCGTCAACTAGAACTCAGAATAGTCAGAGAGTTAGTTAAACTTTTTCCTGTTACTGAAATTGTCTATGAATATGTCAAAGCAAGAGGGGACAAAGGTTTTTCCCCAGTCATGGTGGGGCAATATTGGATGCTAGAGCAGTTATCAGCTATATTACCAACTCATAAGCTAGAAGGCTGGAAAACCTCGAATATCAGGAAGCATTTAGGACTAGAAAAAAACAAAGATGATAAATCAGTTCAAAATGTAACTACTCATGCCAATGATGGTATAAGTCTCGCAGCTAGCCGATTTATCGAATACAAATCTTTTCACACAGCTAATAGTCATGGTCATCATTGGGTTGGTTCGATTATGCTGACTGATGCACCATTCAAAATAATATCTCGACCACAACTTTATCGTCGCCAATTGCACTTTGAGAATCCAAGTAAAGGTAGCATTAGAAAACGTAAAGGTGGAACAGTTACCCCTTTTGGTTTTAGAAGTGGTGACTTAGTTCAAGCTGCCAAAGGAAAGCTAACAGTAAAAGGTTATATCGGAGGATATTCAGAAGTAAACAAAGTGGTTAGCATATATGACTTTAACTGGAAAAGATTAGGTCAATTCAGAATCTCAAAAACACAATTAATAAAAAGGAGTAGTGGACTGTGTGTAACTTAGACCCTGCTCAGAATTCCTCCCGACTCTCACCCTATCGGGTAGAGAGCGGGACTCCTTCTGAAAGAAGGTTGAATTTTTAATTTAATTTTGCGCTGAAAGATTATGATTTCGTACGCTCTTCGACCAATACCGAAGAGCTCTACGAATTCCGTACCCGAAGCGTGACTACCGAAGGTTTCTCCGAACTCACATTCAGGTAAGGTAACTTTTCCCAAGCCTGAGTAACTAGATCGCTTAATTTTTTACGCTGCAATGCATCTAAAACGAAGTCATCATTTAAAACTTGCGTGGTTAAATCTTCTAAAGATTGACCTTGATGACGAGCAATCTGAATTACTCCAGCGATCGCTGTAGCGATAATTTCTTCGTTTATCGGGCGATCGCGTAAAGCTAAAATTTCCTCTGTGTTGGCTGGAATGGGATAATTCATAGTTAAGTCATATCTATTGGAAAATAAATGAAAATTGAATAGTTTTATCTTTAGTTTTTAATTTGACGAATTGCCTAATTTAGCCATTTGGCAAGTCTAACGTATTTCCCAATCATTCAAATCAGTCTTTTTGTTTAATTTAAGATTTAGTTAAAATTAGTCAATGAAAGAAATACTTTATATCGAAGTCCCTACTCCAGATACTGCTGCCGTTCGCCATTGGTTACAACAAAAATGGCAACCAAATTGGGGAGAAAAAATAATTACTCCTGATGGTATTCGCTTGCACTGTCCTCAACAGCAAACAACCAAAGATACTTACAGTGAACTCTCACTTTTTGTTTGGTCAGTACAGCGTACAACCTATCTGAAAATTTTTCAATGGGGAGAACACCCCATAAAAGGCGTTACTTCTCTCCAACAAAAATTTCTCCAAGATATTCGTCAACAATTTCCGCCTCAATATCCCGTCCCCCCAGACATAGATTTAACTCAACAATCTATCTTTAAAGCCCTAGCCAAATACTATCCTCAGACAGTTCATTTTTTCCAAAAGATGCCTAACGGGGAATACGATCTCAATCGCGTCTACTGGTGGGAAAAAAGGTGGCGGGAAAGCGTTAATAATCCTCAACAGCCCAAGCAAGTTATTTTTGAGGGAGAAGCGAGAAAACACGGAGATGAGAAAATTTATGATTTGATTTATATTGGTGGTGCTTTGGGAGTAATTCATGCTGCTGTTATGGCACAAAAAGGTTATCGAGTCTTAGTGGTAGAAAGATTACCTTTTGGCAGGATGAATCGAGAATGGAATATTTCTCGCGATGAGTTTCAGAGTTTGATTAATTTGGGTTTATTTACCCCTAAAGAATTTGAATACGTAATTGCTAGAGAATATGTAGATGGTTTTAGCAAATTTTTCGATGCTAATAATCCTCCTCATCTTAAAGCACCAGTTTTACATACTCCTAAAGTTTTAAATGTGGCGATCGATACCAATAAACTTTTAGGTTTGTGTGGGGAAAAATTACGGCAAGCTGGAGGAGAAATTTGGGACGAAACCGAATTTATTCGGGCTGATATTTCTCAAACAAAAGTTACTGTCGACTTAATTCATCTAGCCACTCAAGCAACCAAACAAGCTAACGGCAGATTATTAATGGATGCCATGGGTACTGCTTCTCCCATTGCTTGGCAATTAAACGGAAAACATACTTTTGATAGTGTTTGCCCGACAGTAGGGGCAGTAGTCGAAAAAGGTTTCGCACCAGCAGTTTGGGATTCTCAATATGGTGATGTTCTCAACTCCCATGGAGATATATCTAGAGGCAGACAACTAATCTGGGAATTATTCCCTGGTGCAGGGGAAGAATTAACTATTTATCTGTTTCACTACCACCAAGTCCATCCCGATAATCCCGGTTCTTTGCTAGAGATGTACGAAGACTTCTTTACTATTTTGCCAGAGTATCGCCGTTGCGACCTGGAAAAATTACAATGGGGGAAAGCTACCTTTGGTTATATCCCAGGACATTATAGTACCAGTAGTCGCGATCGCACCGTGGCATTCGATCGTTTATTGGCTATTGGCGATGCTGCTTCTTTACAATCTCCCTTAATCTTTACGGGTTTTGGTTCATTAGTACGGAATTTAGAACGTCTGACTACTTTACTCGATACTGCTCTCAAACACGATTTACTTACCAAAGAACATTTAAACCAAATTAGAGCTTATCAAAGCAATATTTCGGTTACTTGGCTATTTTCTAAAGGCATGATGGTGCCTACTCACCAAATCTTACTGCCTCAACGTATTAACTCCATGTTAAATACTTTCTTTGGTCTTTTGGAGGCTGAACCGCCCGAAGTAGCCGATACTTTTATTAAAGACCGTACTAACTGGTTTACTTTTACCAGATTGGCTTTAGTAGCGGCAAGAAAAAACCCTGCTTTACTACTCTGGATTTGGGAAATGGCAGGAACTGAATCTTTATTACGTTGGTTAGGTTCCTATTGGGCTTTTAGTTGGGATGCAGGCAAAAAATTGCTACTACAAGGATGGTTTCCTAGTTGGCTGAAACAATCTCAACCATGGTTAGAAAAACAATATCCTGGTTTGTGGTTAAAGTTACTTAGTTTGAGTTATCAGTTGCGGTTTTCTGCTGGTAAGTAGTTAAAGTTTGTGAGTGAGCAAAGAAGTCAAGAAGTTTGTTGTGACAAAAATTGCTACTTGCTACTTGCAGCAATTCTCATTTTGAAAAGAGAAGAAGAGAAAATTCTCTTTTTTAACAAGAGAAGAAAGATGATAAGCCCCAGAAATGTTGAAAGAGTGCGATCGTCAATTAGGTTG
>JAAUYH010157952.1_pt1 | contig 36448 bp, 32 predicted proteins | sample 7278061 | NCBI WGS metagenome assembly JAAUYH01 (sample SAMN14350203, study PRJNA611818) | marine sediment metagenome | isolation source: surface marine sediment (0.6m) | place: French Polynesia: Moorea | collected 2018-08 | reverse complement strand
GCGGGCGTGGGCCAGACCCTTGCGACCGATCTCGCGGGTCGACTCGTCGAGTCTCCACGGCGTACGCGTCTCGTCGATCACGAGGTGAAGCCGACCCTGTTCGGGAATCGGTGCAGCTGCCTTCTCGGCTGTTCTGTCAGCTCGGGGTGCGGTTTTCGTAGCCATGTTCAACAGTATGAACAGGGGGTGTGACAGCATGATTCCCATGGCACCGTCCTCCCCGTCAGAATCTCTGTCAGAAACCCTTCAAACCGACCTCACCGCGGCCATGAAGGCTGGTGACGACGTGAAGAAGACCACGCTTCGTGCCGTGCTGACCGCCATCCGTACCGCCGAGGCGGCCGAAGGCGCCGACGGCGAGCTCGACGACGCCGCCGTGCAGAAACTGATAGCCACCGAGGTCAAACAGCGCACCGAGGCAGCCGAGATCTACATCGAGGCGGGCGAGGCGGAACGGGCTGCGAACGAGCTGGCCGAGCGCGAGGTTCTCCAGTCGTACCTTCCCGAACCGCTCTCCGAGGCCGAGCTGGGCGAGCTCGTGGCATCGGTCATCGCCGATGGTGGCTACACCACCAAGAAGGACATGGGCGCCGCCATCAAAGAGGTGATGGCCCGGGCCGAAGGCCGAGCAGACGGGAAGACGGTCTCGGCTGCTGTCGGCCAGGCGCTCGCATAATCGGCCACGAGTCAGGAGGTAGCAATGACCGGGAACGCTCGCCGCTGGGGGATGACCATCCCGCTCAACGACGGCCCGCTGGCCGCCCAGCGCGCGAACATCGAACGGCTCGAGGAGCTCGGGTATACCGACCTGTGGTCCGCGGAGGCCATGTCGGTCGACGGCATCACGCCGCTGGCTCTGGCATCGGTGTGGGCGCCGACCATGCGCCTGGGGACAGCGATCCTGCCGGCCTTCACCCGGGGACCGGCGCTGATGGCCCAGACGGCGGCTGCCATGGCCGAGGCCGCGCCCGGTCGCTTCGTCCTAGGCATCGGCACCTCCTCGAACGTGATCGTCGAGAACTGGAACGCCATCGAGTTCACCGAGCCCTACAAGAAGGCTCGCGACATGCTTCGGTTCCTGAGTGCCGCGCTCACGGGCGACAAGGTGACCGAGACCTACGACACGTTCGACATCAAGGGCTTCCGGCTTCCCATCCAGTTCGAGGAGCGGCCCAAGATCCTCCTGGCGGCACTCCGGCAGGGCATGCTTCGCCTGGCCGGCCGCGAAGCCGACGGAGCGATCGTCAACTGGCTCACCGCCGCCGACGTGCCAACCGTCGCCGGCATCGTTCGCGAGCAGAACCCCGATGCCGAGATCGCCGCTCGAATCTTCGTGGTACCGACCGAAGACGCCGACACCGCCCGACTGATCGGCCGGTATGCGCTCGGGGCCTACGTGAACGTCCCCGTGTATCGAGCGTTCCACGAGTGGATGGGTCGCGGCGATGCCTTCGCCGATCACTGGGAGCTGTGGTCGGCCGGCGACCGGAAGGCGGCGATGGGGGCGATCACTGACGAGACGGTCGACTCGCTCGTGATTCACGGTTCGCCCGAGACGTGTCGAGCTCGCGTGGCCGAGTACCTCGACAACGGCATCGACACGGCCGCCATCGCCATGCTTCCCGGATCGGGTGTGAGTGACACCGAGGCGATCGAGGCACTGGCCCCCGTGTGACCGAAACCCATCGTTTCGAGCATCCGGTCCAGGGCCCTGGTCCGTAACGTTTCTGGTTCAGCAATTCGAGGAGACAAGCCGCCGTGCTCGCCCGTTTCGTCAACGCCTTCGCATCCCGACCCCGCCAGTCGATCCTCGTTTGGGTCCTCATCGTCGTCTTCGGGGTGCTGTCCTACCTGGTCTTCCTCCCTCGTGAGGGGTTCCCGCCCGTCGACGTTCCGATCTCGGTCAGCGCCGGCGGCTACTTCGTCGACGATGCCGACCGTGTCGATGACGAGGTCACCCAACCGGTGGCCGATGCCCTCCTCGCCCGGACCGAGGTCGAGAGCGTTCAGTCGTTCAGCCGACCGTCATCGTTCTCGGTACTCGCGAACCTCGAGAGCGGCGTCACGAGCGTGGAGGGCGCAACGGTCATCGATGAGGTCGTCGCCTCACTCGACCTGCCAGCCGAGGCTCAACTCTTCAGCCAGTCGATCGATGCCTCGAAGTTCCTCGACGAGGGCTACGACATTCTGATCGGCGTCTACAGCGACGTCGACACCTCCGGCGAGGAGCTGGAGGCGGCCGCCAACTCGATCGCAGCCGCGCTATCGCACCCCGACATCAGGGAAGTACAGGTCGAGGAGCTGTTCGACAGCGGGATCAACCCCGAGACCGGCGAAGAGGTCGTGATCGAGGACAGCTTCAACCAGCTGACCGGCTCCGACGGCATCTTCCGGCCGTCGATCGCCATCGGTGTCAAGGCCATGGACAACGTCGACTCACTCGGCATTCGCGACGCCACCGATGAGGCCCTGGCCAACGCCGAGGCGCAAGGGGCTGTACCCGACGATTTCACGGCGGTGGTCGCCATCGACTTCGCCACACTCGTCCGCCAGCAGATCAGCTCCCTCCAGGGCAACGTGCTCACCGGCATCGTCGCCGTCGCAATAGTGGCGCTGCTCCTCATCTCGTGGCGGGCGTCGGTCATAACGGCCCTGTTCATCCTCACCGTGCTCGCCGCTTCGGTGGGAGGGCTCTACCTCGTGGGGATCTCGCTCAACACGATCTCATTGTTCGCCCTGATCCTCGCCCTGGGGTTGTTCGTCGACGACGCCATCGTGATCACCGAGGCGATAGACGCCTTCCGGGAAGACGGCGAGGACGACCTGTCGATCATCGGTCGCGCCATCAAGCGGGTCGGCTCGGCCAGCGTGTCGGGGACCGTCACGACCGTGCTCGTGTTCGCTCCCATGCTTCTGATCGGCGGCATCCTCGGTGGCTTCATCCGGATCCTGCCGATAACTGTCATCCTGGCGCTGACGGTGTCGTTGCTGCTATCGCTGGTCTTCATCCCCGTCGCCTCGCGGTTCCTGGTCCTGCGGGCCCCCCGCTCCGAGAGCCCGCTGTCGCGGGGTGAGGCCTGGCTGGCCCGCAAGGTCGCGGCCCTACCCGCCACGCGCGGCGGCCGGGGCATCGTCATCGCCATCAGCGGCTTCGCCCTCAGCTTGGTGCTGTTCTTCGTCGGGGTCGGTGTTCTGGCCCCCAACGTCGGCTTCAACATCTTCCCGCAGGCCAAGGACTCGATAAACATCGCTCTCGAGATCACCTACGAGCCGGAGACCACGATCGAAGAGGCCAAGGAGATCGCGCTCGACGTGAACCAGCGGGCCGCCGACGAGCTCGGTGACGAGCTGGAGCTCGGCTATCTCTACATCGGCGACAATCTCTCCGCCCTCGCGCAGTACAACCTGACGCCGATCGGGGGCCGGCCGACGGTGCACGAGCTGGTCGATCGGCTTGTTCCGATCGGCGACTCGGTGACCGATGCGCGCGCCGTCTTCTCGGTCATCTCGAACGGCCCGCCGGAGCTCCTGTTCCCGTACACGATGCAGGTGTACGGCGAGGACATCGATGTGCTCGTCGCCGCTGCCGAGTCGCTGCGGGCCGATCTCGACGGCCGTGAACTCGAGTTGGCCAACGGAGATCCGTTCACGGTGCTCGAGACGGACGTCGCGCTCGACGATGTGGTCGCTCGCGAGGATGGCCGGCGCCTGGTCGAGGTGCGGGCCCGGTTCGACGAGGACTCGGTGACCAGCACAACCGCAGCCACGGAGGAGTGGTTCGAGGACAACTACGGCCCGGCCGAGCTACAGGCGCTCGGTCTCGAGGCCGACGCCCTCGGCTTCGACTTCGGCCTCGAATCGGACAACCAGGAGTCCTTCAGCTCGCTACCGCTCGCCTTCATGGTCGCGCTGGCGCTCATGCTCGTGCTGCTGATCTTCCAGTTCCGCAGCTCGGTGCAATGGCTGCTGGTGTTCCTCGCCATTCCCTTCAGCTTCTTCGGCGTGTTCGCCGGCCTGCTGATCACCGACAACGTGCTCAGCTTCTTCGTGATGCTCGGCCTGATCGGCCTCATCGGTATCGCCGTCAACAACACGATCCTGCTGACCGACTTCGCCAACCAGGAGCGCGACCTGGGTCACGATCGCAAGACAGCGATCGAGAACGCGGTGCGTCAGCGCTTCCGCCCGCTCGTCGCCACCTCGCTCACGACGGTGGCTGGGCTGTTGCCATTGGCGCTCTCGGACCCGTTCTGGGAGGGGCTGGCCTTCACGATCATCTTCGGCCTGCTGTCGAGCACGTTCCTCGTGATCCTGTCGTTCCCGTACTACTACCTCGCCATCGAGGCGGTCCGTGATCGATTCACCACCCCCTGGCGGCGCGGCCGCAACCTCGCCTCGACCTGACCACGACACAGTCCGGGGCGCGATCGTGGCTTCCGCCGTCTCCGGATCGAGGGCAGAGTTGAGAGCGTGACTTCGAAGGTCGTCGGCATCGAGGACGACGCCGGCCGGCTCGGAGAGCTGGTCGTGGCCGTTCTCGCCTCGGTCGTCGCGGCGGGCGTGGCGGGCGCCATCGCCGGATTCGTGTGGGGAGGCCTCGGCGGTCGCATCGCCATGCGCGTCGTGTTCCTGACGTCGAGCGACCTGGTCGACGGAATGACCTCCGACGACGGATTCGAGATAGGCCGTATCAGCGGCGACACGGTCTTCCTCGTGATCGGCATGACCATTCTCGGTGGAATCCTCGGTTCGTTCTACGGGTTCGCCCGCCACGTATTCGACGGGTCGAGACCGCTCGCCCGCGCCGGGATCACAATCGCGATCGGTGCGTTCGCTGGTGCCGCGATCGTTCACACCGATGGGGTCGACTTCGTGTTTCTGGAACCGGTGTGGCTGACGGTCGGTCTCTTCGTGTTTCTCCCCGCGGTATGGGCGTGGACTCTGGTCGGCCTGACGGAGCGCCTCCTGCACCTGCGTCGACTTCAGCCGTTGCCTCGCGTCGACGATCGTCCATTGGGACGCCTCGGCCTGGTTGGCGCCTGGCTCGTGATCGCCGTCATGGCCGCTGTCGGTGTCCTCGACCTCGTCGGTGATGTGCGAGCCCTGACCTGACAACGGGCTGTCGGTCCTAGTCGGAGGCGTCCGTCCACCCCGAACTGCTCGCCAGGGCGACGGCTTGGAGCTGAGATGAAACGTCGAGCTTCCGGAGTATCGACTTGACCTGCGTCCTGACGGTGGAGATGGCGACGAACGATTCGTCGCTGATCTCACCGACCGAGCGGCCCGCCACCAGCTTGGTCAAGACCTCGCACTCCCGTTCCGACAGGTGTTCGAAGGGCGCCAACGCCTGGGTCCGTCGGCGCAGGGTCTCGGCGTAGCCGGTCATCAACCGCACGCGCTCGGCATCGGAGGGTGGAGGCGGCCGACCCTCGCAGCAGGCCTGTATCGCGTCGGCCAGCCGTTCGAACCCTTCGGACTTCGGGATGATGCCGTGGGCGCCGAGCTGGAGACATTCACCCAGAACGTGCCTCTCCTCGACTCCGGTCACGACGAGAACCGCTGGGCCGATCGCCACTATCGCCTCGATCAGGCGGAGACCGGCCCGACGATCGTCACCGAACTCGAGGTCGAGGATCACCACGTCCGGGGTCTCGATCTCGAGTTGGGCGACGACGTCATCGTCGACGTCGACCAGGTACGCGTCGTGGCCGCGACTCCGCAGCTCCGCCGCGAGGACCTCTCCCAGGAGCACGTGGTCGTCAGCGACGGCGATCCTGCTCATGCGATTGCGCTCGCAGACCGGTATGGGGGCGGGGCCGATGCCACCGCTGGGAGGCCAAGGGTGAATATCGCTCCTCCGCCTGCTCGACCCGAGCAAGTCAACGTGCCTCCCTGGCTCTCCGCCAATCGGCGGCTGATGTGTAGGCCCACGCCACTCCCGGCGGCCGTCGAGGCCATGCGATCGAATATCTCCGCAGTCCGGTGTGTCGGCACACCTGCGCCACGATCGGCCACCCTCACGTGAACCGTTCCATCGGTCCGGTAGATCCACAGCGTGATCTGGCCGCCGCCATGGTTGAAAGCGTTGTCGACGAGGTTCTGAATGATCTCGCCCGCGATGGCGGGAACGGCGTAGGCGCGGCACGGGCCATCGGGGATGAACGACACAGCCGCTCCGGATGCCGCGTAACAGTCGAGCATCGGCTCGACCAGAGCCGCTACGTCGAACTCCCGTGGTAGCGACGACCCCCTTGCGGTCTCGAGCGAGACCCGCAAGCGCTCGACTTCGGCCGTAACAGCACCGAGCATCGGCTCCCGGGAGTCCCCGCTGCCGAGCGCCCGCAGTCCTCCCTGAACCGCGAGCAGGCCATTCCGCAGGTCATGTACGACCTGCTCGTGACTTCGAACCTCCTCCAGCAGCTTCAACGAGGCGCTATCGGTCTCCTCGGCCGCCCGCAGCGCCGACTCACGTTCTGCCATTGCGATGTTGAGGAGCTCGAGGAGGGTTATGACCAGCCAGGACCCGACGACCGCCAGCCGGATGGTCTTGCCTGCGAGCGTCTCCAGAGGCGAGGGATCCAGACCGAACGCGACAGAGTCGGCGAGGGCCAGCCCCAGAACGGTTTGGGCGACCAGCTCGAGTCGAAGATCGTGACGCCGCAGGGCGACTACGCCGACGAGGAAGGCGAGCAGAACGAAGCCCCCAGAGCTCAGGCCGAGTACGAGCGGCAAGAACTCGTCGGAGCTCCCACCGATCGCGTCGATGGCGAAAGCGAGCCCGACGCCGCCGGCGAGCGTGAGCGCAGGAAGGGCAAGCACCCGGGTTCCAGGCGACTTCGGTGGTCTGTTCGGGCGCAGGAGCGAAGCGACCGCAAGAGCGAGAACTGTCCGAGAGACCGTCGCCAGACTTCCGGCGCTCGTCGATGAGAGCTCGCTGGCCAGAATGTCGGCCGGCAGAACGACGACGGCCGTGACCCCGAGAACGACCAGCATCTCGGTGTTCAGTCGGTCGTCCTCCAACCTGTGCCGGAGCCACAGAGCGGCCGCAGCGAGCATCGCCAGAGCGAGAGTGGTCGTGTCGATGTTGCGTCCGAGCCCGCTCGGCTCGTCGATCGGCGACCCCATCGTCTGTCCGACCAGCATGAGCACCAGCCCGCTCCCGATGGTCAGCGCTATCAGGGCCAGCGAACGCGGAGTCGTGCGAGCCCGGGTGGCACCGCGCCCGAGCGGTGTGCCTGGTGCCGCTGTCGGTTCGGCGCCCACGGCCGGTGCTGGCATGTCCTCCCGCTCCCGTTCTCTCACGCTGTGGCGATCGCCACTCAGAGCAGTAGTACCAGAGATGTATCGCTCTACGGGTGGGACGCCCCGAAAATGGGCCGAACGACTCCCTGGCCCCCTCCTACCCAATTCTGGGGACGCACCAATCCCCAACACGGCTGATTCCACGACCGACTCGGAGCGCCAAGTTGGAACGAGCGGGCGACGAGCGCTCCGCACAACCGAAGGGAATCAAGATGTTTGTCAAGCTGCTGACAACTCTCAATCAGAGGGCGGTCGACGAGCGGGGCGCGGTTGCCGGCGAGTATGCCGTGCTGCTCGCGCTCATCGCCGTGGCCCTCGTAGCGGTGATCGGCCTGTTCACCGGTGCGATCGTTCGCGCGTTCAACGCCGCAATCGCGGTGCTTCCCGCCTGAGGAAGAACGTACTTCCGTGCGCCGGGACCCCGGGTTCCGGCGCACGGTCAGTTCGTCATGATGCACACAGCACCGAACGCAGAGGCCTCGTCGGCTCGTAGACCCTGGACCGCCCGGTCCGAGCGGGGCGCGATCGCCGCCGAGTTCGCATTGCTGATTCCGGCCTTTCTCCTCCTGATCTTCGGGATGGTCCAACTGGGGCTGACCTACCAGCGCCAGGAGGCCGTCCACGCCGCCGCGCGTGAAGGAGCGCGTATCGCTTCTCTTCCCAGCTCCACCACCGCGACGAGCTGCGCGCGAGCGGGTAACACGCTCACCGGCACCAACTTCACCGGTACGCCCAACTGCACCGTCGTCGGCGACTGCTCCGCCGGGTCGACGTCGGTCGTCGTGACGATCGACGTCGACAACGAGATCGAGATCCCGTTCTTCGGCAATCGAACAGTGACCCTGACCGGCCGCGGCGAGTTTCGCTGCGAATGACGAGGCCCACATGAACCACGAATCCTCCAACCTCGACAACGCCGAAACCGGTCGGGACGAGCGCGGCGCCGTCGCCGGCGAGTATGCGGTGCTCCTGGCCATCCTCTCGGTCGCGCTGGTGACCGTAATCGGCCTCTTCACCGACGGACTGGTCCGAGCCTTCAACACAGCAATTGCGGTGCTTCCATGAGGCGGAGACTCCGGTCGCGGGAGCGGGGGGCCGTCGGAATGGTCACGACGCTCATGCTGACGGCGGCCATCGCCCTGTCGGCGGTGGTGATCGACGTCGGTACCGCATGGCAGGAACGGCGCCACCTCGTGGTCTCCACCGACGCCGCCGCCCTCGCCGCTGCCCAGGACTACCTGAAGGACGTCGACGGTTGTTCCGCCACCGCTCCCACCTACATCACCTCCAACAACGACGAGGCGACGATGAGCTCGTGCGCCCACACCCCGCGCGCAGGCGACGATGCCGGCTGGGTGACGGTCGAGGCCGAGGCGACCGTCGACTTCAACTTCGCCCGGATAGTCGGCGTAAACGACACCACGGTCGCCAGCTCGACGAGCGTCAGCTACGACAACGCATCGGCAATCAGCGGCGGTCTCCGCCCGTTCGGGCTGTGCCTCGACGTGCTCGACGATCTCGATCCGCCTCTGGTCGCTGGTAATGGCGAGCGCTACGAGATCGTCTACGGCAAGGACGACCAACCCGATTCTTGTGGAGGCGAGGACGTTCCCGGCAACTGGGGCGTGCTCGACTTCGACGGCGGCGCCAACAAGCAGAAGGACATCAAGGACTGGGTCGAGAAGGGCTACAAGGGTCCACCGGACGTGGCCATCGGTGACGTCATCGAGGGCGACACCGGTGCCTTCAGCAATTCGCTTCGGACAGAGCTCGATGTTCTCATGACCGTCCCGCACTTCGCTCTCCCGATCTTCGACGTCGCGACCGGGAACGGCGCCAACTCCGAGTTCACGATCGCCAACTTCGCGGCCGTGCGCCTGGTCGGTTACAAGGCCACGGGCCCCGAGGCCGATCGCTACCTCGAGCTCGAGTTCGTCGACGAGATCGTGGAGGGAACCGGCGGAGGACCGCCGACCGACTATGGCGCCTTCGTGATCGGAATCTGTGCGGTCGACGGCATTGACCCGGCCGCCGCCTGCCCGTGACCACTGTCCATCCATCGCCCCCGAGCGACCGAATTCAGAAAGCCACACAACCGAGGTGACAAAGACATGAGAAAGCGAATAATCGGATTCATGGTGGCGCTCTTGTTGGCGCTGGTCGGGACGACGCTGCTCGTCGCCTACGTCAAAGGGGCCGAAGATCGTGCCCTCGCCGGCGAGGAGGTGGTCGAGGTGTTCGTCGTCTCCGGGACGATCGAAAAGGGCACATTCGCCGAGGACATCGCCGGACGCCTCGAGACCGAGCTGATCCCCGCCAAGGTTCTGGTCGACGGTGCGGTCGCCGACCTCGAGGACATCGACGGTCTCGTCGCTGCGGTCGACCTGTTGCCGGGTGAGCAACTCACCCACCAGCGGTTCGTCGAACCCTCGACGATCAGGACCTATGCCCGCACCGAGCGGGCCCCGGATGGACTGTTGGAGGTCACGCTGTCACTCGAGCCCGAGCGGGTTGTGGGTGGGTCGATAGTGCCGGGCGACACGGTCGCAGTCGTCGCCTCGTTCGAACCCTTCGACATCAGTGGGGTGACCCTCCCGGAGAACTTCGACGTCTCGCTGACGAAGGAAGAGCTCGACGAGCTCGAGAAGATCTACTTCATCGACGGGAAACTGCTGAGTGGCGACGAGGTCGGCAACACGACGCACATCCTCGAGCACAAGGTGCTCGTCACCCATCTTCAGGAGGAGGAGAAGCCGGCCTCGACCGTCGACGACGACGGAGAGACGGTTCTCGGGACAGGGCTGGCGCCGACGGGCAACCTGCTGGTCACGGTGGCTGTCGACGCCCCCGCCGTCGAGCGGCTCGTCTTCACCCAGGAGTTCGGCACGATATGGCTCGCGGCCGAGCCCGGTGACGCCAGCGAGGACGGCACGAGGCTCGTGACCCGGGCCAACGTCTTCGACGATGGGGCCGAGCGATGAGCCGAATCGCCGTCGCTTCGGCGAGTACCGAATTCTCCGATCTCCTGCGGTCGGCGATCGGTGACCTCGGGGGCGACACGATCGCCGTCTGGCCGTCCGGCTTGGGCACCGGGGATCCCGAAGGCACCTTGGACGAGCTGATGTCGGGACGACCCGAGCTCGTTCTGTTGGGGCCCGGAGTCGACCTCGACGCCGCGTTCTCGGTCGCCGAGCGCCTCGACATCGAGCACCCCGATACGGCTGTGTTGATCGTGGCCGAGCCGACGCCAGACGTTCTGGAACGGGCGCTGCTCGCCGGGACGAGGGGAGTCCTTGCCCCGACCGCTCACCCGTCCGACATAAGTTCGGCGGTCGAGCGGGCGCTGGCGGTGAGCCGCCGGCGCCGCGAGGTGGTCGGCGATCACTCGACCCGTCTGACGCCGAACCGGATCGTGCCGGTACTGGCGGCCAAGGGCGGGTCGGGCAAGACGACGGTCGCGACCAACCTGGCGGCATCGCTCGCCCAGCGTCACCCTGGCGACGTGGTGCTGGTCGACATCGACCTGCAGTTCGGGGATGTCGCCGCAGTCTTCGGAACGGAGGCGGAGCACACCATCGCCGATCTGGGAAAGCTCAAGGGACCCCTCGACTCGACCACGCTGAAGGCCTACCTGACGCCGAAACAGAGCGCCGGTCTGTACCTGCTGGCCGGTCCCGACTCGCCGGCTCAGGCCGACGAGCTGCAGCCGGCGCGCGTTGCGGAGGCGGTGAAGATGCTGGCGGCCGAGTTCCCGTATGTCGTCGTCGACACGGCCGCGGGGATCGACGAGTTCACGCTGGAGGTCCTCGACCTGGCCACCGATCTCGTGCTCTTGACCAGCATGGACGTTCCATCCGTGCGGGCGGCCGCGAAGGAGATCGACGCGCTGGAGCTGCTCGGCATGACCGATCGTCCGTGGCACTTCGTTCTCAACCGGGCGACCGCCAAGGTCGGCCTCTCCGTCGATGACATAGAGGCGACGCTCGGCCGCGAAGTCGACGTGCGCATTCCCTCGACCCGACAGATACCGCTCTCGGTGAACCGGGGCGAACCGCTCGCACTCCGCGACGGGAGGTCGGCTCCGGGCCGAGCGTTCGATGAACTGGCAAAGCGAATCAGCGGTGGCGAGACCTCCGATGACGCTTGGTGGACGAGAAGGAGGAAGACCCATGCGATTGGGTGAACGACTCAAGGCCAGCCGGCCTGCTGGCGTCGAGACAGACGAAACACCGGATCCGATCGACTTCTTCGACGAGAGCACGGTCGCGACGCCGGTCGACGCGGTCACGTCGCTGAAGCGGCGCACGCAGGAGCGTCTCTACCTACGTCTGGGTGGCCGCATCACCGATCCGTCGCTGTCCGAGCGCGAGCTGAATCAGTTGCTCGTGCAGGAGCTGTCGGCCGCGCTCGACGAGGAGCACATCCCGCTGTCGGGTGCCGAGCGGCAAGAGTTGATAGATGAGATCAGCCGTGACGTGATCGGCTACGGCCCGATCCAGACCTATCTCGACGATCCCTCGATCACCGAGGTAATGGTGCTCAGCGATTCGGCGATCTACATCGAGCGCGATGGTCGCCTGGCTCTGACGGAGTCGCGCTACCACAGCCAGGAGCATCTCCGAGCCGTCATCGAGCGCATCGTCAGCGCGGTCGGCCGTCGCATCGACGAGTCGACGCCCACGGTGGACGCCCGACTTCCGGATGGGTCGCGCGTCAATGCCGTGATTCCCCCGCTCGCCGTCGACGGACCGCAGTTGACGATTCGCAAGTTCAGCAGGGCCGCCCTCATGGTCGAAGACCTCATCGGTCTGGACACGCTCACCGAGTCGCTGGCCACATTCCTCGAGGCCTGCGTGGCCGGGCGCCTCAACGTCCTGGTCTCGGGCGGTACCGGAACCGGCAAGACCACACTGCTGAACACGCTCAGCTCCTTCATCCCGGACGGCGACCGAGTCGTGACGATCGAGGATGCTGTGGAGCTCCGCCTATTGCAGCGCCACGTCGTGCGCCTCGAGGCCCGTCCGCCGAACATCGAGGGCAAAGGGCAGGTGACGATCCGCGATCTGGTCCGGAACAGCCTGCGCATGCGTCCGGATCGGATCGTGGTGGGTGAGGTGCGGGGAGCCGAGGCCCTCGACATGTTGCAGGCGATGAACACCGGCCACGAAGGTTCGCTGTCGACTCTCCACGCCAACTCGCCTCGGGACGCTCTGTCTCGACTGGAGACCATGGTGCTCATGGCGGGCTTCGACCTACCGGTGCGGGCGATCCGCGAACAGGTCGTGGGGGCCGTCGACATGATCGTCCATCTGAGTCGGCTCCGAGACGGAACCCGTCGCATCACAAAGGTCGTGGAGATCGACGGCTTGGAAGGCGACACGATCACTATGAGCGACCTGTTCGCGTTCGACTTCGCAGCCGGTCGGGATGACGAGGGCAACTTCCTCGGATCGATCGAGCCCACAGGAATCCGGCCCCGGTTCGAGTCACAACTGGCTGAGCAGGGCCATGAGCTCGACCCGGAGCTCTTCGGTGATCCCGAGGTGGGCCTGACGTTGAAGCGGGAGCGACGATGATTCGACGGTTCCGGCCGCGACCTCCGATGCCTCATGGCCCGGCCCTGGTGCTTCTAGCGATCCTGTTCATCGCGATCAGCATGACGCCCGTCGCCGGTCAAGACCCGGCACCTGGCAGCGATCTGGTCGTCGCCGAGGTGGATCGAGACAAGAACACCGGGGTCGTGACGGTCGAGGCGGTGGCACCCGTCGAGCTGGCCGGATCGGATATTCCCAAGGACGCCGTCACCGTCGTGGTCGACGACGTTCTCCAGGACTTCGACTACGTGTCGCTGCCTAGCGACAATCTGCGCGTCGTCCTCGTGCTCGACTCCTCGGGCAGCATGCGGGGTGATGCGATCGATGCCGCGAAAGATGCTGCGTCGTCTTTCATCCGACTCCTTCCTCCGCAGGTCGAGGTCGGAGCCATCGCCTTCTCGAGCTCGGCTGAGGTCATAGCTCCCCTGGGGGCCAGTTCATCCGACGTTCTCGCGGCAGTCGACGCCCTGACCGTCGGGGGCGAAACAGCGCTCTTCGATTCGCTGATTCTCGCCGGTGATGCCTTCGGGCCTGCGGTGTCCGGTGAGCGCCGGGTCGTGGTCGTCCTGACCGACGGTGCCGACAGCGCCAGTGCGGCCGGTCTCGACGACGCTCGCGCTGCCATGAAGCGGACCGGCGTCACGCTCGAGTCAGTCGCGCTGCAGACCGGGGAGACGGCTGCCGAGACCCTCGAGCTACTCACGGCCGGCACGACCGGTCGGGTGAATCGTGTCGAATCTGCCGACGCCCTCCAGCCCTTGTACACCGAGTTGGCCGCAGAGCTGGCCAGCCGGTTCCGGGTCTCGTTCAGCCCGCCTGTCACGTCAGCTGGACGGGCGCTCATCGTCGTCAACCACGAGGGCGCCCTCGCCTCGAGCTTCACCGAATTCGGTGCCGCGACGGCTACGACGGCGCCGACCCCCCCTACCGCCACGACGGTGGCCCCCAGTCGGTCGACGGATGCGGCGCCGAGTGAACCCGAGTCCTTCGTGGGCACCATCACCGGCTGGGCCGAGACGAGGACAGCCCGCAACGCGGGCGTCGCCATGATCGCCGTGGTCCTGTTGATCGTCGGCCTGCTGCTCTCCTTTCCTACCGCAGCGGTGTCCCAGCTCGCCGGGGCCGGGCGTGACCGTGTCTCATCCGTTCACGTCGGCGACTTGACCGACCGGTTGGAGGGGGCAGCTGACCGCGCGCTGGCCCGGAAGAACCGGGGACGCCGGCTGGAGCGGTCTCTCGAACGGGCCGGAATCGAGCTTCGTCCCGCTGAGTTCGTGGTGATCGTCGGGGCGGTGGCCCTGACCGTGAGCCTGATGGTGAGTCTTGTGGCCGGGATCCTCGCCGCCGTAATTGCGTTCGGAGCCACCGTCGCCGCCTGCCGGTCGTGGTTGACACTCAAGGTTCGGCGGCGGGTCGGCGCCTTCGTCGAACAGCTTCCAGCGACCGTCCAACTAATGGCCGGCGCCTTGCGCGCCGGCTACGCGCTGCCCCAGGCCGCGGAAACCGTGGCCTCGGAGTCCGATGCTCCGACCGCGGACGAGTTCCATCGGCTGGTCACCGAACACCGGCTCGGCCGCGACTTCGGCGATTCGCTCGACGCGATGGACGAGCGGATCGGCGCCGAGGATTTCAGCTGGATCGTGCAGGCCATCGCCATCCACCGGCAGGTCGGAGGTGACCTGGCCGAGGTGCTCGACAACGTCAACGAGACGATGCGAGACCGCAGCTTCATCCGTCGGCAGTTCCGGGCCGTCTCGGCTGAGGGGCGCTACTCCGCCTACCTCATCGTGTCGCTTCCGTTCGTGGTGACGGCGGTTCTGTTCGTGACGAATCCCGACTACATCGGCAGGCTGTTCGAGGGGACGCGGGGAATGCTCGCGATCCTGATGGCCTTGTCGTTGATGACGATCGGCAGCCTCTGGATGCGGGCTCTTATGAAGGTGAGGTTCTGATGTTTGCGCTCCCGACTGTTGTCTACATCGGCGCGCTGTGTGCCGGCATGGCCATTCCGGTCTTGTGGTGGTCTGTCTCCACGTCGTCGTCGAGCACGCCCGCGATGCGCGATCGTCTTCAGGTCGACGCGCCGAAGAATCTGCGCCAGATCGTTCTCTCCCGAAACGCGACCGAACGAGTGGTGGAGCCCGGGATCACACGGTTCGCCGACTGGGCCCGGCAGATTTCGCCCGTCGGATTCGTCGAACGGCTCGAACGCAAGATCGCTCTCGCCGGGGTCGGTCGCGAGTGGCCTCTACAGCGGGTGCTCTCGACCAAGTTCATACTGGGGGCGGCGTTCGCAGTGCTGTTCCTTTTGAGGTGGGCCACGGATCCCAGCAACGCTCGTCTGCTGTTCGCCGGGGTCCTCACAGCCGTCGGCATGTTCGTCCTGCCCGACCTTCTCATCGGCATTCGGGCCCAGAAGCGGCAGGAGGCCATCGCCCTCGATCTACCCAACGTGCTCGACCAGATCACGATCAGCGTGGAGGCCGGCTTGGGCTTCGAGGCGGCCATCGCTCACGTCGTCGACCACATCGACTCGCCCCTCGGCGATGAGCTGGGTCATGCCCTGCAGGACATCCGAGTCGGCATGTCGAGAGACCAGGCCTTTGACAACCTGGCCTCCCGCACCGACGTCCAGGAGCTCCGCCAGTTCATCGTGTCGCTACAGCAGGCCGAGCGGCTCGGCGTACCGATCGCTCGGGTGTTGCGCATTCAGTCGGCCGAGCTGAGGACGATCCGCCGTCAGCGCGCCGAGGAGAACGCCCAGAAGCTGCCCGTCAAGATGATCATCCCCCTGGTGCTGTTCATACTCCCGGCCCTCATCATCGTCGTCATCGCGCCGGCGGTCTTCGACGCAATGGACGCATTCGGATGACGATCTCTCACCCTTCGGGCGAGACCGGCCATCAGACCCGGGGTCTGATCGGCGCCGACGCCATCTTGAGATCGGACCGCATCGAGTCGATCAGTTCGCCGCGGCCGCTGCGCGCCACCGGCTTCGAGCCACTCGATACCGTACTCAACGGCGGTCTGGCGCCGGAGGAGCTGGTCGTTGTGGGTGGCCGGCCCGGAGTCGGCAAGTCGGTCGCGGTGGTGCAGTGGGCGCGCAACCTCGCCCGGGCTGGCAGGAAGGTGTTGCTCGCCGCCTACGAACACGGCGAGCTCGTGACCACGAGTCAGCTGTTGTTGATCGAGGTCGGCGAGAACGCCCGATCGCCCGTCGAGACGGTCAACGCCCGCCGAGCGGTCGATGAGCTCATCTCCGGCCGGTGTTCGTGGGCCGAGGCGATCGGGCGAGACCCCCTCCTCGGACAGGCGGCGGAGCGCCTCGACGCCTACTCGGCGAATCTCGTGCTGCTCGACCGAGGAGGACGGTCGGCGGGCTTCGACGTGCTCAGCCCGGCCGCAACGACGGGCGAGTTCGATGTCGTGATCGTCGACCATCTGCAGAAGGTCCGGTCCGCGTCCGGCCGAACCGCGGCGGTCTGCAAGGATTTGGCAGTCGACACTGCGACAACCGTGATCGCCGTCAGCACCGTGACCGACGACGGCGTCGGCGTACGCCGTCTCCGACCGGTCCACTTCGAGGATGCCGCCATCGTTTCCCACGAGGCCGACGTGGAGATCGCGCTCAATCCCAAGCTGGACGCTGTCTCCCGAAGCCACTCGGCCTACGACTCTGTCAACGCCGAAGGCTTTCGGACGCAGGTCGTCTTCACGATCGAGAAGAATCGTCGAGGTTTGGCAGGCATCGATCTCGAGTTCGAGCGGGACTTCGCCCATCGGCGCTTCCAGCCTCAGGGCGGGTTCGTTTCCGAGCGGCTGGTCGATGAGGTCCATGTGGTCGAATGACGACACATGCGACCGCCTACTCGCCCGGCTACCGCTCACCATGGACGTTGGCGTTCATCGCCGTCGTCCTGGCCGAGTGCCTCTGGGTATTCGGTTGGAGCCTCGAATTCCCCGCCTTCGTCGCCTTCGGGCTCGGGACCGGAGCCCTGGGCCTGTTCGACCGGTGGGGTGATGCCACCGACCGGCTCGTCGCCGCCTGGCTGATCACCGCGACGGTTGTCCTCGTAGTCGGCGCGGCGCTTCTCGGCGACGGCGGAACGGAGCTGGTGAGAGCCTCGGCGAGTGCCATCATCGTCGGTTCGCTCTTGGCGGGGCTACGCCTGGCTCACCCCGGCGGGATCGCCCTGACCGACGTTGCGTCCGGTTGTCTCGCGGCCTTCGCACTCGGTTCACTCGGCTGGGCACCGGTCGCCGCCGCGGCCGTCGGCGCGCTCGCCGGATCGGGCGTCGTCGCAGCTGTGCGAGTCATCCGCACGGGCGAACGCAGCCACGATCCTGTTCCCTTTTCGGCGATCCTCGCAGGCAGCTCGCTGATTGCCATCGGGCTGGGGCTGTAGAGCCGGCGGTGTGATCCGCAGTCGACCGACTCGCTAGTTTGAGCCCATGGCGCGTCATGACCTCGTTATCAGGAGCGGCACGATCGTCGACGGGACGGGGTCTCCCGCCCGCGACGGCGACGTGGCGATCGACGGGTCCACGATCAGCGCTGTCGGGTCCGTACCCGGATCGGGGCGCCGCGAGATCGATGGCGACGGCCTTCTCGTCACACCGGGCTTCGTCGACATGCACACGCACTACGACGCCCAGGCCACCTGGGACCCGTACCTGACGCCATCGGGCTGGCACGGGGTCACGACCGTCGTCATGGGCAATTGCGGAGTGGGGTTCGCCCCGGCCGACCCCGACCGCCGCAGCCAGCTGATCGAGATCATGGAAGGGGTCGAGGACATTCCCGGATCCGCTCTGGTCGACGGCATCCAATGGGAGTGGGAGACGTTCCCCGAGTACCTCGACGCCCTCGATCGCCGAGCGTTCGTCGCCGACGTCGGGACCCAGGTGCCGCATTCGGCGCTGAGGTCCTACGTGATGGGAGAGCGGGCGGCGGACGGAATCGACGCAACGGCGGACGAGATCGCCGAGATGGCCGAACTGACCGAGGAGGCTCTGAGAATCGGAGCGCTCGGCTTCTCCACATCGCGTACGCCCCTGCACAAGTCGATCGACGGCGAGCTGATCCCGGGCACGTCGGCGGCCGAGGCCGAGATCCTGGGCATCGCCGAGGGCATGGCCCGAGCCGGTCACGGGGTGTTCGAGTGCGCCCTTCATCACCCGGAGGTGCCGGAGTCCTTCGCCTGGCTCCGCCAAGTAGCGGCGTTGACCGGCCAGCCGACCGTTTTCAACTTCAACATCCCCGACACCGCTCCTGACCTGTGGCGGCAAGTGGTCACGATGCTCGACGACGCCGCCACCGACGGGCTCGAGGTCTACGGTCAGGTCGCCGGCCGCCCGGTGGGCGTGCTCATGAGCTGGGACGGCACTCTGAACCCATTCATGGGCCGGCCCTCGTTCGAGGCTCTTCGCGCACTTCCGAGAGAGGAACGGGCCCGGCGGCTCGCCGACCCGACGGTGAGAACAGCGATTCTGGCCGACACCAGCGCTGACGACCGCGCCATCGTGCGCTTCGTCACCGGTACATGGGACCGAATGTGGGCCTTCTCCGGCGACGCCGACTACGAGCCGGACGCCGCCGACAGTCTCCTGGCGCGGGCCGGAGGCGATCCCGGAGTCGCTGCCGAGCTCGCCTACGACCAGCTACTGGCCGACGACGGGCGCGGAATCATCTACTTCCCCTTCATGAACTACGCCGCCGGTTCGCTCGACCCTCTGCACGAGCTCCACCGTCATCCCCGCACCCGCATGGGGCTTGCCGACGGTGGCGCCCACTGCGGCACCATCGCCGACGGCGGGATGCCGACCTTCATGCTGAGCTACTGGACCCGCGACCGGGACCGGGCCCGCCTCGAACTGCCGCTCGTCGTACATCGTCAGACGCAGCAGACCGCCGAGTTCTACGGGCTCACGGACCGAGGCGTCGTGGCTCCCGGCTACCGGGCCGACCTGAACGTCATCGACTACGACGCCCTCGACGTCGACCTGCCCCACATCGAGTGGGACCTGCCCAGCGGCGCCCCAAGATACGTGCAGCGGGCCCGGGGATACCGGGCGACGGTCTGCGCCGGCTCCGTCACGGTGGAGAACGATGAATTCACCGGCGACCTGCCTGGTCGCCTTCTCCGCGGACCCCGCTGACCAGGTTCGCCACCGGCAGGGACGGCTGACTAACGTCGGCCTCACCTAGCGAACCCCGGGGGACCGCAATGCAGCACAAGTACATCCTGCCCGAGTCGGAGATGCCGACCCAGTGGTACAACATCATTCCCGATCTGCCCGAACCCCCGCCTCCGGCCCTGCACCCCGGCACCCTCGAGCCGGCCGGACCCGACGACTTCGCGCCCCTGTTCCCGATGGATCTGATCATGCAGGAGGTCACCCAGGACAGCTACGTCGACATCCCCGGAGAGGTGCTCGACATCTACAAGATCTGGCGGCCCAGTCCGTTGTTCCGGGCTCACCGCCTCGAGCAGATGCTCGACACCCCGGCAAAGATCTTCTACAAGTACGAGGGCGTCAGCCCGACCGGCTCGCACAAGCCCAATACGTCGGTTCCCCAGGCGTTCTACAACGCCAAGGCAGGAGTCCGGAAGCTGACGACCGAGACCGGCGCCGGCCAGTGGGGCTCGTCGTTGGCGTTCGCTTGCGCCCAGTTCGGTCTCGAGTGCGAGGTGTGGCAGGTGGCCGCCAGCTACCGGCAGAAGCCGTACCGCAAGACGATGATGGAGGTATGGGGCGCCGAAGTGCATCCCAGTCCGTCGGAGGCGACCGAGTACGGGCGCACGCTGCTGTCCGAGGATCCCGACCACCCCGGGTCACTCGGCATCGCCATCTCGGAGGCCGTCGCCGAGGCGGCGCCGCACGAGGACGTGCGTTACGCGCTCGGCAGCGTGCTCAACCACGTGCTCATGCACCAGACGATCATCGGAGAGGAAGCGCTGCTCCAGATGGAGATGGCCGGTGAGACACCCGACCTGCTGGTGGGCTGCACGGGCGGTGGTTCGAACTTCGGGGGTCTCAGCTTCCCGTTCCTGCGGGAGAAGCTGAAGGGCAACATGAACCCGACGATCCGCTGCGTCGAGCCCGCCGCCTGCCCCAGTCTCACCCAGGGCGAATACCGCTACGACTTCGGCGACAGCGCCGGCATGACGCCGCTCATGAAGATGCACACGCTCGGTCATGCCTTCATCCCCGATCCGATCCACGCCGGCGGCCTGCGGTACCACGGCATGAGCCCCCTGGTGAGCCACATCTACGAGCAGGGCCTGACCGAAGCCGAGTCGATCCCCCAGATCGAATGCTTCACCGGCGCCATCCAGTTCGCCCGGGCCGAAGGCATCATTCCGGCGCCCGAGCCCACCCACGCCATCGCCGCCGCCATCCGCGAAGCGAATCGCTGCCGGGAGACGGGCGAGGAGAAGGTGATCCTGACGGCGCTGTGCGGTCACGGCCACCTCGACCTGTCGAGCTATGCGGCCTTCCTGTCAGGCGAGATGATCGATCTCGATCTGTCGGAGGAGCGTATCGCCGAAGCGATGGCCGGAGTTCCCGAGCTGTCGTGACGCCCGGCGCCGGGCGGGCGGGTCGAGGCCGACGACAGGATCGGTGAAGTGAAGCTCTCCATCTCGCTCTCGTCGACCCATCTCGTCGACAACCCCCGAGACGTCGCCGGGCGCATGGTCGAGCGAGCCCGGGTCGCGTTCCAGGCCGGGCTGCACTCTCTGTCGGTGGGCGATCACCACGACATGCGGGTTCCGTACGCCCAGAACACGCCGATGCTCGGCCGTCTTCTCGCCGAGTGGCCCGGACGCCCGGCTGGATGCCTCTTCTTGTTGCCGCTGTGGTCGCCTCTGCTGGTGGCGGAACAGATCGGGACCCTCGCCGCGATTCACGATGGTCCGTTCATCGTGCAGACCGGCATCGGGTCCGGCGAGGCTCAGTTCCGCGCCTTCGGCACCTCGGCCCGGCTCCGGGGCAGTCGCCTGGAGGAGTCGGTCGGGGTCATCAAGCGTCTGCTGGACGGCGAGGAAGCGTCGTCGGAGATGTTCGCCATGGGGCCAGGACGGGTGGGCCTGCTCCCTCCCGAGCCCGTGAGCTGGTGGATCGGTGCCGGCGCTGACGTCGCCCTCGATCGGGCCGCGCGCTTGGGCGACTGCTGGTACGCGGGTCCCGGACTCGACGCCGCTCGGGCGGCGGAGCGGCTCGCCGTGTACGGCGAGCGCTGCCAGGTTCACAGCACCTCACCGCGCAGCGCCCTGCGACGCGACGTGTTCGTACTCGAGGACGGCGACCGGGCGCGACGGCGCGGGGAGGAGATCCTCGAATCGGGCTATCGAGGGCTCGGCCCCGATCAGGTCGTCATCGGAGGTCCGGAGGAGGCACGGATGCGCCTGGCCGAGTACCAGGAGCTCGGCTTCGACGAGGTCGTGATCCGCTGCATGTCGCCCGTCCAGGAGGAGGCCCTGGAGACGATCGAGCTGATAGGAGCGCTTGCCTAAAAGAACCTTCTCTGTAGCCGGCGCATGGCGTCGAGCCAGCTCTCGATGTTGGTGCCCTTGTGGGCGACGTAGTCGGCCACCTCGGGGTGGGGGAGTATCCAGAAGCTCTCGTCGCGTAGGCCGGTGACCACGGTGTCGGCAACGTCCTCGGGTTCGATCATCCCGTGGGCGACGACGTTGGCGATCGCCGGATCGTCGCTGTCGGTCATGGCCGTGCGCACGGCTTGCGGGCAGAGCACGGACACCTTGATGCCGTCATCGGCATAGGTGATCGACAGCCACTCGGCCAGGCCTACGGCGGCGTGTTTGGTGACCGTGTAGGGAGCGGTGCCGAGGTTCGACAGTAGACCGGCGGCCGATGCCGTCGTGAGCAGATAGCCGCCTCCGCGTTCCTTCCAGCGGGGTACGAGGTGCCGGGCCGCCCACACGTGATGCATGACGTTGATCTGCCAGATCAGCTGCCATTCCTCGTCGGGCACCTCAGGGCCTCCCGGGTGGCCGCCGATCCCCGCGTTGGCCACGAAGAGGTCGATCGGGCCGTGCTCGGCTTCGGTGCGATCGATGAGCTCGCGGATCGGTCCCTCGCGCGAGACGTCGGTCGGGATCGCCACCGCCCCGATCTCCTCGGCGGTGGCCGCCAGCTTCACTTCGTCGACATCGGCCACAACCACGGTCGCAGCCCCCTCGGCGACGAACCGCTGGGCCAGAGCCCGGCCGATTCCTGCCGCGCCGCCGGTCACCACACACACGCTGCCGTCCAGCTCCATCGGCTCGATCTCCTCTTTCGGGTCTCGACATCGTAAGACCGATCGCCGGATTCGCTCCGATCGCGCTGCCTCACATTCGGTCTACTGCGGTACGGTGTGGACACGACGGAGCAGCCGACCTGAACTCGGGTTGAACACCCCATAAGGTTCGGGTGGCGAACCGCCGAAGACCCGGAAAGAGATCAGAGAGAGGTGACGAATATGACCGACACGGCCGAGTTCAACATCGCCGAAGCGCTTGCTCTGATCGAGGAGGGTCTCGGAACACTGACCTCTCGCGACATGGTTCCGGCGTCGGAGATGGCCGACCTCCTGCTCGACGTACGTATGCTGCTGGCCGCGTCGATCGAGGCCAAGGAACCCATCTCCGTAGGTTCTTAGTATCTCAGCGCACGAGCCGGCGTAGCAGGGGTCTGATCGCCCCGAGCAGAGCCCAACCAGTCAACGCGCCGGCGATGACGTCGGAGGCATGGTGGATTCGCACGTGGATGCGGCTCGTGGCCACGACTGCGGCCAGCCCTCTGACGCCCCACCGCCACACCGGTCGGCCGCCTTCGGTCAGGTATGACGCCGCCACCGCTGCCGCGCTGGCGTGACCGCTGGGAAAGCTCGATGTCTTCGGTTGCCGCAGTTTGCGGGGAAGATCGGCCGCCTCGGCGGGCCGCTCTCGCTCGAACAGCGACTTGATCGGCCCGTTGACGAGGGCCGACTCGATGCCGAGCGCCGCGCTGGTACGAATGGCCTGTTTCCAATCGCGGGCGACGACGGCCCGGCCCACGGCCAGGCCGTGCCAGATCATCGAGAAGTTGGCTGCCTCGGACGCGGCGTAGAAGAGTCGGTCGACGGGCTCGATGTGACGGAGAGGTTCCCACGCCTGGTCGACGGCCTCGTCGAAGTCGTCGAATGTCGACGGCACGGTGATCGTCGCCATGGCCCCGAGGCTAGGGGCACCGCTCTCGGTTCAGCTCTGATCGGACGGCGGGGGAGGCGGTGGAACCACTTGGTGCCGCTTGGGCCGGGCCGGCCGCGACCGGCGGTAGCGCCTCACCATCCAGACCACCGCCACGAAGAACGGTACGAGCACGAGCAGCGGTATGAGGAATCCGACCAGGACGGTCGCCCCGGTCCAGATTGATCGAAGAACCGATCCGGCCGCGTCCCAACCGTCGCCGAAGCCCGGGTCGCCCTCGGGCTCGAAGGTCCGGATCTCCAGGGCCCGGGTGGTGTTCACGGATGGACCGGCCGGTTCGGGGCTCACGCCGTCGGTCGGAGTGGCGATGACACGGGTGCGCAGTCGCTGGCTGCGGTCGGCTTCGAACTCGTAGGCGACCATGGCCGATTGACCCGGGGCCAGCTCGTCGAGCGAGTCGAACACCGCCAACAGTTCGGTCTCGGCGGTTATCTCGAGCACCGAGTCGGTGAGGGTGATGTCGGTCAGGGTCTGATCGCCGGTGTTGACCACCTCGAAGCACACGGTGACATCGGTGTCCTTCTCGACGTTGAGCCCGCCGTCGCCGGGGCAGGCGGCTCCGCTGTCATGGCCCTCGTAGGCCGTGACGATCAGCTCTACGGAGTTCTCCAGCCGATCCTGGGTGAGGATCAGAGTTATCGTCGCCAGGTCGATCCGGTCACGAAGCGTGCGGAGCTGGCCCCGCATGACCTCGAGGCTGCTCTCGCGGTTGAGTAGCAGTTCCTCGAGGCGGGCGAAGTCCTCGAGGTCGGTCGCGGCCTCCATGGCGGCCCGAAGGCGGTCGACCCCGAGCTCGGCCACCTCGATGCGGCCCTGGAGGTCGACGACCCGCTCTGTCACGTCATCGGCCGATATCGACTGGCTGCGGAGCTCGCCGACCGAACCCAGACGCTCCAGCGCCTCGTCGAAGCGCTCGGGCAGCACCTTGAAGGTGATCTCCGACCGGGCGTTCGGTCCGCCCTCGGTGTCCTCGCCGAAGACGAACCCGCCGACATCGGCGATGATGTCGGATGCCTGGGCGGAGGCGGCGGCAACATCATCGACGTCGATGGCCAGGCGGGCGGTGTAGACGATCTCTCGTCCCAGGTCGACGGCACTCACGTTGACCGGCGCACCCGTTCCCGAGCCCAGGTCGCCGCTGGTTCGTGCCGGCTCGTCCATGGCGTCGTCACCCGAGTCACCGTCTCCTGAGAGGAGGTCGGACCCGGTGTCCGCATCGGATGCCGCGAAGTCGCCGGAGTCGCCGCCGTCATCGGTCTGGATGCCGATCGCCTCCCCACTCGTGGCGGAGTCATCGCTGTCGATGCCGCATGCGGCGGCGAGCAGGGTCATGGCAACGAGCAGGGCGAGCAGCAGTCGCATCGTGAACGATCGCGATGACATGGGGGTCCTCCCGGATTCTGGTGTCACTATGACGCTCCAGCTCGGTCGCTGGTTCCCGAAGATGAGTCCTGTAAAGGAAGTGACATCTGTGGCTCCCCGCATCGGTGGCGGGGTGTAATCCGAGCGTTACCGTCTCGTGGTGGCTCAGCGCACCGATCTCCGCAACATCGCCATGATCGCCCACGTCGATCACGGCAAGACGACCCTGGTCGACGCCATGTTGCACCAATCGGGGGCATTCCGCGCCAACGCCGAGGTCGTCGACCGGGTGATGGACTCCATGGATCTGGAGCGCGAGAAGGGCATCACAATCCTGGCCAAGAACACCGCCGTGCGCTGGGGCGACACCAAGATCAACATCGTCGACACACCCGGCCACGCCGACTTCGGCGGCGAGGTCGAGCGAGCGCTGACGATGGTCGACGGGGTCGTGCTGCTCGTGGACTCGAGCGAGGGACCATTGCCCCAGACCCTCTTCGTTCTAGGACAAGCGCTCGCCCTCCGCCTGCCGGTAGTGCTCGTCATCAACAAGATCGACCGACCCGATGCCCGGGTCGACGAAGTCGTGGACGAGGTCTACGAGCTGTTCATGGACCTCGACGCCCACGAGGATCAGATCGAGTTCCCGATCGTCTACACGAACGCCCGATCCGGTCACGCGACCACCGACCTCGACGAGCCCGGAACCGACCTCGCGGCCCTCTTCGAAGTCCTGCTCGACACTGTGCCGCCTCCCGATCACCACCCCGACCACCCGATGCGGGCATGGGTCACGAACCTCGACGCTTCGTCGTACGTGGGTCGTCTGGCCATCTGCCGCGTGCAGCACGGCACCATCCGCAAGGGTCAAACCATTGCCTGGTGCCGGACCGATGGCTCGATGACCGCCGCCAAGGTGGTGACTTTGGCAGTGACCGACGGTCTCGAGCGCGTCGAGGTCGACGAGGCCGGTCCGGGCGAGATCATCGCCGTGTCCGGTCTGCCCGAGGTGATGATCGGCGAGACCCTCGCCGATCCCGACGACCCCCGCCCCTTCCCGGTCATCTCGGTCGACGAGCCGACGCTGTCGATGACCATCGGCACCAACACGTCCCCGCTGGCCGGCCAGGAGGGCGACAAGCTGACCGCCCGCCTCATCAAGGATCGGCTCGACCGCGAATTGGTCGGCAACGTCTCCCTCCGCGTATTTCCCACCGAGCGGCCCGACACCTGGGAGGTGCAGGGCCGGGGTGAGCTCCAGCTCGCCGTTCTCGTCGAGACGATGCGCCGGGAGGGCTTCGAGCTGACCGTGGGCAAGCCCGCCGTGCTCACGAGGGAGATCGACGGCTCTCTCCACGAACCGACCGAGCGGGTCACGATCGATGTGCCCGAGGAGCACCTGGGTGCCGTCACCCAGCTGCTCGGCGAGCGCAAGGGCCACATGGAGGCGATGGTCAACCACGGCACGGGCTGGGTGCGCCTCGAGTACGTGGTTCCGGCTCGCGCCCTCATCGGTTTCCGCACCCAGTTCCTCACCGAGACGCGGGGCACCGGCATGGCCCATCAGGTGTTCGAGGGGTGGACGCCCTGGGTCGGCGAGATCCGCACCCGCACGACCGGCTCGGTAGTAGCCGACCGATCGGGCCCCACCACCGCCTATGCGATAGAGCAGCTCCAGGAGCGCACTGCCCTGTACATCGGCCCCGGCGTCGACGTCTACGAAGGCATGGTCGTGGGCGAGAACTCGCGGGCCGAGGATCTCGACGTGAACATCTGCCGCGAGAAGAAGCTCACGAACATCCGCACCCAGAGCTCCGACGACACCGTCCGGCTGACGCCGCCTCGGCTGTTGTCTCTCGAGGCCGCGCTGGAGACGATCTCGGACACGGAGGCCGTGGAGGTCACACCGGGTTCGGTGCGGCTCCGCAAGCTCACGCTCGACGCCGGCGAGCGCGCCCGCAAGGTCAAGCGGCTCAAGCACGCCCGCGAGGCCGGCTGAGTGCGACGGCTCGGCCTGCTCGGCTCGGTCCTCGCCGACCGCCGACTCGGCCGGATCATGGCGACCTACGCGGTGTCGGCCCTGACCGAGATGGGCACCTGGGTCGCGATTTCGGTCTGGGCCTTCCAGCGCGGCGGGGTTGCCGAGGCCGGTCTGGCCGGTTTCATCCAGCTCGTGCCCGCCGCTCTGGTCGCCCCGCTGGCGGGGTACGCAGGCGATCGCTTCCGACGAGACCTGGTCTATGCCTCCGGGCTGGCTCTGGTCGGGCTCGCCAGCATCGGTACTGGGGCGGCCATGATCGTCGACGCTCCCGCCGCCATGGTCTACGGGCTGGGAGCGGTGACGGCGGCGGCTCTCACCGTGGGGCGGCCCGCGATCGGCGGCCTGCTGCCCGCCATCGCCGAGAACCCGGAGAAGCTGACAGCCGGAAACGCTCTGGTCGAGCTGATCGACAATGCCGGCATGTTCGTGGGCCCCGCCGTTGCCGCCGCCCTGATGGGGGTCGGCTCGGAGGGTCTCGTGTTCCTCGTGTTGGGCGTCGCCACGGCGGTTGCAGCTCCGCTGGCCATCGTGAGGTCTGATCGAGCGTTGCTCCGCCCGACCGGATCACTCGACGAGCTGGGCGTACTCGATGAGCTCCGAGGGGGCCTACGGACGGCGACCCGGGATCCGGGCGTGGCTGTGCTGTTGGTATTGATGTCGCTTCTGTTCTTCCTCGCCGGCGCTCTCGACATCGTGGTGGTATCGGTTGCGATCGACCAGCTCGGAGGCACCAGCTCCCTCGCCGGCGTGCTGGCCGCGGCCCTCGGGGCTGGCGGACTGATCGGCGCCGGTTTTGCGATCGGCTTCACCGGTGGGTCCGGCATGCGCGGAGTCATCGTCGGCTCCGGTCTGATCTCGGGGCTGCCCCTCCTGGTGCTTGTGGTGACCGATGGTGCTCCTCTGGCCCTGGCGGTGCTGGCCGTGAGCGGGCTTGGTCAGGCTCTGCTCGCCGTGATGGCGCGAACTCTCGTCCAGCGCACGACGGCCGACGACGTGCTCGTTCGGGTCTTCGGTCTGGTCGAATCCGCCTCTCAACTCGGCCTGGCGCTCGGTGCGCTGGGATTCGCGGGAGCCGCCAGCGCGTGGGGTACGGATGTGGCCTTCGTGGTCGTCGCCGCCATGGTGCCACTCGGTGTACTGGCGTCATGGCCGGTGCTCGGGCGTCTCGATCGGAAGGCGGTTGCGGTCGACCATCGTCTGGTCGTGATGCTCCGGGAGCTCGACCTGTTCGCCCCGTTGTCCCCGCCGGCCATCGAGCAGGTCGCACTCAACCTGAGACCCGTCCGGGCGGCCGCTGGTGATCTGATCATCCGGAAGGGCGACCATGGCGATCGCTTCTACATGATCGAATCCGGATCGGTGGTCGTGAGAGCGATGTCGGGCGAGGTGGTGCTCGCCGGTCGCGGCGCCTTCTTCGGCGAGATCGCGCTATTGCGTGACGTCCCCCGTACCGCTGCCGTCGAGGCTCGCGAACCCACGAGGCTGTGGTCGCTGGGTCGGCGGGTCTTCCTCGAGGCGGTCACCGGTCATCCGGTCGTCGACGCCGAGCTCAGGCGGGTCGCCGACGATCGCCAGCCTTCCGATCCGACGTGAGGGCGTAGGCGCCTGGGCCGGTGAACATGCCGCGCTGCCAGCGGCGGGGAGTGGCGACCACGGCCCGGGGGTAGTCCTCGAAGAGCCAGCGACCGCCGTTGCGTCTGGTCCAGGCCGTGCTGCCGATCGCCCGCAAAGCGGCCTCGGCGACCCGGCGATTGCTCATCAGCCGGCCCAGACCCAGCGCCATCTTGTGGTCGGCGAACAAGTCGGCCCTGACGCACTGCTCGTACTGGCGACCGGCCGCGTCGATGTCGTGGCCGTGGGCGATGATCGCCTCGGCCGCCTGCCGCCCGGTCAGCAGGGCCTGACCGATTCCCTCGCCCGTCAGCGGGTCGCAGGCGGCGGCGGCGTCACCCACGAACAATGTGCGGGGGCCGGTCAGCGGCACGCCATCGATCCGAGCCGGAATGGGCCAGGCCCGATGGGGGGCCTCGGGCTCGGCATCGGGGCCGAGCACCTCACGAATGGCCGGACGGGCCAGCAGATCCGGCCACAGGGTCTTCATCTCCTGGGTTCTGATCGAACCACCGCGGAGAATCCCGAAACCGACGTTGGCGACGCCGTCGCCTACCGGAAACGACCAGGCGTAGCCCGGGAGGATGTCCGGCTCGAACCAGACCCACAGGTCATCGGCTGCAGGGGCGGCGACGTTCGTGAAGTACTGGCGAAAGGCGTGCCATTCGCCTCGATAGCCGTCGATCTCGAGGCCCAGGAACTTGCGCATCGGTGACCACATGCCATCGGCGGCGATGCAGTGTCTAGCCCGAACGGTGATCCCCGTGAGCGACAGCTCGATTCCGTCGCCGTCGACGGCTACGTCCGTCACCGCCGTTCCGAGCTGCGGCTTGGCCCCGGCCGCCACGGCGTGCTGCACGAGGGCCTGGTCGAGCTCCTGGCGGCGGGCGACAGCTGAGAAGAGGCCGTCGTCGGGAAGGGGGAGCACGTGGACTCGTCCGGCGGGAGATCTGATGTGGGCCGCGTCGACCGGTGTCCACGACGGGACGGCGGCCGGATCGAAGCCCATGGCTTCGAGCTGACGCAGGGCCAGGGTCGTCAGCCCGTCGCCGCAGAACTTGTCGCGAGGGAACTCCGACTTGTCGATCAGCACGACCTCGATTCCGGCCGTGGCCAGGGAGTGGGCCGCGGCCGCGCCGGCGGGCCCAGCTCCGACGACCGCGACATGGGCCTCGATCACGGCGCCTCGGTACTGGTTGTCGTGGTCGGCTCCGTCGTCGTGATCGGCTGCGTGGTCGAGGTCGTCGACGTAGTGGTCGTTGTGCTGGACGTGGTCGTCGTGGGTTGTGTCGTCGTGGTCGGCTGGGTGGTGGTAGTCGTCGTGGTCGTCGACGGCGGCATGGTCGTCGTGGTCGTCGACGGCGGCATGGTCGTCGTGGTCGTTGTGGTCGTCGGGGGGTCTCCGTCCTCGAAGCCTGGGTCCTCGCCGTCCTCGAGAGCCTCGATCTGTTCCTCGTCGGGGTTCTCGGTCTCCGAGCCGTCGCAGGCGATGCCCTCGGGCCGGTACACGGCGAAGACGGTGTCGACCTCGGTGCTGTCGTCCTCGACGAAGGTCCGGGTGCGTTGGGTCGTGACGCGTGTGCACGCCACCTGGATGGTCTCGCTCCACTGACCGGTCTGCTCACCGATGGCCCACTGCGTGGAGTAGAAGTCGACGGTCACGGAGTTCGACGTGACCGTCGGCCAGATCAGCACTCCGTAGGGGCTCGGGTTGGCGATCCGCAGGTCGGGGGCGGGGAACGACACCGTCGCCTCGCGTCCGTACGGGTAGCGGCTGAAGTAGATCGAGTGGGCCTGGTAAGTGTCGTACTCCATGCCCGAGAAGAAGGCGGCGTTGAAGATCGTCGTGGCGAACTGGCTTATGCCGCCGCCGACGCTCTCGACCAGGTGACCGTTGATGATCGTGCCGGCGGACACGAAGCCCTTCTCCGTCGTGCGCCGGCCGACGTGGTCGTTCAGTGAGAAGGTGCCGCCGGGCTCGATGATGGCGCCCTGCACGAGCTCGGCGATGCGGTGGATGTTCTGCACCCTGGTCTGGCCGGCCGGGTAGTAGGTCGTGAAAGTGCCGACCCGCTCGGTTATGCCGAGGTCCTCGGCCCAGGCCGTGCCTCGCTCACCGTCGACCGAGTCGAGGTAGAGGTGGGCGACCTCGATGTCGTGCTCCAGGGCCTGTTCGAGCCGCCGAGCCGACCGAGCATCGCAGCAGACCGTGGCCGGCTCTCCGGGAATGACCCGCACGGTCGGTTCGTCGTCCTCGTTCTCCGGCTCGACGACTTCGAAGCTCGCTTCTCCGCCGTCGCGTCCGGCATCGGGGAACAGGGCGGTCACATAGTCGTCCAGGCCGTCCCAGCGCACATCAGCGCTCCAGGAGTCGGGGTCGACGTCGATGTCGGTCGCCGTGCCCAACACCCGAAGGGGGATCATCTCCGTCTCGTTCTCGACGGCGACCATCACGCCCGAATCGACCCGGGCGTTGAGCTCGTCGGCGACGGCCTGGGCGCGGTCGTCGTCGACGCGCGGCTCGACCGTCCGGAACGGTACGGCGATCGTCGCCGCTGGTTCGGCCTCGGCCAGAGCTCGGGCCAGGGCGTCGACGTCGGGTTCCTGGCCCAGCCCCGCCGAGACGGCGACGAACTGCGAACCGTCGAACTCGACGGCCGCATCGAAGGGATCTATGGCCTCGGCGCCGAGGGCGGCGATGTGACTGTCCAGTGACACGTCGACGGTCGGGTCTATGTCGACCCACCGGTCCTCGTGCACGATCCGCACCGGCTCGCTCGATCCGGTTCCGACATCCGGCCGGTCGTCGGTGGGCGTGGCGTCGTCATCGCCGGTCAGCCCGCAGCCGACGGCGACCGTCGCGATCAACAGGAGCAGCAGGGCCTGGGCTCCCCGAAGGAGCGTGGTCACAGCAGCCTCAGCTGGGGTGACTCGATGCCACGCAACTCGTCGTAGTCGACTTCGACGCAGGCGATCTCGCGCTCGGTGGCCAGCACCCGAGCCTGGGGTTTGATCTCCTGGGCGACGAACACACCACGGACCGGGCTCAGGCCCGGGTCCCGGTTGAGGAACTCGAGATAGCGCGTCAGCTGTTCGACTCCGTCGATCTCCCCCCGTCGCTTCACCTCCACGGCGATGGCGCTGCCCGCCTCGTCGCGACACAGCAGATCGACTGGCCCGATCTCGGTTGGATACTCACGGCGTACCAACCTGAGGCCGTCCTCGATCGATGTCGGATCGGCGGCCAGCAGCTCCTGTAGGTGCGCTTCGACGCCGTCCTTCTGCAGGCCGGGATCGACCCCGAGCTCCCACGAATTGTCCTCGTGCACCTCATGAAGGGTGATGACGAGCTGTTCGCCCTTCGGGCTGGTGACTCGCCAGGTATCGCCGTCCTCGACGAGGCGGTTGGGGGCGTTCATCCAGTTGAGGGGCTTGTAGGCGCCGCCATCGGCGTGGACCGCCACGCACCCGTCGGCCTTCACCATGATCAGCCGTCGGGCTTCGGGGAGGTGAGCGGTGAGGCGCCCGTCGTAGTCGACGGTGCAGGTGGCGATGACGATCCGCACCGACGCCAGTGTAGAAAACGAATGCCCGTACTCCCATTCAGTACGGCGGATTCCATCTGTTCGATCGGGCCGGGGCTAATGTGCCCGGCCATGCAGGGCCGGCCGCAGCTGATCACCTATGTCGATCGCCTGGCCGGAGATCTCCGAGGTCTGCGATCCCTTCTCGATGGCCGCTTCTCCGAGGTGTTCGGAGGTGTGCATCTGCTGCCCTTCTTCGACCCGATCGACGGTGCGGACGCCGGTTTCGACCCGGTCGAACACGATGTCGTCGATCCCCGGCTCGGCGATTGGGCCGACGTGGCGGCGCTCGGAGCCGACGTCGAGGTCATGGCGGACCTGATCGTGAACCATGTGTCGGCCCACTCCGAAGCCTTTCGGGATTGGCAGCAGCACGGCGACGCCTCGGCCCATGCCGGATTGTTCCTCACGCTCGACGCCGTGTTCCCGGACGGAGCCACCGAAGAGGATCTGACGCGGATCTACCGGCCCCGCCCCGGGCTTCCCCTCACCCCGTACGACATCGACGGCAGGCCCCGGCTCGTCTGGACGACCTTCACCGGTGAGCAGATCGACATCGACGTCGAGGACGAGCGGGGGTGGGCCCACCTGGTCGAGATCCTGGATCGGTTCCAGGCCGCCGGCATCGGGTTCGTGCGCCTCGACGCCGTCGGCTACGCCATCAAACGGGCCGGGACCTCCTGTTTCATGATCCCGGAGACGTTCGACTTCATCGAGCGACTGGCCGGCGAGGCGACGAACCGGGGCATGCGGCTCCTGGTCGAGATTCACTCCCACTTCCAGACCCAGATCGACATCGCGGCCCGCGTCGACCTCGTGTACGACTTCGCTCTGCCCCCGCTGGTCCTGCACGCCCTTCACTTCGCCGACGGCGAACCGTTGCGGCGCTGGATCGACAGGCGTCCCGTCAACTGTGTGACGGTGCTCGACACCCACGACGGGATCGGGGTAATAGACGTCGCTCCCGAGGGGGACCGGCCCGGCCTGCTCAACGCCGACGAAGTCGATGCCCTCGTCGAGCGGATCCACGACGCAAGCGGCGGCGAGAGCCGGCAGGCGACGGGCGCCGCGGCCTCGAACCTCGACCTCTACCAGGTCAACTGCACCTTCCCGGCCGCCCTCGGCAACGACGACGACGCCGTACTGGTGGCGCGCTTGATCCAGCTCGTTCTTCCGGGCATTCCCCAGGTGTACTACGCCGGCCTTCTCGCCCATCCCAACGACATGGAGCTGCTCGCCGTCACCGGCGTGGGCCGCGACATCAACCGCCCGTATGTGGTCGACCGGCTCGACGAGCTGTTGGCCCGCCCCATCGTCGGCCGGCTGCTCGATCTAGTTCGGTGGCGCACGGAGAATTCCGAGCTCTTCGAGGGCCGGTTCGAGATCCGGGCGTCGGAGCGACACGAGTTGCGACTGTCGTGGACGACCGACGAGGCGCGACTTGCCGTCGACATCGACCTGCGGGAGCGAACGGCCGAGGTCGCCGTGCACTCCGGGGAAAGCGTGCACGCCCTTCGTTTCTAGGCTGCGGTACGGCGACGGCCGGGCCACGAGAGGCGCCGGCGCCGAGCCTGGTGCTCGCGGCGCTCTCGCATCCGGCGCTGTATCAGCTCGCGGCGGGCCCGCAGGTCCTCGTACGTGACCGTCTCCAGGTTCCGGTCGACACCGAGGCTGTCCTTGAAGGAAGTCAGGTCGACCTCGTACTCGCCGGGAGCGACGCCCATCTCGGCAGCGAGGGTCTGGCCGTGGTTGGTGGCGAAGTAGGTGGCGATGTGGGCCACCTCGCCGAACAGGTCGAGATCGGGGGCCAGCGTGCCGATGGCGGCGTCGACGAACACCATGTTCTTCACGTAGAGCATCAGCTCCTTGGGGAGCTTGGCGCCGTAGCCGAGCAGCTGCTTCACGAAGCCCTGGAGCTCGCGGATCAGTTCGTCGGGCGTGAGGCTCGTCGGGTCGAGCGGGGCCTCGTCGAGCCCCAGGTCGGCGATCACCCGGTCGAGGTCGGTGTCGTCGGGCAGGGCGCCCAGGTCACGGATGGCGGCCAGTTGCCCCTTCACATCGCTCGTCATGCCCGTCATCAGTAACCGCAGGAACGCCCGGCGTTTCTGGTCGTCGAGCCGGCCGGTGATGCCGAAGTCGAACAGCGCCGTGCGGCCGTCGGGCTGCACGAACAGATTCCCGCCGTGGAGGTCGCCGTGGAAGACCCCGTGGATCATGGCGCCCTCCAGGAACCCGATCATCGAAGCGCGCACGATCTCGTGGGTGTCGATGCCGGCGGCGGCGATGCTCTCGAGGTCGTCGAAGTTGAACCCGTGCAACCGCTCCATGACGAGGACTCGCCGGGTGATGAGCTCGGGGTGGGGGCGGGGCACGACGTAGGCGGTCTGACCGAGCTTCTGCAGCGAGATGGCCACGTCGAGCATGTTCTCGGCTTCCAGGCGGAAGTCGAGCTCCTCGGTGATCGTCTCAGCGAACACCTCGACCAGCGCGGGCGGGTTGGCCAACGACGCCACGGGAATGCGACCGATCAGGAAGGGGGCGACCCACGCCATGACTCGCAGGTCCTGATGCACCGACTCGGCGACTCGAGGCCGCTGCACCTTGACCACCACCTCCTCGCCGCCGCCCACGGCCACGTCGGGCGCCAGAACGGCGCGGTGGACCTGGGCGATCGACGCCGCCGCCAACGGCTCGCGGTCGAACTCGGAGAACACCGCCTCCAGGGGTGCCCCCAGCTCGGCCTCGACGACGGCTCGCACCGTGTCGAACGATTCGGCCGGCACCTGGTCGCGGCACTTGGCGAACTCGTCGACGAGCGGCTTCGGGAAGACACCCTGACCGCTCGAGATGATCTGGCCGAGCTTGATGTACGTCGGGCCGAGCAGCTCTGCTGCGACTCGGAGCCGGTGGGACAGGTCGGCGATCGACGCGTCGCCGCCCTGGCGGCGACCGAGGACTTGCCATGTCATGAAGGCGCCGCCCAGCCGGTAGCCGACCTCGAGCAGACGCCGCCCGGCGGGAATCCGGGGTGGGTGGATCAACTCGGGCACCTGCCGGCGAATGACATCTCGGATGGTCGCCAGGTGATCGCGCCAGCGGGCTTCGTCGACGACGACCTGCCAGGGCGGATCGTCGCTGAACGCGCCGAGCGAGAGGTCCGACGAGATCTCGTCGCTCGCCCGTTCGTGCTCGGCCACGCTGGTCATCTGAACATTCTGCGTTGAAACCGTTTCGAACCGGCGGCCGATTCGGCTGTGACGTCGGGCTACCTCCCGGCCTGAGCGGCGCTCGCGGTCCTGAAGCCTCTGACGCAATTGCACATGTCGACCTGACGGAAGGCCGACGCATTCGGTTCCCGACCCGCAGCTACGGCCAGATGCCCCGCTGGTCGAAGACGCGGCGGATTCGGTCGAGAGCGACGGCGTAGGCGGCTTCCCGGCGGGTGCAGGCCAGCCGCTTCTTCTCGTCCTCGATGCGGTCGGCGGCCTCCCACATCAGGTGGCGCAGCTCGTCGTCGACCTTTGGCAGTCGCCAGCGGCTCATCGTCTTGTTCTGGAGCCACTCGAAATACGACACGATCACTCCGCCGGCATTCGCGAGCACGTCAGGAATCATCTCGACGCCGCGGTCGACGAGGATTCGCTCACCCTCGATGCTCGTTGGCCCGTTCGCTCCCTCGGCGACCACTCGGGCTCGTACGTGTTGGGCCCGCTCGGCCGTGATCACGTTCTCGACGGCCGCCGGGACGAGTATGTCCACGTCGGCGGCGAAGAACTCCTCCGTGTCGATCGGGACGGCGCCCGCGTACCCGGCGACACCGCCGGTCGACCTGGTGTGCCGCCAGAGCGCCTCGGCGTCGATGCCGGAGGGTGCGGCGACGGCTCCGGTGTGATCGGCGACGTGAGTGATACGAACTCCGAGGCGCTGGAGGGCCCGGGCCGCGTGCTCGCCAACGTTGCCGAAGCCCTGGATGGCGGCGGTCGTGCCCGAGAGCTCCTGTCCGGACCGCTCGTAGTGGTGGGCCAGCACGAAGGCGAGCCCCTGGCCTGTGGCCTTGTCGCGCCCGAGCGACCCGCCGGTCTCGATCGTCTTGCCGGTGACGACATGGCGCACGGTCTGGCGATCGAGGGCGGCCCGGGTGTTCAGATAGGTGTCCATCATCCACACCATCGCCTGGGCGTTCGACCCCATGTCGGGGGCCGGGATGTCGTGCTCGGGGCCGATGTTGCTGCCGAGCGCGTGGGTGAAGCGGCGGACGATCCGCTCGACCTCGCGTTGGCTGTGGTCGGCCGGGTCGAAGGCGATGCCGCCCTTGGCGCCGCCGAACGGGACATTGACCAATGACGTCTTCCACGTCATCCACATGGCGAGCGCCTTGACCTCGCCGAGGTCCACCTGCGGGGCGAAGCGGAGCCCTCCCTTGTACGGCCCGAGGAGGTCGTTGTGCTGGACCCGGTAGCCGCGGAACATGCGCAGCTCGCCCGAGTCCATCTCGACCGGGAAGCTGACGATCACTTCGTTCTGCGGTGACCGCAGCATGCGCCTGATCCAGTCGGGTAACTCGATCAGATCGGCGGCGGCGTCGAATTGCTCGACCGCGGTCTCGAAGAGGCGATCGCCGGCGCTGGAATCTGTGGCTCGACGGGTGGGCATGGAGGTCCTCACCCGTCAATCGGCAACCGATGCGAGCACTTGAAG
>JAAUYH010224157.1_pt1 | contig 36606 bp, 35 predicted proteins | sample 7278061 | NCBI WGS metagenome assembly JAAUYH01 (sample SAMN14350203, study PRJNA611818) | marine sediment metagenome | isolation source: surface marine sediment (0.6m) | place: French Polynesia: Moorea | collected 2018-08 | reverse complement strand
CGTTCGGAACATCACTGGCCAATTTCATCGCCCCGTTTCGCATCGTGAGGGCGGCTTGATCTTACCGCTTGTATCTTGTGCCCTTCCCTAAAGACCCGATGTGACAACAAGCGCTTGACAGGAATGATTTGCTGACGGAATTATCGGATGAGTAAAGGAGGCAAGCAGCGCAATCGAATGTTTTGGTAGAGTCGAATATATCGGAAAACGTTCCGAACTGTATTTGGTGTCTACGTATTGCGAGGTGGTCGAACGCCGAAGAATCGCGGGCTTGCATTGCTCGCTACGTGGTTGTCGGGATATTCAGGAGCTTTTGTATGGCTGCTAGCAAACCGGGGATCGAGAGTAGAATTCCTTCCTACATCGTTCGCCTGGTTGGACTGGCGATCAACGCCGGAGTGCCCCTCGCTGCTCTATATGCAATCTTGAGTGGTGCAGGATGGTGGTCGGTATTCCTGGTCCCGGCCTTCTTTTTGATTGCCGTCCCGCTCATCGACCTTGTCGTCGGTGAGCGATGCTTTGAAGCAAGGGAACAGGAAGAGGACCGCGTTTTCGACCTGTTCCTATATGTGCAAGTCCCCTTTCATTTCCTAGTCTATGTTGGTGCTGTCTATGCGGCAGTGACGGTCGATCTCCCACTATGGGCGCGCATTGTAGCCGTCGTTGGTTTTGGATTGGTCAACGGCCAATGCACGCTGATTGGGCACGAATTCGCGCACAAGACGGGCAAGCTGAAACGCTTATCCGCTCAGGTGTCGCTTGCGGTTGTCGGCATGGGCCACTTCATGCTCGAGCACGTGCGAGGGCACCACATTCATGTGGCCACCCCCGAAGACTGTGCGTCGGCCCGTTTGGGTGAGAGCATTTATGCATTCGCGTTGAGAGACATGGTGGGAGAAATCGCAGGCGGTAACGCCCATGAAGCTCAACGCCTGAGGAAGAATGGCAAGAGTGCCTTCTCCGCGCAGAACCGGATTCTCCAGAGCTACGCACTCACACTCGCTACCGCGGCAATCCTGGTGGTTGCGTTCGGGTGGGCCGTCCTACCTTGGATTGTGCTGCACCACGTTTCGGCATGGTTCACACTCACGCTTTTTACGTACATCGAACACTATGGGCTTTTGCGGGCGGAAATGCCCAACGGTCGCCGCGAACCGGTGCAGCGGGTTCACACCTGGAACACCGATGCGATGGTCTCCAACATGTTGTTGCTCAACGTTCAGAGGCATTCCGACCACCACGCAAAGCCGATGAAGCCGTATCAGTCACTGCGCGACGAGGACGATGGCCCGCGATTGCCGTCCGGCTATTTCGGCATGATCGTGCTGGCGCTCATTCCCCCGCTGTGGAGGTTAGTCATGGATACTAGGGCGGTCGAAGCCGTCGGAGGCAATAGCGCGCGCTTGCACATTGTGGGACCGCCCAGCCGGCGCATCTTACGCCTGCTTTCTCATTCGGGCGTTGGAGCTTTTGAACGATGAAGAACGTCGACGAGGCCCACGTGCAGGCTGTGGATTCGCCACGGGCACAGTCTGCTGATGCACGAACCCTCGATCCAGATCGGTTTGACGGATATGTGATGCTAGCTGTCGGCCTAGTCGGCACGGCACTCTTCGCGCCTGCGATTGACTGGATTGCGTATTTCATCCTTTTCTGGATCATCGACGTGGTGGGCTATTGGCCCGGAGTGACGATGTGCCGTGTCGCAAAATCAAGACAAATCCCGAGCGTTTTCACTCACCTCTACAACCTTATGCATTCCAATTCGGGGGCTTTGATTCTGGTATTGGGGTACGCATTGTTGTTCCCGGGCTCGGTTGCGGCCGCTCTCGCAATTCCTGTCCATCTCGGCATCGATCGCGGGATACTGGGCAACCGCCTCAAACGGCCCGACGATGCGTTTTGACCCGTGCGATTCTCGCTGACCGAGTATCCGGCCTGGCGGATGAGCCCACCTACAGGATCGTCTCCAGTTAAAAGCCCCTGGCGGCCAGAGGGAAGGCAACCCAGATTGTTGCTACAATGAATTCGTCGCTCGAAGGAACCAAAGGACTGCTCCAAGAGGATTGCCGCGATATGCGAGGAATTCCCGGCTTGTTTCAGAGGGGCACCAGCTCACCTTATACTGCCGCTGGGAGCGGGCAGGGTAGACTACTCCGCCCAACTTCGACAATTGTCGGGCGATCGCAGTCGCAATCGGCGAGTGGGGGTAGATCGGTTCTTCGAGCTCGACGAGCGGTGTGAAGCCAAAATGGATAACGCCGCTTCCAAGATCCTTCATCAGCGTCGATACGATCAATTGCATGGTGCCGTCGACACAGCCAGTTTGTCGGCGGGACAGGTTGTGGAACCATCCCGCGTCTTGGCCCAAGGTCCTGCTGAAAACGAGGTAGGCAATCAAATTCCCCTCATGCCATGCCGTGTAGACGAGCGTGTCTGCGGCGGGCCGAATGCGGTCGAACTCGCAAACTAGCAAGTCGATATGCTTGGCACCTTTCTGGCGTAGCCATTGGCGATTGATTTTCCTGAGCCGCGGCACGAGCTCCGAATAGCGCCGTGCATCTTCGATCCGCTCAATTGTAACACCCAGCCGCCGCGCTTTGTTGAGCTTGCGACGCACTTGCTGGTATTCCTTGCCCGACAGGTTGCCGTCTTCAAACGCAAGCGAATAGCTGGCCCCTAATTGGTCGATCTTGAACCCCAAGGTCGCGAGAGCCGCTGCCGTTGCCGAACAGAAGTGCACAAAGCGAGGAACCAGCTTTTGTTCGTCGCACCAATCCAAGAATGCCGTCAGAGTTGGTACGTGGTCCTGATTGGACGTCAGTGCGCCTCCGACCACAAGTACACCCTTACCCCACCGGAAGAATCCGACGCCCCCGACGTACCGGCAAACGAACAATTCCCCGCCATTGATCGAAAGTAGTATCGCGAGCGGATGTTGACCGTAGGCGTCGATCCAGCCGGCGATGTCATTCGCGTCGGTGGACGTCCCGACTTCGTCGGCAGGTTGCCAGAGCAGATCATCTGCAATTGGCTGTTGTGCGCCCATGCTCAAACAATTTCCCTTGCGTTAGTATTGTCTCAAAGAAGCATATGCGGTTCTGTTCTGCACCATACTTGGGTAATTCCATTCTTGATCTCTCGATTGTCAGCAATCAACACAATTGTTGAGCCAACAAGTAAAAGTAAGCAATTTTAGCAGGAGTACTGAGCAAGTAGCAGTCCGAGGTATGCGAGCGATCAATGCGAAGTTTTCAAACTCCCCGATCGATTATCGGAAACATCTAACGCTTCGGTGACCTCTGCCATTAAGGCGGGCGGCGGGCTGACGCTGCTTGGCCAATGCGATCTGAGACGAGCGTGGATATCCGCGTTTTCCCCTATCGTGGGACGCGAATTCGGCTATGGCCGGGGCATGGCGATTAACTGGCGGAGCCGAAGTGTTGACCGCAGATGAGAAGCGGGCTCTGGTCATCAAGGCGAAAGGTGGGTTGGGCAACCGGATGCTGTCTGCAGTAACCGGCTGTGTCTTGGCGGAACTCAATGGCCGTACGCCTTATATCGACTGGCGAGACGGCATGTATGTTGCTCCCGGCGAAAACCTATATCCCTTGCTGTTCGATGCGAGTTGGATGGGCGACCTTACGGCATTTGACGACGCGCATGAGGTTGCGCCCGCGCCGTGGTCGGGACACATGAAAGAGCAGCCAGTCGACATCATTCGCCGCGATTTCCCCAAAAGCCATCGAAACCCGCTGCTGTATCGAAAGCTGTCGATCGACCTGATCGGTCCGGACCCCGAGCAACAGATCGGCGTTTTCTGGTCGTACCTGCCAAAGCTTCAGCGCTTGGCTGGCCGTATGGCAAAGCATCATCGCTTTGCCGGACGTTCGATCGACGATATCACCAGCGACTTTCTCGATCGATATTTCCGACCAATCGAGGTCGTCCAGAAGGAAGTTGATCGAATCTTCGGGGATCGCCCCGGTCCGGTAATCGGTGTGCATATCCGCTTCACCGACCGAAAAGCGCCGCTGCCCAAGATTGTGCGAGAGCTGGAAAGGCTCGCTGCGCAATTGCCGGACGCCAACATATTTCTGGCGACCGATAGCGCCGAAGCGCAAGAGGCGGTTCTTTCGCGCTTCCCCGATACGCTTTCTATCGACAAGGCGCTGGCGAGCGACGAAACCGCGCTCCATTTCGCTTCGGGAGTCTTCAGCGATCCCCTTGCGGAAGCGCGCAACGCTCTTATCGACATGATGGCACTCGCGCGTTGCGACCGCCTGGTACACAGTCGATACTCGACCTTCTCCGTGGCTGCCGCGTTGATCGGCCGGATCCCAAAGAGCAAGCAGGTCGATGTTGACCGCCTGAACCCCAAAGTCGCAATCAAGCAGTTCATTCAGGCACGCACCTGATCGACAATCTAGGAAGCCCAATGTCATCCCAACTCAGAGCCTTTGCGAAGAAGATTCTTCCCGGCCCCCTGCGTGCATACTCAAAAGGAGTGTGGGAAACCTACAAGCTGTCGCAAGACAAGGCCAAGTTCCGGCAGAGCTTTCCCGGAGTGCCTTACGTGGTGCTTAGCAAAGAGGATATTCTTGACCTGCGAGAGGAAGGCTACAATGGCCAGATCGGGCAAGACTATTTCCTCGACCAGCTATTCGAGACGGCAACCGGACGATTCCTCGACATCGGGGCCAACAACCCATTCGCCAACAGCAACACCCACTTCTTCGAGCGGAAAGGATGGACCGGATATGCCTTCGATCCGATGAAATCGATGCTCGAGAAGTGGAACGAACGACCGGGTACTACTTTCGTCAATGCCGGGATCAGCGATCGCGCCGAGACGCGTACATTTGTTGAGATCAAGCCCAAAGTGGGGTGGGAACATCAGCTTTCCTCGTTCCGCGAATTTGTGCGCCCCGAGGACATGCGAGAATTCGATTATGTCGAATACCTCGTGGAATGCGGGCCAATCTCCAAATTCGTCCCCGAAGGCGAAGTGTTCGACTTTGCGTCGGTCGATGTCGAAGGGGCGGAGGCTCTGATCCTGGCCGGTTTCGATTTCCAAACCGCGCCGCCAAAGGCGATTGTCCTCGAAAACGTCCAGCAGATGGGCGGATTGGACGACCACCGGCACAATCTGATCAAACATGGCTACCGAGTGGTCGCGCGGCTCAACGCTTCCGACGATCTATTCGTTCATGAAAGCCACGAGGTTCCCGCCAGATTCGAGCAGGCTGTCGCCCGTTTCAACCGGGCCTAGCACTGCTCGTCGAACGCCTCAGTCAACCGGTTGGCCTCATCCGTAGCACGATTGGCCAACTGCTTGGCCGTCCTTGTGATGGCCTGGCATTCGAACCGAGTGCCTTGCTCTTGAGCACCTGTCACGATGCCAACGAAGGCATCGGCAGGGATGACTTGAACACCGCGACGCAGAAAGAAGTCGTGCCACCGATCCCCACCGTTCACGATCTCGACAAAGGTGGCGCGACCGGCCCCTTCGGGATCGGAGAAAATGCGCTCGCCGAGTTCGGCCAGAACTTCATTTTCGGTACGGTTGTTAAGGAGCAGTGCGGCAAATCGCCTAGCGGCTTCGGCTTCGTCCCCAGCTGCCAGCGCCAGTTCCAACATCGCCTGCTGCGACAGGATATCGCGCCATCCACGCCGGGCCGCCAACTGCACCGTCACGGCGCTTTGCTCGGTCTGTTCGGCCATGAACTGGGCATTGGCGAGCAACCGCATATGTTGGGCGGGCACCGGCCGACGCCGGACCAGCCGTTCCGCCTCGGCCAAGGCGAGCGCTGAATTGTCGCCGACGATTGCAGCGGAAGCGATTTGAGCTTGCGCAAAGGCTCGAAACGGTTCGGGCACGATCGTCGCCAGGGGAGGCGACACACGCGCTTGCCTGTCCAGCTGCGCGCTGCCTGTGACAAAGGCGATCGCCAGCAGGGCTGCGATCCAGAATAGGCGCGCGATCACCGTGGAGCTTCCTTGTGGGTTCCGTTCGCCACACGAGCCAGCATAAGGAGTGCAAAGGCCGCCACTGCCAACATCGCCTGGTTGCGAAGCGGATAGTCGGTGATCGATTGCAGGGCCACGGCCAAGAGGACTGCGCCGCCTCCCCAAGCAGGCCAGCGAAATTGAGATCGACCCGCTTTCCAGCTCTGCCACCCGATCAGCAACAGCCAGCCAGCGGCCAGTGAAAGTCCGGGAATGCCCGCTTCGATAGCGAGTTCAAGATAGTCGTTGTGCGCGCGGCCGGCCCTACGCTTGGTCAGAAATTCGAGCGATTCATCGACTTGGAACACCTCGTCGAAGGTGCCCATTCCGGCTCCGACAGGCCAGAAGCGTTCCGCCGAATAGGCTGCGTCTTCCCAAATGTAGACCCTGGCATCGTCATCCGCCTCGAACCGTTCGAGCGTCTCGCCGATCCGTCCCGGAGCAAGGGCCACGACCGAACCGATAGCCACGACAGCTAAGGCGATCCCAGCAATCACGGCGAGGCTGCCGCCTCGAAGGGACTCTGTCGAACGAGCGCCGCGCCACACCCAGAATGCGCGGGCCAATCCCAAAGCGATAGGAATGGCTGCCAGGACGAATGCCGTGCGCGAACGAGTGAGGATGATCGCGAGCAAAAGCAAGGCGCAGATGCCAAGCCGCGCGGGCAACGCCGCAGGATGCGGGCGGGCCAGTGGCAGCGGCAAAAGCGCGGCGAGCGTGAGGGCAGCAACAAGGAAGACGCCGGTAGAATTGCGATTGGCGAATGTTCCGTACAACAGGCCGGTGGCCTCCCGTTCAGTATATATGACGGCAGAGGTGCCACCGCTCAATACTTGCAGGACGCCCAAGGCGAAGCACACCAGACCGAGTGCGACCACCAACCAACCGACGGTCATCAGGTGGCGTCGGGGAATGCTCCAGCCCACGGCGAGAACTGTCAATGGAACGATAAGGCCTGACAGGGCCACCAGTGTTCTTGCAGGATCAAGGCTCGCTGCACGCCAGCCTCCCGGCGCGTCGATCGCGGCCAGTGATTGTTCAACGAGATCGCGTCCGGGAAGGCCAGTCCAGATGCCTTCCGGCAGGGGGACCATGTAAAGCACGGGCACGAGCAGGCTCAGTCCGACGAGCACCCGCAGTGAGAGGGGGCTAGTCTTCCAGAACGAGAAGAAAGCCGCGCGATGAAAGGCGAGGATTCCCAAGGCGGTCAGCTGCACAACGAGATTGGCGAGCCCGTATCGTACCCCGCCGCCGCCGAAGACGAACGCCACCATCAGCAAGAGGCATACCGCCAGCAACGGACGCGGTCGCAGGGCACCCGTATCTGGTGCTCCGCGGGCTGAGGATCTTTCGCTCGGAAATTGTGTTGGCATCTACCGCTCAAATGAAAAAGCGCACGGCATTCGATACCGTGCGCTTATCGATTTGGCGACCGGCCAAGCTGGCCAATCCAGTGATTGTTCAGTTTGCGCCCGGCGACTGATTGTCTTCATCGTCGATGATGATGATGATCCCGGCAATGGCTGCGGCGGCAAACAGGATCACAAGGATGCCGGAGGTGCCCTCGAGCGATTCCCCGTCGGCGGAACGTCCAAGACCCGGCTGCGAAGCAGCCGAAGCCGAATAGATCGCACCACTGTCGCCGGCACGCGTATTCGCTTGTGCAGCAATCGGCGCAAAGGCCATGCTAGCCGCAGCTGCGGTCATCGCGAGACGAGAGGCGAATTTCATCATCTTCGGGCCCTTCTTAAAAGCTAGGTGGTTTCACTTACTGCAGTGCAACACGTTTGACAACCGTCCGATAGGGCTAATGTCGTAAGGAATTCCTACCTTGCGTCAAGTCGTTGAAAAAATGCCTCTTAACTGGTGACACGTTTCAATCACCGCTTGGGCCCCATGGAGTGGAATCCGACGCTCACGGCCCATCGGATCCTTCACCCAGGATCACCGAAAAATGCGTCACATCTCCTCCGGTGACGATCATTTCCTCGTGAACCAGCCACGCATGCGCACCGAATTCTCCGTCATCCGGACGTTCGACACCGACTCGGATCTCACTGCCGATGCCCCGCTTCAATAGCCACCGTTGAGCTGCAATCGCTTGCGGCAGGCAGTCGCTGCGCCAAGGCAGATACCTTGCGACGAATGTCACGACAAAACCGATCCGTGCGACAATCACCTTTTCCTGTTCGGAGCGCTTCTTGCGGGCCGTGTTTGTGAGCGCTGCGCTATTCAGCTCCCGAACGTCCTTCGCATTGAACTCCTTCAGCGCCAGACGCGCTTGCGCGAGTTCCCACGTGGCTCGCACCAGCATGTGCGGCCATTTGGCAAGATCGCGACGGCGCAGCCTTTCGTTTGGGACGGTCATTGCGCGGAGCGATCCCTGCGCCACGGAATGGATGTGGCAGGGAGTTTCGCCAAGTCTCAGCCTCGCCCGGACACTTATGCGCTCTTGCTCACGAGGTCTTGGTCGGCGAGGGCGTTTAGAAATTCGCGCATATCGGACAGGACTGTTGAGCGATCGACATCGTATTCGGCGGCAATCTGGTCACAGACTTCGATTGGCGTTTTGCCGGCCTTGAGGCCATCCCACAAGGCGGTGCCGATGGTGTCCAACCCATAATAGGTTCCATTCCCCATGTGCAGGATGACCGTCTCATTGCCGACCTGATTGGCAACGGCGTCGGCGCTGATCTGCCAGTTGTGATCGAGAATGTCTGTCACGCGGTTCTGCCTCCTCTGGCAGCCTTGGAATTGTTCGAGGCACCTAACGCCAGAAACCCTGCCCGCTTGTAAAGGGACACCGGCTCAATATCGTCGCAAAAGATTGGAGACATGGTCTAGCGCCTGTTGAAAGTCTGAGAACCGATCAGCGTACCGATCCAGAATGATCTCAGCGATTTCCCCGTTGGAGCGTCCATTGTCCACCAGATCGAGGCAATCCCGGTCAATCGTCATCAGATCGCTTCTTTCCGGTACGAAGTGGTTGGAACCACTCTTCAAGGCTGCCGGTGGGACAACTTTGCGCAGGAAGGTGGATTGGCGAAATGACAACCTCTGCTCTCCGTTCGTGCGATCGTTCACATCGCAATCCCACGACCAGATATAGTCATGATCGAGCAACCTCGCACGGATTCGTGCGGTCACCGTGTCGCCAGGCTCCACCCTCACGGGCTTGGAGAATGGCAGGAACATTTGCCCGTAAACGAGGCTGGGAGCATCTGGTGCGTTGGAATAGGTGAGCCCCTCGGCAATCTCCGCATCGAACCAGATCAGCAATCCATGTGCGGTGTTGGTTCGATCCGCGGTCAGTTCGACGCTGCTGTCGATATGGGGATCAACGATCGTCCGGTAGTCCAAGACCTCCAGGTCCTGTGCTGGAGATAGCAGGGCGCTGGGCTTGAGGTAGACCTTGGTGCTGTCATTCACCGCAAACCGTTGGCCAGCCGAAAGATCGAGGCCGAACCGATTCGAGGTCCACGGCGAGTGCGCCGATTGGTAGGTCTTTGGCGAGCGCGCCAGTGCTACCCGGAGGATATCGCGCATCGGCAGGAGCTTGCCGCCATCTGCAAGCAATCGAGAGCGCGCATCGACTATTGCGGCGATATGACTTTCGAACAGAGGCATCGTACCTCTCAGATCGGAGATGACGACGTCCGCCTTGGATTCCGGTTCGAAACTGGTGGAAAGATCGCGGACTATGGTGATCCGATCCGCACATCCATTTGCTTTCGCCAGCTCCCGCAAGAGTTCGATACTGCTGTCTGTTTCGATAGCGACGACCGAGCCTGCGCCGTATTGGCAGGCGAGGAGCGCGAAAATCCCAAACCCTGCACCGATGTCGATTACGCTACAGTCAGGAGTGACTGCGCGTTTCAGGGCTTCGGCATAGGTCGACATCCGGGGTTCGCAATCGACCATGTCGCCATAGTCGGCGATACTGTATCCGGATGGAACGCTCATAGTGTCGAACTCCCCGCTGGACTATCGGCATCGAGACCGGCAGCGGCTCGCATACAGGAAAACACCTGTTCGTGTACCCGTGGGAGCAAATCGAAATCCCAAGGATAGGAAAGTTCGTATCCAGGCACTGCGCGGGCGACCGCGGACGCTTGCTCCATCCTGTTTGCGGCCGAAGTCGCGTCGGAGGGATCCAGCGCGAAGCTGTTTTCGATCAAACCGATGCACGTCAGCCCGGGACTGAGAGGATGCGATGCGACGCTGCCCTTGCTTGCTTCGTCAACGAGGAAGAAGAATGCTCCTAAGGGAACGGGCTCTGTCTCGGTTTCGGCGAGGCTCGGTAGGTTGAGGCGCTTCTTCTCCGAATAGTGTGCCATAGGCGCCGACGGAATGTTGGCGCCAAGGACGGCGGAGATCGATTTTTGATAGAGTCGCAGGCTCGGGTAGACCGCCTGCCCCACGAAGCCCTTTGTCGACGGCGCAACTATGGAGGCGTCGTCTCCCATCAAGCGGTGGCCTGATTTGTGCAGGCTCGCGGCGAGGGTGGATTTTCCCGCTCCGGTTTCCCCGAGAAAGAGTGCCAATCGGCCTCCGATTTCGACCGCGCTGGCATGAATGACAAGCTGTCCGATTCCGGCCAGAATGCGCGGCGCGACATGGTCGTAGAGAAGATGTGTGAGCGCTTCGGGTGTCGTTTCCGGAGCGACGTCGAAGATGGTCACGACCTCTTCATGGAAGCAGATCTCGAACCGTGCGACGTTGTCGAAGGAGATGAAATACATTCCTTCGATAGCAATGATGCTCGATGGGTAAACCGTCGGATTTTCGACGACTGGAAGACGGCGGTTGCGCCGCGAAGTCTCTTCGCGCGCCTCACGAACCAGTTTCCAATTGGACAGGACGCCCAAGCCGAACGGGCTAGAATTCTCGCGAAAAGTCGTCTCGGAATCCGAGTGACTGATACCTGATGATGTCACTCAACCTACGAGCGTTATGGGCGACGCTTCGTTCCCATCATGCCGGGGCCGGTTTCGAACAGCGGACCGCTGCCGGCAGCCGTCAGCTGCGAGAAAGCACCATAGGTCACCAGCTTGGGCGACGAATAAGGCTTGCTGTCGATACGGTCGGTCATCAAAAACTCCGTCAATCAATTCGGTCGCACGCCGTGCGTCCGCTTCGACTAGGTAGTTACCGCAATGCACAACAATACGCAATCGCTGATTCTTCGGGGCGAATCAGCGATTTTGCGAACCTCGCATCGCAACATCCGTACTGCATTAGCGAACTAAGGTTCACAAAGGGTTTCTATGGGTTTGGTCAGGGACGCCGGTTGGGGTTCATGTTCGCCCCCGACTCGGTCTGCAATCCGCTACCGCCCGCAGTCAGGCGCGAAAATGCGCCGAATATGGACAACACTGGCTGCCGATAGGGCTTCTTCGCGATCCGATCCGACATGCCGTTTCCTCTTATCCTTTTTGGACATCGACTCTCTCTTGCGCCGATAGCCAATTGGCAAGATACTGTATCATCAGCATTTCGGCAACCTCATCGTCACCGGAAGTCTGAAGATTAACGTTATTTAACAGTCTCTTACGAACATAACTCTCCAGCTCAATCGGCGGTTTTCGCTCGCTTTTCCCGCTTCGGCCTTGCCATAGCGCCTTGGTGAAATCCCAACCGAGGTGCTCCTTGCCTGTTCGCCAACGCACTTCGTCCGGCAGCATCTCGCGCATAGTCCTGCGCAAGATCATCTTGGGCCAGCCGTCCTTTTGAAGCTGATCGGCAGGCAAGGACAGGCAGAATTCCATGACGCGCCGATCGAGAAAAGGATCGCGCGGCTCGATCGCGAGGGCGCTGGCCACTCTATCGTATCGTTCCCTCGCGACGGTCACATAGGGATGAAGGATGCGCCGTGCTCGGTCCTGCGGTCCATCGCCGCTCGGAATCATGACATGGGCGGCATTTGATTCCTTGCGCTTGGCCAATTCGATTTCTGCCGCGAAGTCAGGTACCAGGATGGAAGCAGTCTCGCGGTGCAGGTTGGACGTCTTGCGAAGAAGATTTCTTCTGACCTTCCGCAGTGACCGGGGAACGAATGCCTGCCCTGCTCCGCGCCACAGTTTGCTCCAGGCAGAATCCGGGTGACCCCAAAATCGCTTCTCACCGAACGCTTCCTTCCAGGCCTGAGCGACGTTTCCCTTGCGCAGTTGCCAATTGATCATGTCTTGTGTGCCAAGGGTCGTGTCGCCCCCGACAGCGTCCAAGACGACCTTCCTTCCAGCCTTCTGGGCACGCAAGTATACGGCGTAGACCAAGGTCATATGCCCATCGAAAGGCTCGGCAGCTTCCTCGATCAGAGTTGCAATTTCGTCGCCAAATTCATCCATTTCCTCGATGGAGATCGAATGCGGCTCAATGTGCGCCATCGTCTGAGCGGCCTTGATGGTCTGCGTTTCCTGACAATGGCTATCGGTTCCGATTGCCGAATACGTCTGCAGCGGTGGCTGGCCCGCGGCACTCAGGATGCGGGCGGCCATCGCCGTTACCGATCCGGAGTCCATCCCACCTGACAACATGGATCCAACCGCGTCGGGCGATCGCAGGCGGGCGCTTACGGCATCGGCAAAGACGCTGCGAAACGCTTCCGCATAGGCCTCGTCACTCGGCAACCTGAGCGTTGGCTGCGGCCGCAATGTGCCATACTGCCAAATTCGCAGCGCGCCATTGCGAACGGACAGTGCGTGCGCCGGCGGGAGGCGCTGCAGGCCACGAAAGAATGTCGAGGTCAAGTCGTGGGCCTCGAGATCTTCCAGATAGTCGGCGATCCGCGCTTCATTGATGATGCGCGGGATATCGGGATGGCGCAGGATTGATTCCGGCTCGCTCGCGAAGGCAAACAGCTTTTCGGGCTCGTGGTGGAAGATCAATTGACGCATGCCGATCAGGTCACGGGCGCAGAAAAGCGTTTCGTCGCGCGGATCCCAAACGGCAAAGGCGAAATCTCCCAGGAGATGGTCAACGCAGGACCTGCCCCATTTGAGGAACGCACGCAGGATCAACTCGCCATCCCCGGTGACCTTGGACGTGCCCCGTAATTCGAGCGTTGCGATCAATTCATCGCGATTGTCGAGCCTTGCATCTGCGGTGATCGTACAGCCGGTTGGTGCGTGGGCCAGCGGCAGACGTTCCGAAAGCGATTCCGGTGTCGTGGCAAGCAGGGCATGGCCCAAAGCGATGGAGCCATCGATAGTGACATGTCTTCCATCCGGGCCGCGCCGTTCCATTCCCCCTAGCATCGCACCAAACACGGTGGAATCGACCGCGTTCCCTCTGAGGTCAAAAATGCCGCAAATGCCGCTCATTTGCGTCTGATCCTCCTCAAACTGCGCTCCGAGAACCTTCGTGGATCGGCACGAACCCAAGCGAATTCGCTTCTACAACCCGGTCCGCAAGGGCGAGGCTGGCGGGTCTGTGCGTTATCAGGATTACGGTGCGATCCTTGAGCGTGCGGATGCACGTTTCGACGAAGGCGGCTTCGCCTTCGAGATCGTACATGCTGGTTGCCTCGTCGAAAATGTAGATCGGAGGATCTCGATAGAGAGCACGGGCAAGAGCGATGCGTTGGCGCTGGCCTCCGGACAGGCGAACGCCATTGTCGCCGATTTCGGTCTGCAACCCTTGGGGCAGGCGCTCTATGAATTCCCAAGCTTGCGACGCTTTCGCCGAACGCTCGATCGCTTCCCAGTCAGGTTCATCGACACCGAAAGCGATGTTGTCAGCAACTGTCCCGTCGAACAGAAGCGCGCGCTGCGGGACATAGCCGAATTGTCGGCGCAGATCCTGCACTTGCAGGGTGGATATGTCGCTGCCGTCTAGGCTGATTTTGCCGGAATCCGGATCGTAAAACCTTAGTAGCAATCGGATCAGCGTCGACTTTCCGATCCCGTTCTCACCGGTCAGCGCGACGATCTCTCCCGGCTCGACCCTAAGTGACAGATCTTCGAGCACCGGATTGCGACCGGGATAGGCGAAGCTGACATTGTCGAATGTGATCGCACCCTTCGCTCGCTTGACCCTGCCGCTCTGCGAATAGCCTGGTTCGACATCCTGTTCGAAGATCGATTCCAGCCGGGCAAGCGCACCCTTGGCGACCTGGAATTGGCCGTAGATATTGGCCAGGCTCCCAACCGGGCGTGTGAGCAACGCGGCATACAGCAGGAATGCGAAAACTTCGCTTGGCGCGCTCGCGCCTTCCTGAAGTCCTTCGCTCCCGACAAGTAGGATCGCAATTGCCGCGAACGCCGCAACCAAGGCAACCAGCGGAGAAATGAAGGACACGATTCGAGCTTGCGAGACGCTCAGGGCACGCGCTTTCTCGACCGCGTTGGCATACCGATTGCGATGATGCGCTTCAGTCGCGAATACCTTGATCGCGGGCAACATTGAAAGGTCGCTTTCGGCCTTCGCGATCACGTCGACATAGGCTTCTCGATAGCGCTGCGAGAGCCCCCGAAGCCGCCGGCCCACCAGCTTCATCACGATATAGAAAAGCGGTACCAACACCGGCACTACCAATGCCATGCTCGGGTCGATCAGGAACAGCAGGATCACTGCGCCGCCCGCCGTCATCAGCATGGAAGGAAGCATCGCCAATGTGGAGGTGAGAAAGCTGCTGAGCGTATCGACCTCATAGACCATCAGCGCCAAGAGATCTCCGCTACGGCTGCGATTGTGGAAGGAGACGGGCATGTCTTGCAGTTGCCGGTAGCTCTCGTTCCGAAGCGCCGCGAGGATCTTGCCTGAGGCGATTTCAGATAGGATAGCGACAAGAATGGTCGTCGCCGTCATCGCGACCAGGGCAATGCCGAGCATCGCCACCGTGTCGGCGAGGTCGATGTTTTGTTCGCCGATCACCCCGCCAAGGAAGCGGCCTGCCAGCCACGGCAATGCCAAAGCCGCGAGCGAACTGAGCAACGACAGCACACTGATAAGCGCCAACCAGCCTTTGAATTCACGCGTCCATCGCAGGAAGAATCGCCATTCCATGTCAGGTCCGACCTTTCACGAAATTCCCGAAACCGGAAACCAGTCGTCTCACGCGAAGGACCGCCAAAGGCCAATGGTTCGCATCGGGATAGCGCTCCAGAAGCTGTTCCTTCGTTGGAAACAGCTTCAAGGCGATTAGGCGGATCTTCTCGTTCAAGGATGGACTGGCGAGAAGATCGAGCATGAAACGCTCGCGTCCCGACGCGTAGGCGAGATAATGTCTCAGTCGTGCGTCGCCCGAACCTTGCTCAAGCGCATTGAGCGCTGCGCTGGGTATCTCTGTTCCCAAGCTCCTTCGCGCAAGATTGAGGCCAGCCAAGACAATATCTGACGATCCGCTCGCGCGAGCGGATTGGCTCAACTCTTCCCAGTCCGTCTCGGAGAACTTCGCAACGAGCAAGTGGATATCGAGTGCCCAGATAAGTCGATCGTTCTCGAACAAGACTGCATCGCCAACCTGATATCCGAAACGACCATGCGCCGCGCGGTTGATGCAGATGAGCAGCAAGTTGTCGATTGGCCCAATGCCTTTCGCGTTGGCAGAAAGATCGGGCAAGGCAACCACACGTCGTCGTTGCAAATTGGATTCAAGGAGGGCCGAAACGGCTGGGCTCGCGCTAAGCCGCCAATGGAGATCGACTGTATGGTCGAACCCGAGAACATGGCTGGACTGCCAACATTCCTGGAGCGGTCGCACATCGCTCCACTGGCTGAATCCGCTCGCCCTGAAGACCGCCCGCACCATGTCGCGATCCGTGGCTTCGATCAGCAAGTCGCTGTCGCCCCTACGTCGAAGCGCGGGTTCCGGATATACCGAGTATGCCAGCGCGCTACCTTTGAGGACCAGCGCGTCGATCCCGGCAAGATCGAGAGCCTCGATCAAGTCTGCCAGCATTCTTTTGTGGCTCAATTCCCAGAAGCTCTGCAGTCGCGCTTGTTCGCGGATGGCCTCGACCAGCTCCTTCGGCCAGTCGATCAGTTTGGAACCGGCCTCAATGAGCAGCAAGGCGATCCCATGAAATGTGATCCGGGTTGTCGCCTGCTCTGGCTCGACCTTCAGACCTGCGGGCCATGCGGGTATCGGCTCGGACCGAACAAAACGGTGGACGCATTGCGCGAGATAGAGATCGAAAGCTTCGGTCTTCATTGTCGCTCTGATGCCAGCAATCGTCCCGGAACCCTCATTGCGTTCGCACATGCGGCATTCGTGACTGTTTGGCCAGTGGACAAGCGCATCCCACCAACACCTCTGGACCGCTAGACATTTGCCATTGACCCGCCAAACCCATGCTGCAATGCGCGATGGCTCTCTCAGGTACAGCACCGTTCAGGACAACGAAAAGTGGCACAACCACGCAGAGGCATTATCCTTGCCGGAGGCTCGGGCACGCGGCTTTATCCGCTCACCAAGGGCGTTTCGAAGCAGCTCATGCCGATCTTCGACAAGCCGATGATCTACTATCCGCTCAGCACGCTGATGCTGGCAGGGATCAAGGACGTCCTGATCATCACCACGCCCGAGGATGCGGCCCAATTCCAGCGCGTGCTTGGCGATGGCTCCGATTTCGGCGTGTCGCTTAGCTATGCCGAGCAGCCCAGGCCGGAAGGATTGGCGCAAGCATTCCATATTGGTGCAGATTTCGTGCGCGGTGGGCCGAGCGCGCTGATCCTTGGGGACAACATATTCTACGGTCACGGTCTTCCCGCTCTGCTGGACAGCGCCAATTCGCGCGAATCTGGCTCGACCGTCTTCGCCTATCGCGTAAACGATCCGCAAGCTTTTGGCGTGGTCGAATTCGATGGCGAAGGAAGGGCAATCTCGATCGAAGAAAAGCCCAAGCAGCCGAAGTCCAACTACGCAGTGACCGGGCTCTACTTCTATGATGAGACGGTGGCGGATCGCGCTCGCGATCTCCAGCCGTCGGCGCGCGGCGAGTTGGAGATCACCGATCTGAACCGCCTGTATCTCGACGAAGGCGCTATGTCGGTCGAGATCATGGGGCGCGGCTTCGCTTGGCTCGATACCGGCACGCACGCATCGCTTCTCGATGCCGCGACTTATGTGCGGATCACCGAGGAGCGCCAAGGCCTCAAAATCGCGTGCCCTGAGGAAATCGCCTGGCGCAAAGGCTTTATCTCGAATGAAGAGTTGGTGCGGATTGCCCAGCCGCTGCGCAAATCGGGCTATGGCGAGTATCTTCTGGGATTGCTCGAAAATCCGGTAATCGCGTGAACATCGTCGAGACCACAATCCCTGACCTGCTGATCATCGAGCCGCGCGTGTTCGGAGACGATCGCGGGTTCTTCATGGAGACTTGGAACGAAAGCGTGTTTCGCGAGGCTGGGCTGGACCTCACCTGGGTGCAGGACAACCACAGCCATTCGCAAAAGGGCGTGCTGCGCGGGTTGCATTTCCAGAATCCCGGGCCACAAGGGAAACTGGTGCGCGTGACACGCGGTGCTGTGTTTGACGTAGCCGTGGACCTGCGCAAGTCTTCGGAAACATTCGGGAAATGTGTCGGTGTGGAGCTGACCGCCGAGAACAAGCGAATGTTCTGGGTCCCGGAAGGCTTCGCGCACGGCTTCCTGACGCTCACCGACAACACCGATTTCATGTACAAATGCACCGCGCCCTATTCACCGCAGACCGAACATACGCTTGCATGGGACGATCCTGCGGTCGGGGTAGAATGGCCCGATCTCGGAACGGCACCCGCGCTTTCGGAGAAGGATAAGGTGGGACTGACGCTCGCCGATGTCCCGGCTTTTGACTAAGGCGCTGCCGATGAAGGTCCTGATCACCGGAGCCAATGGGCAATTGGGTGGAGCGCTCCAGCGCACGGCTCCTCCCCATGCCGATCTCAATGCGATCGATGTCGATGATGTCGACTTCACCGAAGACGCGATGCTGCGCGCGCGACTGGTGGTCGAGGCACCCGATATTCTGATCAATGCGGCGGCCTACACGGCGGTCGACAAGGCCGAGAGCGACGAAGAAATCGCTCGCGCGGTCAATGCCGATGCGGTCGCGATCATGGCGGAGGAGATGGAAGCGCAAGGCGGCAAGCTGGTGCATATCTCGACCGACTTCGTGTTCGATGGGACCTCCTCGAGCGCCTATCATCCCGGCGATACCCGCAATCCTATCAGCGCCTATGGCCGAACCAAGGCGGAGGGCGAGGATCATTTGCGCGACACCGACCTGCTGGTCCGAACTGCATGGGTATACGAAGCGGGCGGCGCAAATTTCGTGCGCACGATGCTCCGCCTAATGAATGAGCGCGAAGAGCTGGGCGTCGTCTCCGACCAAGTTGGTTCGCCGACATGGGCGACCGGCTTGGCGAACACGATCTGGGGTCTGATCGAGAGGGGTGCGAGCGGGACATTCCACCATAGCGACGACGGTGAGATCAGCTGGTACGACTTTGCCGTCGCCATCGCGGAAGAAGGGCACGAGTTGGGTTTGATCAAGACGATTCCGACCATCAATCCCATTACCACCGCCGACTATCCAACCCCGGCCAAGCGTCCCGCATATTCGCTCCTCGATTGCAGCGCCACGCGTGAGGTTCTAGGAGACCAGCCGGTCCACTGGCGCACCAATCTGCGTACCATGCTCGAACAGGAAAAGGCCCTTGGCTAACATTCTCGTAACCGGTGGCGCCGGCTTTATCGGCGGCAATTTCGTGCATTACTGGAATGCGCAGCATCCCGATGACGAGGTTACAGTTCTCGACTCTCTGACCTATGCCGGGAACCGTTCGACCCTGGCCGGAGCCAACCGTACCGAATTGGTCGAAGGCGATATTCGCGATCGGGAACTGGTTGAAAACCTGCTCCGCGATCGCGGGATTACCATCATCGTCCACTTCGCAGCCGAAAGTCATGTCGATCGTTCGATCAGCGGACCGGACGCTTTCATCGACACCAACATCCTCGGCACCAACAGCCTACTGAAGGCTGCCCGCGCCGTCTGGCTCGATGGCGATGGCGAGGACCACCGCTTTCATCATATTTCGACCGACGAAGTGTTTGGCTCGCTTGGCCCCGAAGACCCGGCTTTCAGTGAGGTCACACCCTACGCGCCCAATTCACCCTATTCGGCGTCGAAAGCCGCATCTGACCACTTGGTGCGCGCCTATCACCACACCTACGGGCTCGAGGTGACGACCAGCAATTGCTCAAACAATTACGGGCCTTACCAGTACCCGGAAAAACTGATCCCGCTGTTCCTGCTTAACGCACTGTCGGGCAAGAACCTGCCGATCTATGGCGACGGAATGAATGTGCGCGACTGGCTGCATGTGGAGGACCATTGCCGCGGGATCGAAGCCTGCCTCCAGCGCGGCACGCCTGGCGAAACCTACAATATCGGCGGCGGGGCGGAGTTGCCGAACATGACCGTGATCGACACAATCTGCGCCGAGGTCGACCGTGCTTTCGAGGAAGTGGACGGACTCGCCGATCGCTATCCCGATGCGCCGGCTGCTCGCGGCGAAAAGTCCGATACGCTGAAGACTTTCGTAACCGATCGTGCCGGGCACGACCGACGTTATGCGATCGACGAGACCAAGGCGCGGGCCGAACTCGACTACACGCCGAAACGTGGCTTTGATGAGGGGCTGCGTCACACGCTGCGCTGGTATCTCGACCGCGAAGACTGGTGGCGACCGCTACTCTCGGTATGAAGCTGAACGTTCTCTCCAGCAAGATCGCGCAGCTCACTAACCGCGCAGGATTGGAACTATCGCTGCGTCGCGTTCGCCGGTCGAGGCCAGGGCGGCGCGTGGTGTACTTCCTGCATATCGGCAAAGCGGCCGGATCGCAGGTCAAGCAGATAATGGTGCAAGTGAACGCGGCGCGCTCTGACGTTTACTTCCACGCCCTGACGCACGATGTGACGCTGGCCGAACTGCCCGAACCGTCGGACTATTTCTTCTCGATCCGCGATCCGATCAGCCGTTTCCGCTCCGGCTTTTACTCGCGCAAGCGCCGCGGGCGTCCCTTGAACGACATCGCCTGGACGCCCCACGAGGAAACCGCATTTGCCAATTTCGAACATGCGGCGGATTTGGCCGAAGCTCTGTTCGCTCCCGGCGCGGAAGGACTGAAAGCGGCGGCTGCGATGAAATCGATCCGCCACACCGCGCAGGATCAGATCGACTGGTTTGCGTTGGCGGGCGACATCTTCACGGTCCGTCCGCCGGTTTGGGTACTACGCCAAGAACACCTCGAAGCGGACCTCAAAGTTCTGCTCGACCGGCTAGGCATCGATTTTACGCCCCAAGCGCGGCGAGACGCGAAAGGCGCGCATGCGAACGATTATTCAGGTGTCCCGGACCTGACTGAAGCAGGGATCGCCAATCTCAAGCGCTGGTATGCGCAGGATTTCGCCTTTTACGACGCGGTTGAAACCTGGATGGCGTCATAGCGCAGCAAGTAGTCGCCGCAGCACCAGCAATGCGCCGGCATTTCGCAGGGCCGCTCCGGTTGCAGCGGCGATTGCAGCGGCAACCATGCCGTAGGTTGGCAGCAGCCAGAGCAGCAATCCAACGCACACGATCACCGTTGCGATTTCGATTATCAGCACGGCACGTTCGCGCTTCATCATGGTGAGCGCTGCCCCTGCGGGACCGGCGGCGACATTGATAAACTGCCCGATTGCAAGAATGCGCAGAGCGTCGGCCCCACGCGCAAATTCTGCTCCGAAGAGTGACAGGATCGGTTCGGCAGCGAAGAGGATCAGCAATAGGAGGGGGGCAACGATGGCGATGCCCATTGCGCTTGATGTACGTACCGTCTTCCATGCCTCTGCCGCATCACCCTGATCGAAAGCCGTCGCCAACCGCGGCCCCGCCATGAGTGCGAAGCTGCTGTTGACCAGTGTGAACAGTAGGCAGATTTGGAAACCAACTCGGTAGATACCGGCTTCGGCGGCATCGCGAAATGCCGTGAGAAGGAACAGGCCGAGCCAGTCATTGAGCGCGACCAGCACACTAAACGCCGCGATGAACAACCCGCTGGCCAATTGGACCGAGCCAATCTCTCGCTTAGCGAAGCGCATCGCTCTCCGGACAAGCACGATTCCGGCACCCGCGACAAGAACCACGCCCACGAGGTATGCGATTGACGGAGAAAGGCCTGAAACCGCCGACCCTGACAGCAGCACAACAGCGATGACAACAATCGCCAGCGTAGTGTAGCCGACTCCATCGAGCGACTGTGAAACCAGGACGCTGCCCTTTGCTCGGAGCAGCGAACTGCACGCCTTGATCAACGGCAAGGCCACGATCGCCGGTGCCAGCAAACGCAGGTGCCAAGCAACCTCCGGTTCCTCCAGAATATGAACCGCGATCGGTTCGGAGATCAGCCATGCGGTGATCGCCAGTGGCACGCTTACAAGCAATTGCCGGTTGCGCGCATGGACAAAGAAGTTGAGCGCCGCTCCCGCTCGCTCCTTGGCAAATGTCGCGCTGGCTGTCCGCACGATCAGCCGGTCAAGTCCCTGCGTTGCAATCAGCGCCAGAATTGTCGCAGTCGCCAGGGCCAACTGGAAATGGCCAAAAGTCTCCGCACCGAACATGCGCGCGACTATCCATGTCATTGCGAAGGCGGACACGGCCCCAGCAGAGCGCATGCCCAGCCCAAGCAGCAATTCGAAGCGAAGCCCATTGGGCGAAAACCGGTCCAGCCGCTGCACTAATCGATTAGGCATGCCGTGAGATGTCCCGCTGTCCACAAGGTTAAGCCCTGCTGGGGCGTATGCGAGCCGCCCGCGCCTTGGCAAGGGCGCTGACTGTAGTAGGTGGAGGACAAGTACCAGCTACGTCGGAATGTCTTGCGATGTCAGAACCCCACTCCGGTAAAGTCTTTTGCATCGGATTCCAGAAGACGGGCACATCTTCGCTGCGCGATGCTCTGGCGCAGATCGGGTATCGGGTCTGCGGTGTGTTCGGACGGGACGTGCCTCTCGATGAACTGCGCGCAACCTTTGTCGAGCGCGGGCTTGAGATTGCAAAGGAATACGATGCAGTCGAAGACATGCCTTGGCCGCTGATGTTTCGCGAACTCGATCGGGCGTTTCCTGGCTCAAAGTTCATCCTGACGATTAGAGAGACGGATCGCTGGTATCGCTCAATTGCCAATCACTTTGGCGACAATCCCTATCATATCCAGCAGCTGACCTACGGTGACGACGCGCCAGCGCCGGTCGGTCATGAAGCGCGCTATCGCGAGGTCTACGACGCTCACAACGAAACGGTGCGCGAATATTTCGCCGACCGACCCGGCGATTTGCTCGAATTCTGGCTTGAGCGCGGCCACGGATGGAAGGAGCTCGGCGATTTCCTCAGCCGGGACGATGTTCCCGAGGGTCAATTCGTCCACACCAACTCCCAGAAGCAACGCGGCACGATTTTCAATCGGATCCGCGGACGGCTTATTCGGATGGGCGTGCCCTTGAAGTCGATGGACGGCTAGCTGGCCGCGACTGCTTCGGCGGCTAGTTGGCGTACTTCCTGCAGGGTGTTGGGGAAGGCGTTTTCCTCGATAACAGCGACCCGGCGCACAGTGGCGTTCATCGCCCCCGAACCGCGCCCTATCCGCAGCTGGTTTCGTCCCGCAAGGTCGAGGCCTTCCATAAGAATTACCACTTCGCCCGCGCCGTCTACGGCATTGTGGACTTCGCCGCGCGTCGAGCGGACTTCGCCACCGACTCTGACTGTCGCGAGATGCGCCACTCCGCTTCCGGCCTGGTATTGCACATAAGTCGTGTTTGCGTCGTCCGAAACGAATACGCCGGGGTCCGCCGGATCGTTGACCGTTACCGCCATGGCCACAGTGAAAGAACCACCTGTGATCGCCTGAAACACAAAGTCGTTATTGCCATCGAATGTAGCACCGCCGGCATCGATGCCGGGTTTGCGCGAATTGATCGCCTGCGTGTGGTCGTTGGAGTTGGCGCTGTCTTGCGATGTCCAAGGCGGGGCATCATTTGCGTTGACGTAATCGTGAAAGCTGGATTGTCCGCCTGCCGCAGTCAACAAGGCAATCAGGTCGGCTTCGGGATCGCCGCTCCCGCTTCCTACGCCGCTATCGACAAATCCCGTCGCTGATGCGGCAATTGCACCGGGGGCGGCAATCTCGGGAAATTCACCGTTGAAGGCATCAAAGGGGAGGGTCGGTGCGAATCCACTCGACATAAGGGCGCCAGCGGGAGTGAAGTCGCCTGCGGCCGGATCGACGAACAAGCTGGTTTCGTCGCCGCCAAAGGCAACCCGCGTCGCTCCTGAAGGTTTGGTTGCGGAGCCGTGCAGGTGCAGTGCATCTATAGTCAGATTGGGAAGCGTCGGCCCGGCATAGACCACGGCGCTGGCGACATTGTTGGTGAAAAGGCAATAGGGATCGGTGGTAAAGCCGGGGTTGTCCGAACGAATCAGCCAGCGTTGGTTGGCGTGTGTGTTGTGGGCAATCACGACATGGCTGGCGGTGAGATTTGTTCGCCCGAATTGCGACGAATTGGCTTCGGGATCGTAGTAGCCGTCGAGGCCGGGGCGAAGGTAGAACGCGTTGCCAAGGATCATCAGATCACGTTCGGCTGCATCGCCGCCGATCTCGGTGGGCGAAATGAAGATCAGCTGCGCCTGGACATCGACGCCGGAGTTGAAGGCAATGATCGCATTCTCCAGCGTCCCGGTCGCGTGCTGGTAGAAATCTCCATGACGGTCGAACATGGCGGCTATTGTCAACGGTTCGGATGCGACGTCTTGCGGGCCGAAACCGGCGCCCTTGGCGCCGGGAAGTGAACCGGCGCAGCAGCGAATATCGGCGAATTCGGTATCGGTAAGGGTGGCGGACCAGCCGCCGTCGAGTGCTGCGAGGTCGCCATTCACCCAGTCGACGAGATCCTGAAAAGTGTAGCCGTCGCCCGAAGTGCGAAGATAGTATTCCTCCCGGTTGCCACATTCGAAGGTCGCAATGCTTGTCCCCCAGCTGGCAGTCCATGTTGCGATCCCGGCATCGGCTGAGCCGTCGCGCTGAATTGTCGCCGAGCCTTCCGCTCCGGAATAGGAGATTTCGACGCACGGATGGTCCGTGTACCAGTATCCTCCGCGATGGTTGGTCAGGCGGTTGAATACCGCGCAGGTGACATCGCCGAAGACGTCGTAGGTCATGTTGGTAAGCACGCATCCGCGCACCAACCTGGCCTGTCCGCAAACGCCGGAAAGCTCGGATATTTCGCATTCGGTGAAGTACGGGTTGCCGTCGATCCGCCAACCGAATTGGTCCGGCGGGCCGCCGCGCAAGGTCTCGTATCGTCCGCGCGGGTCGCTTGATGTGATGCTGATCCCGTCGCACCAGAAGTTGCCGTCGAAGCTGTCGATTTCGACCACATGGCGGAAATCCAGCGTCAGGTCGGAGCCCATCAAACGGATTGGAGAGCGTGCGGGAATAATCTTGGCTTCGGCGTCGTTGCTGTAGCCTTGTTTGCCGATCGAGCAGCCCGGCACACCTGCGCTTATGTTGCACCATCCCTTTTGGTCCCAGCGGGTAGGGGTGCTCTCGCCGATGTCGTATTTGCCGGGCTCGGCAAGAGTCAGGAGGTAGTTCTCCCACGACTGAGCCTTGGCATGCTCGATTGCGGCAACGACGCTCTGGTAGCTGGCTCCTTCCACCTCCGGAGCCGTCGGTGCCACGCTCAGCTGCCCATCGAAGAGTTCGTTCTGCGGTGCAAAGAGGTAGGGTCCAATCACCCGGCTTTGCATCGTCGCATCGCGCGGAGTGGCTTCGATATACAGGTGCGCATAGCCACTTTCCTGCGGCGGTTTGCGCAAGCGAACCCACCATCCGAAATAGGTTTGCAGGCTTCCGTTCACATCGACGAAACTGTGCAGGCTCGGCCTTTCGAGGGTGACGTTATTGCCTTCAAGGTGAAACGTGACGCCGGCCAGTCCGAGACTGTCGAGCAGCGAACCGCCGTCATTGGCAGCGGCGAACACACCGACATCGAGCGTATCGGTGAAATGCTGTTTGGGCGGCGTGATGAGTCGCAGAGCCGGCTTGGCAGTCAATCGTACCGGGTCGACCGGTATCGCAGAAAACCCGCTTCCTTCGATGCCTGTCCACGATGCGGATGGGGCCAGCAACGGTGGCGTCCCATTCGCGGATACGCTTTGGAGCAGCGCAGTCGACAGATTGGAGACAACACCAAGACCTAGCCAGCTCATCAGGCGAGGCCTACCAGATCGGCAGCGGTGGTGCCACTGGACCTAACGGCTCGCAGGCGCACGGCCAGGACGGTTCCCGCAACAACATTGTGAAAGGTGACGTCTTGTTCGGATTCAACCGGGCGCGCGGTAATGTTTCCGCCAGTACCGACATAGATGGCCTTGGTGGCGCCTGCGAGGTCGGCGTTGTCATCCGGGGAAATTTCGAATGCTGTTTTGGCCGGGGCGATCAGACTGTCGCTCGAGTTTTCGAATGGATCGAATGGCATCGCTAACCTCCATCAGATGAGAATCGTCAATAGCCTAACCAAATAGGTGAATTGTAGGAAAGCTGTTTCTGGAGGGCGGCGAGTTTCCGGCGGCTCGCGAGCGAGGGAAAGCACAGTGGGGATTGCCGCCTTGATCGCTGGACTTCGCTGGACCTGCTGACCTAAGCCCAACGTCCGACCGGGAACGAGCGAAAAGCGGAGGGCACGCCATGGCGGATACCGATTTGGTGCGGAAGGACGCCCCAGTGAAATCGCGGCGCGGAATCCGGTTGCTCGCGTCCCTGCTCGATCCTCGAGCATGGCTGCATCTCGTGAAGATCGTCAACTTCTACAACTACAATCATGTCACTCCGCTGCGGAAGGTCACATTTGCGGGCGAACGCAATGTGAGCCCCGATGCGATTTTCCAGAATCCCGAGAGGATTACGATCGGACACCGCGCCCGCATCGGGTCCCGCTGTCATCTTTGGGGGGGGCCGCGTGACGGTCACATCCGTATTGGCGACGATGCGTTATTCGGCCCGGACGTGTTGGTCACGGCAGCGAGCTATCGCTACGACCTGGGCCATCCCGTGACAGATCAGCCAATGGGCGAAGCCGACATAACGATCGGCAACGACGTGTGGTTTGCGACACGCGCCGTGATCCTGCCGGGAACAACGATCGGCGACGGTTGCATCGTCGGCGCAGGGGCCGTGGTGCGAGGTGAATTTCCTCCAATGAGCATCATTGCCGGATCGCCGGCAAGGGTCGTGAGCACACGCGAAATCATGCCGACGCAGCAGGCGGACGGATAGTCCGGATACGGGCGCCAACACGCCTTGATCGACCGTGCAAACCGTTTAACGTCCGACGCCGTGGCAACCGCGCATCGTCCTCGATTTGCACCCCCTCCGGTCCGTGGACGACCGCGCGCCTTTTCGAGCGATTTGCCGATCTATCTTGCCGTCCTGCTCGGCTACATCCTGTTGCTGCCCCCGCAGCTCAACACGTCGATCATGGGATCGGTTCTGCCGCCCTATCGGTTTTTTCTCATACCGGCTGCGATCTTCGTTTTCGCCAGCGCCTTGTCGGGCAGATTCCGGTTCACATGGCCGGACCTCTTTGTCGCAGGCGCGGCGGCGTGGACAGCATTCGCACTATTCATGACGACCGAAGCGGTCGACGCGTTTACGGCAAGCGTTGCGCAAGTCACCGATACAGCACTAGCGTATTTCTTCGCCAGGGCGGCATTCCGATCATTGCGGGATGTGCGGATATTCCTGCTCCTGATGTTGCCGGGATTAGCCGTGATGGGCGGAATCCTAGTCTATGAGTCCGTCACCAAAACCCACCTCCTTCAGCCGTTTGTTGCCCAGTTTACCGGACAGGGCGTGAACACCCGGATCGATGAACGGCTAGGTTTCATGCGCGCGCGCGGGCCATTCCCTCACCCGATCCTGGCCGGGATCTTCTTCGCGAGTTTCCTTCCGCTCTACTGGCTTTCGGGCCTGCGCGGTTGGCCGTTCCTGATCGGCATCGCCGCTTCGATCAGCAGCTTCTTCACGGTCAGTTCGGCGGCGCTCCTGGCGCTCGCAGCGGGGACCGGCCTAGTCGTCTACAACTGGCTGAGCGAACAGATCGCCAACCTGTCTTGGCGAATGTTTTTCCTGGCCGGCGCGTTGGTTACTTTCGTTCTGGAATTCGGCACCAATGCCGGTGCGTTCAGCTTTGTGATGCGCTTTGCTTCGCTGAACTCCTACAGCGCATATAATCGCGTGTTGATTTGGCGCTACGGCACCGACAATGTCGAAAAGAACCCGTGGTTCGGCATTGGCTATGCCGAGTGGGAGCGGCCGAGTTGGATGAAGGGCTCGATCGACCACTACTGGTTGTTGCAGGCGATCCAGTTCGGGATCATTCCTCCATTGCTCATTGGTCTTGCCTGCGCGATCGCCATTTACACTTTGGCGCGTCGCAGCACGCATTCCACACGGGTCGACCAACGGTTCGAACGCGGCATCGCAATTGCTATGGCGGTGTTCGCTTTCGGCGTGATTTCCGTCGCAATCTGGCTGTCGGCTCAAGCCTGGTTCTTCATGCTGCTGGGCATCACCGTCAGCCTTGGCTATGCCGAACGCAAGCGGACGATGCCAAGCGGTCTTATGCCCGTTGGCGAAGTCAGGGTTCCCGACCGGCGTAGCATTTCGCATTCCCGGCAGGCAGAATCGGGACAAGGCATGCATGACGGCGAGAGCTAAGCGTTTTCACGCTTCAACTGGCTCAGCAATCCCCGATCCGGGTCGTATCCATGGACCCACAACTGCGGCCTCAGTGCGACATCGCGATAACCGCGGCCCATGGCCGCCAGTCTTGGACGCCAACCGCCGACAAGCCACCCCGCGGCGACACGCTCGAATGCAGCGAGCCAAATCAAGAAACGCGCCAAAGCCGAAGAAGGCAGTGACCAGTGGCGCCGAACGAACTCCGCCGAACCAGCCGCACGATACAGCATGCGGAGCGGTGAAAGTCCCTGCCCGTGGGCAATCGCGTGGTGCCCGCGAGCATCGGCAATACGCCAAAAAGCGAATCCGTGTCGTTTGAGCCGGTAGTACAAGTCGACTTCCTCGCAATAGAGGAAGTAACGTTCGTCGAACCCTCCAACCCGTTCCCATGCGGTCCGGTCAAACATGACAAAGCCGCCGATCAGAACGTCGACCTTGGCGTCCGTGTCGACCCCTTGCATCCGACTGTTCCCGATGATGGACCTACCCATCGCAGCGCTGGCAAATTCGGCGAGTGACGGCATGGCAATGGCGTTGCCGCTATCGGGCTTGCCAAGTGCATCGACGGTAACGCCGCCCCAGGCCGCTGCTTCGGGGTGTGTGACCGCGCCATCGAGCAAGGCATCGATCGCGCCGCGCTCCAGCTCCATATCGGGATTGAGCAGGAGGAACCTGTCGGATTGTGCATGGCGGGCCAGCCAGTTGTTGCCCGCAGCGAACCCGACATTGCCTCTGCTTTCGACAATTCGCACTTCGGGGTAATCGCGACGCACCAAGGCTTCGGTCGAACCGTCGCCATTGTCGACCAGCAGCACTTCATAGCTGTGCTGCGTGCAGGCTTGCTCTACGGAATCGAGACAGGCCCGGATGAGATCGGCGGAATCAAATGCGACGATAAGGATCGAGACCGTGGCGCCGAGGCCGTTCTCTTCTCTTGTTTCCTCGGTCTTCGACGGACTGATGGCAGGCATGGTTCAAACTTCGCGCGCGGCGAGATCGCGCTCCCAGACGATGGAGCCGCTTCGCGGTCTGACGAAGCGTCCGCGAATGCGCGCTATCGCCTTGATTGCCAAATATATCGCTACATCGACCAGCGACGCGCCGCTATTCAGAGCGGTGCGAAGATCCCCGGCCTGATTGGACCCACTGAAATGCGGGCTGGGGTGAAGCCGCAACACCTCTTCGTTGCCCAGGCGACGCCGCGTCTCGACACGAATCTGGTCGATTGCGCGACGTGGCGGAGAGACCGTGAAGAAGACCCGATTGCCGTCCGCATCGACCGAAACGTTGCGGCGCTCACTTTCGCGAAACCGGGAATGCACCCAGATATCGTCGCCCGTAATCGTTGGGAAATCGCCGATCGCTTCAAAGCCCGCCTGCGACAGACCGAAGCATCCCGAGCCCACCATGGCGCGGTTGACGTAGGGTTGAGTAAGCCACACCCGATAGTAGGCCCTTACCAGAGCGTTGGAACGGGAGAGATCCATCTCAAGGCGAGGTGACGCGGCCATTACACCGGGCATTCTCAATGTGTCTGCCAGCGCCGAAAGGCTGGCATAGTTGCAGCGCACATCCGCATCGAGATAGATGCGCGGAAAGTCCGGGGCATGTTCGTGCGCGGCATTCATCGCCTTGGTCTTCGATCCCTGGGGCAGATCCAGCACCGCAGCTTCTGGCGCTGTCTTGCGTGCAATCGCGACGGTTCGATCCGTACAGCCATTCGCAGCGACGACGATCTTTGCCCGCCCTTCGTCCGGCGCATCCGCCAGCACAGCTTCGAGGCAGCGGGCAATCACTGCCTCTTCGTTATGAGCAGGTACGATAATCGTGAACGGTGCAGGCAGGGTCATGCGACCACTCCATTCAGGCTACTTATCTTGCCCGTATTGGTAATACCCATACTGATAATCGTAGCTTTGGCCCGCCTCGAGTGCACGATACTTGGTCAGGATCACCCCGAGGATATTGCCGCCGGCTCCGCGTACGCGCTTGATCGCCGCCTTGGCCTGTCCAAAATGCACTTTGTTCGCCTCGAGCACAAAGATCGTCCCGTCGACCATGCGCGACAGGAGAGGCGCATCGGCAAGGCCCATAACCGGGCAGGTGTCAAAAATGATCAACCCGTATTCGTGGCGATTCTTCTCAATGAACTCGCGCATCTGCGGCGAGGCCAGCAATTCGGTCGGGTTGGGACTGATCGAACCTATCGGGAGGATTTCGAGGTTTTCATGCAGTCCCTTCACGACCGCGGATTGCAAGTCGGTATGGCCGAGGACGACTTCGACGAGACCAGCCTGCGGGTCTTCGATATCGAGCAACCTGGCGACCGACGGCCGCCTCAGGTCGGCATCAATAAGCAGCGTCTTTCGTCCCAAACTGGCAAACAGTTCGGCGAGGATAACGGCCGTCGTCGACTTCCCTTCGGAAGCCTGGCTACTGGTTAGCTGGATAACGTTCTGGTTGCGCGGCAAGGCAAAATCGATTGCGGAACGGATCGATGCATAGGCTTCCATCAGCGCGCTGAAGCGATTGGTCTCTTCCTTTTCCAGATCGCGCGATTCGACGAATGGCGTATGGCCCAACATCGGTAGGCCAATCTTGTCTTCGACTTCGTCGAGCGATCGGATTCGATCATCGAAAGTCTCACGCAAGACGGCAAGGCCGCCGGCAAGCGCAACCCCGAAAACGAGTGCCAGCATCAGGTTTCGGGAAAGGCTCGGAGAGTAGGCACCGCCAGGCACCGTCGCCGGATCCAGTTTGCTAAGCGTCCCCGCATCGACATTCGCAGCCGTGCTAATCGTGTTATAGCGATCGAGCAATGCCTTGAGCTGGTCGCGCAATGCCTGAGCTTCGCGTTCGAGGACGCTGTACTGAACCTGACGGTCCTGCTCGACCAGCGTCTCACCAGTCAGTGCGTTGAGTTCGCGTTCGAGTGCCTGTTCCTGATTGCGGGCGACGGTGTATTCGTTGCGGACTGTCGCTTTGATATCGGCGCTGCTGCGTTCGATCTGGCGATCGAGCGTTTCCATCTTGACGAGGATGTTCTGAATTTGCGGGAACTGGTCGTTGTAACGCTGGCGCAATTCGATCAGTTCGTTCTGCAATCCGGTCCGTTCCGAAACCAGGCCTTGCAATACTGGATTGCTTTGCACTTCGGGTAGCTGGGCGGCCGGAAGATTCTGGATCGCACGCCAGCGCTGCTCGGCGTCAATCCGCTTGGCGCGCGCTTCGGATACGCGCTGGTTGATGCTTGAAAGGTTGGCGGTCGTAAGCGTGACGATCCCGCCTTCATCGGAGCCTGCACTGGGCTGCACGATGATGCCGCTGTTTCGGGCATAGGTGTTGGAGGCTTGCTCCGCTTCTTGCAGGCGCCCGCGGATCAGCTGGATCTGCTCCTGCAGGTATTCTTGGGCATATTCGCTTTCGGCAATGCCTTCGCGCGTGTCCGACGCGACGAAAGCGTCGGCGTAAGCGTTGGCCATTTCCGCTGCCAGAACCGGATTGTCGGAGCGATATGTTATCGTCAGGATCCAGCTATCACCCGGAAGATCGGCTTCGACGGACCCCATGAGGATCGAAGCCGCCATCGCTTCCTTGCTCTTGCGCCAAGCCTCATCGTCGAGGTTCGGCGGACGGCTTTCATCAATGCCTTCGCCAAGGAGATCGTACCGCTCCCCTAGATTGAGATCGGCAGCGACCTGGGAGGCCAGATTACGGCTCTGGATGATCGCAAGCTGGGTGCCGAGAAAGTCGAACACCTGGTTGCTTGCGAGGCCCTGATCGATGTCCTGCCCCTCGACAATATAGGAACCGTAGGGCTCGACCTTCACCGTCGCCTGCGCCTGGTACATCGGCGTGGCCATCAGCGTGTAAACGAGGCCGCCAATCAGAGCGAGGCTGATGACCGCAATGAACAGCCAACGTTGCCGGAACAGGATCCCGCGGATCGCAGAAACGTCGATCAGTTTCGGCTGCGGCTGCTGATAATGCGCCAGCTGGTTCTCTGGAAGATACGGATCCAGCCACGTTCCACGACCCTCCGGTTCGGGGGTATGGATGATCGAGCGGTCGTTCATGGGTTGATCAGTTGTTGTCTATGGCCACGGTTGCAAAGACGCCCAGAGCCGGAATGGTCTTGAGCGCATCTTGCCAGAAGACGGAAAGGCCATCGGTGCCGACAACCACGCGATCGTTAGGTTCGAGCACCGGATCGAGCATCGTGCCCTGACTCACCGCGCCATAATCGAACTTCGCGACATATATTTGGTCGCCGCGGGTGCGGAACACCGCAACCTGGCTGCGCTTCGCTTCGCGCTCGGTCCCTTCCGCCATTGCGATCGCGGAAGACAGTCGTGCGCCCGGCTCGAACGGATAGACGCCCGGCGTGGTGACCGCCCCTTCGACGGTGACGAGATGCGATGCGTATTCCGCGATGTTGATGGCTACCATCGGTGACTTGAGGCCTGCCGCAGCGAGCCGGCGGGTGACATCGGCCTCGAACTGCTGCGTCGTCATTCCGGCGGCTGGGATCGATCCGAGCAAGGGAAGCGAAACATTACCCTCAACGCCGACCTGTACCGATTCCATTGAAAAGTCAGGCTCGCGGAAGACATTGACGGAGATCTTGTCTGAAGGCCTGAGCAGGTACGTCTTTGGACGCGCAACGGAGAATCCTTCCTGGCCCAAAGCGCCGACCGGCTGCGAAGCCGCAACGCCGATCACCGGTTCGGGCGTCGAAGCGCACCCGCCCAGCGAAAGCCCTGCCATCCCGGCAGCAAACAGGAAATTCCGAGCCTTCGGACGCATTAGCAAAATCCTCCAATCACTACGGGAAAAGCCTTAGACGCGCCATTGCCGCAGTGCAACAGAGACGGGAACAAAGCTGGGCATGGTCACACCTGACTGCGCTGGGCCGAGTTGCCCCGGAAAAACGGGTGTCGGACCCTGCGGCGCGATTGCGACTGTCGGCACTGATGCTATGGCCGAAAAGATCACATTTGGTGACGTGAGGTACAAGCATTCCGTATGCCATCTTCGGGGCCTTCAATTCTCAGCTTGATCGCGGCAACGCTCTATCTCGTTGTCCTGTTATCATGTCTTGCTGCGACGGCCTGCGCGCTGGTTCGGCGGCAAGTCCCTTCGCACTGGAAGAGCTGGGCGATGCTAGCCGTTCTATTCTCGGTGCTTGCCGGATTGCGATTGCTCGATCTCGAAGCGATCTGGCGCGACGAGTTGCGCGACCTCTTGGTGGCCACAGGCAGCTACGAGGGGCGTCGGGGATTTCAGGGAATATTGGTCCTCGTGATAGCCGTCCTGGCAGGTTCGGCAGGCGTGTTCTGGTTCTTCAGGGCGATGCGTGCATCGCGGGGGCGTCGCAATTTCGCTGTGCTTATTGCGCAGGCCGCTGGTTTGGCAATGGTCGCATTGGTGGCACTTCGCACCGTGTCTTTCAGTGCGCTGGACGCGCTGCTGTTCGGCCCGCTGAAGCTGAACTGGATCGCCGATATTGGCGCTTCGGTGTTGGTGGCCGCATGCGCCGCCTATTATGTCGGAGTCGTCGGCAAAAGGGCGGCAGCTAATTCGCGTGGGCCTTCGCGATGATGTCGGAAATCTGGCGGCTGGCGGTGCCGTCGCCGTAAGGGTTGTGCGCCTGCGCCATCACGGCATAGTCGGCTCGCTGATCGAGCAGGCGTGAAACTTCGCTGACGATGCGCACCGTGTTTGTGCCGACCAGCAATGCGGTTCCCGCATCCACGCCCTCCGGTCGTTCGGTCGTGTCGCGCATGACGAGCACCGGCTTTCCTAAGCTTGGGGCCTCCTCCTGGATGCCGCCGGAATCCGTCAGCACAATGTCGGCAGCCTCCATCATCGCAACGAAGTTGAGGTAGTCGAGCGGTTCTATCAACGCGACGTTATCCGTGTCCTGCAGCGCCGGGCGCATCACATCGGAAACGTTGGGGTTGGGATGCATCGGATAGATCAGCGCGGTATCGCTGCGGGCGGCCAGCTGGCGAAGGGCAGTCGCAATTTGCCGCATGCCATCGCCGAAATTCTCGCGCCTATGCGCGGTGACGGCGATGATGCGCTTGCCGACAAATCGTTGTTTGAGCGGCGCGATAGCCGGGGCGAGCGACGGGTCCGCTTTCAGCTTGGCGCGAGCGACCAGAAGCGCGTCGATCACGGTGTTGCCTGTGACGTGAATCGCGCTGTCTGGTACGTTTTCGGCGCGCAGGGCAGCGGCCGCGTTCTCGGTTGGAGCGAAGTGCAGATCCGCAACGGTGCCGGTGACCTTGCGGTTCACTTCCTCGGGCCATGGAGCGTAAATGTCTCCGCTTCGCAATCCGGCTTCGACGTGGCCGACGGGGATGCGTCGGAAGTAGCATGCCAGCGTCGCCATCATGGTAGTCAGCGTATCGCCATGGACCAGTACACGATCCGGTTGTTCGGCATCGAGCGCTTCTCCGAAGCGGGTGATGATCCGCGCAGACAAAGCGTCGAGGCTCTGCCCAGGCTGCATGAGGTCGAGGTCGATATCGGGAACGATTTCAGCCATTTCCATGACTTGATCGAGCATCTCGCGATGCTGCGCGGTGACTGCGATGCGGACATCGAACGTGCCCGTCTCGCGCAGCGCCTGCACCACCGGGAACATCTTGATCGCTTCGGGCCGGGTCCCGAACGTGACCAGTATCTTGGGTCTGCTCACCGTTTCATCATGCCGCGCGTGTCGTACACCAGCTTGCCCGCAAGGTCGGCGGGAGTGAGGTGTTTGAACGCGGTGTGATCGACCAGCACGACGACGACTTCCGCCGTTTCGAGCGCTTCGTCAAGACCGGCTAGCTGCGCGCCGGTCCCGGCAAATCCCTGCGGCAATTCCTCGGCGAAGGGTTCGACCAGCATGAGGCGCTGGCCGCGCGTCTTGGCGAGGCTGAGCGCGATCTCCATCGCCGGGCTCTCGCGGAAGTCGTCGATGTCGGGTTTGAAGGCGAGGCCGAGCAGCGCCACTTTGCCATCGGGCACTGCATCGAGCAGCGCACGAATGCGGCGCTCGGAATACACCGCCTTGAAATCGTTGACTTCGCGAGCCGTGCGGATCAGCCGCGCGACCTTGGGTGCGCTGGACACCAGGAACCATGGATCGACCGCGATGCAATGGCCGCCGACGCCAGGTCCTGGCTGCAGGATATTGACCCGCGGATGCCTGTTGGCGAGCGCGATCACGTCCCACACATTGACGCCCAGATCATCGGCTATGACGCTGAGTTCATTGGCGAAAGCGATGTTTACGTCGCGGAAGCTGTTTTCGGTGAGCTTCACGGTTTCGGCGACGCGAGCGTTGGTCGTCAGACAATCGCCCTCGACGAAGCTGCAATAGAGCGCCTTGGCCCGCTCCGCACACTCCGGAGTTATGCCACCGATCACGCGATCGTTTTGCACCAGTTCGCGCACGATCTTGCCGGGTAAAACCCTTTCCGGACAATAGGCTAGTGCGATATCGCCCGCTTCCTGAGAGCCGAAGACCGGCAGCTTCAGGTCCGGGCGCATCTCTGCGATCACCTGCGCGACGCGTTCGGTCGTGCCGACGGGGGATGTGCTTTCGACGATCACACAGGCGCCGGGCAGGATCCTCGGTGCGATGGCCCGCGCTGCCGCTTCTACATAACTGATATCCGGTGTGTTTTCGTCCGCAAGCGGGGTGGGGACTGCAATCATATAGAAGTGCGCGGTCGGCACCTCGGTCGAAGCGGTCAGGCGACCGGAGTCGCTCGCTTCGCGGACGAGGCGATCAAGGTCGCGTTCCTCGATATGAACGCCACCCGCATTGACGGTTTCGACAACCTTTTCAGACACATCGACGCCGCACACATTCCAGCCATAGCTCGCCAGAACTGCCGCTGTCGGAAGGCCGATATAGCCCAGTCCAACCACCACGACCTGATGGTCGGGGGCGGGCTGCGTCTCGGCATCCGGCCCGAAAGCCGTGGCGGTGTCGAAGGGTGCGTTCATTGATCCAAGGTCCTCGCGGGATTCGCGCGGGACATTGGGCGTTAAGGCCTTAAAATCGCGTTAGGGTTGCCCCGATTTTTACCATTATCGAAGGCCGCGCCCAAAGGCGCCTAAGCGGGGTAGAAAGCGGTCTAGAGTTTCAGAGCCTGCTTGTAAGCGGCCAGAAGCGGGTCGATCTGGTGCTGCCAGTTCAGTTCCTCGACCACCCGCTTGCGGCCATAGGCTCCCATTGCCGTTCGCCGCTCCGGATCGTCGATCAGCTCGATGATTTTTTCGGCCATGTCTACGGAATCGTTGGGCTCGGCATAGAGCGAAGCCTCCTGCGCCGAAAACCGGCCCTCGGTCACATCGAACTGCACCATCGGCTTTTCGAGCGACATGTATTCCATGATCTTGTTCATGGTCGACTTGTCGTTCATCGCGTTGACTCTGTCGGGGTTTACGCCGAGCGCCATTGTCGACAACACTTCGAACAGTTCCTGATCCGGAGCGCGGCCGGTGAAGGTGATGAAATCGGCGAGGCCTTTCTCATCCGTCAGCGCCTTTAGATCTTCGAGCGCCGGGCCGCCACCGACCAGCACGAACTGGATATCCTTGCGCTGCTTTTCGCGGACAATGTGCTCGACCGCGTCGATCAGCAGGTCGATCCCTTCCTGCTCGCCCATTACACCGACATAGCCGACCATGTGGTCGCGCCCGTTCTTCCAACTCGACACCGGCGGCACGAGTTTGAGCCGCGACAGGTCCGGGCCGGAGCGCACCACATGCACCTTCTCCGGGGTCATTCCCCCCCGTTCGATCGCGATCGCCTTGTAGCTTTCATTG
>JAAUYH010064176.1_pt1 | contig 36620 bp, 28 predicted proteins | sample 7278061 | NCBI WGS metagenome assembly JAAUYH01 (sample SAMN14350203, study PRJNA611818) | marine sediment metagenome | isolation source: surface marine sediment (0.6m) | place: French Polynesia: Moorea | collected 2018-08 | reverse complement strand
GGACTATGCAACTAGTATTTGGTTGAGGTCTTTAAGACATGTCCTAATTTAGAGGTTGCCTATTTTGGAGCAAAAGACTCAAGTGCAGATTGGGGACTTGCTTCTGTCTTGGGAATGCGAGTTTCGAAGTTGTTTGCCAAGTCAACTTATTGCATGGAGATGAATATGCTTCAGCACTGAAACAGTGCTCGAATTCGCGAGAATTGTACATATCAAGCAAATCTAAGGGTGAAAGAGGGAGAACCGCAGATGAAATGATTGCGAATGTGTTTTCAGCGTGACGTTTCTTGAAGCTCGAACACTGGAGCGCACGAGCGTTTAGGGCGAATGAACGGAATTTGATCTTGATTGCCTCATGGACCACGAATTTGAAATCTGCATCGTTTGACCCAGTCAAGTCGGATTTGGAGCTAAGAGCGTTTCAGTTTATCGCTGAGTCGAATAAGGATTTGAAGGTTATATCAATAGACATCAAATCTTACCGCGGGTCACATCGAAGTCCATAATCTTCGTTGGAATCGTTAAGTCAGCTCGTGAAAATATTTCGCGAGTGTCGAGAATTGCGGAAGCGACGTATTCGGATGACGGAGAGATAGAAGAAGATGATTTGAGGCTCATTTGTAAGTTTTTTCTATGTCATGATGTGAAAGTAAGTCTGGAAATCGGAACATGTAAAATCAGTACCCGAACTAAGTGCTGAATTCTGTCTTCTTGTAGAATGAAAAAAGACATGATTGATGCTGGGGGAGTATTTGTACTAATAGTGTACATGGAATTACTTGACGTATCAAGAGCAATCAATATTGCGAGAGGACCTTCAACCTCTTCAACGTTCATCTTTCTACTCTATTTCGACCATTCTCATTGTGATTGCTGTGTATCTATCGCTTGTTCGCCAAATCATATGACAGTTGTCACACTGATTCATCGTTCCCAGACATTTGTGCTGTCAATGCTATAGGTGAACTGAGTTTACAGTTTCTTCCATCATTGTCGCCATAGTCGTTTTCCATAAATTGGTTCTCGCGTCTCAGTACCTGATTTTCAACAGTAACATGAAAAATGTGAAAAAAAATTCAGACTTGTCTGACGCCGATGCCAGCTTGTGGGCTACCTACGTAAATTAAGGGCGACCAAGCTGGAAAAGTGTAGTGTGTTGCTATTCATGGACATCAACTTTTCAGTGCCACTTCGTGTTCCAGAGGGTGATTGCATCACGGCTCGAACTCGGTGTCGTTGCAGGCGGCAGTTTTGCCTGTGGGAATCGTTCTGGAAGGTGCGGTGAGAAAATGGGCCACCCACTTCAACGATATTTCATTTAAGGCGTCATCCAAAGCAAAAATATTTGCTCAAAGCCGTTCAATCTACAATGTGATGTGAGTGGCACGCAGAGAAGAAACGACCGTCGAGTCTGCCGCCGGTAACAGTTTCGGAGATGCTCTTCTGGTTCAAGTCAGTTACCTATCAATTCCACAATTCGTTCCAATATGCCTTCCTGAGGTTCTATCCGAGTTCTTTGTCTTGAAATACATTTCTGTACTTGTCTACATTAGGCCCATTTTCTAAATCGACATGACAAGAATCACAGATTCAAACTTATGAATTCTTGAACTTAACTTCTCGTCATCTCTCTTCAAGCAAAGATGAAGTAGCCGGAACCTTCGATTTCGACGTGAATAAGCCATTGATGACAAAGATGCCTGCTAAGCTTCCGCGAGCACTGTCTCATAAATAATTGCTCCTACGCGAGACAAAAAACCACTCAAAAACCTGTCGACACTCGCCCCACGGAGCACCACCCTGAAGCGTAAGAGGAAGTGAGATTCCTGATGGTCCAGCAGTGCCTTCATTCTCGTTAGCAAGTAGAACCACAACAAGCACATTCGGGTTTCAGGGTGGCGCTTGTAACTTAGGGTGTCGCCAATGTTGAATCCTTCGTAATGTAAATCCTCCATCCCGAACGGTACCGCATGCAGGTGCTTAATACCAAGGCGAATTCGTTCTCTTCCGTTTCTTATTCTTCTGGGTTTACGTCTCCTCCGTCTACTATCAATATTATCTTGGAATTCTGGATTATTAGCAAATTGAATTCGCTTAGTGGCATCCTCGTTCATCAGAGCCGCTTCAAGTCACCGTTGAATCACCACTCAACGTGCGGAGCTCGAAAAGAATTCTCATTGACTTCTAATTTATGGTTCGATTCTTTCGACTGTGTTTTACTACTACGTATTACTCTTTCGGTTGACATTGTCGTACCTAAACTAGCAACAATGAACAACAATGAAATCAATTTCAATCTCGTGTACTGCCCAAACGTGTAGATACACAATAGGACAGAAGTTGAAAATCTCTATTTGTAGCAACTGAGTCGCGTATGCCACGTGTGAACAGAGAGAGTTGTCACTGACAGAAAACGGTTATCAGGAGTAGCCGGAAAACAGTTACAAAACAGGTAGTTCACGGTTACCATAACCTAATGAGGACAGCTCGGCTAGAAACAGGTTACCATTTTCTTTCGGTAATTTCAAATTCAGCGAAATAGAATTATTTCTCGTAAACTGTCATCAACCACTAATGGCATGAATTGAATCGAAATAGATCTAGACAGCAATCTTCAAAATATAGAATTTACATTTGCATACTGAGGATTAGTGGAACATATGATGCCATATTTCGGTCTCCAAGATCGACGTTCCAGACAGTACTAAGAAAACAGTGAACTCGATTTCTTTTAAATCTTGAGGCACCTTTCCTTTCTGTTTCAAATCATTGTAAGTGTCGGTACATCGTATGTGAAATATACGCAAATTTTATTAATAATGGAAAAACGACAAAATTAACAAACAGCACTTGACGATGAAAATGGCACAATGTAAATCCACCTAAAATCTTATATTGACAGAATGCCTACAAAATCAGTACAAGAAATCCGGAATCATTTTTACCGTTTAAAGTTCAAGCTGGCTGTGTGACAAATTACAGAAGTCCCGATCTAACATTTGATATTAATCAGCTTTCGTGAACGATACCTGAAGAGGCGACGAAAACTGAATTCAAAAGATTGGACATTATCTTCAAACGTCTAAAAACGAATTTATAGGAACTTAAATTTGAAAAGGTCTATTTTAATATCGCAGCTACATTTGCTAGACATAGGTATTTATCTTTTTAACTTGGATGCATCATTATAATTATAGATTTCAACGATAGATGCTCTGTATTAAGATGGCCATCTGCGAAGTGCAGAAGAGTCACAAGGCCAGAACCAGCAGCTGAATGATGTGAATTAGCACATAGATACGATGCAGGATACACCATTGCTTGCACTGTTCGAAAGCGTTTAAATAAGAAGGCAAATCAGAATATTCACGGATTCTGAAACCTTATTTTATTCAGCTATTTCACAATGCAAAATGACAGAAAAAAGATTGCCGATCGATATTTCCGGACTGAGAGAACAATACAGAGGAGCTGAAACATCAAACATTGGGTAGATTGATTCCGAGTGCAATATTTCGGATGAATTGACAAAATCTACGATATATAGCTCATTTGATAACGTCCTTAAAAACGTACAATAAAGCCCTCTTAATGTAATGGGCATAAAGAGGGTCACTTCCAGATAAAACATTGAATTACTTAGATCAATTAATTGTCAAAATATCTTTCTACGGAAAAGGGCACTATAGAAGGGGAATGAATAATGGAAAAAGTCAAACTCAAACAAAAATGAATGTCAAATAAAAATATGAACTGAGAACAGACATGCAACAAAAATCGAAACGAAAACAGAAATCCAATCAAAAACAAACACGAAGCAAAAACTAAATTTGAAACGAAAATACAACTGAAATGATGATGAAAATAAAAAATTCAGAGCATTATGTTTTGAAATGTAATCAGAATTGGAACCCGAATCTAAAGTAGATTCATCAGCCTTCTGGGTTACTTCATCATTGAATCACTAGTTTTCTTAGCTTCCAATTCATCAATACGATCACCGAAACATTAAATATCGATACAGATGATTTCAAAATTTTCGATTAGATCCAGAATCAATTTTCTCCATTTCAAGAATATCTTTCCTTTTTTTCTATTTTAGCACCTTGCTTGATGACGATTGGAGCAATTTTAAGGATTCACGACTACGGATCATCCGTTTGCACACTTGTATCAAAATCATGTCAATCAGATCAATGATTTTTTTTCAAAACCGAACAATCACTTTCCTCTTTAATCAAGAAGTCATGAATAGTCGATTTTATCTCGTTGAGTTCCTCTTCGATGATCATGATGGAAACCGAAACACGACAATTGGATTCTATGGTATTATGCGTTCTCGGCTTACATTCCTACATCATTCATATGAACTCTCAATTGGGGTAGGTGTGAAATATGCATAATTTATCTGATATGTAACTTACATGATTACATGATTGAGAGCTCTTATAAGAATTACAAATATTGTTGCATGTAATTTGGCGCAGAAAACTAAATGAACAAAAAAGATTACATAGAAGCCAAGAAACAACAAGAAATTTGACGAGAGAAAATCCAATTGAGCCTGAGAGAGCCAGAAGGGCATAAATAGATTAGTTAAAATCAAAGACAGAACGCAAAAAATCAGAAACAATCGAATATCTACAACTGGATAAAGTAAACAAAGAAGCATAACTCCTGCAAATTCTTAGGTGCAACCGAGACTACAGTATTGGCTTTCTAACATTTGATAGGAATTTTTTAATTTTTCCCATTTTTCTAACTTTTCTAATGGCATTTTTAGTCTTCTCCGATATCGTTACTTTTTGCAAAACATGCAAAATTAGTTCGATTACAACTCGTTTATGAATGGTTACAGAAGGTTGGTATACCGTTATAGCAACGTAGCCTGTAAAAATTTGAGACTTACTTTTAAGCCCATAAGCTAAATATGTACATACTGTATGAATACGAAAACGGGAATTTTCCTATACCGTTAAAGCTACTTGAAAATATGTTTCGTATAAAATATGAAACCGCAACTGATTTTGCGATTCTGCAACAAATTGTATAGCTGTCATGATTTGAAGTACATTGATATTCTTCTATACGCATAGACAACTAATCGACTGGCGAGTAGTCAACATCATGCTCCATAAGGAGTACTAATGAACTTGAATGGCGCTGTATCTTTAAAGCATGCTGGCTAAATAATCGAGAATACGGCCTACGAATCGTGATCTGATTAGAATGTGCTTTGTTTCTCACCATATTTTCTGCAATACGTCGAAAGAGATAAGAAATTCATCTTACAAGGGTATCATATACTCTGGTTTTAATCAAGTGAGAAAAATGTTTGGGATTGCTTGTTCCTTTGAAGAGCTGCAAAGAACGGACTGAAAACGTCTAACCTTCGCAAATGATAATCATAAATTAACCTACTCAGGTTGAAAGTATCGGACGTTGAAGTCCGTAGTAACAATATTTTCTTTATGTCAATGACCTACTAGAACCTTAACTTAGACAGATTTCAGCTTATTTCGTAATTACAATGTGCCGAAAGAAAATAAATTCCAGATTTGGTTTCTTTCACCCTATCTCAAATTCATGTGCATCATTTATAATATTTGAAAGAAAAGCGATAAAAATGAATTGTCAATTTCCACTTCAAACAGTTGAATAAGTTTTCGATTCAGGATTTACTACTCACAAATGCTCCGCAATAACATATGAAGGTTGCATCAGAAGTATAGAGAAGGGATTAGAAGGATGAAAATTTTGCAATACCTATCTGCGGCATTCATTTTATTCGAATATCGTGCTTTTTTGTGCGATAGAGTTCAAACTCTTTCATGAATCGACGCAAAGAACTATTGTTATTGCTTCTAATACACTATGTTTTGATGGAAAACTTCAATTCACGACAATCAGAGCATTTGTGATTCATTTCTATGATATTGGTACAGCTTGAAGTCATCAGTGACTGAAACCGGAAACACAGCACACGTTCGATGTAGTGAGAATACCCCTCGATGGAAACATTCTGTACGAAAAGCTGAGCTATAAACGTATTGAATTTGTTCAAGTGTGCATTCCAATTCGTCCCGCCAACGTACACTAAAAATTACAGTTGGAAAAGAACAAACTGAATTGCTTGCTATTACCTTTCGTCGATATGGATTAGAGGATAATCCGAAAGTCAAGCGCTGTTTTTCATAATAGTCTGTGCCATGAATGCGTTGTAAAGGTTTAACTTTGGGAACCCCAGAACCATGATGGTCCTCACTAGATGTCTGCATATCCTTGTTTAAATTCTTGATCTTCTTGTTGAATATCGAAGTTCTTTGTGCTTGGATTCTCGCCTCATATCAGAAGAAAATAGGTTTACGATGACTCCACTCAGATCTTCCTCGGAGAAAACGATGCTCTGGTCCCACAGGCAAAACTGAGCTTGTGTGTTCTTAAACAAGAATGTTTCGGAGTAAAATTCGTTGACACTTACTGGATTCAAGAGCTTATCCGTGTGCGTTACTGAATTCATTGAAACAGTAGGTGGCTTATATAACAGGAAATAGTTCAATACGAATGCTCATGGAATCTCCGGCCTGAGCGTCTTGACCATGTGCGTTGATGTAGCGACCTCAAAGAACTTAAGATTAGAGAAGTAGGTACGGAGACGACTCGGCAAACCCGTATGACCTTTTCAATCAGAAAGTTCTTGCTGCAGAAATGGTTGAGATGCTGGTGCTTTATGGTTTAACAGGATGTTGCATTTCGTCTCAATACTTTGTACCTCGTTTCGTTTACTTTATATGTTTATAGGTAGTGTCACCGATGCAAATATAGTAACCAAATTGACAAAATATAGCGTCAAACAATACTTCCGGAATATCATCAATGGAAAATCTATTAGGTATTTTACTGCGAGGTTCGGGAATTGATTTATTTATAATGACTGAAGCAAAATTAAGCTAACTAAAAAGAGTTCGAATTTAGTCTGATTCGAAAAGGAGAATGTTTCCCATATTTGGTCTCTGAATTACTCCTTTAATTGATTTGAGTCCATCTCAGACATCATGTAGAGCTCCAATTCGTAAATTTTTGTCACAATCTCTATTTTAAGATTCACCTGCAATATTTGAAGACTATCCCTAACTAATTTATTGTGGATGAATTAGTCTATTAGAACCACTTTAACCCAGGAAAAACGCACTGCCAATTTAAAATTTTCAGAGCATTTCATTTTTCAATTACTATGAATCTCTTTCTTTCTTCATTCACGAATTCTATTGGATTGTCTTATACTTAATCAGTCCAAAATAGTATCAAATTTCTAATTAATGAAATTCGTAAATCAGTTTAGCGCTCGGTTTCTGTTACACTTCAAGCTGAAGTTCCCAAATTTCTTCCTTCTGATTTGTTTCTAGCTCCTATGGAGTTGGATTCCTTCAAGCAAAATTGCTTCCTAGTCGAGAACAGGTCAGTTTTACAAAATTAGTTAACAGAGGTGTGGCAATATTTTAGGTAAGGAGAAAGTATCTTTTACGGTTTTTATTTCACATAATTTGACAAGCCAGTTGCAGATTTTCTGTTTCCAAAAGTGTTTTTCGACTTATCCAAGGGCAAAATGTTTTCTAAATTAAGCGTGCATGCCACTATCATCATATCATTTCTTGATATTCTATATTTTGTATAATTATCACGATATTCAAGTAGGGTTATCTGAAGGTTTGATAAGTTCTGAAGACTAAAAGCCAGAAGATACTCCATCAATCTGGCTTGAGTACCGGTACTTGTTCGCTGATGAGTCTGTTCTGAACATATCTTCCACGGATTAACGACCTGATTTAAGTTTGTTCCATTTCGCCCTGCGAATTAATCAATCAACCCGGGAACAAATAATCTTCATAGTCAATTGCACATTCCCCGCAGATATCCTGTGTTGTAGAAATTGGGAATTTCCCAGCCCAAATATCAGCGAAAAAAGCAACCGTATATGACTACCAGCGAGGGTATTCATAATCCAAAAAATTGCTTGAAACTCTAATTTGGACCAGAGGTGCAGGTGCACCATAGGGATTTCATATATTTAGGATGAGGGTTCAGTCAAGTCGTTGAACTTTCATCGCAGAGTAATAGAGGGAAGAGCGTTGATACCCTTCTCGCACCAATCGCCAACACGTGTGTCTCGTGGGCCACGATGCAGAATGGGTCCAGAAACGCCAAACTAGACACACATTCAGTAACTAACACTGCAACACTATTCGATACATTGTCTACTGATACATTGGCCATCATCGTGAAAAAAAATGGATGAAGGCTAGCTAGACGGTGGTGAACCAATGGCTGCCTTACCCGTTGCGTCCCGGCAAGTTCGTTTCCTGGCGTTGCTATTCTCGGAGAACAGTCCGTTTCGTACTGCAGCTGCAATATCGGTTTCGGAAATTGAGCTGAATTGGCCAAGAGCCGAGTTCTATTTCGATTCAAGCATGAGAGGATTGAAGGTTGGACTGGAGATGTTTGAAGGAGAAGCGAAAGAAGTGGATTTGGCGAGAGTCCTATTTTCTGCGTGTGCTCCATTTGTTCGCAAAGTATTTGTGATAAATGTTCCTGAAGATGAGACATACGGAAGACATTCGTTGAACAACTCGTATCACATGTCTTTCAGTATTGTCGAAATGTTGAACAAGTATTCTTCTGGGGATATCGAGCGCCATTGACAAAATGGGATACTGCATACTCATTTTTCCGCGAGTATTGATTGAAATATAATATTTCTGATTTATGTTAGTTCTGAACTCTAGCTCAGCATACCGTTTTTGCAGTGCATAAAATAATAAACGTATATTTCGCGATGGTTTGAAAATCGCATGAAATTGGATGAATGAGTTATTACTGACAGGCGGTACGCAGATGAGTGATAAGTTCAACTAACTGGACTTAATTACCCCAATCATAGTTTATTTGCTATTATTCGTGTGTGTCACGAATACTTAAATGAATCTCTCAAGTGATTTTAGGTCCGATAACTAAAGATCAAGCATAATTTATTCTTGCACCATTAATGTTTTTTGCAGTGTTGAGTATTGCTCAGTTCAAGCTGGAAGATGGACTACTAGTTCCAGTAAGCTTCTAATAAATTCTTCTTCAAATTCCACGGTTTTCATGGACTTTGAATACCCGCAATGCTATATTGCCGCAGCTTCTGATCAAGTAGAAGGGGGGGTTGTAGAATCTAGGGAGAACACGGACCGGCGCAACAGCAATATGGAGCTGATGTGCCGATGAAGTGTGTTCTGCCCTCTGCGAGGTTCTGTGGGCTTTATTTAAGGCGTGGGAGATTGCGGTTTAAGCTACACGTAAGATGGGGTAAGGAGTATGTGAATAGTGCGCTAGATGAATCATGCTGTCGGCACCAGTGCGTGAGTAGACCGTTGATGTGCAAGCTGTCGATGTGTAATATCAGACGATTAATCACGCCTGTCCGAGTGCACGTTGTACAATACTATCTGTAAAACACGCCACCGTTTGTAAGTAATGCACCAGCAAGGTGCAGTAATCATTTACTGCCAGTGACATAACTAAGAATATAGCAAGGTCAAATTGCACTATTAAAGCGGTGCATATCGGAAAATAAAAGACAAGGAGCGAGAAGAGATTGAGCACTACAATCACATTTCATACCGATACTTCAACATGGTAGCATCGGGATTGAGTACTAGGCCGCTGTATCACGAATCATCGTCACTGATGACAATATCATCTGCAACATTATCTGCTGAATTACTGTCCCAGGTAACATTAAACTCATCAGGAACGACAAAATCATCGTCGTTAACATCTTCAACTACTTCTGAGGCAGCCTCTTGAGCCGTTTTCATGAGCACTGTGCTGGTCTTCTTAGCATCAACAGCAACATAAACAGCGAAATATGCCGATTTTCTGGTATTTTCAATTTTTTTGTCTCGTTTTTTAATTAATTTTTCCGCTACACCCAGTCTTTCTTTTGTAGAAGTGGTACAGTTCTGCACTGAACTCGCAAGCCTTTGAAGTTGCTCGGAAAGCACATCGATAAATCGTTGCAGAATTTGAATTTGGTCGGAAGTATTCATGTTTTATGGCCTACTCTACTACTAAATTGTGCTTTTGTATTACAGTAGCAATTTTTGATGATTGAGTTTTATTCAAACATACAAATATATGAAGACAAATTACTGCTGTACACCCTTATGCATTTGAAGCACAAAGAAAACCTACTAACAGCACTCTTGAGGCAAGATTGGAATGGAAAGCCGAGAGCGCTAAGGCAAAGGCAACCTTGCCCTTGCTGCTAAGTACATCAGTTCAAATTCGCTCTATTACTATTTGCGATGACCCTGAAAGGACTGCTTATGACCTCTGGAACTTCCTGGAGACCACATACACAGCCAGTAATGAATAATCTGTACAAAACTTGCGTGTTCAGCTTGACAAGCTTGTGTACGTCAAAGGGGCGGACTGAGATAATCATCTGAACGAGTTCAACAGCCTCATAGCGCATTAAGCTATGTATAATGTCTCGATTGATTAAGGTCAAAATAAGTCCACGATTATCCTTTCCCTTCCTGAATCCTTATCAGTTATGTTAACTGTGTCCAATGCTCAGCAAGAAATGACTACCGAGAGTTTGGATGCTCTTATTCATGCTGTACTTGGCAGGAAGAAGAATCCACATAACCCTCAAGGTAAGCAAGGAACTTCATCAACTATAATGGTAAGCCTTGGATGAACAATAACCAGATGAACCCAATTAGGAAAAAAGGAAAATGCCATTGGTGCAAGAAACCATGCCATTTCAAGTATGAATGTTGAAAGAACCAAGCTTTCTTGCGGAACAAAATTGACAAAATCAAAACCTTCGAAATGGCCAGCGAACTAATGGAAGTAATCAGAACAACAACAGTTTTGGTGACTGGAATTAAAATAGTTCGAATGCAAACCAGAAAATTGAAATGCAAGGTTTAGTATCTGTCCTTCAAACCATTGCTAATCAATCAAAGAATCGAGAAAACACCATGTCATGGAAACAGCTAATGCTGCCAGATCGTCATTGCCCAAACTGCGAATCTGCTACCGGCTCAAGAGAACGAAGAAACCTAAAATCATTATCGGCACAAGAAATATCGCTCAATGATTGGTAGCTTACTATACTTGGCCTTATGCAAAATGCCTGACATCTCGTTCTCTGTAGCAGTTTTAGCAATACAAGTTCACGCACCTACCTCCCGACATCTGCCTTTGGTCAAGCGGATTATGCGTTATGACGCAGGAACGGTAGATGTTGGTCTCTTGTACCCTCGTTCTTGTCCAGTGTTAGCCCAGTCTCTACTCGCTTCCATTGATGCCGATTGGAGCGAACGCAAGGAGACTAGGAAGTCAACTTCAGGTTGGGTAACCGGCATCAACGGCATACCTATAGTCAGGATAACGCGGAAGCAGTCGATAATCTAGACTTCAGCTGCTGAGTCGGAATATCTCGCTCTGTTCGATTGCGCTAAACATGCGTGCTCGATGCGCAAACTCTTCTGGGAGATGTCTGTCAAGGAAATTTGGCCTGAGAAAGGTATGTACTTTGAGGCAACGACTGTGCAAATCGACAAATCGGCTGCTAAAGCGCTTGCACTGAACAAGCAAGTCTCAGTCAGAAACAAGCACATCGACCTCAAGTATCACTTCGTGAAAGCTGTTATGAAAAGCAAGATTATTATCTTAAAAGATATGAAGTCAGCGGATAACACTGCTGATATGCTCACGAAGGTCCTTGACCTCCCAACCACATTGCACTAAGCCACGAAATGCGTTTGATTCGGGAATAGTTTTCTGTCATTTTACAGTCATTTATTCGAGATCTTCTGCGTTTTTTTCTAATTACAGTGCGTTATTTCTTCTTTTATTCTCTGACATTTTTCTTTCATTATTATAGCATAGTTTCATTTTAAATCTGGGTATCAAGTGCATTGGACAAACCAAAACGGGCGAGACATTATTTTTGTGATGATTTTATTGGAGACAAAACCTTATTTGATTGAAATCCGGAAAATGAAAATTTTCTTGAAATTTATGTTTTCCGAGGGACGGTGTAAAATGCGCCACCGTTTGTAAGTTATGCACCAGCAAGGTGCAGTAATCATTTACTGATAGTGACATAACTACGAATATAGCTACAGTGGTTCCCCGTTATAAGCATACCGTTTTAGACCTGCCAAAAAGCGGGGTGTGCACAAAAAAGTACAACAAACATGATTAGTACACAGCACGCTTCAGCAAAATACAGGTCGAAAAATTTTAATGAAATTCGAACAGTTCCAATTTGTGGGGTATAAGAAGTACGGCAACCAACCCTGTGTTCGGCAATTAACAACCTATTATGAGCGTCGCACACTGTGTCTCACAGGCACTAAAAGTACGGTTCGATCCCGTGACTCGCCATCCCCTTGTTGTGCCCTCCCCTAGCAGTCGGTCACATGTACGGACAAGTGGACAGCAGCCTGAGAAACGACATTGGAACGTACACGGTGACATCTGGCGCAGCGGTTATGACAACAGCGGGGTGGGATCGCTATACATTAGCGCGGAGATGGAGGGGGGCTATAGCACAAGCGCTTCCACAAGATTTATTGCCCCATCGAGCTCAAATTTTCGTCATATTTTAGATTTTTTATCCGCAGAGGAGCTAAGCAGGTTATTTTTTCAATGAAATTCAAACGATCATCCATTTTACAATGCAATCTAACATATTCAGTTTCAACAATAAGTCTATTAGTCATTAGATTCAACTATTTTGACCCTGCGGTACATTATCATGGCCGTCAAAGTCGTTGCACGTGACAATATTAACTCAAGAGCGTTCTTCAGCTCAACATCATCGATCTCCGCAAGAGTTTATGATGCAACTTGAATCAACTTTGTCAGGTCTGTTTCCTTATTTTCGGTTATATTTTTGTCTTCTGTGTTGTTGTCTCTATGCATCTCATAAACTTCAATCAACCATTCTTGAGAAATTTCTTCGCGTAACTGATTCTTGTCGAAAGGTGCCGAGCTGTTCAAAAAATTGAACAGCTTTGCAGAATCAGATATGGCTAAAACTTCAGCCAACAATTCGCTGAGCTGTGTTTGCGGAATGTCCAATAGAGATACACTGGTAACACTTGCAGACAAATGTTCACTCTCGGAAACACTGATTGGGTTCTCTATATTGCTCTGCTCGACCTGCACCTGTTCAACATCACTGTTGGCTCCAATGATGATACAATCAGGATCAGAAAAGCTGAGTGACAGATTTCGGCGATAGTTTGTGACTTGAATCATGTGCTCATGTGGCAGACAAGTAGATTTCATCCAGCATTTGATTACAGTCGTCCGAGCTGTCTGTGACCATGCTTCATCAAAAAGCCTGGTTGCATCGCCCACATGAGGTAAAAAGCATTTTTCAATCCCTCCAACACCTCGACTGGATGAACAATAGCCAATCCCTGATGATAAGCACGATGCATCATTACCTCGAGAGTCATCCTCAACAAAATAGACCGATATCGAATCTTACTGTGACCAATCGAGCCCAAATCAAGTGCTTGAAACTTTGCGGTACAGCGAGGTAGTAACAATTAAATTGAGACTCCGGGTAACGTACAATCCAGTTCTAGTTTCCCACAGTTGTCCATTATAAGCAGCCAAGGTCCATTGAAACGTAATCGGACCTCATTATACCACCATTTGATCCAATGATCAAAGCCATTCGAGTCCATACAGCCACTCTTCTGGGACCAGTAGCGCGCTTTCTCAATGTTGTAACGTCTGGTCCGAAAACATCGCAGTTCCTTGGTTGATCCAATATAAGACACAGGAAGTAAATGAGACCCATCTGCATTGCAGGCCAGAACGATAGTGACACGCACTTTGTGTTTGTAAAAATCAGTGCCACGCACGGTGTCACGTGTTTTCAATTCACTGCGGTACGTCTTGCGAGGCCCATTCGAAAAAATAAGCCGGATTCATCCATGTTGTAGATATTGGAGACGTCGAATTCCTTTCATTTGTCTCGAATCTGTTCCATGCGTTCGGCGTGACCACGTGGTAGAGCAGAGTTACCCTTCCCATGCAGATTAAAAGATGTTTGGATAGGATATCGTTGTAGAAATCGGTCAAGCCAACTGTTCGATGCCATAAATCCATCAATTCATAGGTCACGTGTCGTGACAATTGCATTTGTCTTCAAAATCCTTGATGAAACTGGGAGGCGTTGCTGGCATGAGAATGTAATGAAATTCACCAATTTATCTTCTAATTGAAGATGCTTCACATACACGATACGTCAGACATCGAGAGACACCTTGTTTTTGTCCATTTGCATAATTTCGTGCCGGTATTTCTTGATCCGACCAATAGTACGCTCGCTGATGCTGAATCAGGTTCTGATTTCAGCAGTTTTCGCTCTCTTGTCTATAAAAAATAGAACACGCAGCTTGTTTTCCAATCACGTGTGTTTGCGCTTTCTGGGTCGATCAGGCGGGCCTTCGAGAATATCTCGACGGTCCAGAATCGACTGAATGATGGAGGAATCGATGCTGAATCAGTCAGCAAGTTGAGGTACAGATTCACCATTGCGATGTAAAGTCAGGACCTGTAATTGGTCGCCTAATGTCAACGGACCACGTTGAGGTCGCATGATTGGTTGATGTCGGGGAGCGGATGGCTGTAAAATTTTTGCTGGCTGCTGATGAATTGATTGCAATCTCCTTCTTTATACTAATTTTCTTCACATCACAGCAATGAACCTCACGAGAATATTGCATCTAAGTACATTACATTTCTATTTCCGACGTTATCGTAGTGCACAGTGAAATACTGCTACTCCTACACTTAGGCATAAAAATTTGGTCCGTCATACGTGGTGAGTGACCCATTTATTGAAGCAGGCTTATAACGGGAAACCCCTGTAAGGGCAAATTGCACTATTAAAGCGGTGCATATCGTAAAATAAAAGGCAACGAGCGAGAAGAAATTGAGCACTACAATCACACTTCGTACCGATACTTCAACACTATCAGTTTCCTGGTGCGTGGAAAAAGAGAGGAAGTTAAAAATTTACCATTTTTTACTGCTCTCCGCTGGATGACTACAGTTGAACCCTCAATATTCAACACTGTATTCCCCTCTAGTTTAGCAAGACGTAGAATTTTTAGAGATCTGATCGAGGGAAAACAAGGAATGGTTTAGATCGAAACTGGTACTGCAATACTGGACGACTGTGGGCAAAATCTACTTAATGCATCCGAAAAAGCGTGTAAGGTTAACTATGCAACAAAAAACAAGCCATTGTAAAGGAAGTCTATAGATTGCGTGCATATGCAAAAAATGGTCCTTAAGCACGTTAAGCCTCTGGGCTAAATCTGAATTCAAGTTAAATGTTGCTCCGCATCGTTCAAATATTTCTAAAGTGATTGCGAATCAAGAAAAAGTACAAACTATATACTAAAGCTCTTGTACTAAGCGAAAAAACGGTTATTTCTGTAACAAGTGCAGCACTTAAAAAAAGGTTTGGTGGAGTAGGTGGTGGATATGTGGGAAAGAAAAGTATTTGTATCAGAACTATTAATCATGGAAAAATCAAGAAGACTATTGTCGATAGTGAATGAACAGCTAAACGAAGATAATAGAATCGAGCTATCACTAAGTGATGGATGGTTGCATCGTTTCAAACTTCGCAATGGATTCAAATCGTTCCTAACTCCATGGGGTAGATGGCGACGCTGATGAATCAGCAATCGCTAAAGAAGTACCCATGCTGCGTGAACAACTATTGAGATATGCTTCAAATGACTTATTTAATGCAAACGAGTTCGGTTGTTTTACCAAGCAGCTCCTGTCACTACTATCGGACCTGCACGCTTGCAAGAATGAAAGGTCAAGAAAGAGAGACTAAATTTTTTGGTATGTGCAAATAATGATGGTATGGAGAAGTTTCTTTTACTTTCAATTGACCGTTCTAAACATCTTCGATGTTTTATCACAATAGGACCGTGAGACAGAGTATTTGACTACTATGCTAATGCCAAGGCATGGATGAACACACTTTCGTTCTTTGAATGGCAAGGTCGTTTTGACTCGTATATCGGTCGAACAAGGAATAAAAGAGTGGTTCTATTGCTTGATAATGCATCATGCCATGGCTCTAACACTAATACACCTGTTTTATCAAATGTGACAGTTATATTCCTACCTAAGCGAACAACATCTCGCCTGCAACCGATGGATGCTGGAGTCATCGCTGATATAAAAAGAAGATATAGAATAAGAAAATATGAACGAGCGTTGGATTTGATGGAGGGCGATGATACATACAAATTGTATCAAGTTAATGTTCTAACTGCTATTGAATGGATGCATGAAATTTGGAACGAAATTGATTCTACTACAATACACAATTGCTGTTGCAAAACTCAACAACTGCAGAGTGAATATCAAATTGTGAATATTTCTACTGACGAACAGGACACTTTGTTTAGTTTTGCCGAAGAAGATGGCTGTACCAGTCCAGTAGACATTGAATCGTTAGCAGATAGAATACTGTATTCTACGTAAATGAATCTACGTCTAAATTGCGAACCTCTGTACAGACATGCCCGTAGTAGTGTTGACTATTGAGGGGGTGAACCGTACCGATAATTCGTAATTCCTTACAGTACTCAAAAAATAGTGTTTGAAACTCTAAATTGGACCGGAGGTGCAGGTGCACGTTAGACAAACAAGTTCGCAGAATGCTAGCTGGGAATTCGGACATTTCGCTGGATGGTTATCGCAGAGTAAATGACGTAAGCGCAGTCACGGCCTTCTCGCAGCAATCCCCAACAGGGGTGTCTTGTAGAGCACGATGGAAGATGTGATCAGAACCGCCGAACTGGACATGTCTTCGACAGCTAAGACTGCAACACTATTCGATACATTGTCTACCGATACTTTGGCCATCATCGCGAAAGAAATTGACGAAGGGCGTTTTCTGGAAATCGGTGACGATGAGGCGCCTAAGATGCCCGACAAGTGGTGGCGAGCTCGTTTTCTAGCGATGCTGTTCGCGGAGAATAGTCCTTTTCGTGCCGCTGCTGCAACGTTAGTTTCGACAATTGCAGTGGATTGGCTAAGTCCTCAATTGTATATTGGGGATGAGCGGAGAACGTTGTACATGGGACCGGAGATGTTTCAAGGTGAAGCGAAAGAAATGGAGTTGGGGAGAATCGTATTTTCTGCATGTGGTCCGTATCTTCGCCGGATACGTCTGGTATATGTTCCGAAGGATGATGAAAATGCCAAGGGCTTCGTGGAAGAATTCAAGTCGCATGTCTTCCAATATTGTCGGAATGTTAAAGTAATTTCTTTCTCGGGTTATGGAGCGCCATTGAAGAAATGGGGAGCTGCGACTTCCTTTTTCCGCGAATATGCTGCAAACTTGCGCGAGATTGATTGGGATGGCGATGAAGATGAGACAGGTTTCCTGGATTTACGGCAATGCACGAATGTAAGACGTTTGAAATCCCGCAAACTAAATACCGCAACATTAGTGTCGCTTCTCGAAGCATCTGGTCCGACGCTCGAAAATCTAGATATTTCACTCACACCTGCTGGGGACAGTGTGGAAATCGTGGAAACGATTCGGAATCATTGCAAGAATTTGACTGTGATTATCATAGAGAACTTGGAAGATGTCATCGATACAGTCGGCCAGGAATGTTATTCGTCCTTAATTCGTGGATATGGGTCGCAGTTGAAAAATGCAACGATGAATGGACTAAGTAACACGTATTTGGTTGAGGTGTTAACGCATGTACGAACTTCGAGCTTACCGTGGATTGGTTGAGGAAAGATTTTGTAGGCTGGCGACACGTTCAAAACTTGGGACCGCGACTAGTGAACCTCCGTATACATGCGGACTTACTTTATGGGAATGGATATCAACGAGCATTAGAACAGTGCTCGAATTTGAGAGAATTGTACATTTCAGGTGATTTTGATGTTGAAGGACCGGAACTCACAGACGAAATGATTGCTTATGTCTTTTCGCCGTCCCGTTTTCCGAAACTCGAATACTTGGGCATTGAACAGTTCAAGATGAATAAGCGTAATATGCGCCTAATTGCTTCATGCACGAAGAACTTGGTGTGTGCATCTTTTGCATGTTTTGAGTCGGATTCAGAGGTGAGCGCATTTGAGTTGATTGCTGATTCGAACAGCCATTTGAAAAATATTACCATAGGCCCATACGTTCCTCGCGAGGAAGATGAAAGCGCGGAAGCCACATTGGAATCTTTGAGGGGGCTCGTGAAAATGTTTCGCAAGTGTCGGACCTTGTGGTTTGACATACCGTGCTCGAATGAGAAAGAGGTGAAGGTAGAGGATGTGAATCACATTTTAAAGGTTTTGCCTTGTCGTGAAGTGGATATAGCCGTGTGGATTGGAGAGGCTCAATACGGGTATGGGAAGTGATTACCTAGTTTATCTTGTTGTTCCTATTCCCAATGCTCAACTTTTCAATAGCAACAGCAACAACACACTCACCACAAACAACATACTATCGTATCACTTTACTTCACAAGGACTTTCAGATTTTTCTCGTACCTGCTGCCTCTATTTCTAACATTCGCAATGTATGCGATGAACCAGAAGTGCACTGATATCCATATTATTGCCGGGTGTGGCGTGGGGCGTCGAAGCGTGAAGGCATCTATCGCAGTGATAACGCTAAGTATCGAGAATAGCGGCAAAAGCGGCAAGGTGGTACAGCGCAATATCACCCAATGCGGAAGTCAGCTGGCGAGTTACCTGCGTACACAATGGATGTGAAAGAGTTGTTCTCGATGGCGCAGTGAGAAATGGCCCCATCCGTATCAGTGGTGTCTTGTTCAAGGCCTCGCTCAAAGCAAACCGTGTGGCTAGACGTCTGACACTGTGTGATGCTATACGAACGGCGCGCAAGGAAACAAAGACTATCGAGTCGGCCGCGGGTACAGTAACAGTATCGGACGTGCACTCGTAGTTCATGTTACCGACTCGTTCTTACTGCAGTCTTTTCGTTCTAATGTATGTATCAGAAGTTCCATGATTGTTCGGTGTCGTGCTACCCCCGACATCCTCGGCACAGACCCTTTTGTAAGCACTAATGTCGAGATTGAGAACGATTCGATTTACCAAGCTCTGAGTTAGAGAAAACGAGCATTGTACTTTTTGAATAGCAGTCCAGGAACTCGTTAGTAGGTTCACGTTGCCCATGCTCGTTTCTTTCAAAGAAACTCCTACAAATGCATCAACCATTTTCGGAAGGTAATCGTCTGCACTGGTCGTTTGGGTAATTAGAACAAGGCTCACTTCCTCAACTAGAATACGGTCGCTTCACGTTTGATCCATTTCTGGAGCCGACCTTATTCGGGTTGTTTCGGGAACCGACTTGACAAGAATCACGAACCCAAACCCAAACATACGAGCTATGCAAATCTGACATCTCATCATTTCTCTTCAAAGTACGACGAAGGAAGAAGTGCGTTGAAATCTTCGTTTCCGAAGTCAGCAAACCATCGCAGGCATTCATTTAGTCAGATAGTTGGTCCACTTCGATTAGCACGATCACAAAAAAATCGCTCCTGCGCGAGATAAACCACCAGGCAAAAAGTTACATTCTTCATCCATACAAAATGCGCCCAATATCTTCATTAGCGTAATAAGAATCTGCAGAGTTACGCGATACATGATCTTGATGATCTTCTGTTCAGCTCACGCGCCATTTTCAACTTATTCCACACTGAATGACCCTTCTTGTTACACTCAAATTTGAATCCCGCGCCTACTACATCATGCGCTACAAAACAGTTAATAATTTTGACCCATCCTTGTTAGACACCAACTCATTGCCACGAGAGCTTGTTCTTTGTGCCACTCATCACAATCGTTCCAACAGGATCAACCAGTGCTTTAACCTCCTCCTCCTCCACGTTCAGCGCATAATACTTTTGTTCCAACGCCTTGTTGATTCGCGAACCACCTTACGGCAGGTTCATCATGATTTCTCGCCATAATCGGTGATGCAGTAGCTGCATAAAACGCACGAGCGCACTGGGTGATACCTTCCATGCCAGCATTTTTGCCATCCTCCAATCTCTCAAAGACCATGAGATTACGTTCTATCAGCACAGCCACATGCGCGTACTGATTCTTCAATCCCGCCGCCTTATACGGTGACACGAGTAACGTCCAAGTATCCGTCATTCACTGCCTTGATTACTCATGAATGGCGATATCAATCCTGAAGCACGACGGTTTCGCATGCCCCTCAATCGATTTCGGGTACACAAAAACTCCAGTTTCGTCACATCAACGTCAATCCAATAATCAGCGATGGGGATGACATCAGGATGCTATCGACGCCATCTTCGGAAAACAGGTCGCCTGAGTGTACGTAGGATTACCACAGGGACGCCAGTACTCGGAGTACACGTACTGTACTGTAAATTTAGTTGTGGCCGCCCTCCTTTCGATCTCTAATTTTTTAAAAAATACAGACACATACAGTAACCAATGATTTTTGAATGTTACTCGCAGATCTCTCGATCTGTCTCGTTCAGTGTATAATTTGCAGTAGAACAGTTGTATTGATCCGGTGCATTCACGACCTTCCCAACACGGGTGGGTGTCTTGTGCGGCACGATGGAGAATGACTCAAAAGCGCGGCGCTGGACGCACCGTCGATGAGCAACACTGCGACATTTTTCGATGGATTGCCTTTTGATGCGTTATGCGTCATTGTAACACAAGCGAACGAGCTGCTACGGAACAACGGCTACGTATGGCCATCCAACTCGTCAGACTTGGACGCCAATGAGTCAGAGCGTCATACCCGCAGTGTGTGCTGTTCAATTGAATTCCTTTTGCTGCTGTTCTCGGAAAATAGCCCTTTTCGTGCTGCTGCCGCAACGTTGGTTTCGCAAATCAAAGTATAATGGCCAAACCCAATCACGACTATCGATTCGAGTACGAAGACGCTGAGAATTGGACCGCAATTTTTCAAAGGTTACGCCAAAGTAATCGACTTAGACGTAAACGTATTCTCTGCATGTGGTCCACACGTACGCAGCATATCTGTGTCGAATTTTTCTGGGAAAGAGGTAAACGGGAACGGTTTCATGGAAGAATTCATTTTGTATGTCTTCCATTATTGTCGAAATGTGGAAGAAGTCACATTTCAGGCATATCAAGCGCCATTGACGAAATTGGGAACTGCATCTTCACTTCTGCGTGAGTACGCTACGAACCTGCGAGTGATTCATTTGCATGGCGAGGAAGATGAGAAAGGTTTCCCGGATTTGCGGAAATGTTTGAATACAAGACGGGTGTCATCGCACAGTATGAACACTGCAACGTTAGTATCGCTGCTAAAGGCTGCTGGGTCGGCGCTTGAGCAACTCAGTATCTCAATCAAGCCTGTTAGCGATAGTGTGGAAGTCATAGAAGCTGTTCGGAAACATTGCAAGAAGCTGAGTATGATTCACATAGCTAACTTGAAAAATGTCATCGACATTGTTGGCCAAGAAAGTTATTCGTCGTTGATATGCTCGTATGGGTCCCTGTTGAAAAAAGCGGGGACACAGGGACTATGTCACGAGCTTTTGCTTGAGGTTGTTAACGCATGTCGGAATTTAGAAGTTACCTTGTCTGTCAAAAACGAACCAAGTGGAGGTTGGCGAAATGTTCTGGTTTTGGGACCGCTAGTGGCGACGCTGTTTTGTGATGCCGGCTTGCTGCACGGGGATGAGTATCCTTCAGCACTAAAACAGTGCTCGAATATGTGATCGTTGTACATGTCAGGCGAATCTAAAGGTGAAAGAGGAGGAATAACGGATGAAATGATTACCAAAGTGTTTTCAGAGTCACGTTTTCTGAAGCTCGAACATTTGAGCCTACGAGCGTTTAGGGCAAATGAACGTAATATGGCCTTGATTGCCTTATGCACAACAAATTTGAAGTCTCCATCGTTTTACCCATTCAAGTTGGATTTGGAGGTAAGCGCGTTTCGCTTTATTGCTGCGTCGAACAAGGATTTGAAGGTTATATCAATAGACATTGACTCTTTCGGTGAGTTCCATCGAAGTCCAGAATCTTCGTTGGAATCGTTAAGTCAGCTCGTGAAAATATTTCGCGAGTGTCGAGAATTGCAGCTTGGAGCGACTTTCTCGGATGAAGGAAAGATACAAGAAGAGGATTTGATGCGTATTTGTAAGTTTTTGCCTTGTCGTGATGTGAAAGTAAGTGTGGAGATTGGGGACATCTATTATCACTACCCGAACTAATTGCTGAATTCTGTCCTCTTGTAGAAAAACAAAAGACGTGGGTGTAGTTGGGATAGTACCAGTACTAATGATGAATATGGAATTCCTTGCTGTATTTCGGGGAACAATATTGCGATGGAAACCCTCAGCCTCATCAACGGCGTTCCTCCTTCTCGGTTTTTCGTACAGTTCGGTAATGAATATGTTGTGCCCGTTGCTTGTTCGCTAAGTCACCTGACTGTGGTCGCACTGAAACATCCTTCCCAGACATTTGTTTTGTCAATTTTATAGGTTAACTGAGTATCCATTTTCTTTCATCATCGTCGCTATAGTCGTCCTGCATAAAATCGTTCTCACTTCCCATTGCTCAATTCTCAACAATAACATGAAAAACCTGTTACGATTCAGTCTCGCCTGACGCCCATGCAAACTTGTGAGCAACCTGCGATAATTACGGGCGACAAAGCTGGAAAAGTGTGGTGTGTTACTATTCGTGGACAGTAACTTCCGACTTGGAATTTCTGAGTGATGCTTCGTGTTCCAGTGGGTGATCGCATAACTACTCGAACACGGTGTCGTTCCAGGTGGTCTCCTCCTCCACGTTCAACGCATGAGACCTTTGTTGCAGCGTCTTGTTAATTCGCGACCCGCCTTATGGTGGATTTACCGGCGTATCATGATTTCTCACCATAATCGGTGATCCAGTAGCCACACAAAGCGCACGAGCCTTCGAACGGGTGATACATTCAATACTAGCATTTTCGACATTCGCGAATCTCTCGAAGTGCGTGAGATTGTGATATATCAGCGTGGCCACATGCGTGTATTGATTCTTCAATCCCACCGCCTTACACGTTATCACGGACAACGTCCAAGCATCCGTAATTCCTCGCCTTCATTACTCATGAACGTCGAAATCAATCCTAAAGCACGGCGGTTTTGCATGTCCCTACAACGATTTCGGGTGCACCAGAACTCTGGCTTCGTCAGATCAACATCATTACCATCAATCGGTGATGGTAATTGCGATGGCACCGGGATGTAATCCAAGCTATGGTTGGGAAACGAGTCCTCTGAATGTACCTCGGCACCCCTTTGGGACCCATGGATGTACTCAGAATCGTCGTCAGCCGAATCGGTTGCGATCCCTAATTTTTTAATAAAATTTAGACTGATACCGTAACCAATGAATTTTGAATGTTATACCCTGATCTCTCAACGGTTTAAGTGTAAGACAGCTGTACGGTTTTGGTGTTGTGCATTGACAAGCTTCCCCGACACAGGTGTCTTGTGTGGCACGATGGAGGATGGCTCCAGAAGCGCGCAGCCGGACACTCCTCCGATAACCAACACTGCGACACTATTCGATGGATTGCCGTTGGATGCGTTATCCGTCATTGTAACACAAACGAACCATCTAATAGACAGGATGGGCTACGCATTGCCACTCAACTTAGCACATTTGGGAGCCGACGACCCATGGCGTTACAAGCGCAGTATGCACTGGTCACTGCGCTTCCTTGCGCTGCTATTCTCGGAGAACAGTCCTTTTCGTGCTGCTGCTGCAATGTTCGTTTCACGAATTCAAGTAAATTGCGCAAATCCAGAAGCGTTCATCGAATCGACTACGAAGATGTTGAGCATTGGACCGGAAATTTTTGAAGATTATGCGAAAGAAATAGAGTTAGGAAGAATCGTATTATCTGCATGCGGGCCTTACGTACGCCGCATATCTGTTGTGAATGTTCCTAAGAATGAAGTTAAAGCGAGCCATTTGATGGAAAACTTCATGGCGCATGTCTTCCAATATTGTCGAAATGTTCAAGAAATCACATTTCGGGGATATCAAGCGCCGTTGACGAAATGGGGACTGCATCCTCGTTCTTCCGCGAGTACGCTGCAAACTTGCGTATGATTCATTGGCATGGCGAGGAAGATGAAAACGGTTTCCCAGATTTGCGAAAATGCTTGAATATGAGGAGTGTGTCATCGCACAGTTTGAACACTGCAACGTTAGTGTCGCTCCTAAATGCTTGTGGGTCTACACTTGAGCAACTCAGTGTCACAATCAAACCTGTCGGTGATAGTGTGGATGTAATGGAGGCTATTCGGCATCAATGCAAGAATTTGAGCGTGCTTAAAGTTGTGAACTTGAAAGATGTCATCGACATAGTTGGCCAGAAGAGTTACGTGTCCTTGATTTGTTCATATGGGTCAAAATTGAAGGACACGACGACAGACGGACTATGTCACGAGCGTTTGGTTGAAGTTGTTAACGCATGCACGAATTTGGAGGTTACATTCTTTTGGACGAGCAAACAAAGTGCAGATTGGCGACAAGTTCATGCCTTGGGATCACGAGTGGCGACCCTTGTTTTCCGGGCCAAGTTATTGCACGGGAAAGTATATCCTGGAGCAATAAGACAGTGCTCGAATGTGCGAAAATTGCACCTGTCAGGTCATCTTGATATTGGCAGAGGGGGAGTCACAGACGAAATGATTATGAATGTGTTTTCGGCGTCTCGGTTTTTGAAACTCGAAGACCTGATCGTAACGAGCTTCAGGGCTAATGAACGGAATATGGCTTTAATTGCCTCATGCACTGCGAATTTGAAGTCGGCATCTTTTGACCCATTCCAGTCGGATTCGGAAGTGAGCGTGTTTCAGGTGATTGCTGATTCGAATAAGGATTTGAAAAATATATCAATCTACATCGACGATTTCTCTGGGTCTCCTCGAAGTCCACAATCTTTATTGGAATCGTTAGGCGAGCTCGTGAAAATGTTTCGCAAGTGTCGAAAATTGAAGTTTGGAGCACCGTGCACTTACGAAGGAGAGATAGAAAAAGAAGATTTGATGCGCACTTGTAGGTTTTTACCTTGCCGTGATGTAGAAGTAAATCTGGTGATTGGGGACATCTGTTTTCAGTACCCGAACTAACTGTAAGTACTGAATTCTATCGCCTTGTGGGAAAAAAATGACGTGAGCCAAGTACGAAGAGTACCAGTTCTATTAATGCATTTAGAATTCTTTGGTGCATACTGAAAAAGTCGATATGTGAGAGGGACCTTAAACTTCTTCAACAGTGATCTTTCTACTCAGCTCTTTGAACAGTCCAGCAATGATTGTCTTGTACCTGTAAGTTGTCCGCTGAATCACACGATTGCTGTCACACTGATACGTCCTTCCCGTACATCTGTGCTGTCAATGTTACATGTGAACTGAGTTGGCCATTTCTATCATCTTCCTCTGTGTAATCGTCTTCTATAAGGTTGTTTTCACTCCACATTGCCTATGTCTTCAAAAGCAACGTAAGGAACGTTGTACAACGTGGGCTCGCTCAACCCGTCTACCAACTGCTGTTTTTGTGCACAGTATTGGCGTCAAGGCTAGGAACGCATGGAGTACTTATATCCCGCGATATCAACTCTCGAACGTTGCTTCATTTTCTAGTGGGTTGCTGTATCATGGCTCGAAGACGGAGTAGCTCCAGGTGGCAGTCCCGCGCGCGCCAGTTGTTCGGGAGGATGCGGTGAGAAACAGGGCTACGCGATTCCTCGGTGTCTCGGTCAAGGCGTCATCCAAAGCGAAATGTGATGGTCGAAGTTGTGGAATCTGTAATGTTATGCGAATGGCGTACAGGGCAGCAAAGACCGCCGCGTCTGCCGCTGGTAATGTTCTCTGACGTACACTCCCAGTTCGCGTTACCGACTCATTAATCCTGCGGACCGTTCGTTGCAATACGGGTCCAGAGATTATTAGCGAGTCCGCCGTCTTAAGGTACATTTCTGAACTCGTCCACATTAGGCTCATTTTCTGGAAGGACTGGACAAGAATGGCACACCTAAACGTACGAACTACTTCAACTCAATATCTCGTCATCTTTCTTCAAGCAAAGATGAAATACCCCTGAACTTTCGATTTCGATGCTAACAATCGATTAGTGACAGAGTTGTCGGGTAGACTTGCACGAGCACTATCACCTAAATAGTCTCTCCTACGCAGGACAGAACCAGCTCAAAAACCTGTCTATAGTCGCCTTATGGCTTATCAGTCTGAAGCATGAGAGGATTTGAGATTTCTGATAGTCTAGCACTGCCTCCATCCCCGGTTGCATGTGAAAGCGCAACAACCGAGTTCGAGTTTCAGGGAGGCTGATAACCTAGTGTGTCGTCAATACTGAATCGTTCGTCTTTAATGCAAATCCTTCATCCCGAACAGCGCCGCATGCAGATAGTCAATAGCAAGGCGCGTGGGATGTCTTTCTTTCCTGATTTTCTCGATTTATGTCTCCTTCGTCTACAACCAACGTCATCTTGCAATTCTGCGACTCGAGCCAGTTGAATTCGCTCTCTGGCATCCTCGTTCATCCGAGCCGCCAACTGCTTTACACCACCGTCACATCACTACGCACCTTAGTGAGCTCGGAAAGAATTCGCATTTGCTTTGAATCCATGGTTCGATTCTTTCAATGCGGTTTAACTACTTCGGTCAATATCGTCATTACCGAAACTGGCAACAATGAACAATAATGAGATCAATTTCAATCTCGTGTATTGCCCGCACGTGTATACGTGCAAAAAGATAAAAGTCGAAAAATCAATAAAACTAAAACGAGGATTTCTTAAATGATCGAAAGTTCGTAACTGAAATTGGTTGATAAAATCATGAACCTGCAATGGATTTTGCTATTTCGCAGAAAGGTCCAGGATTAAACTTTCGATACTATATCAGAAATATTACTTTAACCTTGACTGCTTACTCTCAGTCGATAGACCTGTCTAGAAAAATGTTCCAACATTGTTCAAGAGGGGCTCGGCATTTTCAAGCTATTGGATACCAAGCCCAGACTTTTAAAGCCAAGCTTGGCATTCTTCTGAAATCAGTTCAAATCTGAGGTGTCGAGTACAGTATTTAGCTGATAGAGTACTATAAACAAGAATAAATGGAACAAGACCTTAATGGCGATTACTGTTAATACACCTGGGCACGTATTTTTTTCATCTGGTCCCATAATTTTCAGCTGTACTTGAAAATTCATTAATCGCATACCTACTGCAATTAGTACCTAGTGAAAGGATGCAATGATAAGCGCATTGCAAAATTATTGTGTGATTAGATTGCTAGAAGCGGTGGTACTGTGCAATCAATCACAATCAACAGCACCAACCATGGGCAAGAAGAAGAGTATCTCATCGCGATGAGACAACACTGAAGACGAGATACAGCACTAGTGAAACTGGACGGACGATCAAAGTACTTCGAAAGCAAGCGACAGAATTGAAATGAATCAAACGCCAAATGTCAGGAGCTGTCACTTTTTCACGTGAAAATACCGAACGGAAATCACTACAAATTCTGCGCACGTTTTTTCATTCTTCTAAACATTCTAATTGGTTGTCCCTGATTTCGCTGACAACAGAACAATGTTTTTCATAAACGTCATATTAGAATTGATCTAAATACGATGATTTGTCTGCATCCAAGATAACCGATTTGTTAAATTTTCGTTAAAATTTCCCTTACAATTTGATTAACCTTGCTTTTTGTTGCTGGCACGACTGCCAGCCTCATCGGTATTTTGAGGTGCAGAAATTGGAGATGTGATTGGCCATCTAAAACCTTGATCGCTGAAGAATTGAACTACAACTGTAAGACTTGGTACACACGTGGACGGACTTTCTTCACTCATTGACGAAAGTCCATACCCGACCTCCTCACATCTATCCCCAACACGGTTTGGGTGACCCAAAAACCACTATGGGCACACCCTCGATAACCATCTCAACCCTATTTGACGCATTGCCCATTGATACGGTGTCCATCATCGTCAAAAGAATCGCCAGCCATTCACCGAACTTCAAAGCCGGTGATGAGCAGATGCATGACATGCTCAATACGAGCGCGCCGGTTCGTTGTCTGGCGCTACTGTTCTCGGAGAAGAGCCCTTTCCGTGCTGCTGCCGCAACGTTGGTTTCGCAAATTGAACTCCATTGGCCAAACCCCAGAAGCTCTATCGATGCAAGCACGAATCTGTTGAACATCGGACTGGATCTGTTCCACGGTGAAGCAATGGAATTGGATTTGGCGAGAAAGATATTTTCTGAATGTGGACCACATGTCCGAAAGATAAGTATGAGGAAAGTTCCTCAGGAAGAGGAAATACCGAAAGCTTTTGTGCAACTGTTTACATCCTTTGTCTTTGTGTATTGTCCGAATGTTCGAGAAATCGCGTTCTGTGAATATCGAGCGCCCCTGACGAAGTGGGAAGCTGCATCGTCATTGTTCCGCGAGTACGCTGCAAACTTGCGTAAGATTGAGTGGCATGGAGAGGAAGATATGAATGGTTTCCCGCATTTGCGGAAATGTGTGCATCTAAGATTTCTGAAATCGCGCGGACTGAACACTGCAACACTAGTATCGCTTCTGGAAGCATGTGGACCAGCACTCCAAGAACTCGACATTTCCATCACACCTGTTGTCGACCGTGTCGAAGTTATGGATGCTATTCGGAAGTATTGCAAGCAGCTGAGTGTGATTATCATAGAGAACGTGGAAGATGTCCTGGATGTGGTCGGTGAAGAAAGGTATTCCTCGCTGCTTTGTTCATTTGGGTCGCAGTTGAAAAACGCAGACACAAAGGGGCTAGGCCACGAGCATTTGATGAAGGTGGTTGACGCATGTCCGATTTTAGAGGTGACCGCGGTTTGGGATGGCATGGGAAGTGTAACTGCGTAAACCGTTTGTGACTTGGGACCGCGCGTGTTGTTGCCATTTCTCATTGGTGATTTGTCGCAGAGAAAGGAATACGTCCGAGCAGTGAAACAGTGCTCGAACCTTCACAGACTGTGCATAGGAAATAGATATGACAATGAAAACCCAGGAGTCACAGATAAAGTAATTGCGAAATTGTTTTTGCCTACTCGGTTTCCGAAACTCGAAGACTTGGTCATGAATGGCTTCAGGGCGAATGACTGGAACATGCGCTCAATTGGTTCGTGTACACCAAATTTGAAGTTTTCAAGCTTCGAGTCGTGCAAGTCAAATTGGGAAATTAGTGCGTTACGGATTCTTGCTGATTCGAGCAAGCACTTGGAGGAAATCTTCATCAACATCAATGGATTTCATGAGATACGACCAAGTGCTGAATCTGCGCTGGAATCGTTGAGTGAGCTCATGAATGTATTTCGCAAGTGTCGGAAATTGCGCTTTATTGTATCGTGCTTGGATGACGTAGAGGTGTAGAAGGAGGATCTGATTCGCACGTGTAGGGTTCTGCCTTGTCGTGGTGTGCATGTATGTGTGGAGATCGGGGACGTCATATATCGGTACCCATAACAGACTGCCTAATTGTGTTGTGTTGCCGAAAAACAAAAGTAGTGATGGGATTACCGGCAATAATGATGAACATGGGACACCATAATGTATTTCGGGGAACAATATCGCCTACGAAAAGTTAAGTTTCTCAGCATTGTTCCTAATACCTGGCTTTTCGAAAGTTCGGTCATGGTTGACTTGTACTCTTTGCTCGTTTGCTCAATCGCAGCACGATTTCGTCAAGTCGACTCATTCTAACGGCGTTCCGTGCATTTAGTGTTATAGGCCGACACAGAATTTCACTTTTTTGCATTATCGTCGCCATATTCGTGTTCTATTAAATGGTTCTCTACAGTGGTAGCGCACTTGCCACAAACAGCACTCTTCCACACTATCACTTTCCTTTGCAATAGCCCTCTTTTATGGAACAGAGGGAGGCCTTGCTTAGTGCAGCCGAAGTACAGGTTAAAAAATGTAGATCCCTACTAGAACCGATTTCCGTGTACTTTTTCTATTCCTCCAAACCTTCTTATTGGTTGTCCCTAGTTGGACTGACAACAGAACGATAATCCAGAAATGTCAACAGCCGAGACCTCAAGTGAAACCTCCGAACAACACTACACGTTGTGAATGCTGTAATACAAGAATGCATTTCAATTCGAAAAAGATAATTGGATGGCATTCAAGGTAACTGAATCGTCACATTTTCAGAAAATTTAACTCCTTATTTGACGTTCTGCATTGCAGACGGAGCTGTCAGTTTGGGTTTTCATGTCGACAAGATTAGAAGCAACCTACCTCAGGATGAATGTAAGGTGTGGATCGACTACAGAACAATTAACTAAGAGTGTAAACAGCTGAGAACCGAAGTGAAACCGTTGAGCAACACGTATGAATGGTTGTACAGTAGTTGACAGATTCGTGCGTAATCTAATAATAATACGAATATAACTTGGATACTTCGTTGGCAACTGCTGCATTCGTTAATATACTGTTCACATCCTAGGTAATAGAATTGTAAATTTTCCATTCAAATTTACCTCTTAATTTCACTTCATGGCATCTTGCTTTTTCAGTATAGTAGCAGATCTGTTGGCTTACGCCTGGGTACAGGACCAATGTTCTGGGGTGCAGACACTATCAGACGGGCTTTACAAGTCGGACATTCCTGGCTGAGTGATTGACGTAAGCACGTTCGCGACCTTCTCGCACTTATCCCCAACACCGTTTCGGTGTCTTGTAGAGCACGATGGAGGATGACTCGAGCAGCGCCGAAATGGCTACCTCTCCGACTACCAACATTGCAACATTTTTCGACACCTAGTCTACGGATGCATTATCCACGATTGTGAAACAAATGAACAGTCCGCTGCAAAAGTATTGGTGCAGGGTGTTAACACCGGTACAATTTACCGAGAACATTGTTGAATTAGTTCGTCTGCTGGCGCTGCAATTCGCAGAGAACAGCCCGTTTCGTGCCGCTGCTGCGAAGCTGGTTTCACAAATCACCCTGGATTGGTTATACGTCTACACGTCTATCGATTCGAACACGGGGGTGTTGAAGATAGGACCGGAGATTTTCGAAGGGGAAACGAAAGAAATGGAACTGGGGCGTTTGATATTTCCGACGTGCGGTCCGTACGTGCGCAGGATAGTTATGAAGGAGCGTCCGATGGAAGAAGACTGCCCAATGCATTTCGTGGAACAATGCATATCGTACGTCCACCGCTATTGTCGGACTGTCGAAGAAATCACATTCTGGCGATATTATGCGCCGTTGACGGAACTGGGCGCCGCGTCTTCATTTTTCCGCGAGTATGCGGGAAACTTGCGCAGAATTGACTTCGTTGGCGAAGAGGATGTGAACGGGTTCTCGGATTTGCGAAAATGCACGAATTTGCGACGGTTGAAATCTGACTATCTGAACACCGCAACGTTAGTATCGGTTTTCCAAATGTGTGGGTCGACACTCGAACACCTGCATATTGCAATCGAACCAGTTGGGGACAGTGCAGGAGTCATGGAAGCCATACGAAGTTTTTGCAAGAAGTTGAGTGTGATTGTCATCGAGAACTTGAGAGATGTCATCGATTTGGTTGGCCAAGACAGTTACACGTCGTTGATTCGTGGATACGGCGCGCAGTTGAGAAACGCGAAGGTGGATGAACTAGACCACGAGCATTTGGTTGAGGTGGTTGATGCATGCCCGAGTCTAGAGATTACCGTGGATTGGGAGGACGAACCCAGTGTGGATTGGCAACACGTTTATGAAATGGGACCGCGAGTGGCTGTCTACACCTTTGTGACAACATATTGCATGGAGACAAATATGCGAGGGCATTGGAACAAAGCCGGAATTTGCGACAATTGTTCATTTCAGGCAATGAGGGCAATCACACAACGGTGGTCACAGACGAAATGATTGCGAATGTGTTCTCACCGTCGCGTTTCCCGAAGCTCGAGCACTTGACTGTTGAATATTTCAGGGCGAACGACCAGAATTTGGCTTTACTTGCTTCTACCACAGCGAATTTGAAGTCCGTATCCTTCTTTTCGTTCGAGTGGGACTCGAAGGTAAGTGGGTTTCAGTCTATTGCTGATTCGAACAAGCCCTTGAAGGATGTCGCAATATCCGTCTATGTTTCTAATGAGCCGGACCCAAGTGCTGAATCTACGTTGGATCGGTTGAGTAGGTTGGTGCAGATATTTCGTAAGTGTCGAAAATTGCAGTTTCAAATGACGGGGTCAGCTGAGGACCGTGTGAGGAGAAAGGATCTGATGCGCATCTATAAGATTTTGGCTTGCCGTGATGTTCATGTATTCATACGGATTGGGGACGTTTGTTTTGAGTACTCGAAGTGATTGCTGTACTATGCCTTGTTGTGGAAAGACAGGTGGTTAGTGAAGTGGAGAGAAGCTCTCACATTCTCAGTGTTCTCCTTCCTATTCGGCTTTTCGAACAGCACCCAAATTATTACTTTGTGCTCCGTGCCTGTTTTCTGCTGTTGTCTTCGATTACCAGCTAGAATACACGCGCCGCGAACACCACCCTACCGTATCACTTTACTTCGCCATGGTTTTCGATTCTTCTTGTATGCCCTGTCACTCTCTCTAAACTCTGCATCCACGGTATGTGCGATGAGCCAGAACTGCGCTGATATCGACGTCGCCACCGTGCGTGGTGGTTGATGTCGAAGAATGAACCCTTCTATCGCGGCTGATTACAGTAAGTATTGAGAACAATGGTAAAGCGTCCAGGCGCCAGAAAGCGACCTGGGCCAACACGCATGTCAGCTGGTTCGCTCCCTAAATGAAGTCGTTGTATGTCGGTATCTGGGAATTTCAAGTTCCGCGTGACGTGTTATGTTCAAGTGGATTATCGCGGTTCGAACACAGTGTCATTTTAGACACTGCCGTGATTGTGCCGCGAGAAATGCGACCAACGTATCGATAATGTCTCGTTCATGAAGTCACCTAAAGCTAACAGTCTGGATGGGCGTTGCACACTTCCCGGTGTGCTGTGAATAACGCACTGGGACGCAGAGATCGTCCCGTCGACCACCGGTAAGGTTATTGAAAGTGCATTCGCTGTTCGAGGCTAATTGAATTCCATCCGTTTTTGCATGATGTGCAACGCGTACATGAATCCTGATTGAGATGAATAAAAAGGTTTTATTTTCTGTACCAGAGTCGCGAGCTACTCGGTCAAAAAATGCTTGGCATTCATAAGTTATCCATACAGATTAGAGCTATCGTCGACCCACTGCGATAGAATTAAAATCCCCAGACTTTATTAGGACTTTCATGGATTCACGATTTGTAGATGAATTTCTCAAAATGTCTAGTGCACGTTAGGGACAATAAAGTAGAAGATTGGAAATAATCATTCACATTTATAGAACATTGAAAATTTATGCTGGCGAAAAGTGATGACATTCATTCTGACTCTACTGAAATAATTCTATAAAGCTCAAAATTCATCAATTAGTGTCCTTTCGACTTATCTTTAGCCTGTATAAAATGCGAATGGTTTGTAGGCGAATCAAAAGATCTTCAGAGCTTGGCAGTTTTACTTTTCAGAGGTAAAAAAAGTGTTCTCGACTTCTATCGTTTCGTAGTTGAAATGATTCATATTGCTGATACTACAATCAAAAGGTATGAACTAAGGAAAAGTGTTCAATAAATGCCAAGTATTTCAAGCAAACAGTTATATTATTGATCGATAAACGGACATTAAATTCAGTTCAGAAAGCTGCAGATTGCAACACTACACTATCGATTAAGATAAAATGATACGTCGCCCTTCCTAAATTTCAAGTAGACTGTTCTCCTTTACCCCTAACAACCAAGATAGCAAATGCAATTGTCGCCCAGGTCAATAGTAGTGCGCTTGATTTTGTGGTTAGGGTCTTCCTCTCACGAAATGTAAAGCCTTAAAATTTTATTCGAAAGTATATTTCTTGATGAATACAAGCACTTTATGTTCTTCATTTATTGTCCTACAACAATTAGCCGTCCACCAGTCACATCTTGTACAAAGTGCAATACAATGAAAAATGCGCAGTACATATCTTGATGATCAGAGCATCAATTGACCTTGCTTTCTCCGCACTTCATATATTAATTCGATGTACAAAAATTGATTCCTTAAATAATTTCATATTGCCTGCTTGAATTTGTTCCATAATCATGTAGCTCCAGGAACTATTGCTTGTGTTCGGAACTAAGTCGCAGAATGCACTACCAATTTCGTTTTCATGATCAATGTACCGAATCAACACGTCATAATCCACCCGATTTTCGCGAATATTTCGAATGCTGAAGTCGGATGTGATGTCAGATCTATCTTGAACCAAAGACAGTAGTAGTTAAACAGGTTGCAATTTTGTGATAAATTTATTTCTAATCTACACAGAGTAAATAAGAAAGGGATAGACGGACGGCCGTAGCACTGATTTTTGAAATCGAATGCGACAGAAATTGAGCCAAGAACCATTGCGTTTGTTGTTATCATCTACTCAAAAAAACAGCTTCGGGCACTATTTATTTCAAGATTTTCTCAAACAACGTTTCGTACTGCACGGAGAAACATGCATGAAGCAAATTCGACTGGAATCGATCATCTTATGAATGCCGGAAATAAATCGAAACGCAATTATTTTTAGATCTAAATCGGTGATCATAGAGAAATTTATTGCTGACTTTCGCGACCAATTCTTTTCGATGGCTAGAAATTTCAGCAAAAGAGTAACAACGTTTCCAGCCAAGCCCCACAAAATTTGTTCAACCACTACTCTCAAGCTTACAACATAATTTTTACGTTCTATGGAAGGGTTAGTGGAAAAAGAAACGCAGAAACTTGGCCAAATCGGTAGATTCTGGCGCGACGGTCTATATGATGAAGAATGACCGGATTATCATGTTGACTCTATTTAATTAACCTTTTTTTGAATGTATTTAACTTTTTTTAAAGATCATTCGTGATTCGCTCTATTATTGGGCAAGTAAATTTCGGCAATTACATCAGTGATACAAATTTTAGTAAATGAGATGGACTCCAACTTTCCAGCAAATTCCTCTCAACGAGTCCAAGTATTGTCTGCTAAAGCACAACGCAAACAAGTCACTCAATGGATGACAACTGAAGTACATCGAAACTGTACGGAAAACATAGTAAGTGAAGCTTTCGAAGAATTCCCATAAGCTTTTCGAAACGTTTATCTGGAGCTAAGCGACAGAAAGCAAGATTATGGAATAAAAGAATAACCGATTTCTCGAATTCTCTGTAGATTGAGCTGAATAATGCTCACTATTGCCCATGAAAACCAGGATGAGCTGCAGTAAGAAGAACCAGAATGAAATTTAGGTTGCTCTGGATTGTACGTGACTGACTTCAAAAAGACTCGAACCAAATGCTAAGTTATGAGTTCAATGCATGAGAACAGTTGGCATTAAGATAGACCAAGAATTCGTCATCGTCAATGCAATGCCTCTTGTACATGGCGAAGATGCACCAATTTTTCGAGTTGAAATAGAAAAATTAGAGTCAAGTCATTCAAGAATTCATCAGCGAGAATTTCATGAATGATCGATGTGATCGATTCATTTCGATGTGCCAAAAATCTCTGGAACAGAGTCACTGCATTTCCAATCGAATCTTACATAATTTTTTCAATAAACAAACCAATGTTTACTAAGAAATTTGAAATATTATGGAAGGCTGAATGAAATAAAATACTTAGAGAATTGTCCACCTCAGGAATGTTCACAAGTTCTGGACGAATTGAGAATCCACAATTTTTTATTAAGCTACATTGAAAGAAAATTTAAGACTAATTAAATTAGTGAACAATCGGCAGCACAAACATTGAAGTGGTTTGTCATTCGTGCTTTTGATGATTCCAGGTGTGTGTGCAGTTCACCGGTGTATAGCTGTTTCATACGGGCACCCGAAGAAGTAATCTGAATGGTGACGACAGTTTATTATGACTGCGCATGTATCAATACTGTGAATGGTCTCCAGTGGCGTAAAGCCAAAACGCTTCACAGAGCATTGGTACCACATTTCGCGAGGTCTCGATTACAATGCCCCGCGCTACTGAACACAATTGCGGCAAGCTTTTTCGTGCAACTGTAGGCTAGTATATTCTACAGGATCGTGGCGGTAAGAATAAAGCAGGCACTATCGGTTGTACACTATATACTCAGTGACGTATCTGATGCGCTTCTGGGTTTTGCACGAACGCGAAGGTATTTCGTAATTCATCTCGTCTGGAATGCTGTATATATGGACGTAATATATGTGCAAAATATAGCAACAATTCACACGATCCCAGTGGGGAATTAACTATCCAAGTCCAGGTGGGCACTACCTTTACAATTTTCCCAGTGGGGATAAAGCCCAAGAGCTCAGGTGAGCCACCTTTATCAAAATCCGAAATCTCGGTGGGGTAGGAATTCATTGGTTCTCAAGAGGAG
>JAAUYH010177257.1_pt1 | contig 36641 bp, 47 predicted proteins | sample 7278061 | NCBI WGS metagenome assembly JAAUYH01 (sample SAMN14350203, study PRJNA611818) | marine sediment metagenome | isolation source: surface marine sediment (0.6m) | place: French Polynesia: Moorea | collected 2018-08 | reverse complement strand
TTATAGTTAAAATAAAAAATTTATTCACAGAAATAATTTTCTTCCTAACTGATCATTTCTGATATTAGAAATTCGATCATAATATCATACTATAGAAGTTTTAACAACCAAACTTAAACCTATAGAGCAAAGATGTCTTTTGGAAGGTTAAGATTAATAGTGAGCGTAGAAACGTGTCTCTAAGCACTTTTTTGACGCTACTTAGAGCATTTTTAGAATAAAAGTTCATTATCTTAGAATGATAAATCAATTTTTATGATTCTAAGATTCATTTTTTATTCTCTTTCTTACTTCTTTAGATCCTCTAATTCTTCCGACAATACATCTTATTTTAATCAATTATACCCTTAAGCCGAATGCGAGCTCTTATTTGCAAGAAAATAATACTAAAATTAATTCGAATCTTCAGCTTGCTGAAGAACCAAGGAATGAAATTTCAAAAACTGTCTCAAAGGACAAAATTAGCCCCATCACGCCACTTTCACATAACCTACAGTATAATATATAATCAAATTCAAATGAAGCCCGAAGTATTTTATACTTCCGGGTAAATTTCATCACTTTGGGAAGGATTTCAGAAGAAGAGAAAATCGAAATTATTCAGATGGGCTTTCAACTTCAAGCCAAGGGGAAGATTTCATTGAAAAAATATTATGAGAGTATAGATCTATATATTCTATATCCTATATCAGTTGAAAGGATACAGCATCAAATACAAAAGTATTAGACGAAACAATTTATATCAAGATTTAATACGAGTTTGAAGATTTTGGAATTGAACACTAGACGTAGGATTATTCGGTGAGAACTCATCTAAAGTCTCTTTCATTTCATTGTAAAAATCGCCCATAATTTGTTTTTAAATGTTATTGGGTTTTCGATAAATTTTAATGAAAATCCACAAGAAAAATCATGTGTAAAACGCATTGTGAATGTCTGTAATAGCCTCAATCATCTCGTTAATTTGTGAATGAAAGTAATTTGAAAAAAATATACCTATATTTTGCATTATCTCGTTAGTAATATAGTAATTTTAATTATACAGCATTCGATACTTTTATCAATAGCTAAAAATATTTATATTTTTATAAATAAATTAGTTAGAAAATTTGTCTCAAATCAGAAAAACCCTTATAAAAAGTAGATTATCAATTACTAAATACTACTAAATGATGTTGGATACTTCCAAAAAGTTACCCTTTTTGGAAGTTTTTTAGAAAATTGATTTCCACTAATTTTAATATTTGAGTTACACCTAATTTAATTTATTACGATTTTACAAAAAACGCCAGTAGGTAGATCTGTTTCAGATAGTAAATCAAATATTTTCGATTCAGTATCATAAGAAACTTCAATAATTTTTTTATGAACTCGAATTTCAAAATGTTCTCTCGAATCTTTGTCAACATGTGGTGATCGCAGAACACAATAAATCCGTTTTTTTGTTGGCAATGAAACCATTCCAAAAGAATTCAACTGCGCATTTTTTAGAATATTTGTAATTTTCTGGCATGACGACGTTAAAAGTTCATGATTAAAAGATTCTAATTTTATTCTAATCTTAGCATCCATATTTATATTCATAAAAATTTTTAATTATTTAACAATTTTAGAAACTACGCCTGCACCAATCGTTCGACCCCCTTCACGAATTGCAAATCTCATTCCTTCTTCAATAGCCACAGGATAAATTAATTCAGCGGTCATTTTAATTCGATCACCTGGCATTACCATTTCAACAATTGTACCATCATCTGCTGTAAATTGTGTAATTGCGCCTGTTACATCTGTTGTTCGTACATAAAACTGAGGTCTATAACCTGTAAAGAAAGGAGTATGTCGACCCCCTTCGTCGTTTGTTAAAACATAAACTTCTGATTCAAAACTTGTATGTGGAGTAATTGTTCCAGGCTGTGCTAATACCATTCCACGTTGAATGTCTTCGCGAGTAACACCACGTAATAATATACCAACATTATCACCTGCAAATCCTTCTTCTAAAGTTTTTTGGAACATTTCAATACCGGTAATTGTTGTTGATTGAGTTTCACCAATTCCTACAATTTCGACATTATCACCAACCTTTACAACTCCACGTTCAATTCGACCTGTTGCAACGGTACCACGACCAGTAATTGAGAAAACATCTTCAATTGCCATTAAGAAAGTTTTTTCAGTATCCCGCTCTGGTGTTGGGATATATTCATCAACGGCATCCATTAATGCATAAATTTTATCGACCCACGGATTATCGCCTCGTTTTAAACCTGGATTCGACGTAATTGCTTCAATGGCTTGTAATGCTGAACCTGCACAAATTGGGATATCTTCTCCCGGAAAATCATAAGCTGAAAGCAATTCACGAACTTCTAGTTCAACTAATTCTAGTAATTCAGCATCGTCGACTTGATCTTCTTTATTTAAAAATACAACAATATCTGGGACACCAACTTGTTTTGATAATAAAATATGTTCTCTTGTTTGAGGCATCGGGCCATCTGCGGCTGAAACAACTAAGATTGCGCCATCCATTTGTGCTGCCCCTGTAATCATATTTTTAACATAGTCAGCGTGACCTGGACAATCTACATGAGCATAATGACGATTTTCAGTCTCATATTCTACATGAGCTGTATTAATTGTAATACCTCTTTCACGCTCCTCTGGTGCACCATCAATTTCATCATACGCTTTAACTTTAGCATTTTCATTATCTAATGCTAATGTTGCAGTAATCGCTGCAGTTAAAGTAGTGTGAAACTCGACAACCATATCCTTGAGACAAGGAATATAATAGCCTGTTCCCGAACCATACGTGCACCTTTCAATGCATATGGCTCTCCAGAAATTTATTCAAAAATTACGCTAAGATTGATAATAAAAAGGGATCTTTCCAAACTTTACCATATTGCCATTTTCGATTCGAAACTTTCCAATTTGTGCGATATGGAAAAAAAGCAATAATTTTTGGGTTTTCAGACTTTTTATCTAGAATTTCAAGCCTTTTTCCAAATTTTTTAAATATTTTCTTACTGGATAATCGATGCCGATGTGCTAATGACATAGCACAGGATCTATGTAATAAGTAATGAATGTATTGTAAATGTGACAAATTAGTAACACCAGAATAGAAGTTAGATAAACTTAACCATATACTTTTATAATGATTAACAATTATTTCATCCTTCAAGGTAGTATAATTACTTTTACTGATTGGACGAATTTTGTTACCTACATAAGTAATGTAACCTAGTTCTTTTAGACGGTGTACGACCTTATTAATGGGCAAATGAAACTTTAATCTTGGTATAGATCTGTGGGTTCCATCCGTCTTCTTAGATTTTCCTAGTTTCGTATTTCTTGGAAGAAATATGTCATAATCTAAAAATCGAATCTTACCAGCTCTTAAATTGGTAATTTTTATCTTCTCAGATTTTAACTGTTGGTTCAAGTGTTGGCATAAAAAAAGATTTATTTCATCTTTGATCTGCTCTGCTAAGTTTCGTGGTCCTTTTATACCAATAATCCAATTATCTGCATATCGGGTATAACGAAGTTCCAGCTCTTTATCTAAGTTTCGAACTAACTTACAATTTTCTTTTGAAGTGGAATCTATCTCATGATCTAACTTACTTATTTGATTAATGTGGTATTCCATATATCCTGGATTATCGGTAAGCCATTCATCCAATTCATTAAAATAAATATTTACTAATATTGGAAAAACAATACTTTCTTTTAAAGCTTTTCGAATTAAATTCATAAATCTTTCATCATCAATCCGTTCACTTAAAATTTCACATAATCTCTTATGATCCATTGGAATATTACCCTCGATTACCCAATCAACCCATCTAAATTGCTTTTCCACATATTCTAATGCATCATGAACTCCTTTGTTATTTCGAAAACCAAAACTTCTATGATCAAAAATAGGCTCATAAATGGCTTCTAAAACCATTCTCATAACTTCTTGAACTAATGTATCATTAGAAGTTGAAATCACTTGTTTTTTTTCAGGCGTTTTATTGATAGGTTTAAACGAATAATTTTCATCCAGTACATGTCGTTGGACTTTTCGAAGTTTAGCTATAGTTGGTCCATCGAAAGTTTTTCTTGGAATTTTAGAAGTGAAAGTTCCACGATTTTTTTTAATATTATCATAAGCGGTAACCCAAATATCTTCATTACGAAGAATTCGAAATAGTTCTTTGTGTTTCCACTTGCGATTTTTCTTGCTTAATTTTTGAATTGCTCTAAGTCTTTCTAATCCTTTCATATATTCCCCTCCGGGATGACTAAAAATTTCTTAATGCTAAATTTCCTGCTTTCTAAGTGAAAGCTCCTCTCGCATGGGAATTACTTCCTTTAGCGAGCTATATGATTTTCGATTATAGACGAAAGTTAGATAGCTTAGGTTCTCCGTTTGATACTACTTTCCCTATAATAGGGCAGACGAGAATATAATTTGGTCCTCTTCTACGGAAAAACTGAAGATTAGGTATATTCTTGAGGCCGATAATCGTTCTTTGCCCCCCGGCGATCAGGATCCGCGTCGTATCTAGAGTTCAGGCAGTTTAGCTTTAACCATACATCTAATTCTTTAGATTTCTAACTTATTAACCTTGCTTATTCTTTTGATTTTAAAAATTAAATCTCATATAAGCTTTAATGGCATGCTACAGTCCCCTTTGATTTTCACCTTAAGGTAAGCCATTGGTTTTACCCACATTCCAAACAGTGGGGCTAGCATCTTATCTCTAGCAACGTCTAATGTCTATTTCATTCGCACTTTTCCGTGATCTACGTGCCCAATAGTTCCAATATTTACATGTGGTTTTGTACGTTCGAATTTTTCACGTGCCATTATATAATTCCTTTTAATTTTAGTTTGTATAAGCTTTTAGCGAGAATTTTCTAGTTTTTTTAATATCTAAAATGAGCAAAAGCTTTGTTTGCTTCAGCCATTTTATGAGTTTCTTCTTTCTTTTTTATAGTATTACCGATATTATTAGCGGTGTCAATGATTTCATTAGCTAATTTCATTGCCATACTTCTTCCAGCTCGTTGATTTGAATACCGAATAATCCAGCGTAACGATAAGTTAGTTGCTCGAAAACTACTAACTTCAATAGGCACTTGATAGGTGGATCCTCCAACACGTCTAGCTTTAACTTCAACAATCGGACTTGCATTTCGAATTGCTTTTTCAAATATGCTTAATGGGTTTTCATTAGTTTTCTTTTTTATAATTTCAAATGCCTGATATACAATATTTTTAGCAATATTTTTTTTTCCAGATTTTAAAATTCTTGTAATTAATAAACTTACTAAATAACTATTATACATTTCATCTGGCTGAGGAAAACGTTTTTTTGAAATATTTCTACGAGACATAATATAGTAATAAATTTTGATTGCGTCTAATAATTTTTAATAAAAGTATAAATAAAAATGTAAATTCAATTTTATTTATCTGCTTTCGGTTTTTTAACTCCATATTTCGAGCGTCCTTGAGTTCTATCTTTCACTCCACCAGTATCTAAGGCACCTCTTACAATATGATATCTAACACCAGGTAAATCTTTAACCCGACCGCCACGAATTAATACAACTGAATGTTCCTGTAGATTATGTCCAATTCCTGGAATATAAGCAGTAACTTCAAACCCTGATGTTAATCTTACACGTGCAACTTTACGAATTGCCGAATTTGGTTTTTTTGGTGTTGTTGTGTACACTCGAGTGCATACTCCTCTCTTCTGCGGGCAACTTAATAAAGCTGGGCATTTAGTTTTTTTTTTTATTTGTATACGTCGTGAACGAACTAATTGTTGAATTGTTGGCATAAAATAATATATTTATATTTCTAAAAATGGAATAATTTTATTCACTCATATCGAGCTGATATTTTTTCATGAATTTTTCAACTCTCCCTTCACTATCAACCATAATTTGTGAATTTGTATAAAAAGGATGATTTGCAAACCAAATATCCACTTGTAATTCTGGTTTTGTTGATCCAATGAAACAAAGTGGCTTTCCATCACATAAAACAGAAGTTTCCTTATACCATTTTGGATGTATTTCAGATTTTGGCATATTTTTAATTTGTATAGATCTATATCAATAATTTTTAACGTTTTGAATATTGTGGTGCTTTTCTAGCTTTTCGTAAACCATATTTTTTGCGTTCTTTAATTCGAGAATCTCGAGTTAAAAATCCAAATGATTTTAAGATTTTACGATAGTTTTGATTATCTTTACATAAAAATCTTGAAATACCTAATTGAATTGCTTGAGATTGGCCAGTAAGACCACCGCCATTAACAAAAGCTATAATATCAAATTGTTTTTCTAAGTTAAGTTTTTCTAAAGGTAAAAAGATATTATTTAAATAAGTTTCATTATATTGCAAATAACGAGTACCATTTGTTTTATTGATAGTAATATTTCCTGTTCCAGGAATAAGAAAAACTCTAGCAACAGATTTTTTTCTTTTTCCAATTCCTATATACTTTTTTTCAAAGCGTAATTCCATGGTAAAATTGATACTTTTTTATAAATTTGTAATATTAATTTTGGTTGGATTTTGAGCATCATGAGGATGCTGATTTCCATTATAAATTTTTAATCTTCTCATTAGTCGCTTCGTTTCAGTTTTCGACAACATTCCTTTAACTGCACGTTCAATTGTAAATTTTGGAAGACATTCTGAGACTTTTTTTACTTTTAAAGATCGCCCTGGTCGACCAGGTTGATTTACAATATAATGTTTGGCTTCTTCATTTACAAGTAATAATTCAGCATTGATTAAAATTACAGAATCTCCAATATCTATTGAAGGAAAATAATGTGGCTTTCCTTTTCCTTTTAATAATGCTGTCACTAAACTTGCAAGGCGTCCTAATTTTTGACCCTTGCAATCAATTACAATCCAATTCCGATTACTAGAAGGTTTTGTTGGTAAAAATGTTTTATTTGATGAGTTCATAGACTATATTTCAAACTAAAGAATGAATATTACATTAAATTTTAAATATTATTTTTTACTTATTTTAAAATAATCCCTAACTTATTTTTAAGTGTAGAGAAAACTTCATCGGCTGATTTACGACCAAAATTTTTCAATTCTTGCAACTTTTCTGGAGAATATTGTAATAAATCTCCTACAGTATTGATTTGCGCTTTTTTTAAGCAGTTATATGCACGTACCGATAATTGCAATTCTTCAATTGCAATATTTGTATAAGGTTCCATACTCATTGGTAAAGTCTCTTTTTTTAATTTCGGTATTTGATCTACAGATTTATTTATAAGTAACGAACCAAATAAGTCAACAATATGTTGAATTGCTAATTCAATTGCTTCGGTTGGTGAAAGACTTCCATTTGTCCAAAGATCTAAGACTAATCTTTCACTAGAATTTTCAAATGTTTCAAAAATATTTTCTACTTTAAAATCAACTTTTTGGACTGGCATAAAAATTGTATCTAATTGCAAATAATTTTCATCATTTTGAGAAATCATTTCACTTGCCAACCTATATCCTGTTCCATATTCAAATTTAAATTCAATTTCAACAATATTTGATGTTGAAATAGTTGCAATATAATGATTTGGATTTATGATTTCTAAATCTGAAGGTAAATCAATTAAATTAGCTGTTAAAATAATTGGACCTTGAATTTTTAAGCGGCCAAATTGAATGTCTTTTGAATTTGTTTTACTTCTAAAGATAATATCTTTAAGATTTAATAAAATTTCTAATATATCTTCACGGACACCAGGTAAAGTTGAAAATTCATGGGTAACACCTGCAATTCGAACAGCAGAAATTGCTATTCCACCTAAATCACTTAGAAGAACTCGTCTTAATTGATTTCCAATTGTTAGGCCTTGTCCAATTTTTAATGAATTGATTAAAAATTGTCCATGATAAGTTCCCGATTCTAGATGTTTTGATTTTAAACATTTTAAAGAAATCTTATTCATACTTTAATTGATTCAAAGGAAAATTTTAATTTTTTTATTATACACGACGTCTTTTTGGTGGGCGACAACCATTATGTGGGACAGAAGTTATATCTTGAATGGAAAGAATTCCAAACCCAGCACTTTCGATAGCTCGGATAGCTGTTTCTCGACCTGATCCTTGACCTTTGACTAATAATTCAACATTTTTTAATCCACGATTTAAAGCCTCAATGGAAGCTTTTTCTGCTGCTGTTTGCGCAGCAAAAGGAGTACTTTTTCTAGCTCCTTTAAACCCCGAGCTTCCTGCAGAAGCCCAAGAAATAGTATCACCTTTTAAATTTGTAATAGTTACAATTGTATTATTAAATGTTGATTGTATATGAACAATCCCATTGGTAAAATTATTTTTATCTTTTTTATTGGTTATCTTTTTCATATAAAAATTGCAAATAAAATTAAGAAAATAGTATAGACTGCTAGAGAATTATTTCTTTTTACCTGTTACAGTTTTTTTCGCACCGCGTCTTAATCGCGCATTTGTTCGAGTTCTTTGACCACGAACAGGCAAATTATTTCGATGTCTTTTTCCTCGATGACAATTAATTTCACTTAATCGTTTAATATTTAAGCCATTAAATCTTCTTAAATCACCTTCTAATTTTAAATCACTTTCTTCTAATTTTTGTCTTAATGCAACTGTTTCTTCAGTAGTTAAATTACTTGTTCTTTTTTCAGGATTAATACCTGCCAATTCGACAAATTTTTTAGCAGATGTAAGACCAATTCCATGAATATAAGTAAGAGAATAGACAATTTTTTTATTTCTTGGTAAATCAACACCAATTAATCGAACCATTTTTTAACTCCTTTTAAAATATTATCCTTGACGTTGCTTATGTTTAGGATTCCCACAAATTACCATAACTTTTCCATGTCGTTTAATTACTCGACATTTGTCACACATTTTTTTTACTGATGGACGAACTTTCATATTTAATAGAATAATAAGGTTTATGTTTATTAATAAATATTTGAATAATAAATATTTTTTATTTCTCGAACTAAATCTAAAACAACTCCAGCTAAAATTAATAATGATGTTGTACTTAGTCCATTTAGACTAGTAATGTTTAATATTGATGCTAAAAAATTTGGTGTAATAACTACAGTCGCAAGTATAATTGCGCCTAATAATGTAACTCGTTTCATCACTTGTTTTAAATAAAATGTAGTTTGAACACCAGGTCGAAGCCCTGGAATTGTAACTGCCATTTCTTGTAATTGCTCAGATAGATCTTTTGGATTTAATACAACCATAGAATAAAATGAGCTAAATAATAAAATTAAAACAAAGTATAAAATCCAGTATAGAAACCCAAAATATTCTGAAATCGAGAATTTAGGGAGAATTTCTAAATTGCTTAAGTAATTAGGAATTACTAATACTGTTGTAGTTAAAATTATAGGCATTACACCTGCTTGATTTAGTCTTAATGGAAGATAATTGCTAGAATTAATTGGATCTTGTAATGATACTTGATTTAATTGTCTTGCAGAAATTAAAGGAATAATTCTTACCCCTTCTTGTAAAAAAACAATCCCATATAAAGAGAGAAAAATTAATCCTAAAATTCCAATTTGTGCTAAGATTGTAAAATTTTGAGTATTGTCAAAAAAAATTGACTGAATTAAATTTGGTAAATTTGAAATAATATTTGTATAAATCAGTATTGATGTACCATTTCCTAATCCATAATCTGTTATCAATTCACTTAACCATAAAATAATCATGGCTCCAGTAGTTAACCAGAGAATAATTTCAAAAGCTAATGTATAATTCCAATTAAATAAAATTTGTTTTAAGTATAATGTTAAGCTTACACTCTGAATCAGTGCAAAACCTAAAGTTGCTAGCCGCGTTAATCGATTAATGTACCTTTTTCCTTCTAAGTCTCCTTCTTTTTGCAGTTTTGCAAGTTTTGTTGAAAATCCTGTCAGTAATTGAATCAAAATTGAGGCATTAATAAATGGAAATATATTTAAAGTAAATAATCCAATAACAAAAGTATTATTCCCTGAAAAAGTACTCACTAAACTTCTTGTTACAGAATGACTTTGAATATAAAATTCTAAATCATTATGATTAATTCCTGGAACAGGAAGAAAAGTTCCAACTCTAATAAACAAGAGAATTCTTATCGTTATTGATAAACGTTTTAAAATAATATCTTGTATTTCTTTGTTTATCTTCACAAGCTAAATAATATAATTATTTTGAATCTAAATTTCTTTTTTTCACAACTTGAGACTTGGTAGTTAAATTTTGTAATGCACAAATGGATGCACGTGCATTATTTAATAAATTATTAGAGCCTAATTGTTTTGCAATGACATTTTTAACACCAGCTACTTCTAAAACAATTCTTACTGCTCCACCAGCAATTACTCCAGAACCTTCAATGGAAGGTCTCATAATTACTTTACAAGCACCAAAATTTCCGCTAACATTGTGAGGAATACTAAATGACTTGGTAATTGGAAGTTTAATAAGATTTTTTCGTCCATTTGTTTTTGCTTTTTTAAACGCATTGACTACATCATCTGCTTTTGCAACTCCAACTCCAACTTTTCCATTTTGATCACCGACTACTACAATGGCACGGAAGCTTAATTTTTTTCCACCTTTGGTTACTTTTGAAACTCTACTAATTTTAATTAATCGTTCAACTAATTTTGGTTCTTGTAAATTTTGTCTACGACGGTTTAATTTGTTCGTTTTGTTTAAATCATTAATCATAGCGTATATGTTTTTCCAAATTTAAATTTAAAATTGTAGGCCACCAACTCTTGCTCCATCAGCTAATGCTTTGATTCGACCATGGTATAAATAGGGGCCTCTATCAAAAACAATTTTTGTAATATTTCTTTTTAAACTTAATTCAGCTAATTTTTCTCCCATTAATCGAGCTGCATCACATGTTCTTCCATTTGAAATTGCAAGTTTAATGGAACGATCTAAGGTTGAACAAGCAACTAGAGTATTAGTATTGACATCATCAATAATTTGAGCATAAATGTTTTCATTTGAACGATATACTGATAATCTTGGTCTTTCGGTAGTTCCTTTTATCTTTCCACGTAAGGCTTCTCTTTTTAATTTTTTATATTTTTGTGGTTTTAACTTTTTATTTTTATTTTTTAATTTTAATAAATTTTTTGAGGAAACTTTCATAGTATTAATTTTATTTTTAATTTTTAGAATTCTCCTAAAGAAATTCCAAATTATTTTGCGGATTTCCCAGGTTTTAAAATAATTTGTTCATCTTTGTATAAAATTCCTTTTCCTTTATAAGGTTCTGGTTGACGCCATCGGCGAATATTCGAAGCAAATAAACCTAATAATTCTTTATCACATGATTTTAAATTTACTGTTGTATTTTTTATAACTTCAACTGAAATTGGATCAGGAATTTGAATTTTTACAGGATGGCTATAACCTAAGTTTAAAACCATTTCTTTTCCTTGAACTACTGCTCTATATCCAACACCTTTTAAGATAAGAGTTAAATCAAATTGTTCTGAAACTCCGATAATCATATTATTTATTAAGGTTCTATATAAACCATAAAGTGCTCGAATCTTTTTATTACTATCTTTTTTTAAGCTAATTTTTAATTGTTTTTCTTCTTGATTAAGATCAATGAAATCTGGAATATTTGTTTGTAAAGTTCCAAATTTTCCCTTTACTATAATATGCCCATTTTGATTGTTAATCTCAACATTTTCAGGGATATTAATTGGTAATTTACCTATGCGTGACATTTTTAAAACTCCTAAATTTAAAACTGTTTTTAAGATTTTTATACATATTTACTATCTTTTTTTAAGCTAATTTTTAATTGTATAGTTAAATTTAAATCTTCAAATCATTTTTCAATTACCAAATATAACATAAAATTTCACCACCAACTCCAAGTTCTTTAGCTTTTAAATTTGTCATTACCCCTTTTGATGTTGAAATAATAGCAATCCCTAAATTATCCAAAACTTTGGGTAATTTTTTTGAGTTTGAATAAACTCTAAGCCCTGGTGTACTAATCCTTTCAAGTTTTGAAATTACAGGGGTACGCGATTTTCCAATATATTTTAAAGATATTAATAAATACTGCTTTTGATTTTCTATATAAGTTTCAAAATTTTCAATAAATCCTTCTTCTTTTAATATTTCTAAAATTGAAAGTGACATTTTTGTAAAAGGAACTTGAACAATTTGATGTTTGACCATATGAGCATTTCTAATTCTTGTTAACATATCTGAAATAGTATCAGTGACCACGTTTAACTCCTTATAATATTTTGGATTTCTCGTATAATTTTTTTATTCTTGTGACCATCTCTTTCTTTTAAGATGTCGTTTTTTTTCCCAATCTTTATTAATTTCTGAAAAAGATTCATATTTATCATAATAGCCACATTCATTTAATGGGAATCTTAAAAATTTAAATAAAATCATTCCATTTAGAATTTTATCGATAGATTTTGATCGGTATTTAGGTGAACCATGATCTAAGATTATATTAATCGTAAACCCCTGAACTTGGTCTACATCATCATAATCAATTTCTGGAAAAATTAATTGTTCTTTTAATCCTAATGTATAGTTTCCTGCTTTATCAAAACTTCTTAATGACAATCCTCGAAAATCTCGAATTTGAGCAAATGTAAAAAATAATAGTTTTGTTAAAAAAGTATACATTTTCTCACCTCTTAAAGTTACACTTAAGCCTAATTCCATATTTTCTCGGATTTTGAATCCAGCAATAGCTTTTTTCGCTTTAGTAATAAATGGCTTTTGACCAGTAATTTTTTCGAACTCTTCAATATTCTTTTTTAAAATATTAGTATTTTGAGCGGCTAATCCTAAACTTCGATTGATTTGAATCTTTTTTAATTTTGGAACAGTATGGGGATTTTTATAAAATTTCGGATTATTTTTTATTAATATAGGTTTAATCCCTTTTTTATATTCTTGTTTGATATCTTCAAGCAAATTATAAATATCAGCAATCTCTTCTAATGAGTGTTGGTTTAGCATATTATAATATTTCGTTTAAATTTAATTTTACATTTGAATGATGAATTGGTGCTTCAAATTTCTTAATTTCTCCAATTTCAGTTTCATTCGTTGGTTTTATATGTTTAAATTTAAAGTTAATTCCTTTAATTATTAGTGTTTGAGTTTTTCGATTTATTTTTACTACTTCACCAGTTTCATTTTTATAAGAACCTGAAATAATTTTAACATTATCACCAATTTTGACATGCCATTTTCTTTTTTTTTGCATTTAAAGTACCTCCGGTGCTAATGAAACAATTTTTGAATAATTTTTATCTCTAATTTCTCTCGCTACTGGGCCAAAAACTCGGGTTCCTCTAGGATTATTGTCCATATTGACAATAACAGCAGCGTTATCATCAAATCTAATATACATACCATCTTGTCTACGAATACTTTTTTTTGTTCGAACAACCACTGCTCGAATTATATCTGAACGTTTTACTGGCATATTGGGTAAAGCCTCTTTAACAACTGCGATTATAGTATCACCAATTGTTGCATATTTTTTATTTCCACCAAGCACTCTAATACACATAACTTTTTTTGCACCTGTATTATCTGCTACTGTTAAAATTGTTTGAGGATAAATCATAAAAATATCAATTAATTTAGTAACGAAGATTTTGAAAGAATTTGAACTAATTTCCAACATTTTTTCTTGCTAAGGGGTCGACATTCTTCGACTAATACTTGATCACCAACATTACATTCTTCAAATTCATCATGAGCCAAATATTTTTTAGTTTTTACTAATATTTTTGAATAAATTGGATGTGAATATCGGTTTTCAACTTTTACTACAATAGTTTTTTGCATTTTATTGCTAACCACAATTCCAATTTGTTGTTTTACAGGCATTATAAACTCCTTACTTTTATACGTCAGTTTTTTGATCAATTGGTTGAGGTTTTAATGTTAAAAGTGTTTTTAATTGGGCTAAACGACGTTTAGCATTTTTAATTTCATGAGATTTAAAACTTTGACGAGTTGCTTTTTTAAATCGAATATTAAATAGTTGATTTTCAGTTTCGTTAATTGCTTCAAAAATTTCATTCTTAGAAAGTGAGGTAATCTCGGTAAATTGATGTAAGCCCATAATTTTAATTAAAATTGTCTTTAATAATAAATTTTGTTTTAATAGGTAACTTATAAGCTGCTAAATTTAATGCAGCTCTTGCAACTTCTTCAGGAACTGAGCCAATTTCAAATATAATTGTTCCTGGTTTTACAACTGCTACCCAGTAATCCACAGCACCTTTCCCTGACCCCATACGAGATTCAGCTGCTCGAGCTGTTACTGTTTTATCAGGAAAAATTCGAATCCATAATGAAGCTCCACGCTTTGTATATCTTGTAATTGTTCGACGAGCGGCCTCAATTTGCCGTGATGTTATCCAAGTCGGTTCCAATGCTTTTAACCCAAAACTTCCGAAGCAAATTTCATTGCCACGAGTTTTTTTTCCACGCATACGACCACGATGATATTTTCGATATTTTGTTCTTTTTGGACTTAACATAACAACTTAATTCTATAAAATTATAATTTTTTTTGAAATTTGTAAATAGTAGCTTTTACTTGGATAAAATCTCATTTTTAAATAGCCAAACTTTGATACCTAAGACACCATAAATTGTATGCGCTTCTTTAGTTGCATAATCAATATCAGCGCGCAAAGTTTGTAACGGTACTCTACCCTCGCGAACCCATTCGCTCCTTGCAATTTCAGCTCCATTTAAACGTCCAGAAACTTGAATTTTTATACCATTAACATTTTGTTTTTGAGCTCTTTGCAATGCTTCACGAATCGCTCTTCTGAATGCAATTCGTTTTTCTAATTGTTCTGCAACAAGATCTGCAAGAAGTGAAGCATTTAAATCAACTTTCTCAATTTCAAATATATTAATTGTAAATTGACGATTTTTTGGAACTAAGCTTTTTATTTTAGTTACCAATTTTTCAAGACCAGCACCCTTATTTCCAACTAAAATTCCTGGTTTTCCTGTTTCAATATTTAATTGAATTTGATCATTAATTCCATTTCGATTAATTTGAACATTCCCAATACTATTTGATTTAGATAGTGTTTCAAAATATGATCGAATTTTATCATCTTCTTGAAGAATATGAGCATATTGATTAAAATTAGCATACCAATTTGATTTATGCTCTTTTGTAATTCCTAATCGAAATCCTAATGGATGCGTTTTTTGGCCCATAGAGTTAATCCTTTTTTAGTTAAAATCAAAAATTTTTTATTTAATGAATTGTTTTTAAAATTACTGTAATATGAGATGTTGGCTTTAAAATTTTATAAGCTCGTCCTTGAGCACGAGGTCGAATCCGTTTCAATTTTGGACCTTCGTCAGCAAAAATAGTGTCAATAATTAAAGTCTTTTTGTCTAACCCATAATTATGCTTAGCATTTGCTGCAGCGGAATGAAGAACTTGCCAAATAGGCCCACTGGCATTATAAGGTAAGAATTCCAAAATCATTAAAGCTTCTTGATAGGTACGGCCTCTGATTTGATCTAAAACCCGTCGTATCTTATGTGGTGACATTCTAATATATTTTGCTACGGCTTTACTAGATTGTGTATCTGTCATAATTTTTTATTTCTTAATATTTTATTGAAAAGTTAAATTTCTAATAAAATGTATTTACCATAATGATTCTTGTTTTTTCACTGGTACTCGAGTTTTATAGAAAAACTTAATTGTTATAAGACTATATTCTTTTAAGGGTTCAGATTTTTTTTTTAAAAAACGATTTTTTTTTATTATTTCATCAATATAAATTTCACGTATCCAGATATCAAAAAAGTTAACGGAAAAATTATTTTGTAATGAAAGAATAGGTGAGTAAAGTATTCCTAGAAGAGTCTCTCTTTCATTTGGATTAGATTTTAATAAATATAAAATATCATCAATTCCGTAATAAATATATTTATTTTCTAAATTATTTAAAATAAATTTTGTAGTTAAAGATAAAGTTTTTTTATACCTAATTTTAAATATTTTTGAAGAAAGCTCATTAGAATTTGGATATTGAAGTGGCTTTCCTTCACTTAGAACTTTCCCTTTTCGTCTTTTCGTAATCGAAAATTCTTCATTACATTTGCATCTACTTTCATAAAGTATTAGATTCATTTCAAAATATTTTAACGTTTTGCTTTTCTATCAGCTTTAATATGAGTTTTAAAATTTCTTGTTGAAACAAATTCTCCTAATTTATGACCAACAAGCTGATCTGAAATAAAGATAGGCACATGTTGTTTTCCATTGTAAACTGCTATTGTAAACCCAACCATATTTGGTAAAATTGTGGATGAACGTGACCATGTTGTAATTGTGTCTTTTTTTCCAGATTCATTTAATTTATTAATTTTTTTTAATAAATGATACGCAACAAATGGACTTTTTTTTAATGATCTTGGCATAGTATAACGATTTATTTAATTTTGAAATACACAAATTCTAATTTATGTGCGTCTTCGAAGAATGTATGCATTGCTAGGTTTTTTTCTTTTTCTTGTTTTTATCCCTAGAGCTGGTTTCCCCCAAGGAGTTAGTGGTCTTGTTCGACCGATGGGTGCTCTACCTTCCCCACCCCCATGCGGATGATCACAAGGATTCATTACTGAACCTCTTACCGTAGGACGTTTCCCAAGCCAGCGAGTTCGACCAGCTTTTCCACTTTGAACTAAAAATGCTTCATTGTTACTAACTTCACCAATTGTTGCAAAACATTCTTTTCGAATTAATCGAATTTCTTTTGATGGAAGGCGTAATGTAACATAATTTCCTTCTTTAGCTAAAATTTTTGCAGCTGTTCCACCTGCACGAACAATTTGACCACCACGTTTTGAAATTAATTCAATATTATGGATCGAGGTACCTAAGGGAATTTCTTCTAATGGTAAAGTATTTCCAATCGTTAAAGGTGAACCATGACCAGATATTATAGTATCGCCAATCGTCAAATTCTTAGGATGTAAAATATATCTTTTTTCACCATCTATATAATGTATTAAAGCAATCCTAGCATTTCGATTCGGATCATATTCAATTGCGGCTACACGACCTTGAATATTATATTTATTTCTTTTAAAATCAATTATTCTATATCTTTTTTTATGTCCTCCTCCTCGATGACGGATTGTAATAATACCACGATTATTTCTTCCTTTGCTACGATGATTTTTTTGAATTAAACTTTTTTCTGGTTTCGTTTTTGTAATTTCCTCAAACGTTGATAATGCTCGGTTCCTTGTTCCTGGTGTATATGATTTGTAAAAACGAATACTCATAAATTTACTTATTTTTATATAATTAACTGTCTGTAAATAAATTTATCGTATCTCCTTCATTTAAAGTTACGATAGCTTTTTTATATTGTGATTTCCATCCAATATACTTTCCAACACGTTTTTTTTTACGAGGGAGACGACATGTATTAATTTTTATAATTTTTACATTAAATAATTCTTCAATTGCAGTTTTAATATCAATTTTATTTGAATACCAATCGACTATAAAACTATATTTGTTCGTTTCCGTTAATCTTATAGCTTTATCGGTAATGATTGGATATTTAATAATATCTGCATTACTGCGTGAAATTTCTACTAAATTATTCACAATAAATCTCCTTTATAGTATTGACTGCTTCTGGAGTTAAAATAATTTGTTTTGCTTTTAATAAACTAAATGTATTTAAATTTGAAGCAGAAATTAGTTCAACTTTTTTTAAGTTTTGCGTTGTAAATTTTAAAAAATCTGTTTTTTTTGAAACAATTACTAAAGTAGGCTCATTTAAATTTATTGAACAAGCAGTACAAATTTTTAAAAAGCTTTTTGTTTTTAAATCTAGTGTAATTATTTCTAAATCTTTTAAAATAGTAATACAATTTTTTTTATTATATAGTAAAGTTTGAAGAGCTAATCGCCGTTCTTTTTTATTCAGTTTTAAAATCGTTTTTTTAGGTTTTGGTCCAATACTAACACCCCCACCTTTCCATAAAGGTGAACGATTTGAACCTGCCCTAGCACGGCCAGTACCTTTTTGTTTCCAAGGTTTTCGTCCACCACCACGAACTTCACTTCTAGTTTTTGTAGATTTGGTGCCTTGATTTTGGAAAGAAAAATGTCGCAAAAGATCTTTGTGTAATAAATAATTTCCAGATTCGTCACTAACATTCAATTGTAATTCTTGAATTGAATCTGTCAATTTTTGTCCATTGATTTTTAATGGCTGATATGTTATAAATTTTTGAGTTATCATATTTACTTTTAATCTATTGAGTTTATAATTTATCAAATTTATTTTGAAGGAATAATATTTAATAAATTTCCAGGTTTTCCAGGAACAGATCCTTTTATTACTAAAATATTCTCTTTTAAATTTATTTGAATAATTTTTAAATTCTTAATAGTTGTAATTTTATTCCCTAGTTGACCTGACATTTTTTTTCCTGGAAGTACACGACCAGGAGTTGTTCCCATACCAATTGACCCAGGAGCTCTATGATTTTTTGAACCATGCGTCATTGGGCCACGTGTAAAATTATGACGTTTTTGAAGACCCGAAAATCCTTTTCCAATACTTTTCCCTTGGATATTTACAAATTGACCAGTAACAAATGATTCTACGTTTAAAACTTGACCAATTTTGAATTTTTCATTTTCATTAGTAATGCGAAATTCTTTGAGATATTTTAACGGTTGAATTTTTGATTTTTGGAAATGCCCTAATTGCGGTTGAGAGATTGATTTTGTTGGTATAGTTCCATATCCAATTTGTATTGAATCATATCCATCTTTTGCCTTAGTTTTAATTTGTGTAATAACACAAGGACCAACTTTTAAAATTGTAACTGGAATAATAGTACCGGAATCATCAAAAATTTGAGTCATTCCGATTTTATTTCCTAACAAACCTATAGTCACGTGATTCCTCCAAATAATTCTATATACATATGGATTAGTTATTAATTTTGCAATATTTTCAAATATTAAAGAATTTGCTACTAAATAAACTAATTAAAATTAGTAAATTTCTATAGTAAGTCTAAAAAATTTATAAGTTTTTGTCTATTGAAGTAATATTTACAATACTATTTAAATAAGAAATAATCTAAGGAAAGCTCTACTAATGAAAAGTTTCAATATTAAGTATACTTAATATTAAAATTATATATTAAATTAATACAAAAGAAATATGTCAAAAGTTGTAGGAATTGATTTAGGCACGACTAATTCAGTCGTTGCGGCTATTGAAGGTGGACAACCCAGTGTAATTATAAATGCTGAAGGATTACGGACAACCCCTTCTATCGTTGCTTATACTAAAAAACAAGAATTATTAGTTGGTCAAATTGCAAAACGACAAGCTGTAATTAACCCAGAAAATACTTTTTTCTCTGTAAAACGATTTATTGGATCAAAAGAAGCAGAAATTTCTGATAATTCAAAAAAATTACCATATAAAGTAGATAAAGATCAAAATGATAATATAAAAATTAAATGCCCAGCATTAAATAAGGATTTTAGCCCAGAAGAAATCTCTGCGCAAGTTTTACGAAAATTAATTAATGATGCAAAAGAGTATTTAGGCCAAGAAGTAACAAAAGCAGTTATCACTGTACCAGCATATTTTAATGATTCTCAGCGACAAGCTACCATGGATGCTGGAAAAATTGCTGGCATTGAAGTTTTACGAATTATAAACGAGCCAACAGCTGCATCTTTAGCTTATGGTTTAGATAAAAAACAAAATGAAACAATCTTAGTTTTTGATTTAGGTGGTGGAACATTTGATGTATCAGTTTTAGAGGTTGGGGATGGAATATTTGAAGTTTTAGCCACAGCTGGTGATACAACATTAGGTGGAGATGATTTTGATAATGCTATTGTAACTTGGTTAATTAATAACTTTAAAGAAAAAGAAGGAATTGATTTAAGTACAGATATTCAAGCTCTACAACGCTTAACAGAGGCTGCTGAAAAAGCAAAAATTGAATTATCAACGGTTGAAAAAACTAATATTGGATTACCATTTATTGCGGCGGATAAAACTGGGCCAAAACATCTTGAAGCAGAATTAACTAAAACACTTTTTGAAAATTTATGTGAAGAATTAATTAATCGTTGCCGCATTCCAGTTGAAAAAGCTTTAAATGATGCTCGTCTTGATAAATCTGATATTAATGAAGTAGTTTTAGTTGGTGGTTCTACTCGAATTCCAGCGATTCAAAAGTTAGTTGAATCTTTAACAGACAAAAAACCAAACCAGTCAGTAAACCCAGATGAAGTTGTTGCTATTGGGGCCGCGATTCAAGCAGGAATTTTAGCTGGCGAAATTAAAGATGTTTTACTTTTAGATGTAACCCCACTATCGTTAGGTGTAGAAACACTTGGGGGAGTTATGACAAAAATTATTGCTCGAAATACAACAATTCCTGTAAAAAAATCAGAAATGTTTTCAACTGCAGTGGATAATCAAACAAATGTAGAAATTCATATTTTACAAGGAGAACGGGAATTAGTTTCTGGAAATAAAAGTTTAGGAAATTTTAGACTTGACGGAATTCCAAACGCTCCTCGTGGAGTTCCTCAAATTGAAGTTACATTTGATATTGATGTAGATGGAATTTTATCTGTAAAAGCTAGAGAAAAAGAAACTGGTGTCGAACAGTCGGTAACAATTCAAGGTGCATCTAATTTAAATGAGGCAGAGGTTGAGCAAATGCTTGAAGAAGCAGAAAAATTTGCAGCTATGGATAAGGAAAAACGAGAAAGTATTGATCTAAAAAATCAAGCTGAAGCATTATGCTTTGAAGCAGAAAAAGAATTATCAGGTTTAAAAGAAACTGTAGGAAGTGAAACTACAGCAAATATTAATACTTTAATTGAGTCAATTCGACAAGAAATTCAGAATGAAAATATAGAAAGTTTAAAAACTCAAGTAGAAGAATTAAAGACTGCTATGAAAACTTTAATTGAAGCGAAAGTTAATCCAGATTCATCAAGCGATCCGATTTCAAATTTAAATGATTTATAAAACTAAACATAATATTATAATATAAAACATTAATATGTATTATAATCTATTTACAAAAAAAGTAGTTCTCGATTCGGTTGACTACTTTTTAATCTCTGCCTCAATCTCTTGTTATCTAACAGCAGCAACAAAAAATTATCTATCTGAAGAGGAAGCGGTCCGAAGACTTAAAAGGGATTGGATTAGAAAATCAAAAAGAAAAGCTCAAAGAAGATATAAAACGTATGGATTTTCTAAATCTCAAAAAGAGCTTGAAAAGTTAAAAATCGAAAGAATTGCTAAGGTTGCCCTACAAGGATTATATTTTAAAAATTTGTATATTCGTGGTGGTCAAAATGATTATAATAAATTTCATAATATAACAACGCCTGTAATAGAATATTTTTCTAAGAAGAAAAATATCTCGATTCAAAAACCAAAATTTAATTCTAAAAAAAAACTAAAAAACATTTTTAAAAATATCCGTGGTGGTCAAACTGAAGTTAGAAAAAAATTACTTCAATTAGTGTTAATTCATTTCATAAAGAAAACAAACCAGATAACAGTTTTTTTATTAGCCGCATTGCACAGCAAAAGGGATAATATAATTTGTAAATTTCTTTATTCGTATTTATTAGCTCTTCTTAAAATGTCTTTCATTAATGTTATAATCTATTATGATATAGATTCTGGTAAGTTAGGATGGATATGTATAGCTTCTGGTGGAGCGTTTGGCATATTTGCTGCCCTATTACTATCAATACATATCCCATTGACTGTATTCTTAAGTCGTAATATTTATCAGCAATTCACCGACTATTTCAAATATCGAAATTTCATTCAACGGGCGAAAGAACTAGGAATACAAAACCTAGAAGAATTTTTGGAGAAAAAACTAAACCCAATGGGTCTGCTACCTTACTCTGATGCTGCTCGATTAAACTTATTCAATGTGAATATGAATTTACTAAAGCAGTTAATTTCAGAAGGGGCAGAAAAAGAAAAAATTATTCCGGTAATTAAAAAGCTAAATTCGATTAGTCAAAAGATTTCCATAACTCAGTTAGAAACGTTGAAACAATTAACTGAAAAAGCAATTGGCGAATCACTTCCTGATATGCCTGGAATACCAACTATAGAACCTTTAATTGAAAATCCAATAATGGATAAACCAAATTTAGGTATTAGAATTCGAAATTAAATTTATCTGATTTTTCAGGTTATACAATCATGGAGAAGAAATATAAAAACCGAAAATTCATATTGTTGGGAAAGTTAATATTGGGGGTAAAGTTAATAATTGTCTTATTATTGAAGAATCCAGACAATTCGAAACGTTCAATCATTGAACCAATTGGAGAAATAAATCAAAAACAGAAAGTTTTAAAGGCTCCTTCAATTGAAATACCTACCATGGAACCATCTTTATCTAATTATAAAAAAGTTTCACCAATTAAATTTCGAAGAGAAAAAGGGATTCGAAATTTACAAATTAAATATATTTTATTCCAACTAGAAAATAGTTTATTAGGAGATGAAAAAAAGGTAGATGATCCAAAAAATGAAAAAAAATCTCAAACCCTTAAAAAAGATTTTCAACGAAAAAAAAGAAAAAGTCAGGTCCAAACTTGGCCGAAATTTCTTAAAGAACTTGAAGAAGAGAAAAAAAACCAAGGGAATCCATAGATTTTATTAATTTAAACAATTTTAAAATGGAATAACTATATACTGTGGATTAAAACCAGAATGGCTGGATTTCTTCTCTATTATTTTCCATTAGAATTAAAATAAATTAAGTTAGTAATATAAGATGAAGCTAACTTAATTTATTTTTGGATCATTTGAGAAGGTTCAAGGCTACAATTACAGCTACATTTAGACACCGGATTCTTCCATACACATATGGAAATGTAGGGTAAACTGCTATTACTATTTACCATAAGAGTTTCTTGTAGTGCAATTTCAGTCGGAACTATTATAGATCAAGGAAACAATCTTTTGAAAACGAGTTCTATAAAACGTCAACGACCAACTGACAATAAGGAAACTGTACAAGATTATTTTCTAGTCAAAAATAAAAATTATTATAAAGTTCATTTATTTTATAATATAGTATGAAATAGTCAAATTTTAAACGAATCTTAAGATTCGTTTAAAATTTTATTATCATCTACAATAATACATTCTGTTGTTAAAATCATACTAGCGATTGAAGTAGCATTTTGTAATCCAGAACGAGTTACCTTGGCTGGATCTACAACACCTTCTTTATACATATTATCAAATGTATTAGTTGCAGCATTATATCCAATTTCAAATTCTTGTCTTTGAACTTTTTCTATAATAACTGGACCATTAATTCCAGCATTTTCAGCAATTCTACGAATCGGTGCTAAAATTGCTCGTACAATAATCATTGCACCAATTAATTCATCTTCTTTTAAATTATTTTTGGACCAGGTTCCAAGATTCTCAGATAAATGTGCAAGGGTAGTTCCACCGCCAGGCACAATACCTTCTTCAACTGCAGCCCGTGTTGCATTGATAGAATCTTCTAACCTTAATTTTTTATCTTTCATTTCTGTTTCTGTTACTGCACCAACCTTAATAACAGCAACGCCACCTGATAATTTTGCAATTCTATCTTGCAATTTCTCTTTTTCATATTCAGTATCAGCTATATTAACTTGTTTGCGAAGTTGTTCACATCTAATGCTAATATTTTCTAAAGTTTGTCCATCTGAAACAATTGTAGTTGTATCTTTATTAACTACAATACGTCTCGCTTGGCCTAAAAGATTTAATTGGATATTATCTAAACTTAACCCGGCATCTTGAGTAATTACTGTTCCACCAGTTAATATAGCAATATCTTCTAACATTTGTTTGCGTAATTCTCCAAAACCAGGTGCTCGCACAGCTACAACATTTATAATTCCTCTAAGTTTATTTAAAATTAATGTCGCTAGTGCTTCTTTTTCAACATCTTCAGCTATAATTAAAATAGGACGTTTTGTTTTTGTTAGCTGCTCTAAAATGGGTAATAAATCTTGTTGAACTAGAGTAATACGTTTATCAGTTAAAAGAATATAAGGATTTTCGTACACTGCTTCCATTTTTTCAGGATTAGTAATGAAATATGGAGAAATAAAACCTTTTTCTAATTTCATTCCTTCTGTAATTTCTAAATCTGTTGAAATTCCTTTTCCTTCTTCTAATGATATAACACCCTCTTTTCCAACTTTTGCAAGCGCATCTGCAATTAGAGAGCCAATTATTTCATCATTTCCAGACGATATTGCAGCTACTTGTTGAATTGACTGAAGATCTTCCACTGGTTTAGCAAATTCATTTATTTGTGTGACTAAATACTGGACGGCTTTTTCCATTCCCAATTTAATCGAAATAGGGTTTGCACCTGCCGCTACATTTTTTAGTCCTTCCTTTACCATTGCATATGCTAAAACCGTTGCGGTGGTTGTCCCATCCCCTGCTACATCATTTGTTTTTGAAGCAGCCTGGCGAATCAATGAAACCCCCGTATTTTCAACATGATCTGGAAGTTTAATTTCTTTTGCAATGGTTACGCCGTCATTAACAATTTGCGGCGATCCATACGATTTTTCTAAAACTACATTTCTACCTTTTGGTCCTAACGTAACAGAAACGGCTTCAACCATAATTTCCATGCCTCTTTCTAGAGCTCTTCTAGCATTATCTTGATATAAAATTTTTTTTGCCATATAGTTGACTTGAATTAAAATTAAAATTTCTTAATTTCATAATTTAAATGACAAATTAGCAATTTTTCAAGATCTCTCAGAGTTTTTATTCAATTCTTAAAAATTTCATGAAATGGTCCCTTGGATCGAGCAACAATCTATAATAATTGAGAGGGAAAAAAAGTTCGTGGAATAATTGGAAACAATGGACGTAAAAATTTTCATTGGATTAGCTTTAGTGAACATGAATCTTTGACCAGTAAATTTATGGTTATTGGTCAAAGATGTTTATTTTGTTATAATAAGAATAACTATTTAAGTAGTAAAAAGCGTTGGATGGAATGTGTCGCTGAAATTTGAATCCACGATTTTGTGCAAAAACTATATCATTGCCAGTGTCTGGATTAAAAGCATGAATTTCAGATGGCTTGAATTTAAAAATTAGAAGCTTTGTTTTTGAAAATATAAGATGGTTTAAAATTTCTTTCATGTATTTTCCAATCAACTTTTGGGAAATAGTTTCCCCATTTAAGCTATTAGGGAATTGTATTCCAAAATGTAGAGCATCATCAATGGTAAGACGTGCTTGATTTTCAGCGATAATAAATGATTTTTTTCCACGTGTTAGCTGGATCATCACTTGATGTTCGACTAGTCCAGTTTTAATATAATCTTTTTTATTATACAAAGCTTCAATAGTAATGAATTGAAAATTATTGGTATTTTTATTATTTTTTACTTGCTCATAAGAAACTGGAAGTATTTAGAAGATGCCAAAAATTATAATGAGAGGAATTATAGAAATTAAAGAATTATTCGATTTTGTCATAAAAAGCTTATCTTTCTAATATATGAATTAATTTAATAAATTATAAATTAATGATATTTAGATGTCAATCTAAAATACATATTATAGATAAATATATATACAAAATATTAATTAGAAACACCGTATAATGTTTTAGTAAGAGAATAATTTACAAAAGGAGAAAAATAACTTTTAAAAAGATGTCAAATGAAAATTATTTATTAAAACTTGAAGAAAAAAATTTATAATAATATTTTTAGCAGTATAATAATTAATCATTCCTGAAAAAAACCTTAGAAAATATTTTTAAAAACGGAAAAATAATTTTTGGAAAAGTGTTTGTGACAGCAATTTTCCTCTGGAGATTAAGAGTTGGAATTTCAAATAATCCAGATTTAAAACTACAGGCTTTTCAGGATATTCACCCTTTTGAATTAGAGCAAACTGAGTTTTTATTCGATTAAAAATTATATTATAATATGAAATAATATGAATATGAACAAAACATTAACTTCGATTTTTTAAACTCAAGGGCCACACTCATTGGAAATTTCTAGACAAAATTTTTCAAACGATTCGATATTTGAAGAATTTCTAGATTGTTGTGTCTTTTCTCAAGTAAATCTATTAAGTTGTTCTTTTGAAGAATCTGAGATGCTAGGGACTAATTTTATTTCGTGTTATTTTGAAAATTGTATTTTTAAAACTACAATAATTCGGAAATCTGAATTTGCGGATTGCAAATTCAAAAATTGTCAATTCATAGATTGTCAACTAACGCCGAGAACAAACGTTTTTCGAACTTTGTTTATGAATTGCCAATTTTCAAATGTTGATTTTAGCTCGACTTTCTTCTGTGAATGTGAATTCATAACTATACACTTAAGTAAGGTTAAGTTGGAAGGAACATTTATAGTTAAGTTAAACACTACAAATATTACTTTTAATAATTTACAATTTAATGAATCGAATCCAATGAAAATTTTTAAGTCAAAAAAAGCTATTTCTTTGAACAAAGCTGTGAAAATTACAAATTCTTTGGATTTTCAAAAACAAATTGAAATTAACCAAAATAAAGAGTAACATTTTGAAATAGAAAACTTTTTTTAAAAATAACTTTAGAATAAAAACTAATAAAAACTAGAATTATTCTGAAGTTATTTTTTAAATTCTAAACTACAATCCTCTCAGACAATTTTTCATTCTCAAGCAAAATTATTTTCTCTTTTCTATTCATCAGAACTTATAATCTTCCAATCTAGAAACCTTTTCTAATCTCAATATTAAACCTAAGAACAACTCTACATATTTAAATTATATTTTCAAGAGTGAACACAACCCTAATCCTTCGAATACTATGAAACAAGATATGAAATCTTAAAAAGTATCTCAGAGGGTAAAATTAAGCCTATCACGCCACTTTCACATAGTCAGCAGTTAATATACTTAAACCGAGATAAATCATCACTTTGGGAAAGATTTCAGGAAAAGAAATTCAATTTCAAACACCTGAAAGTTTAACTGACAGGGTTCAAGATTTTAGTGAAGCGAAACGATTACCAAAATTAAAAAAAAATTTTGACTGGCCTAAAAAACAAGTATATAAAAAATATAACCATCGTAATGAATACAAGAACCCTGATGGAACACCGATTAAGGACAAAATACAATTTAGAGATGCACAAATTCGATTAGTTAAAGATTCAAATAGCTATCTTTCAAAAGCTATTCAGATTTCAAAAGATCATGATCCACGAGATTGTTACTTATTCATTGATGATATAACTCGGCAAGTTATTCAGGCAAATCCAATTGGAGATTCTTTAGAGTATGTAAGCACTCGTACTTTTTCCCCAGAAGAGTACGATCGATTTAAACGTCATGGTGTCATAGGTGAAGATTGGACTCGATTACCAGATGTTTCTTTCATGACACATGGGATAAGCGCTTAAGATGTTATAAATCATATGAATAACAATGCTAATAATGATGGTGAGCTTTAGTTTTAAAATTTTAAATGATAGACATTTAGATAATTATACATAAAATATGGAACAAAATTTACGTCAAAAAGAATTTTTAGGGTATTTTAAAAAACTAAAAGAACAGGAAGACTTATGTCTGACTAGTGAACGAAGTGAACAGCCTTTTACATCGTATACGTATTCTCAATTTATTGCATTAAAAAAATATAAGGATTATTTATGGAATTTTTTTTTGTGGAAATATAACGATTTATACTTGGAATTATTTGTAAGATTTCTTAATTATGAGATTTCTGGTGATGAATTTAGTGAAGAATTTATTACCCTTCGTTTCTCGCATATTAAGAAATTCGATCAATTATTAAAAGAATTAGAAATGAATTTTCAAGCAGTCATTGATCTCCCTGTTGATTCTAAAGCCTTTAATTTTAGTCGTATTATAAGCCAAGTTTATGAAGATTGCGACGCTTTTGTTTCGGATGAATGTTTAGAAAGCATCGAAGATACTAGAGACGCAAGTGAAATTGATGAGAATGAGCTACGAACTCGGATTAAAGAGAGTATTTTAAAATTTCCTCCGGAATCTTTCCCAGAGTGATGAAATTTGCCCAATTTTGGGCTTCATTTTGATTCAATGATAAATTATATTTTCCACTTAGTTTAGGGGAAATGTAAGACGATTCTTTAGAAAAGAAGTGTTATTTTTTTTCGAGTTCTTTCTTATTGATATATTGCATTCTGGAAACGCAATTGACGGAATGGTTCTAGAATAGGATTTTTCAATAAAAATTAGTAGTTTTATAAAGCGGAAAATTTCGTTGAAGAAATATTATGAAAGTATAGGAAGAGGTATCTCTGACTCTTTAGCAGGAAGATCTGGAAGATCTGACTAGTGAACAAAGTGAACAGGATACTCAATCAAATATGAAAGTGTACGACGCACCAAATTATATCAAAATCTAAAAGGATAAAGAATAAGTGGTCTTAAAGTATTTTTAGAACCACTTATTCTCTCAATATATTTACTATCTTCGGAAGAATGAATCATTCAGATCACAAGATTGTTGGAATATTGGAACAAATTTTTCCTGGATTACCGATCTTAATTGGCTCTCGCTATAAACGATATTGTTATTGTCCCAACCATCGATATGTGGATCGTATCGATCGATTTCCAAGTATAGCTCATTGATTGCAGAACTAAAATCGGTAGCCTTGAAAGTATAATACAAATCCGGAATTGGTAGGATTTGGTCTTCGATGATTGCACATAATTCATCTGTCCTCATCATATCTTGAGTTCTCAAGTCAAAGAATTTGGAAGTTAAAGTCTCTCCGTCAATTTTTTTCGATAAAAAACTTTGTAACACCTCCAAATAAGCTTGACGAGAGGCCCAAAAGACTGAATGTCCAACTAGAGACTTGTATTTCTTTAGTTTTTCAATAGCTGGTTTTAATGACTTTCTTGGTTTCTTGGATGGGCCCAAAATATTAAGATCAAAATCAAGATCCGCTGTTATCAATTCTTGGGCCACCTTCTCTCGTTCTTTGAGGGTTAATTTTTTTTTTTTTGACATTTTTACTTTGTTATAAAACTAAACTTAAAATTTAAACTATACTATATCATACAACGAAGCTATTACAATTCTGACTTTACTATAGGTGCGGACGTTGGCGAATCTGTCTCATTGACTGTAGGTGCAAATGTTGGAGGATTCGTCTGTCCAAAAACCGGACCAATATTCGTGTGTGAATTGCCAAATACATCTTCATACGTAATTGAGGTGCTGTTGGTGATATCAAAGCCTTCAATTTGGTCTTCCGTTGCAAGATAATTCGTAATATAAGAATTATATTTACAAATTTCCGGGCGTCGTTCAAATGTCCCAATATGATTTTGAAGTGGATAATCTCCGAGGCCACGATTCAATGCCATAGCGATGGGTTCTCGACCCTGGCCCATAACATTCATATGAAGCTCGGTATCTGGATGAGCTAGCAGTTCTTCAACAATAGTAAAATCGATTTGCCGTTGTTTGTTAACTGGAAGTTCATTATACTGTGTAACATTTTTACCTAGTTCTTTTAACACTTCACGAGTATGTTTATCCTTCAGATCCATTTGGTCAACACCGTAAGCTGGAAAGAATTCCTTATCCTTAGCTTCATATTTACTCTGCAATAAAGGAGCAGCTCTACGATCTTTGGTCTTATCCATAAAATGTCGGCCTTCTGACGTTAATTGCGATCGATTAACGAAATCCCCTTCAGGCGTTAGCCTATCATCTTGTACTGGAGTAAGATTTTTTCGTGCTTTAGTTAATCCAGAATTTTGATTGTGGACCTCTTCAGTTTGATTTTTCGTTTCAGCTTGAATCTGTTCATCAGTTGAATTTGTCCTATCATCGCTTGCTAAATCTCCTTTAGATTCAGCTGATCCATCAATTACCTGCCCATCTCTATTATAAAAAATTGTTTTCGTTTCCCCGTTTTCGTCAGTCTTAGCAATACTCCTAACTTTTATACCTCGACCAGATTTTGGTCTATTGTCATCCAGCGAAGGCACTGACTTTTGATAGGCAGGATTCGGTGTTTGTTGACTTAACTTGAAACGTGAAGGCGAATTTTTTACCGAAAAAAGTCTACGACCACGTAATTTTGGAGCTTTAGCACTAGAAGTTTTGGATGAGTTACCTGCATGTTTAGCTCCTGGAGACCATGGATGGTTGACGGCTCCTCCTTGAGGTACCACAAGGACTTTCTCGATTGGCATCTTTGCTGGAAGAGTGCCATAGTTTTCACTCATTTTTTGACTTTCAACTCCCGAACTACTAATAATTGAAACTATAAATACGATAGTAACAATAATTTCTTTACCAGCTTTAGATATTTTAACTGCAACAATCTTAACATTAGAAGGCGAGATTATTTTTATCAATTTTTTTTGTTTATTATAAACAAATTTTATTGGACTTGATCCAACTTGATAAATAAATTTAAAAGGAATTTTTAGAATTTTTCCAATTCTATTTACTGCTTTCATAATAATTTCTTTCTTTTTCGAAGAGATTTTATCTTTAAGAGTACAAATAATTTACCCATTCCTAGAAGTAATACTTACAAATTGTTCACAAATTAAATCAGAGAGAAATTTGTTTTCTGTTGATGCATTGTAAGGATATTTATAAATTTCTTTATTATTTTGTATTTTTATTTTTATAAGCGTATTTAATTATAAATAATTTATGTTAATTTGTAAAGTGTTAAGAGGGATTTAGTGCTCCCACTCTTTCTACTAAAGTATTATACTATATTTAAACTAATTTAAATAATATTTTTTCGTAATTAATCTTGTAAAGAATAATTGTTGGATTTCTGAGATAGTGTATAGGTGTATAAGCGTAGTATTGGAAAGGTTTTAAGGGCTTATTACTGTTTAAGCGTATTTAATATTATAAATATATTTCCTTCTAGAAACTTAATCTAAGATCTCAATTCCTTTTTAACTATTGGAAACAAGTCCTCACCTGCAGTTGCTTTCTCCACTTTCGAAAACTATTTTTGCATATATATAGATTTAGATTATATACGCGTATTATAAATTGTTATGTATTTTGACTTGTAATATAGGGTATATAGTGTAAAAAGGTGCGTAAATTTCTGGAAAGTTTGTAGTTCTATTTAATTATTAAGTGTATTTAATATTTATTAAGATTAATTATACGTCAGTGTTAGATATTGTTTTTTTGGGGTAAAATTTTTATACATTATGAGGGAATTTTAATCTTCTTTTTTTGATCAAAAAAGCTATCAAAAAACTCTCGTAAAAGAACGAGAGTTTTTTAACAGCTCTGAAATCGCGAATCACTTGATATATAAGGGTAAAAGTAGATTTTGGATTTTCAAAAAAAAAAAAGTTACTCTGTCTTACCTGACAACTATAAAAACTATAAAAATTTTTAGTGAAAAGTTTAATAAAAGATGGTTTGAAACCTTAAAATGATAAAAAATGATTCTAAGTTTTGTATGTCTATTTGAGATATGTGAATATTATTTTTGGAACGTTTAACTTGAGGAATAGAAATAAATGTATTAGAATGTGAATGTTAGGGTTATGAATAACTGGAGTATTTAAAAACTTAATAGAGAAGTATGGTTTCCACTTTTAGAATGATTTTATTCTACTTTGGTGTGTAATACCATTTAAGAAGATAAGTTTTTTTAAAATTTAGATTTTTAATTAGATTTTTGGTTTTATATTTTTATAAAATATTAATTGTTGTGTAGAATTTAGTAATTGTTTTGTAAGTTTATTTACTTGAATGATTTTTTTATCTTTTTGTACTAAATGAAATTCATTATGAATGAACCCACCATGATTTAAATGTTGAAATTGTTGAATAAGATTGTTTTTTATATAAGTTTTATTTTGATTATTTAAACCCTTAAATAAATCTTCAAGATGAAGTACTTTTCGAGTAGAGAGTTGACTAGAAATAGATTTAATAATATTGATTTTTTGTAAAATTTATAGGTCGCAACTGACTTAGATTTTTAATTTTTGTTTGTTTTGAATCAGATTTCATTTTAAAATTAAAAGGAGGTTCTGATGAGTTGACTAATGAGGAACAGGAAAGATTGGTAAAAAGTATTTTAGCTAAAGCACCAGAAAGTAATTATACAGAAATTAGTATTAATAAATTTCTAAAAAAATTTTTAAAGTTAATTGATCCAGTAATAGTTTTATAGAGAGGTAAGATAGATTTACATTAAATCAATAGGATTTGAGATAATTAAAAAAAAAATAAAAATCAATCCTACCTAGATATAGCTAGATAGAATTGATAATGGATTTAAATTGATTTAAGTTAGCGGAATACACTGTACTTTTGGTTTAGAATTAAACTTAGTTTTAATCTTAGAATATTTTATTAAATTGTTTTTGAATTTTTTTAATTCAACTTTAAGATATTTAAAACTTTTTTTATAAATAAAGACAATAACGTAACCACATCCTGCAGTAAGAATAAAAATTCCTAAAATTGCTAATTGACACTGTATATGTTGTTTTCTAGAAAATCTTCTAAATCTTCTGTTTGGAAGAGTAACTACAAATGGAATAGATCCACCGCCGCCTGATTTTGCTATAGTGTCAATGTATTGGGAAAGAAGATATATGAATCCACCAGCTCCGGCATTTAAGACTGGATCTCCAGTCTTACTAAGTAAACTGGTTCCACTAAAAAGAAATGCAAGTGTGGCAACTCTTTCAACTCTTGTTACACCTGTAACTTTAGTAACAAAATCGTAAGTTTAAGGCGCACAACTAATGCTCGGGGGCAAAAGTTTTGTAGCTTCAAAAGGTCGGTCGGTTAAAACTCCAAAACCATAACCTAAGGTTTGAGCCCCTACATTTTTTAAAATTTCGCCACCACCTTGAGCTAAAAATTCCGGGATTGAAAAAGCGGTTGTTAGTAAATCGCGACTTATCATAAGAAGTGCGATTCGAAAATAGACTTCTGGAGGCATATTTGTAATTAATTATAAATTGTAAATGTATTTTGCTAGATTAGCAGATGAACCAAAAATAAAACCGATTAAAACAATTTTAATTATAGTTATATATGGTTCAGGAATCTCCGAGATATTCATAATTTTATAGAGCTAAATAAAATAAATAATTAAAAATACTTTACCTAATATTTAATTCGATTGCAAGATTAAATTTAAAAAAGTATCTAAAATTATTTTATCATCAGAAAATACGACCATTTTAAGACCGATCACCCTACTCAACCTATCAAATGACCTTAAATCGACTAATATAGACCTCTCAGAAGACATTTCTCCCGAAACGAAGTGCCGTTTTTCTTTACGGTTTCAATTGTTTAAACAATGGTCTATGTCGAATGCTTTCATATTTGATGGAATATCCTTTCGATTGAAATAAACTATCTGGATCTGATTCACTTCACTCACAGTCAAAGATAACTTTTCCTATTCGCTTCGCTCATTAGTCAGATCTTCCAGATCTTCCTGCTAAAGAGTCAGACATAAGTCTTCCTATTCGCTTCGCTCAATAGGCGCTATCGCTTCCTATTCGCTACGCTCATACTCAGCCTTAGAAACTATACAGTTTCTAAGTCTTCCTGATCAATTTTGGGCGCTTGTGAGCGCTCTTAGAGCTCGCTGAAAGCTTTTTTGATTTGTAGGAAGAAGTGATAACTCTGACTGTGAAACAGTGTTTGATTGTGTTCTAATTCAATTATTTTTTGTTGAAGAGAATTAACTTGATTGTGAAGTGTTTGGATTTGATCTTCTATTTCATAGTCAGGAAGCGATAGCGTCTATGAAATAGAATGCGTCACTTTATTGACATCCATAGTAATTGTTTCTCGCCGAAGCTTTTGATTCGGTTTTCGATCTGAGGTAAAGATATAGGAATCCTTATCCTTCATCAGAAACAAAAACTCAAAATCTCTCTTTCGAGCTTTTACTATTTTTTTCCCTTCCGAAGTTAAAAAAGCTTTATGATTCGCAGGACCTCTTTTTAATCGATCAATCGAAATTCATCCTTCTTTTAACAAAGTTTCTAGTTGCCCCACCTTCAATGATAAAAGTTCACCGATCCGAATTTTTTACTTGCTCATAAGAAACTGGAAGTAATGGGAAAATACAAACAAGTATAAAGAGAGGAATTACAGAATTTTTTGATTTTGACATATGTATGAACAAATTATTTACTAATTTAATTAATTAGAATTTCATGAGACTCATAATAATATTTTCTATTTTATTTTATACTATTTTTTCTAGATTTCAAAACTATTTAGAACAATTCGTTAAAAGGTTGTGTAGTTTTAAATTAAACGGGTCAGATTCCAAACATTAATTCAAAAACCTTCTCAGTACCCAAAATAAAGCCTCTGAAGCAATCAAAACTCGTCGGCATAAGAAGCTCTTTAATTTTTGGATTCTAAATCTTCTAATTCTTCTTTCATTTCTACGATTCTACATTCGATTTCTTCTGTTCACTTCGTTCACAGTCAGGAAGAGTGATAACTCTGACTAGTGAAACAGGAAGCGATAGCGCCTGTGAATGTAACGAACAGGAAGCGATAGCGTCTATGAAATAGAAGATCAAATCCAAACACTTCAGAATCAAGTGAATTCTCTTCAACAAAAAATAATTCAATTAGAGAATAATCAAACACTGTTTCACAGTCAGAGTTATCACTTCTTCCTACAAATCAAAAAAGCTTTCAGCGAGCTCTTAGAGCGCTCACAAGCGTCCAAAATTGATCCACACGATAGTAGTACCCTCAAGAGTGACAGCGCTAATTTGCTTGGAAATGAGAGTTAAGTTAATTTGGAAGTTCAAGAACCAATGGATGAAATATCAGAAAGTGTCTCAGAGGCCAAAATAAAGCCCGTCACACCACTTTCAGAGAGTCAGCAGTAAATATATCCTCAAATCAATATAAAGGCCTAAACGGATCGAATGTCATCACTTCCGAAGACAACTTCGTTGACGACGTTTCCTTTCAGAAAATGAGAAGATAGAAATTATTCAAACAGGTTTTCAATTTCACGCGGAAGGGAAGATATCATTGAAAAAATATTATGAGAGTACAGGAAGATCTGGAAGATCTGACTGTGAGCGAAGCGAACAGATCCAAATAGTTTATTTCAATCCAAAGGATACTCAATCAAATATGAGGCTATTCGAAAAAACAAACTTTACCAACAGCTAAATAACATTTTGTTATGGTTTTATATTTATCATAAGTTATAGCATTTTTCAAGCATCAGTAATTTTTGTTGACGCCTGTATTTTATTCGTTCTTGTCTTTTTATTTTTCCTTCCGCGGCTTTGGTTTTAATGTTTTTAATCACGTTTTTACTAACATTATATGATTTTTTTAAAAACCTCTTATAATAGCGTAAACGTTTTCTAGTAGTTTTAACAAAAACTATAATTAATATCAAGTCGAAGCCTAAAAGTAATACGTTAACGATCCGCTGATGAGCCAGTGGCAATTGGTTTATTAACAGTTGACATCGGATAGAATTTTTTAAAATCGTATCTTTACACACTATCGAAGCACCACCGGCTGTGATCGCAGCTGCCATAAATTGACTGAAAGCCGCTAATAAACCGGACATCGCTAGGTTAACAGGAACATCTGCCTCCGCGGCTAATAAAGCCGATAATGAGTACGTCATTGCTACAGGCGATGGATCATCTTTTATATAGCTGCAAGCTCTAACCCCATTATCAATGATGGGTAGCAATATTGCCGGTGTTACAGCGTTATTAACGCAACTGGCAGCTACATATCCAGAATACTGCACTAGGCTATTAGTTAAAAGCTTACCACCTCCATTGTCCATGAAGTCATTTAGAACTGATAGTGCTGAAACTCCGATATTTTGAAATATTGCTACCGCCAGAATCTTCGAATAAGTATATGGGTCCACGAATGTATTGGGCATATAGCTTTTTTTATAAATTGGTTAAATATTTAAATAATTGAAGAGATAAACCAAAAATTAATCCCCATAGTGCACTAAAAAATATCAGTTTTAACACTCCTAATAGATCATTATTCATCAAATATATTCTTTTATTTTTTAATTGTTAATTAACTTTTGGAATGATTTAATTTTTCTGCTTTTTTGAATAGAAACAAGTAGTAATACTGCGTGATAGAATATATTTACGCCTTCTCGAACACTTTACATTTCTATCGACTATGGATTCTTACTACAAACTATATGTTCAAGTCAAATATATTATAAGCATAAAGAAAACTAAAAGTCAATAGGTTTTTTGAGAAAGATTTCTTTTATTCTATATAAAAATATTCTATAAAAAGAACATAGCTAAACAATAGAAAAACTTTGGCATTGAACTATCTTCCCAGGAGGTCCCCCTCCAAGTATTGTCGTCGATTTATAACGTTTCACAACTGAGTTCGAGATGGGTCA
>JAAUYH010002721.1_pt1 | contig 36684 bp, 30 predicted proteins | sample 7278061 | NCBI WGS metagenome assembly JAAUYH01 (sample SAMN14350203, study PRJNA611818) | marine sediment metagenome | isolation source: surface marine sediment (0.6m) | place: French Polynesia: Moorea | collected 2018-08 | reverse complement strand
TACGCGATGACCCGGCCCGCACCGCAGATCTCTTCGCCGAGTGGACGCTGCGCGGCCTCCTGTCCGACGATCGCGACTTCGAGGACTACCGCACGCTCGCACAGGAGAGGGACGGTCTCGATCCGACCCCGTGGACCGGAATGGGAGGGCCGGGCGCGACCGAGCCGAGAAGCCGGATCTGACGGCCGATCTGGCGGAGGTGGACGGGAATCGAACCCGCCGTACGGGGATCGCCCGTACCGCCCGCTTTGAAGGCGGGGGAGCCCACCAGGTACTCAGACACCTCCATCTCCGATGCTACGAACGCAATCGGGCTGCGGCCATTTCGCGAGGAACGCAAAAAGCGGGTGGGGCCTGAGCCCCACCCGCTTCCAACACTCTGCGCTGATCGGTATGCCTACCGGATCAGCCGGTGTAGCCGATGTCCTCGACCTGGAGGCTTGACAGCTCGAAGGTCGACGCCCCGAAGTTGGCCAGGTTCTCCGGCACTGCGGTGAACGACTGACGACGGTAGATCGGCAGCGTGTGCACGTTCTCCCAGATCAGCAGATCCACTTCGTTCGTGAGATCGATGCGGGTCTGGAGATCGGTCTCGGTGTCGATCTGCGGGATCAACGCCTCGATCTCCGGGAGGACGAGGTCGGCGAAGTTCGAGTCGCTCGGCTCCTCCGAACCCTCGGCCGCCGCGCCGTAGATCTGGCGCACGTTGTTCATCGGGTAGTTGGTGCCCTGCCATGTGAAGGCGATGATCTCGAAGTTGCGCCCGACCAGGGTCGACACGAAGTCGTCGGTCGGCGTGTTCACCAGGTTCAGCTGAATACCGACGTTGGCGAGGTCGGCCTGGAGCAGCTTGCCCTCGTTCTCCGACGTGGCCACGCCGGTGAGCATGGCGTAGTCGATCTCGAGCGGAACGTCGTCCTTCACGCGGACATCGGCGCCATCGGGCAACACCCATCCGGCCGCATCGAGCTGGGCCATGGCGGCTTCAGGGTCGTAGGCGAAGTCACCCGAGTTGTCGACGTAGCCCTGCTGGCCGGGCATGAAGAAGTGGTTACCGAGCATCAGCTGAGCGGCATCCACCGGCAGACCGGCGAGGTCGGAGCGGGCGATGGCCTCGCGGTTGGTCGCCTTCACGATCGCCTGGCGGACGTCGAGATCCGAGAGGATGTCACCCTTCGAGTTGATGGTGAAGTGACGCCACTGGAGCGATCCGGCCGTTCGAATGGCACCGTCGGTCCGGTTCGAAGACAGGTCGACGGAGTTCGAGTCGATCATGGTCTCGACCACGTCTACCTCTCCATTCGCAAACGCTTGCACGTCGGCGGGGTTTTGGAGCTCCTGGAAGGTGACCTTGTCGAGCAGCGGCGGCTCGCCCCACCAGTTCGGGTTGGGCACCAGGGTCAGGATGCGCTCGGCCTCGTTGAGGCCGTCGAAGGCGAAGGGACCGGTGTGCCAGTCGGGGTTGAAGTTGGTGCCCGCCCACGCGTCATTGAACGTGGCGGCGTCGACAATTCCCTCGGCGGGATAGACACCAGACAATACGGCGGACCAGTCCGGGTAGGAGCTCTCGAAGGTAACCACGACCTGCGTCGGGCTGTCGCCCTGCTCGACCGAGACGATCTGGTTGTAGCCGTCGGTCGAGGCACAGTTGAAGTCTTCCTGGGTGCCGTTGCAGGCCGCCCACGTCGCTTCGTAGTCCTCCCAGTCGATGGTGTCGCCGCTGTTCCACTTGGCGTCCGGGTTCAGGTTCAGAACGACGACCTGACCCTCGGTATCGGTGGCCGGCGTCAGCTCGTAGTCGATCACGTAGTCGGGATCGGGCACGAAGCTGGCATCGTCCGCAAAGATCCAGTTGTTGGGCATGACGAAGTCGTCGATGCGGTCGAGCGAGACCGTGTTGCCGTCGACGTTGAGGCCGTTCCAGTTACCCGGCAGAAGCGAGATCGCCCACCGGAGCTCACCGCCCTGCGTGAGCTCATCACGCGGGACCTTGTTCATGTCCGACAAAGGCAGAGCGCCGGACTCCTCGTCCTCCATAGCGTCGTCGTCCTCGGAGTCCTCCATGGCGTCGTCCTCTTCGGGCTCATCCTCGGAGTCCTCCATGGCGTCGTCTTCGGTGTCGTCGGATGAGGTGTCGTCCTCCGGCGGCTCCGTCTCGGCCGTAGCCGTTGAAGAGTCGTCGTCGGCATCGTCACCGCACGCCGCAGCGACGAGCGAGAACATTGTCAATAGGGCCAGTACAAGCAGCAATTTCTTCCGCATGTCGCTTGACCTCCTTATGGTTTCAGTCGGTTTGGGATGTTTGCGTCGCCGAAGATCCACAGTCGGATCACAACCGCGGGTGCCTTTGGAGGGAAGGGCGATTCTCGGACTGGCTCAGGCTAGTGGGGACTCGCCCAAAGCGACATTCGCGTCGTGACCGTCTACACCACTAGAAGACCGTCCGGGACTGGGGATACCAGCAGGCGGTCTGCCTCTCCTGGCCGAGACCGGCGGCAGCGGGGGGCTCTGTGCGGCACTTCAGTTGATCGGTCTCGTCGAGTGTCCGGTAGAGCGGGCAGCGGGTGTGGAAGTTGCATCCCGAAGGGGGAGCGGCCGGCGACGGCGGGTCGCCCTTCAACAAGATGCGCTCGCGTGATCGCTCGACCTGAGGGTCAGGGACGGGAATCGCCGACAGGAGCGCCTGGGTGTAGGGGTGCTGCGGGTCGTCGAAAACTTCGGTCACGGTCCCGATCTCGACCAGACGGCCGAGGTACATGACTGCCACGCGGTTGGCGATGTGACGGACCACCGACAGGTCGTGCGCGACGAAGAGGTAGGCGAGGCCGAGTTGCGAGCGGAGCTTCTCGAGCAGATTGAGGACCCCGGCCTGAATGGAGACGTCGAGAGCCGACACCGGCTCATCGAGGACCAAGAGCTTCGGCTCGAGCGCGAGAGCCCGGGCGATTCCGATCCTCTGCCGCTGGCCTCCCGAGAAGTTCCGCGGATACCGATTGGCGTGTGTCGCCTCCAACCCGACCAGCTCCAGCAACTCCCGGACCCGAGGCTCGATCCTGTCCTTGGGGTAATCGTTGTACCGCAGCGGCTCGGCGAGGATGTCGAATATCGGCATTCGGGGGTCGAGGGACGCCATCGGGTCCTGGAACACGACCTGCAGGTCGCGGCGGCTCTTCTTGCGCGAGCCCTTGTCGAGAGAAGCGGAGTCGTGGCCGAGCACGACGATCCGTCCGGCTTCGGGCGCCTCGAGCTCGAGGACCTGCATGATCGTTGTCGTCTTGCCGCACCCCGACTCACCGACGAGGCCGAGGGTCTCACCCGCGCGGATGTCGAAGCTGATCCCGTCGACGGCGTGAATCGTCCCGACGCGGCGCTTGAGAATCGCACCCTTAGTGAGCGGGAAGGTCTTGACCAGGTCTTCGACCGTGAGAACCTGCTCCCTTTCGGCCCTGTCGATGGTCGGCGTCGGGTCGCCAAGTTCCTGGGCGATCGAGAGGGTGCGGGCCTCGAAAGGATCCCCGCCGTCGATCATGAACTGAGTGAGGTGGCAAGCAGAGGTGTGGCCTGGATGATCGGTCGACGCCAGGTCCGGCTCGACACCGCTGCACAGGTCGGTCGCAATCGGGCACCGCGGAGCGAAAGGACAGCCCGGCCCAATGTCGAGCGGCGACGGCGGCGATCCCTCGACCGGCGTGAGAGGTTGTCCAGAAGTCCGATCAGGCCGCGGAATCGAGCCGAGCAGACCGGCGGTGTAGGGCATCCGGCTGTGGTGGAAAACCTCCATCGCCGATCCGAACTCGACGATCCGTCCGGCGTACATGACGGCGACTCGATCGGCGAGGCCGGCGACGACGCCGAGATCGTGGGTGATCATCAGCACGGCGGCGCCTGTCTCTCTTTGGGCGGTGCGCAGGAGGTCGAGGATCTCGGCCTGGATGGTCACGTCGAGCGCTGTGGTCGGCTCATCGGCGATGATCAGATCGGGGTTGTTGGCGATGGCCATGGCAATCACCACGCGCTGACGCATGCCGCCGGAGAATTCGTGGGGGTAGTTCTTGGCCCGCACCTCGGGGTTGGGGATCCCGACCATCTCGAGCAGCTCGATGGCCCGGGGGAGCGCATCCTCCTTCGACACCTCCTGGTGAATCTGGAGCGCCTCGATCAGCTGGTCACCGATCGTGTACACGGGAGTTAGAGCCGACAGCGGATCCTGGAAGACCATGGCGATTCGCAGGCCCCGGACCTCGGACATCCAATCGTCGTCGCGGCCGAGAAGTTCGCTGCCATGCAGCTTGATCGACCCGTCGAGGCGAGCCGATTCGTCGAGGAGACCGATTATCGACATGGACGTGACCGACTTTCCCGAGCCGGATTCGCCGACCAGTCCGAGCACTTCGCCGGCATCGACTCGGAAGTTGACGCCGCGGACTGCGTGCACGACCCCGTCTTCGGAGGGGAACCGCACGTTGAGATCCGACACTTCGAGGACGGGAACTCCCACGGCTGCGGTCGGGGTGCCATCCTCTTGGGCCCCCCACCAGTCGAAACCCTCGGCTGGCCGATCGACGGTGCTCATGCCTCGCCCCCGGACTTGGACGACGGGTCGAGGGCGTCACGCAGAGAGTCGCCGAGAAAGTTGACCGACAGGAGGATCAACACCAGAACGGTGGCCGGGGCGAGGAAGATCCAGCTCGAAGTCGTGGCTCGAGTGGCGCCTTCGGCGAGCAGGGTGCCGAGCGAGGTGTCGGGCGGCTGCACCCCGAAGCCGAAGAAGGACAAAATCGTCTCGGACATGACGGCGCGCACGACACCGAGCGTGAAGTCGACGATCAGATAGGACGAGATGTTCGGGATCACGTGCCGGAAGATGATCACCCAGCTCGGGACCGACATGAACTTGGCCGCGTTCACGTAGTCGAGCGACACGACGGTCTTGGTCATGGCGCGCACGACGCGGGCCGAGAGCATCCAGCCGAACCCGGCGAGCAGGAGGATGAACATTATGAGCGACCCTTGACTGCCCGCGAACTGCTGTGACACCACGGCCACCAGAAGGAACGAGGGGATAACCAGCAGCAGATCGATGAACCACACGACGCTGGCGTCGATGAAGCGGCCGAAATAGGCGGCGACGGAGCCGATCACGGCCGAGAGGAACACTTGGATCGTGGCGACGGCGAAACCGATCAACAGCGACAAGCGCAGTCCCCGGATCGTCATGGCGAAGACGTCTCGACCGCCCTGGGTCGTGCCGAACCAGTGGTCACTGTTGGGGCCCACGAGAAACGACATCGTGTCTACGTCGTCGTGGCTCCAATCGGTCAGGAGCGGGCCGAACGCGGCGAGGGCAAAGATGAGGAGAACGCCCGCCGCGCCGAACTTGGCGCTCAGCGGCCGCCAGAATCGGCGAAGCACGAGTCGGCTGCGGGTGAGCCGGGAGCCGGCGAAACCCTCGCCGGGCTCTTCCGGTGTCTCCATCGATGGCGGCTTGCCCGTGTAGGACCTGACTGTCATGTCACGTCCTGACCCTCGGATCGACGATGGCGATCAGGATGTCGGACAGGGTCGCGCCAACGAGGACGCACAGGCCGGAGAACGCCGCCGTGGCGGTGATGCCGTTGATGTCTTGGCGCTGCACCGACTGCACCAGGTACTCCCCCATGCCATGCCAACCGAAAAGCGTCTCGGTGACGGCCGCTCCGGTGAAGATCGTGGCCACATCGAAGGCGAAGAAAGTCGCCATGGGAATGATGGCGTTGCGTAAAGCGTGGCGGCGAATGGCTCGGCCCTTGGGCAACCCCTTGGCCCGCGCGGTGCGGACGTAGTCGGCGCCGAGCGTGTCGAGCATCAGATTGCGCTGGTAGCGGGAGTACACGGCGATCGAGAAGACGGACAGTGACACGGTCGGTAGCAGGAGATGCTGGAGGCGATCCACGAGTCCGGCCCCGAAGTAGTCACCGGCCCTACCGGTCTCGCCGATGAACTCGAAGAACTGAGTACCCGTGGCTTGGTTGAACTCGGTGGCGAGTATCTGGAGCACGACCGCGAAGACGAGAACCGGAGTCGAGATCGCCAACAGCGAGAGTGTGGACACCACGTGGTCGGCCTTCGAGTACTGACGCACGGCGCTCCAGGCGCCCACCGCGACACCGAAGACGATGCCGACGATCGTCCCCAGAGTGACGAGCCGTACGGACACCCAGATCCTCACGCCGACCAGATCGTTCACGTATTCGCCGTTGGGGGTGCGACCCCAGTTCCAGTCGGTGACGACATCCTCGAGCCACCGCCAGTAGCGAACGAAGGGGTTGACCGCCGGGTTGATGTTGTACGAGTTGAGGGTGTTTTCGATGGCCTGACGGTTGATGTCGGGGTTCGTCAGATCCATGTTCGCCGTGGGATCGAGGGCGACGGACGCGAGAAGGAACGCCAGGGACGTGGCGAGGAACAGCAGCACCGAGTAGTTGAGAAGCCTCCGCAGGATGAACTTGGCCATCGGTTCAGCTCGTTCCCAGGCCGTACCAGGGTTCGCCGGCGAGGTCGGCTTCGAAGATCTCTCGGTCCTGATCGTCGGCGATCTCGATCGAGGCGGCCGAGGCCCGAGCTTCTGCAGCCTCGTCGAATCGCCCGAGACAGGCCAGTGCGCGAGCCCGAGCCTCGTGCGCATAGGCATGGTCGAAGTCAGCGGCCTCGGCACCGGCCGCGGCGGTGTGCTCGGCGCATCGATGAGAGTGATGCAGGGCGAGGTCACCGTGTCCGGCGACAGCGTGGGCGCGTGAGATCAGCCATGAGGCCCGGGCCCGGTTGACCGGTCCGCTGCCCTCGGCCCGCCTCCAGTGATGGGCGGCGGCGTACGCCCGTTCCAGAAGCCGGTCGAGCTCGTCGCCCTCGAGACCTCGACCGTCGAGAAGCTCCCAAACGCTGTTGTTGGCGCTCACTGCTTGCTCACGGTGCCAGGCACCTTCGAGAGACGCGGGATCAGCAGCGGCGTCCGCTTCCGGCCCGGTTGGCTCCTCGTCGCTCACCCATAGATGCTCTCACGAGACCGGGCTGGTGAGCGAAGTCGCGAGAGATCGACACAAGGTGCCTGGCACCTTCGGGGGTCGAAGGTGCCAGGCACCTTGAAGCGGAAGAGGGATCTCGATGCTCCATACTTGAACCCGTGAATCGGCGTGCCGGACTACCCGTGGTGGCCCTGGCGGCCGTTTTGTTCGCGCTGAATTCGTGCGGCAGCGAGTCCGCCACCGAATCCGCCTCGGATTCCTCCAGCCCGGAAACGACTGCCGTCGAGCCCGTCACCTCCGAGGTCGAGTCGACCGACGCGCCGGCGGACACCAGCCACTTCTCGAACGAAGTCCTCCCGGTCCTCGAGAACGTCTGCACGCAGTGCCACAGCCCAGGAGGGCCCGGATCCATCCACTGGGAGCTGCAGACGGCGGCCGATGCGGTGGCAGAGGCCGACTTCATCGACAGTGTCATATCGACCGGTTTCATGCCTCCCTGGCCGGCATCCGATCTCTCCGTCCCGTTCGAGAACGACATCTCGCTCACCGACGACGAGATCGCCGCGATCCGGGCGTGGGTCGACGAAGGAGCCGAGCTCGACGTCGACCCGGGAACTCCGATCCGCACTCTCAACCCGCCCCAGTTCATCGATGAACCGGACCTGGTCCTGACCTCGGCCAAGGGTGCCTATTCCGGCTCGACCGACGTTCTCGACGACTACCGCTGCCTGATCTACGACCCCGAGTTCACCGAGACCGAGTGGGTGCTGGCATCACACTTCGAACCCGACCAGGTCGAGGTGGTTCACCACGCCATCGTCACACTCCATTCCGCCGACGTCCGCGACCGGGCCGAACAACTCGACGCCGCCGAGGAAGGGCCGGGCTGGACCTGCTACGTGGCGGCCGCCCTCGACGGTGTGGGCGGCGCTCCTATGAACGGCTGGGCTCCCGGTCAACCGCCCCGACGCATGCCCGACGGCTACGGCATACGGGTCGATCCTGGCGATTTCCTCGTCGTTCAGATCCACTACCACTTCGATCGGTCGGCTCCGGCCGACCTGTCCCGCATGACCTTCGAGCTCGCCACCGACGAGGAGCTAGAGGCGGCCGGAGGTGAGCTGAAGGAGCTGACCGGCGACCTCTATCTCGGCCCGGCAGAGATCCCCTGCTACGAGGGCGACACCGACCCCCTGTGTGATCGCGACGCGGCCCTCGACCGGGTCGAGGACTTGTACGGCGGGTTCGCCCGCCGGATCCCGGACCTCATGCTCCTGCAGTGCGGATCATCGGTCGAGGACTACGCCGACATGACCAACGGCACCGCCTGGTCGACGTGTGACCACCGGGTGTCTAACCCGGGCCGGCTGGTCTCGGTGATGGCCCATATGCACGAGCTCGGCCTCAGCTACCGAATGACCAAGAACCCCGGCCAACCCGACGAGCAGGTGCTCCTCGACATCCCCGACTGGGACTTCGACTGGCAATTCCTCTACCAGCCGGTCGAAGACATCAGCCTCGAACGAGGCGACATTGTGCAGATCGAATGCCGCTGGAACCGGGAGCGCGCGCCCTATGACGCCGTTGGCTACATCCTGTGGGCCGAGGGCACCGTCGACGAGATGTGCTACTCGTCGATCACCACGGCACCCGAGTAGCCGTCAGCTCGTAATTCGAAGACCTACCCACACTCAGTGTGGGTAGGTCTTCGGAATATGGCGAGGGCGAATCGGTCAGACGGCCAGAAGGTCGCGGGCGCCGGTGTCGCTCGACGGGTGCCGCAGCTTCGACATGGCCCGGGCCTCGATCTGGCGGATACGCTCCCGGGTCAGGTTGAAGTGCTCGCCGACCTCTTCGAGCGTGCGAGGCTCGCCCCGGTCGAGACCGAAGCGGAGCTTGAGGATCTCCCGCTCACGCTCGTCGAGTGGTGACAGCAAGCGGCTGATCTCCTCGGGAAGCAGCGCGGTGGCTGCAACCTCGAACGGCGAGTCGGCGGAACGATCCTCGACGACGTCGCCGAGCTCGGCGTCGCCGTCTTCACGAAGCGGCTCGGACAGTGACAGGGGCTCGGCGGCGAACCGCAGCGCCTCGGTCACCTTGTCTTCGGGCAGCTCGACCTCGGCCGACAGCTCGGCCAGCGTGGCGGGGCGACCCAACTTGAGCTCCAGGCGAGAGCGGGCCTTCTGGAGACGGGTCAGGGTGTCGCCGGCGTGCACCGGCAGGCGGATGGTGCGGCCGGTGTTTGCGATGCCGCGGGTGATGGCCTGGCGGATCCACCATGTGGCGTAGGTGGAGAACTTGAAGCCCTTGCGCCAGTCGAACTTCTCGACGGCGTGCATGAGCCCGAGGTTGCCCTCCTGGATCAGGTCGAGCAGCGGCAGGCCGGACGCCTGGTACTTCTTGGCGATCGAAACGACGAGCCTCAGGTTGCTCTGCACGAAGGTGCGCTCGGCCTCCTCGCCGCGGCGCAGGTCACGGTTGAGCTCGCGGCGCTTCGCCGAGCTGATGTCGCCGGCCTCGTCGAGGGCCTGGCGGGCGGCCGCGCCCTTCTCGATGGCCTGGGCGAGCCGAACCTCGTCGTCCTTGGTGAGGAGGGGGTACTGGCCGATGTCGGTCAGGTAGAGCCGGACAAGATCTTCTTCGTCCCGCTCAACACGCTCTTTCGCCAAGAGGTAATCCTCACTGTCTCGGGGCGTCGGCAGAAGCCGCAGCCTTCACTTCATGAAACGATGGGCCGGACCAACCGGTTCCCGATCGTTGTTTCGGGTTGTTTACAAACGACCTGAAGGGAAACGATAGCGACGTGAGTCCAAAGGCCCACCCGCCCTATGTGTAGCGGTTGGTGATGGGGAGACGGCGGTCTCGACCGAACGCTTTCTTCGTGACCCGTGGTCCGAGGGGGGTCTGGCGTCGTTTGAACTCGCTGAGGTCGACGAGGCGGGTGATGCGTTTGGTCACCTCGTCGTCGAAGCCCATGTCGATCAGTTCGCCCTGGGTGCGGTCGCCCTCGATGTAGGCCTCGAGCAGCGGATCGAGCTCGTCGTAGGGAGGCAGGCTCTGGTCGTCGCGCTGGTCGGGGCGAAGCTCCGCCGAAGGCGCCTTGGTGATCACCGATTCGGGAATGACTGCGCGCCCGGCTCGCTCGTTGTAGCGCCAAGCCAACCGGTAGACATCGGTCTTGTAGACGTCCTTGATTACGGCGTAGGCCCCGGCGGTGTCGCCGTACAGGGTCGAGTAGCCGACCGCCGCCTCGCTCTTGTTGCCCGTGGTCAGTACGAGCCAGCCGAACTTGTTCGACAGGGCCATGAGGAGCACGCCCCGCACGCGAGCCTGGATGTTCTCCTCCGTCAGGCCTTCGTCGCGGCCGGCAAACGACGGCTCGAGCATGTCGAGAAAGGCCTGGTGCCCGGGTTCGATCGGGATCGTTCGGTGGGAGATGCCGAGGCGCTCGGCGAAGTCGACGGAGTCGCTCATCGAGTGGTCGCTCGAGAAACGCGACGGCATCAGCACGGCGTGGACGTTCTCAGGCCCCAGGGCGTCGGCGGCTATCGCCGCTGTCAGGGTCGAGTCGATGCCGCCCGACAGGCCGAGGCAGATGTCGGTGAAGCCGTTCTTCTGCACGTAGTCGCGGGTGGCCAGCACCAGGGCCTCGTGCAGTTCATCGAGGTCGTGGGGAGCCGCCGCGATGCGCGGCGAGGCGGGCGTGGCGTCGCGGCCGGTGGGCGGCGAGATGGGCAGGACGGGGAAGGGCGCCGCGGTCGGCTCACGGTCGGCCGTCTCGACGTCGACCACCAGGAGCTCCTCGACGCAGTGTCCCGCCCGGGCAATCACGTCGCCTGACGCGTCGAACACGGTCGAGGATCCGTCGAAGACCAGCTCGTCCTGGCCGCCGACGAGGTTCACGTAGACGAGCGGAATGCCGCCGGCTTCGGCGATTCGAGCCCGCATCTCGGCATCGCGCACCGGAACCTTGGCCCGGTAGTACGGCGAGGCGTTGACGTTCATGACGATCTGGGCCCCACCGGCGGCCAACTGCGGAACGGGTCCACCGGCGATCCAAGCGTCCTCGCAGATGGACATGCCCACCCGCGCTCCGCCGATCTCGTGAAGCCGCATAGGCTCGACACCGGCCCGGAAGACCCGCTTCTCGTCGAACACGTCGTAGTTGGGCAGTGCCCGCTTGTGGTACGTACTGCACACCTCACCATGGGCGAGGCAGGCCACACCGTTGTAGACGGCGGTGGCGGTGCCGTCGGCGAACCCGACCACGGCCGCACAGGGGCCGGTGACCGACTCGGCCAGACTCTCGAGCGCCTTGCGATTGTCGGCCACGAACCCCGGCTTCAGAAGCAGGTCCTCGGGCGGATAGCCGGAGATCGTCAGCTCCGGAAAGACAGCGACATCCGCGCCCTCGGACTCGGCCATCGCTATCCACTCCTGGATGCGAGCGACGTTCCCCGCCAAGTCGCCGACCCGGGTGTTGATCTGGCAGAGCGCGACTCGGAGTACGGCCACGTAGTGATGCTAGGGGGCCAAGGGCCCTTCCCGGTTGGAAGGCGCATGGTTACAGTGCTCATCAGAGCAGTCGAAATGAACAGAGTGCGGACGGCGTTTGGGCGCCGCGTTCGCGGCGTTGGTTCGATCGCACTGCTCTTCGCTCTAATCGCCGGCCAATCGGTGGTCGTGGCGTCGCCGGTCGCCTCACAGAGTGAGACGTCGGAATCGATCTCACTCGGCGTGGCGGTGATCGGTGGCGAAGCGCCGCTGGTTCACGAACTCGAATCGCACATAGACCGACAGTTCGACGTCGTCCGGGTCTTCCGACACTGGGACGGCTGGTTCCCGACCTCCGACGACCTGGCCCTTCTCAACGGCGGGCGCGATCTCGTATTGTCGATCAAGCCAACGGACAATGGCCAGGACATCCCCTGGAGCGAGATCGCGTCGGCCCAGCCCGGTGACCCGCTCCATGACGACATGGTCGCCTGGGCCGCACGGTTGGCGCCGTGGTCCGACCGGCTTCACCTCACCTTCCACCACGAGCCCGAGGCCGCCATCAATCTGAGCCACGGCGTTGCGAGTGAGTTCATCGACGCCTGGCGCAACTTCATGACGGTGATGGCCGACAACGGGGTGTCACCCATAACCCGGACGTGGATCATGACCGACTGGTCGTTCCACGTTCCCCTCAGTGACCGTCGGGCCGCCTCCAAGTGGTTCCCGGGTGACGAGTGGGTCGATGCCATGGCGATCGACGCCTACAACTGGCATCACTGCCGCCCCGGCATCTTCACCCAGTGGCGTTCGTTGCAGTGGATCATCGAACCGTTCCGACAGTTCGGTGCCGCTCACCCCGACGCTCAGCTGATGCTGGCTGAGGTGGGGTCGGTCGAGGACCCCAACGATCCGCAGCGCCGAGCCGACTGGATCGACGACATGGCCGCATTGTTCGGCGAGCCGGGCTACGAGCAGTTCACGCTGGTGTCGTACTTCAACATTCTCCACCCCACCGGACCGCAGGATTGCGATTGGCGCATCGCCGGCAGTTCCGAAGCAATGGCGGCCTTCACCCGACTTGCTGCCGATCCGTTGTGGGGTGGTGGGGGCGACCCCGACCCCGCTCCGGATCCGGGAGTGACAGTATTCGCAGCTGCTGTCGACTCGACACGCCAGGCCGCGCCGCGCTGGATCGAGACGACCTTCACCCCGGCCGCGAGCGGCCCGCACGCCTTCACTCTCGAGTGGGCTGGCGATGCCGAGCTCCGCTACGACATCCGAACGCTCGACCGCACCTGGATTGCCTCCAACACCGACGGCATCTCCCCGGCCGGCCTCACCGCGTCTGTGGGCCCGGAGCCGATCCGCGTCGCCGTGTGGGCAGCTTCCGGTGGCTTCACTCCGTTCGAGGTGACTGCCGTCCCGCCGCCCGACCCCGATCCAGATCCTGACCCGGGCCCAGATCCCGACCCAGACCCAGACCCCGATCCCGACCCGCCTACGTTCGAAGGCACGGTCGACGCCGACCGGCTCCTCGGTCCGCGGTGGACCGAACACGTGTGGACAGCATCTTCGACCGGGGTGGCGAGGTCGACGCTGGACTGGGGCGGAACTGCAGACGTGAGAACCGACGCCCGAACTCTCGATCGGACGTGGTTGGACTCAGACACCTCGACCGAGAATCCGAAGGTCCTCACCTTCGACGCGATCGAGGGCGAGCAGTACAGGCTTGCGGTCTGGTCGATGTCAGGAGCCGCCGTCTACGGCGTCACCGTCGTCGTCGAATGAGCCGGCTCAGGCGAGCGCAGCTCCGACCGTTTCGGTCATCAGGGCGGCGATGACGTAGGGGTCGGCGTTGGCGTTCGGCCGGCGGTCCTCGATGTAACCCTTCTTGTCGAGGGCCACCTGCCAAGGGATGCGGATCGAAGCACCGCGGTCGGACACGCCATAGCTGAACTGGTCGTAACGCTGGGTCTCGTGGGCGCCGGTCAGGCGATCCTCGATGCCGTGGCCGTAGCCGGCCAGGTGCTTCTCGGGCACTCCGTCGGCCCCGAGCGACTCGCACGCAGCGATGATGGCGTCGTAGTCGTGACGCATCTTGTTCGTCGAGAAGTTGGTGTGCATGCCGGCACCGTTCCAGTCGCCCTTCATCGGCTTGGCCTCGATGCTGATCTCGATGTTGTGAGCCTCGCCGACCCGGTACAGCAGGTAGCGGGCGAGCCAGAGCTGGTCGCCGACCTCGACCGGACCGAGCGGGCCGATCTGGAACTCCCACTGGCCGGGCATGACCTCGGCGTTCGTGCCCGAGATCGAGAGCCCGGCGTTGACGCAATAGCTCGTGTGCTCCTCGACGAGGTCGCGACCGTGGATCTTCACGGCGCCCACGCCGCAGTAGTACGGGCCCTGGGGAGCGGGGAAACCATTGGGCGGGAAGCCACCGGGCCAGCCCGTGCTCGGGTCGATCATCGTGTATTCCTGCTCGAGGCCGAACCACGGCTCCTGATCGCCGTACTTGTCGGCCGCAGCACGAGCGAGAGCCCGGGTGTTGGTCGGGTGCGGCGTCTCGTTGTCGGTGAGGAAGGTCTCGCACATGACCAGAATGTCCTTGCCTCCGCGAATCGGGTCGGGGCAGGTGAAGACCGGGCGGAGCACGACGTCGGAGTTGTCACCCGTCGCCTGGTTGGTCGACGAGCCGTCGTAACCCCACGTCGGAGGCTCGACGCCGTCGGGGAGGATCTTGGTCTTGGACCGGACCTCGGGGGTCGGCTCGCCGCCGTCGATCCAGATGTACTCGGCGCGGTAGGCCATTGCTTTCTCCTTGGTCGTGCGCGGAACGTTGGGCACAGTAGCCGTGTCGGCCCGGAAATCGACCTGTTGATGTGTTAACGCCGCGTGAACCGTTCCACCGGTCGAATGGCTCCTTCCTCGTGTGACTGCGACCATTGACCCGATGGAACCGCAGGAGAAGTACGTCCTGCGCACGGTCGAGGAACGAGGGGTACGGCTCATCCGCCTCTGGTTCACGGACGTGCTCGGACAACACAAGTCGGTGGCGATCAGCCCCGCCGAGCTCGACAAGGTCTTCGAGGAGGGCCTCCAGTTCGACGGGTCCTCGATCGACGGGTTCAGCCGGGTCCAGGAGAGCGACGTGCTGGCCCGGCCTGATGCCCGCACCTTCGAGCTCCTTCCCTGGGCGCGGGACGACGAGCCGTCCGGGCTCATGTTCTGCGACATCGAGCGACTCGACGGGTCTCCGTTCGTCGGCGATCCCCGACAGGTTCTCCGCCGAAACCTGGAGCGGGCCCACGACGCCGGCTTCACCTTCTTCTGTGCCCCCGAGATCGAGTTCTTCTACTTCGCCAGCGACGACCCGAGCCGCCCCGTCGAAGTCGTCGACACGGCGTCGTACTTCGACCTGACGACCGCCGACGTAGCCAGCGATCTCCGCAAGACGACACTGCACATGCTCGAGGCGCTCTCGATTCCGGTCGAGTACAGCTTCCACGAGGACAGCCCCAGCCAGCACGAGATCGACCTCCAGTACACCGAAGCGCTCAACATGGCGGACTCGATCATGACCTTCCGGCTCGTGGTCAGGAAGATCGCCCAGGAGCGTGGCATCCACGCCACGTTCATGCCCATGCCCCTCGACGGACGCCAGGGTTCGGGCATGCACACCCACATGTCGCTGTGGCGAGACGACGAGAACGCGTTCCACGAACCCGATGCCCCCTATGGCCTGTCCGCGGTGGCCCGGCAGTTCATCGCCGGCACCCTCGTCCACGCCCGCGAGATCACGGCGGTCACGAACCAGCTCATCAACTCCTACAAGCGTCTGAACGCCGGCCTCGAGGCGCCGAGGTACGTCAGCTGGGCGCGCAACAACCAATCGACTCTCGTGCGCGTGCCGGTGACGAGGCCGAACAAGCCGGCCGCCACCCGCGTCGAGTACCGGGCCCTCGACGCCGCCTGCAACCCCTACCTGGCGTACTCGGTCATTCTCGCTGCGGGAATGAAGGGGATCGAAGAGGGCTACGACCTCCAGGACGAGACGACCGTGAACCTCTTCGATCGGAAGTCCGCTCGATCGGCGGGCGTGGCGACTTTGCCGCGGTCGCTCGACGAGGCCCTCGAGGAGATGGAACGGAGCGATCTGGTGCGCGAGGCCCTCGGCGACCACATCTTCGAATGGTTCCTACGGAACCGGCACGCCGAGTGGGACGAGTACTCTCGAACCGTGACCCAGTTCGAGCTCGATCGCTACCTGGCCCGGTGGTGACGAGAGGCGAGCTCCGCTTCCGATGACCTTCCTCATCCATCCCGAACCGGCCCCGACCCTACTGGCCAAGTCAATCGACGCCGTCGGCGTGGCCCATGTGGCCGTCGAAGACGTCGCCTCGGCCGAGGCCGAGCGGCCCAGCGACGGGTGGTCCGGCGCCGTCATCGCCCTCGAGACCGACAAGGAGCCGATCGAGATCGCTCGCTGGATCCGCGAGACCGAGGGCCGCGACGCCCCCATTCTCATGCTGACCCCGCCCGAACGGCTCGACGACCTGGCCGGCTTCACCGAACTGTTCGACGACTTCTGCCTGCTCCCCTTCCACTCGGCCGAGCTCGAAGCCCGGTTGCAGCACCTCGTCATCCGGGCCGGCCTCGGGGGCGGAGGTGATCTGGTGTCGTACGGGCCGCTCGTGCTGAACGTGGAGACTTACCAGGCCATGGTCGACGGGCGGGCGCTCGACCTCACATACATGGAGTACGAGCTGCTCCGCTATCTGGCTTCTCAGCCCGGCAAGGTCTTCAGCCGAGAGACACTGCTCAGCGATGTCTGGGGGTACGACTACTACGGCGGAGCCCGAACGGTCGATGTCCACATCCGGCGGTTGCGGGCCAAGATGGGCGAGGAGCACGCCAGCCTGATCACGACTGTTCGCTCGGTCGGCTACCGGTTCGGCGCCGCCTACGTCTGAACGCCGAGCGCTCTCCGGTCAGCTCACTCGTAGAAGTTGGTCTCGGAGACCTCGAGGAGCTCGGACCCCTCGTTGTCGGCGTCGACGGTGTTCTTGGTCGTCGTGCCGAGCAGGGCCGCGATGAGCGCCATGCTCATCATCACCGCCACGGGGAAGACGATGACGAGCAGAACTGCGATCACGATTCCTCCGACCATTGCCGCAGACTAGCCTCACGCCCATGACGAAGCCTGTTGGTCCCTACACACCGCTGGTGCGAGCCGGCACAACCCTGTACTTGTCGGGTCAGGTCGGCCTGTCCGATGGGGCTCTCGTAGAGGGACTCGACGCTCAGGTCCGCCAGTGCATTGCGAACATCGCGGCGTTGCTCGAGCCGGAGGGGGCGTCGCTCACCGACGTGGTGAAGACCACAGTGTTCCTCGCGAGCATCGACGACTACGCGGACATGAACGCGGCATATACCGACAGCTTCGGCGACCATCGACCGGCTCGGTCGGCCTTTGCGGTCGATGCTCTCCCCCTCGGAGCGCTGGTCGAGATCGAATCGATAGCCGTCGTCGGCTAGCCGGTCGGCCACACCGGCGCGTAGTCGCGGAACCGCCAGGTGGCGGCGGCGACGGCGGCGTAGACCGCATCGCTGCCATTCACCGGTTCCCTGTCCGACTCGACGATCTCGATCTCGATGGGCGGCGTGTCGGCGGCCTTGAGAATTCCGAACGACCGGATCGTGAGGTCGTCGACGGATCCGTCGGAGTCGATGCTGAGCGACTCGCTGGTCACCCAGCTGTAAGCCATGTGAGCAGCTCCGATGCAGTACGAACGCAGCACGATCTCGTCGAGCGGTGAGCCGGCATCGACGGTGACCGATATCCCTTCGGGGCCGACGGTCGCAGCAGCCGTGCCGCCCTCGGGACCCGAGCAGCGGTCCTCGGCACCCAGAGACATCATCAGCACAGCCGCCTCGACCCAACCGGCGCCTCGGAGCCGGCTCGACGTCGGCGGCCCGGCGATGTCGACCTCCTCGACATCGAGCCCGGGTGCCGACGCTCTGATCGCATCGGCGATACCAGCCGTGCGCGCCACGATCACCCGGCCCGAGCCGTCGGCGGTGATCCCGGCCCCGAGAGGAGGGCGTTTGGCTCCCATTCGCACCGAGTCCTCGCGCGACAGGACCACGGCGACGGGGCAGTCGCGTTCGTCGGCGAGGCGGCGGGCGACCGATCCCAGCTCGGTGCCTAGCTTGGCCCCGAAGGCTCCCCCGTTCGCGGCCGCCGACGAGGGCTCGCCACCGGGTTGGCACCAGACGGTGTCGGTCTCGAGCGGCGCCGGCTCGGTCCACGACGTCTGTAGCGTGCGCAGCCAGTCGCCGGCGGGAACGTTGATCGGAGCGGTCGAGGCCCGCGTCGTACGCCGGCCCTGAACCCGTCCGGTTGCGGCGCGCGCCTCGAGCAGGGTGTCGGCCACGCTCCAGCTTCCGTCCCCAGTGGGCACGGCGAACAGGGCGGTCGGGGGCACCGTGTCCGCCGAGAACGCAGCCCGGCCCAATGCGATGTCTGTGCCGACCCGCTGGGCGGCCCGCCCCTCGATCGTGGCTCGCATCGACGCTGCGGCGGTGTCGACCGGGCGCGTGGTCCCGAAGGCACCGTAGGCCTCGATGATCGTCTGCCAGCCCGTGCAGCGGCAGAGATGAGCGGCCAGCGGATTGTCGAGACCGGGTTCGGCGTCGGAGGTCGACGACGAGCGCACGGCTTCGAGACGACAGATGATTCCCGGTGTGCAGAATCCGCATTGGCTGGCCCCCGTGGCGACGAAGGCATCGGCCCAGCCCTGCCGCACCTCGGGATCGAGACCATCGAGGGTCGTGACCTTGCGACCGGCGATACGACGGACCGGCGTCACGCAGGCCACTCGGGCATCGCCGTCGACGAGTACCGTGCAGCAGCCGCACTGGCCCTGCGGAGCGCAGCCGTCCTTGACCGAGGTGATGCCAATCTCAGACCGCAACACGTCGAGCAGGTTGGCCCGCTCGTCGGCGACGGTCACGAGCCGACCGTCGATGTGCAGTTCGATGGACACGGCGACCTCCGCTCGACCGCCCCCGACGATACCGTGACCGGGTGCCGCCGAATCTCGTCGACCGCCGGTCGTTCATCGTCGGTTCCCTCGCCACCGGTGCGCTCGTCGCGTGCGGCTCGTCGGGTCCGCAGCCGGCGCGGCTGGGTGTGCGCTTCGCCGACGGCCTCAGCGCCGGCTTCACCGCCGCGGCCGCCGACGCCGGCCCCCAACGATTCCCGTTCGTGCTGATCGCCGACGACGAGCTACCTGTCATCGACGACTCGCCGGAGACCGTCGAAATCGAGCTGCGTTTCGACGGGGAGGTGATCGCCACCGAGACCGTCGAGCGTCGCGGCGCCGGTCAGTTCACGCCCTACTACCCACTCACATTCACGCCGCCCGCGGCCGGCATCTACACGGCCACACCCGATTTTGCCGACCGTTCCGTCGAGTTCCGGGTGGGCGAGCGATCAGAGGTAACCGTCTTCCAGGTCGGCGATTCGCTCCCGCCGTTCGACACACCGACGGTCATCAACGCCCGTGGCGTAGACCCCATCTGCACCAGAACCGAGCCATGTCCGTTCCACGAGATGACTCTCACCGACGCCGTGACCAACGGTCGCCCGACGGTTCTGCTGATCTCGACACCGGAGTTCTGCCAGACCGACGTGTGTGGCCCTTCGATCGAGTTCCTGATCGCCGCCGCCGAGGGCCGCGACGACGTGGACTTCATCCACGCCGAGGTCTACGCCGACCCCCGCACCGACGACCCGGGCCAGTTCCCGGCCTTGGCTCCCCTCCTAGAGGCCTGGGAGGTCATGTTCGAGCCATCGCTGTTCGTCGCCGATGAGCGCGGCGTGATCGTCGACACTCGCCACTTCGCCTTCGATCAGGACGAAGTCGACGAGGCCGTGGCCAAGGTCTAGCGCCGGGCCAACGCTCGGTAGAACGAGCGACAGGCTGCCTCCGAGGTCTTTCGACCTCGGAGGCAGCCTGCCTTCAAGTGCTAGATGTCGTTACTCGCCGTTGCTCGCTCCTCCCGCTTCACCGCTGGTGACGCTGGTCGAGTTCGCCCGGATCTCCTTGGCTATCGCCTTGTAGGTGAAGTTGCCGAAGTTGACCGTGCAAGACGGCGCATTCCCCCGCAGATACAACGCCACCGTGTGGTTTCCGGTCGACAGGCCCGAGAAGACGGTTGTCGACGACATGGCGTCGTTGAGGCCGTACATGACCATCCGTCCAGCGTCGCCAGTTCCCTCGTCGGCTCCGTCGACCCGGACCTGCCAGTCACAGAATGCCGTGCCTTCGGTACCGCCGCGCCGGCCGTGCATGTCGACGGTGATCTCCATGAGGCTGTCGCTACGTATCTTCGAGAACGTGCCGATCGTCTTCTCGAACTCGTACGCGAAGCTCACGTCGCTGTCAGTGGACGAACCGCCCCACTGGATCTCGGTGATCTTGTCCCGGTCATCGGCATGGTTGTGGGTCTCGAAGTAACCGACGATGTCGCCGAGGATGTCGCAGGTGCCGTTGCTGACTCGCACGACGATGTCGCCGAAGATGCCGACACCGGCGATGATCTCGTTGGAACGGGGCCTCTCGAAGCTGGTCGGGTTCATGGTCGACACGGTCGGAATTCCCCCACCACGCGGATACACCCGAACATCGTTCACCGCCGTGCAGTTCAATGCCGTGATGTTGATCGCAACGGCAGTCGCGGCGGCCGGGACCAAACCCCCCGTGGCATTGAAGATCGTCCCTGAGCCCCCGGGACCGACCGGTGACGTTCCGCCATTGAATACCGTACCGATTCGCGTGTCTATATAGCGGACCGGACTGCTCAGCGGGAAGTACGCACTGACCACACTGGTGGTGGTCAACTCTTCGGCGTCTGGCGCTGGCTCCGGCTCTGGATCCTGGGCAGTGGCGATTCCCGCTACCGACAGCATCGCCGCTATCAGCGCTGCTGCGAGCAGTATGCCACTACTCTTCGTAAGTCTTCTTCTTTGCATTGGGTAACCCTTCCCACTCCCCGCCCGACAAGCACGTCGGAATACATCGCTCTGATGTATTCCGGTCACACTACGCGTCAATGTCGCCCGCGTCTAAATCGAAGTTCTTCACAGGCATGTAATTCGGGATCGGGTTCGGTTCAGTCCATCGTCCGACGGCTGCGTAGCTCCGGCACATCCATCATCTCGGGCATGTCGTCAGGGCCGTCGACCAATCGCTGCGACAACCGACCGACCCAGGGCCACGCTGTCAGCCCGTGGGCATAGACGCTCAGCAACACGGTGCCGACAACCACTGTGAAGACCTCATCCACCCCGCCTTCTCCGTGCATTTCCTCGGCGACCACCAAGGCGAAGAGGATCGATGCCAGGCCTCGGGGTCCGAACCAGCCTGCGAACAGCCGCGTCTCCGTCAGGGTGCCGGAGCCCACCATCGCCACCAGAACGGGGATCATACGAACGACGGTCAACGACAGAACTGCGTACAGGACGATCCGCCAGGTGAAGTCGTCGAGCACCGAACCGGCGAGCACCGCCCCGAAGACCGTGAAGGTTACGACCGTCAGGAGCTCGCCCTCGTCCTCGGTGAAGTCCTGGAGGTCATCGCATTGCTCTCGGGCGACGGCGCCGAACGCCAGCCCGGCCACGAAGGCGGCGATGAAGCCGTTGCCGTCGACCAGTGACGCCGCTGCGAACGCCGCCACCGCCAGGGCGATGGTGCCGAGCTGGCGGTAGACGCCTTCGACCCGTCCGGCCAGCGACTGCGATCTCATGACCAGCCCGCCGGCCCCGCCGACGAAGGTGCCCACCAGGAGCCCGAAGCCGATCTGGCCGGCCACGAAGCGACCGACGCTGTCGTAGGTGGTGGCATCGGCATCGTTGGCGGCGAGGGCGAGGAGGACGGCGACCAGAGGCAAGGCGATCCCGTCGTTGAGACCGCTCTCCACATTGAGACCCTGCCTGATCCGAACCGGTAGGCGTCGATCGCTCACCACCGCCTGGCCGAGCGCAGCGTCGGTCGGAGTGAGGATGGCGGCGATCAGCGCCGCCTCGACCAAGCTGAGGTCGGTGAACAGCAGGGCGGCGACGACCGTGCCGGCGATGAACGTCAGGGGCAGCCCGATGCCGAGCAGCCTCGTCGGCATGCCGGAGTCCTGCCGCAGCACCCGCAGGTCGATCCGGGTGGCGTCGGTGAAGAGCACGAGCACGAGCGTCGCCTCCACGAGGACCTCGACCACCGAGTCCTCGAGGTCGAGGTCGAACCAGCCGAGACCCGCCGGGCCCAGCACCAGTCCGATCGTGGTGAACACCATCGGCGCGGTGATCGGAGACGCCTGGAGGCGTTCAGAGGCGAGCGCGAACCCGAAGATGCTCGCCGCAATTATCAGGAGCTCGACCATGGCGAGCCCCCGGGTCGGGGCCTAGCTGAAGGAAGAACCGCAGCCGCAGGTGCGCTGGGCGTTCGGGTTGTTGATCTTGAACCCGGTTTCCTGGATCGTCTCGGTGTAGTCGAGGGTTGCACCAACGAGCATCTGAGCGCTCGACGGATCGCAGATCAGCTTCACGGAGCCGTACTCCTCGGTGAGGTCGTCGGTAGCAACCTCGGAGTCGAAGAACATCTCGTAGCTGAAGCCCGAGCAGCCGCCGGGACGCACGGCGACCCGCAGGCCCAGGCCTTCCTCGCCTTCGGCTTGGAGGAGGTCGGCGACCTTGGTCGTTGCGGCATCGGTGAGTGCGATCATGGAACGGGTTCCTCCTGGACGGCGAGCGGGCAGAAGCGGTTGAGCACAGATTGTACAGGACGTAATAACACGCGAGTCGAGCCAAATATGCCGCGAAATCCTGGGGGTCGCCGGCAGTAGAATCTGTTGATGGAAACGCCACGACCCGACTCTGAAGAACTCATGGGGGTGCTTCGCGGGGTGATCGACCCCGAGCTCGGCTCGAACATCGTCGAGCTCGGCATGGCCAAGAGAGCCGAGGTCGAAGCCGACGGTACGGCGCGGATCACAATCGCCTTGACCACGTCGGGCTGCCCCCTTCGCGCTCAGATCCAGAAGGACGTTCGGGCCCGGGTCCTGAGCCTGCCCGGTGTCGAAGCCATCAAGATCAACTGGACCGAGCTCACTCAGGAGGAGAAGGCCGAGGTGATGGCCACGGCTCGCTTCAACGTGAGCCAGAACGCCCCCGACACCGCCGTTCCATCGACAACCAGGTGCGTGCTGATCGCCTCCGGCAAGGGTGGTGTCGGCAAGTCGTCCGTCACGGCCAACCTGGCCGCCGCTCTCGCCATCCAGGGCCACCGTGTCGGGGTGCTCGACGCCGACATCTGGGGTTACTCGATTCCGCGCCTACTCGGGGTCGACGGACGCCTGGGGGGTTCGGTCGAGTCGGGAAAGATCACGCCGATGACCGTGTCGATGGGGATGGGCGAGATCGAGGTCGTGTCGATGGGCTTCCTCGTCGACAGCGATGACACCGCTCTGATGTGGCGCGGGCTGATGCTCAACCGGGCGGTGCAGCATTTTCTCCAGGACGTCGAGTGGGGGCCGCTCGACTACCTCCTCATCGACCTCCCGCCCGGCACGGGCGATGTGCAGATGGGGTTGGCGAAGATGCTGCCTCACGCCGAGATGCTCGTCGTCACCACACCGTCGACCCTGGCCCAGACCGTGGCGGTGCGGGTTGCCGACATGGGACGCAAGAACTACCTGCGGATCGCCGGCGTTATCGAGAACATGAGTGCCTTCGTCGACGACGACGGTCGGCGCCATGAGGTGTTCGGACGCGGCGGTGGTCAGGCTCTGGCCGACCAGATCGAGGCGCCGCTGATCGGCGAGGTGCCTCTCGACCGGGCCATCGTCGACGGGGGCGACACGGGAGAGCCGGCGGTGCTCGGGGGCGGGGCCGGGGCCGATTCGCTCCGGCGGATCGCCAGTCTCATCGCCACCGAGCTGATACCCCCGGTCGACATGTCGGGCTGTTCCACTCGCATCCTCGACCAGGCGCTCGCCAACCTCGAGCAACTGGACGCCGCCGAGGCGGCGGCCAGCGAGGGGTAGAGAACGCCGCCGAGGCGGCGGCCAGCGAGGGGTAGAGGACGCCGCCGAGGCGGCGGCCAGCGAGGGGTAGAGAACGCCGAGGCACCGCCGAGGTTCGTCAGTCCAGCTCGCGGTTGTCGGGTCGGTCGGAGAGGTCGGTCACATCGACGATGTCGGCGTCGGCCGTGGCATCGACGTCGTAGACGGTTCGCCCGAAGCCCGGCGGCCGCCGAAATACCGGCCCCATGCTCGACGTCCTCACCTCGACTCGGCGCCGGAAGAAGCCGATCACGGCCGGGCGGAGCAGCGCCCGAATCGGGGGGATGAGCAGGGCCAGACCCAGCGCATCGGTGAGGAACCCGGGAGTGAGCATCAGAGCCGAGGCGAAGAAGATCATGCCTCCGTCGGCGAGCTCGTTGGTGGGAAGCCGGCCGCTCTGGAAGGCCGTCTGGACCCGACGGATGACCGAAAGTCCCTCTCGCTTGACGAGCCAGGCTCCCACGAGGCTCACAGCGATGACCAGGACGATCGTCTCGAGCCAACCGAGCTGCCCCGCGACCTCGGTGATCAGATAGATCTCGAGGACCGGCACGACGATGAAGGCGATGAACAGGTAGAGCGCCACATCTCTCATCGTATGGGCGGGGCTGGCAGTCTGGTCGGGCGATGAAGACCGACTTTCGACGATCCGAGGCCCGCTCGGCCCCGCTGCCGGTCTCGGCGTCGGTTGTCGTCGAGCTCGCGGTGGACGACCACACCGATGAGGTCGCTGGCGATCGGCCCCGGCCGTCCGGAGCGGCGTTCGGCATCGGTCTGATCACGACGATCGCGTTCGTCGGTCTGTTGATCGCGGCGCTCGGGCGAGAAACAGACCCGGGTCCGCGTGACATACCCCCGAGCGACCGGACCAATGCGGTTCCGTCCTGGCTGCCGGTCGCCGGCATCGCCGCGTCCCGGTTCGAGGCGGACCCGTCCGCCCGCGATCTGCGCGTGGTGCTCGCCGCGCTCGGCGGCCTGGAGGGTTTGACGCTCGGCGTCGCCGAAGGCTCCTTCGAGAAGGTCTGGTTCGACCCCGACGACTCGAGTCGCCTGAGCGCATCGGTTCGACGCGAGATGGGCTGGTTGGAACGGGGGGCTGACAACGAGCAGTGGCTGGTCGCCGATGGCAACGTCATCCAGACACCTGTGGTCCCATCCGCTGACGAGCCCCGGCCCGCCGAGCTCGGTGAGCAGCTCCAGGGCGACCGGGAGGAAAGGCCGACTTCGACCACCCTGAGCCTCGACGACTCGGGACACCTGACCCTGACCATCGACACGGACGGACCGATCTCGGTGAACTTCGACGGCAGTGCCGTGCCCCTCCTCGAGGTCGACGGGCTGGACGCTGTGGTCTCGGCCGATCGATCGACCGTAGCTGTGAAGCGCCGGGCCTGGCCGACGGCCGAGGCCATCTGGCAGATCATCGACGTCGACCTCCATTCGTGGCTGGCCCGGGCCCGTGACCTGGCTGGTCAGGCCGCCGAGCTGGCACCCTTGGAGCCGTGATGGACACCAACCGCCCCCCTTCGGTCCATGCGTTGGCCACTTCACTGGCCGACACCGGACTGCCCCACCCCCTGCTGGTCGACGCGGCCCGTCAGGCCATCGCCGCCGGTGACCCCGAGTCGGCCCGGTCCATCGCCGAGGGCATAGAGGTGAGCCTCCTACGGCGGGTGATCAACGCCACGGGCACTCTTCTGCACACGAATCTGGGGCGGGCCCCCCTGGCCGTCGAGGAGCCGGCCGGCTACCGGAACATCGAACTCGACCTGGCGACCGGAGAACGCGGGTCGCGTCAGTCACAAGCGCCCACGCTCCTCGCCCGGGCCTGCGGCGCCGAAGCTGCCCTCGCCGTCAACAACTGTGCGTCGGCGGTCATGCTCGTCCTGGCGGCCCTGGCCCCCGGGCGCGACGTCGCCGTGAGCCGGGGCGAGCTCGTCGAGATCGGTGGCGGTTTCCGTATTCCCGAGGTGCTCGAGCAGTCGGGAGCTCGGCTTCTCGAGGTGGGCACGACGAATCGAACCCGGACCGACGACTATCGCCGCCGCATGGCCGACCCGGCGACCGATGTCGCCATGATTCTCCAGGTCCACCAGTCGAACTACAAGATCAGCGGATTCACCGAGATGCCGACCACGGCCCAGCTGGCCGAGCTCGATGTGCCGCTCGTGGCCGACATCGGAAGCGGGTTGCTCGACGCCGCCTGTCCCTGGCTGCCCGACGGCCCTCCCCGATGGCTGGCCGACGAGCCGGCCGCACGCCAGACGCTCGAGGACGGAGCGTCACTCGTGGTGTTCTCGGGCGACAAGCTCCTCGGCGGACCTCAGGCCGGCATCATCGCGGGTGGTGCCGAGCTGGTGGCGCGTTGCGGCCGCCATCCCCTGGCCCGGGCCCTGCGACCGGGCGGGCTGGTCCTCGGTGCGCTCCAGAGGACGGCCCTCGCCTATCTGGCCCGGGACGGCCAGGCGATTCCCTTCTGGCGCATGGCGACGACACCGGTCGACGAGCTCCGCGCCCGCGCCGAAGCCCTGGGTGTCGGCCGCGTCATCGAGACGGCGTCCGTGCCCGGAGGCGGAACCCTCCCTACCGTCGAGATCCCGTCCGTCGGTGTCGCGGTCGCCGGCGATCGGCGGGCGGAACTTCGGGGCGCCCCCGTGCCGATCGTGGCCCGGGTCGAAGAGGACGCAACCATATGTGACCTCCGCACGGTGGACCCGACCGACGACATTCTTCTCGGCCAGGCGCTCGAAGCGCTCGACGCATGAGCCATGTCGTGGCCACAGCGGGCCATGTCGATCACGGCAAGTCGACTCTGGTGCGAGCTCTCACCGGTACCGATCCCGACCGCTGGGCCGAGGAGAAGCAGAGAGGTCTCACCATCGATCTCGGCTTCGCGTCGACGACGCTCCCGTCGGGCCGAATCCTCTCGCTCGTCGACGTCCCCGGCCACGTCCGCTTCCTGAAGAACATGCTGGCCGGAGTGGGCGCCGTCGATGCCTGCCTGTTCGTCGTCGACGCCAACGAGGGTTGGAAGCCCCAGACCGAGGAGCACCTGCGCATCCTCGAGCTGCTCGGAGTCCTCCACGGCGTGGTTGCGATGACCAAGGTCGGCATCGCCGACGCCGAGCTCCGGGAGTTGGCCGCACTTGACATCGAGGAACGTACAGACGGGACGTTTCTCGAGAACGCCCCCGTGATCGAGGTCGACTCCCTCGCCGGTACCGGACTCGAGGACTTGAGAAGCGCCCTCGACGCCATGCTCGAAGTCACTCCCGATGCAGTCGACCGGGGCACGCCTCGGCTATGGGTCGACCGGTCGTTCTCAGCCAAGGGGTCCGGCACGGTGGTCACCGGCACGCTCACCGGAGGTCGCGTTCGGGTCGACGACGAGTTGGTCGTCATGCCTCAGGACATTCCCGTTCGGGTGAGAGCCCTGCAGAGTCGTCATGCCGAGAGAACCAAGGTCGGTCCGGGTAATCGGACCGCCCTCAACCTCTCGGGCATCGGCCACCTCGATGTCGGTCGGGGCGATGTGCTGGTGAGAGCGGGAGAATGGCACCGGACCCGAGTCGTCGACGGATCGCTCAGCGTTCTCGCGGACCTCGACCACGACGTGTCGCGCCGGGGTGCTCACGTCCTCTATCTGGGAGCCGGCGAGCACCCGATCCGCCTCCGCGTGCTCGGCCCCGACACCATCGGTCCCGGCGAGCAGGGGAAGATCAGGATCTACTTGCCCGTGGAGCTGCCATTGCTACCGGGCGATCGCTTCATCCTTCGCGAGTCGGGTCGGGCCGAGACGATCGGAGGCGGCGAGGTTCTCGACGTCGACCCCCGGTTGCCGGCGGCCACCGCCGATCCGGACCGAAGCGTGGAGCGGGTCGTGGCCGAGCGGGGTTGGGTCGACTCCGATGAGCTCCGGCTGCTGACGGGCGAGGATCGAACGCCCGACGTCGGTCGCTTCGTCGTCGATCCCGCTGCGCTCAGCGCCGCGGCCACCGAAGTGCGGGAGCGAATCGAGAACGCATCGGCCGTGGGCCTCGACCTGGCCCAGCTCGACGAACGGGAGCGAGCGGTGGTGGAGCTCGTCACCGACGCGGTGGTCGAGGGCGGTCGGGTCCGAATCGCCGACGCCGCCGATCCACTCGCCGAACATCCCTTCGTCGGAGCCCTCCGGGCCGGCGGCTTCACGCCTCCGGACCCCGACGGTATAGACCGAGCCGAGCTGAGGGAGCTGGTGCGGCGGGGCGCAGTCGTCGAGGAGGGGGGTCAGTTCTTCGCTCCCGAGACGATCGAGGCCGCCGGCCGGCTCGTGGCCCGGCTGCTCGCCAGCCAACCGGACGGCATCACCGTGTCGGAGGTTCGCCAGGCGATGGGGGCCACCCGCAAGCACGCCCTGCCGTTGCTGGCCCGACTCGACGCCACTGGTGTGACCCGGCGCCGCGACGACCTGAGAATCGCCGGTCCGCGCTTACCGGCAGCCGACTGACGACCCCTTCAATGGGTCAGAAGCTGGCGGCGTTCCTGTTCGCTGAGACCGCCCCAGACGCCGTGGGGCTCCCGTATCGAGATTGCGTATTCGCGGCAGTCGGCGACCACCGGGCACTCCCGGCAGATCTGCTTGGCCCGGTCTTCGCGCGCCAGCTTCTCGTTCTTGCGCTCTACGACCGACGGCGGAAAGAACACGTCGGCGAGAGGGCCGCGGCAGGCCGCTTTTTCCTGCCAAACGAGTTGGTTTTGCTGGGCCGCCACCGTGATTGTTCCTCCTGCAAGCGGGAACCTAGGCGCGGCCTCCGATGCTTGCCAAGGGGGAGATTTCAGGTGCGGGACCGGCGCTCCCGATAGTCGCGGGCGCCACCGCCTTCGGGTTCGACTTCGAGCAGCAGTCCGTCGACCTCGACGACGCGAGCCCTCTCACCTGCCGTGATCGGGGTGGCGCGGTTCGTCCGCGCTCGCCACGGGGCACCACGCAAGGTCACGATTCCCTCCGGGTCCACCGCTTCGACCACATCGCCGACCTCGCCGATCATCCACTCCCGACCGATCGTCGGGGTCGAGAACCTCGTTCGGACCATGGCCGGCATACCTCCGAGCATGGCCAGTAGCGCTCCTGCGATGCCGACGATCAGCGGCAACCAGCCGATCGAGTGGTCGGACAGGAGGAAGACCGATCCGACGAGCAGGGCGACCGCTCCGACTCCGCTCCAGAACTGCTGGATGCCCGCCTGGACGTCGACGGCAAAGGCCGCGAAGGCCAGTATCAGAACGGCGACGGCCCACCACCGGGCGTCGAGCACGGCCAGGCCGTAGCTGCCCGCAAGAAAGCACCCGGCGCCCACGACGCCGGCTATGCCGACGCCGGCCGTGAACAGCTCGAACACGAGCAACCCGAGGCCGATTATGAACAGCAGGTACGCAACCGGCGGCGACGCGAACGTGTGGAACTGACGTTCGACCAAGGGTAGGCCGATCAGCCTTGTGGCAGTGAGCGGGACCCGGACCGGCTCGTCGCCGACCATTTGCCCGGTCGGCAGCTCCTCACCCGGTTCGTAGACCTCGAAGTCGAAATCGGGCAGTTCGAGGAGGTGATTGAGCAGGACCGGAGCGTCCTGTACCGCCACCCCGTCCACCGAGCCGGCGGCGAGAAGCTCGTCGTATCCGAGCCGGCGCCCATCGGACAACTCCAGGTGCGACCCCGGCGAGACACCGATCGAGCTCGCCGCCAGGGCCAGCTCGACTCCCCGCCCGGCCGCCTCACCATTGTTGGCGGGACCGAGCCAGACCGACGCCGGAATGGTCAGGTTCCGAACCTTGTCGACCAGGCGATCCATCGTCTCGTCGTCGACGGCGACCCCTCCGCTCTCCAGGCGCAACACGACGGCCCGGGCGCCGTCTCGTTCGGCCTGGTCGAGTCGGTCTTCGACGAAGTCGGCCAGAATCGGGTCGATCAGCCCGTCGACGCCGATCACATCGACGAATCCGTGCTGGCCCCCGACATCGAGCTGGGCCTGGGCCGGACCGCCCCAGATGCCGGCGAAACCGAGGATCAGGGCGATGGCGGCGAGAAGACGCCGAGAAGCCAGCTAGGCCTCCTCGTCGAGGGCGGCGAGCGACTCCTCGAGCGTCTCGCATACGGGAACGATCCGGTCGAAGCCGGTCGTGTGCAACAGCCGATTGAGGCTCGCCGTGGTGCTGACCACGGCCACGTCGCCTTCGGCTTCTCGTACCCGGCGGATGCCCCCGATGAGGGCGCCGAGCCCGGCCGAGTCCATGAACGGAACCTCCGAGAGGTCGATTATGAGCCGCTTGACGTCGGTAATTCCGCTCAGTGCCTCGCGGAACTCGCCAACCGTGTACGCATCGACTTCGCCTTCGAGTCGGCACACGTGGAACTCATCGTGGGGTTCGACGTTGATCTCCAGCACTATGACACCTCGCTAACCGAGACTCGGACCCGATCGACTTCACGCGAGGCCCCGCACGGTCTCAACAGGCTAAGGGAGGCGGGAGCGGCCTGCTACCCTGACCCCCGATGTCAGGGGTCCTGCTCGCCACAGACACCGATCTCTTGTTCGATCAGGTCGTCGCCGCGCTCGGCGGCGACCACGACGTTCACAGGGTCACGGAGGGCCGTCGCGTTGCCGAGGTCATGTCCGATGTCGCCCCCGACATCGTGATCCTCGACCTCCAGATCGGCAACATGGGCGGAATGGCCACCTCGCTGTTGATCAAGCAGGAAGCCCGGGCGGGACGCCTGCCCGATGCTCCGGTGCTGCTTCTCCTCGACCGTGAGGCCGACGAGTTCCTGGCGACCCAATCCGACGCAGATGGCTGGATCACGAAGCCCCTGGATGCGCTACGTCTGCGGCGGGCGGCCCAGCAGCTCGTGGCGAGCTGATCGACCGCCGCGCTGCGGCGGAAATGGTCGGGCAGGCGGGATTTGAACCCACGACCTCCTCGTCCCGAACGAGGCGCGCTACCAACCTGCGCCACTGCCCGTGTGTTGGCCTTGCGAGTATAGGACCGGACGGGCCCGATCGCCCGGTGGCGGCGACAGCGCCGGCGTCAAAGAACCGTCGATTCTGCCGATGGAATGGAGTGGAAGGATCCACAGAGCCGTCTGACGCGCCGACGGGCCCGGCTGAGGAATCGAGTCTGCTGCGGCGGATCGGAATCGGTCCGCGTCTGTGGATCTTCGTCGCCGGCCCGGCCCTGGCTCTCGTGGGCCTCATCGCGCTGCTGGTCTGGTCCGACATCAAGACGATCGACGAGCTGAGGCAGTTCGAGAACGACACCGACGTCGTCGCCGAGCTGATCGAAGCGCGCCTGGCCGCCCAGGACGAGCGCCACGCCTTGTTGGATTCGAGCGAAGCCGATCTCCGGACCCGTCCCCTGGCCGAGGATCTGTTCGGCTCCGCGGCGATGGAACTACTGGAGACGACCAACTCGCCCGTCGATGTCTCCGATCAGCTCTTGATCGCCCGCGGACTGGCCGAGACGGGCCAGATCGAGGAATCCCAGGCTCGATACAAGACGATCATCGATGCCTTCGAGAAGGCCATCCGCCAGCAGCTCGACCGCTCGCCCGACGGCGAGATCGATCGGCGCAGCGATGCCCTGCTCGCCCTCCTGGCCGGTCACGAGGCGTTGCTGCTCGAGGATCTGGAGATCCAGATCGGGGAGGCCGACCGGATCACCATCACCCGGCTGCACGCCAACGAGACCGCCGGTTTCGATCGGTTCGCGCGCGATGCGGCTGCGCCCGGTCATCGCACGCTCGAAGCTCTCTCGGCGACCGACTTCTGGCGAGACAGCATCGTCGTCCGCACGAACTACATCGAGGCCCCCGACCGGTTCCTGAACCGCCCGGCATGGATCCGGTCGGCGGTTCAGCGCCGCGCCGCCGTAGGCCACCTGGTCGAGGCCGAGAGCCAGCGGCTGACCGAGGCCACCAGCACCCTCGCCGACCAGGGGATCTCCCGGTTGACCTGGCTCGGCACGATGGTTGGGCTGCTGTTGACGCTGGGAATCCTCGCCACGTTCGCCATTCGGCGCAGCCTGGTGTTGCCACTCGGACGTCTGGCCTTCGCCGCCCAACGCATGTCGCGTGGCGAACTGTCACCCATCGACGACGACGCGTCTGACGAGATCGCCCGGGTCGGCCAGGGTTTCTCGAGCCTCCACGACACGATGGAGGCGCTCTGGACAGACGTCGACCGGGTTCAGAGGAGCGTGCGCCAGGGGGAGTTCGATCACCGCATCGACACCGAGTCGCTCGAGGGCGACTGGCTTCGCCTGGCCGAGACGATGAACTCCACGCTGGAGACCGGTGCCCGACACAACCGCTCGGTCGAAGCCGAGCTCGTGCGACGGGATGTGCTGGCCGAGATCTCGGCGGCGGCTCTGATCGCAGACAGCGCCCAAGCCCTCACCAGCGCCGTCCTCGACAAGCTGCCCGGCGCCGTGCCCGGTTCGACCGCTCGACTCCACGCCCACCCGAGCGGACCACCCCTGTTCGAGCTCGGAATCGACCTGGCGCCGACGATCTCCGCACTCCAGCTCCCCACCCTGGCCGATCATGCTCAGGTGGTCGAACTACCGAGCGGTCATGGCGTGGCCAGCCTGGTCGACTTCGGCGCCGGACCGCCGGCAGTTCTGGTCCTGGACTTCGGAAGGAACGTCCCCGACGACGCCGGCCCTCTGGTCGGACTCGTCGAGACCGCGGCGCGGGTGCTGGCTCAGGCGCACCGGCGGCAGGCAGCGGAGTGGTCGGCCACCCACCACTTCGAACACGACGCTCTCACCGGGCTCTTCAACACCAGCGGAATGGAACGCTGGTACGAGGAACACTCCGCAGGTGTCCGTGACTGGGTGGCCATCGGTATGCAGCCACTGCGACTCGACGTACTCGACAGCACGTACGGACGCGATGCCCGAAACGCCCTCCTCACCATCGTGTCTCGACGTCTGCGCCGGATCGTCCGCGAGGACGAGGAGATGATCGCCCGCATCGGCGACCCCGAGTTCGTGATCCTCGCCCCCGGCAACCGAGGCCAGCACCTGGTCGATCGAATCATCGATTCCTTCGCCCACCCCCTGGCCGTCGGCGGAGAACTGGTCCCCGTCGAGTTGACGATCGGGCTCGCCGCCCTCGAGGACAATCTCGAGCAGGCCATCGCCAACTCGGCCACCGCTATCCGCCAGGCCGATGGCCGCACGACGAGCGTCGTCTACTTCGACGAGCGCCACCGGGAGGAGGCTGTCCGCCGGGCCGAGCTCGAGCGGTGGCTCGAGCAAGCCGGGGACGAGGGCGAGTTCGAGGTCCACTTCCAGCCGGTCGTCAACGCCGTGACGATGATCACCGAGGGCTATGAGGCCCTACTGCGGGGAAATCGCAACGGCGTGGCGGTTTCTCCGGGAGAGTTCATCCCGATCGCCGAGGAGACCGGAGCGATCCTGGAGATCGGCCAGTTCTCGTTGCGAGAGGCCTGCCTGGCGCTCGAGTTCCTCCCCGGTGACCGGCCCTACGTGTCGGTGAACCTGTCGCCGGTCGAGCTGGCCGACGCCGACCTCGTCGACCGGATAGACGCAATTCTGCGCGAAACAGCAGTCGACCGGACCCGCATCTTCTTCGAGGTCACCGAAGGTGCCGCCACCACCGACGAGGGGATCGAAGCCCTCCATCGCATCCGAGGGCTCGGCGTGAAGATCGCCATCGACGACTTCGGAACCGGTCACGCCAATCTCTCCTACCTGTCGAGCCTGCCGGCGGAGATGGTCAAGATCGACCGCAGCCTGATCACCCCGATGGTCGACGACCGGACCGCCCGAACCGTCGTGTCCGGTGCGGTGTCGATGGCTCACGAGATCGGCATGACGGTGGTCGGCGAGGGGGTCGAGACCAACGACGAGCTCAACGCTCTCCGTCGGGTGCGCTGCGACCGCATTCAGGGTTGGCTGACCGGTCGCCCCGCGCCGCTGTCCACGCTCGTGGAGACGACCCACTCGACCGAGGGGACCCGCATCTCGACCCCGGAGCGAACCCGATGAGCCGCCTCCGCCTCGTCGCCGTGGGCATCGGCATGTCATTGGTGGCTGGAGCGTGCGGCGCTCTCAGTCCCGAGTCGCTCGCCTTCGTCGACGAGGTCGACCGCCGCGAGGAGACGGTGATACGGCTGGCGACATACGACACCGTCGGCCTCTCCGAGGCGATCGAGCTGTGGGAACGGGAGCATCCGACCGCGACGGTCGTCGTCGAGCGGCGCGGGTTCGACGACCACCACTCGACGGTGCTGGATCCCCGTACGGACACCATCGCACCCGACGTGATCGCCTACGACGTCGCCTACGCAGCCGCCATGCGGGACAGAAGCGACTTGTTCGCCGACCTGCGACTGCTCGGCGGTACCGCCTACCGACGCGGCTCGTTGGACTGGCGCTGGGACTCAGCGGTGGCAGAAGACGACAGGCTGATCGCTCTACCCGTCGACCTGGCGGGGAGTGCCCTCGCCTTTCGAGTGGACCTGGTCGATGAGGAGCTGGCCGAACGTCTCGGCCAGGTGGCCGACTGGTGCGAGTTCCTCGTCGCCGGCGACCACTACTCGGACTTGACCGAGCAGGCGTTCCTGCCTCGGGCAGCCGATATCTTCGAGGCTGCTCTCGACCAGGCCCCCCGCCGCTTCCACGACATCGCCGGCGAGCCGATCCACGACTCGAACCCCGATCTTCAGCAGGCCTGGGACCTCGCCATGCGAAGCCTCGGGGAGGCGCCGCTGTTCGCCGACCCCTGCCCAGGCGTCGATGGCATCGACCGTTTCTCGGCCAACGTCGAGTTCGAGACCGATGAGTGGAGCGAGGGCCTGAGGAACGGGGATTTCGCGGCTGTGATCGCGGGTGTGGATCGGCTGGGCGTGATCCAGGCCGAGGCCCCGGAGACAGCAGGAGCCTGGACCGTGGTCGCCGTTCCCGGACTCGGAGGCAACCGCGCCGGCATGAATCTCGGCGTGCGAGACGGCTCCCCCCATGCCGACCTCGCCTACGACCTCGTCGCCTTCCTGGCCGAACCGTCGACCCAACTACGCGTCTTCGAGGAGCTGGGGCGGTTCCCGGTGGCAACGTCCACCTACGACGATCCGCGCGTGCTCGAGCATCGACGGGCCTTCTTCGGAGACAGTCCGATCGGCCTGGTGTACGCCGAGTCGGCTCGCGCCACCATCTCCGCTCCCGATGGGCCCGACCGCCGTATCTTCGAACGGGAGTTCCGGGGGGCGGTGAGTCGGGTCGAGTCCGGCAACCAGACACCCAGGGAGGCTTGGGACGAGGCCATGTGGCGGATCGTCCAGGTACTCGACTGAGCCGGTCCGCTGGGTTGCGGGTGCGGCGGGCCCGGACAACTACGATGCGCGGTCATGAAGTTCTCGCGGCTCTCGCCCAAGCAGCTGGTACTCGGAATAGGGATCGCCGTCGGGGTGATCACTGCGCTCTCGGGCCTGGCCGCCGAGCTCAACAGCTTCAAGAGCGACTCCGAAGAGACCCGCGTCGTCTTCGTCAACATTCCCGACGTGCTGCGACTCGTCTTCTACACGGTCATCCCGGTGCTGCTCGTCTACGGCGCCTGGATGTTCTCGTTGCGCATCAAGAACTGGCAGCGCGGCGGTCCCGACAACCGGGCCACCACGACCGCCAACGTGAAGCGGCGTCTGGCCGACTTCCGCAGCGGGGTCTACATGCAGACGCTGCTTCGCGAGCCGGGCGCGGGGGTCATGCACTCCCTCATGTACTTCAGCTTCATCGTCCTGCTCGGCGTAACGACCGTGCTCGAGATCGACCACCAGCTTCCCACCGAGCTCAAGTTCCTGCACGGGGGCACCTACAAGGGCTACGCCGCCGTCGGTGACGCCGCCGGGCTCGTCTTCACGGCCTCGATCGTGTGGGCGCTGCTGCGCAGGTACGGTCCTCGCCGGTTCCGGCCCTACCGGATCCGCATCAAGTCCCGCCCCGAACACATGTTGATACTGGGCACATTCCTGGCCATCGGCGTGACCGGTTTCGGCGCCGAGGCCTTCCGCATCGCCCTCGAGGGCATGCCCGAGTACGAGAAGTGGTCGTTCATCGGCTACCCGTTGGCGACGCTCGTCGAGGACAGCGGGTCGCTGGCCGGTTGGCACCAGTTCTGGTGGATCTTCCACGTTCTGGCCTTCATGACGTTCCTCGTGATCCTGCCGGTGACGATGCTGCGGCACATCTTCACGTCGCCGCTCAACATGTACCTACGCGATCGGGACCGCCCCAAGGGCGCCATGCGGGCGATGCCGAACCTGATGGAGACCGAGCTCGAGACCTTCGGCGCCTCGACTGTCGAGGACTTCACGTGGAAGCAACTGCTCGATACCGACGCCTGCACGATGTGCGGCCGATGCACGAGCGTGTGCCCGGCTCACGCCACCGGCAAGCCCCTCGACCCTCGCGAGATCGTCCTCAAGACCGGCGAGGTGATGGCCCGTACCGGAGACCCGGAGGTGTCGCCGCCCATCGGCGTCGACAAGGAGATCACGGTTCCGGCCAACTGGATGTTCGACCGGGTCACTTCCGAGGAGTTGTGGGCGTGCACATCGTGCCGGGCCTGCGACGAGATCTGCCCCGTCAACATCGAGATCCTCGACAAGATCCTCGACATGCGCCGGTACCTGGCGCTCATGGAGTCCGACTTCCCGAGCGAGCTGGGCAATGCCTACCGGGGCATGGAGAACCAGATGAACCCGTGGGCGATGAGCCAGGGCGAGCGAGCTGACTGGATCGGCGACGAGGATGTTCAGGTGCTGGCCGGCGGCGAGCCGCTCGAGGCCGAGTACCTGTACTGGGTCGGCTGTGCCGGATCGTTCGACGACAAGAACAAGAAGGTGTCGCAGGCGCTTGCCAAGTTGCTGACCCGCGCCGGCGTGTCATTCGCCATTCTCGGCCCGGCCGAGAACTGCACCGGCGACTCCGCCCGCCGTACCGGCAACGAATACATCTTCCAGATGCTCGCCATGCAGAACATCGAGACGCTCGATGAGATGGGCGCGAAGAAGAT
>JAAUYH010103827.1_pt1 | contig 36780 bp, 16 predicted proteins | sample 7278061 | NCBI WGS metagenome assembly JAAUYH01 (sample SAMN14350203, study PRJNA611818) | marine sediment metagenome | isolation source: surface marine sediment (0.6m) | place: French Polynesia: Moorea | collected 2018-08 | reverse complement strand
TGATCTTTTAAAGATCTGAGTATTATTACTACCGCAGTGACATAATTGCAACACTTTTGTTAATTCTATTTGTCGACTTGGCTTCGTACGTTTCAATCAGTGTTTCCACTATTTTCTGAATCACATGGTTCAATGCCTACTGAATACAATTTCTACTGCGACATAAATTTGTTTCCGAATCACGTCACGCTGGAATGAATGTAAAATACTTTAAAATGTATTCTAGTAAAGCAATCGAAGTGAATGCTGAACAAATTCGCAGCGGAGCCAATTTGGCAAAACAAGGTGATCTTAGAACTGGAAGAACCGCCTTTCTTCCATTATTAGACTATATCCAATTCGAAAAATCATGCGGAATAGGGAGACAATAATTTTACCCATTTCTGTACATTCTATGTTATATCGAATAGAACATCATCATAAATTACTTTAATCTTTACAACCTTTCGGCGAAAAATTTATTGAACGATTTGTATAGATCGAAGACTGATGAAGTCATAATTCTAAACCCAGAACGAAAACTAGAAACAAATTCAGTGTCGCATACTGCATACTATCCATTTGAAAGAGACGTACCTTAATATTTTTATTATTTCGTGCGGTTCAAGGTCCGTAAATAGAAATTCTGTAATAAATGAGTGCACGTAGAAAAATTGATTCGAATGATGTATGGAGCGTCCAATGCAGCTAATTATTTCTCAATAAAACATGCAAAGAATCCCAAAGCCCATGCATAATAAGCTAACGCTTTTCAGATGTCTACATCATGTGAGATTGCGACTGAAATGAAGCTCGTTTGCGTTGATTTCAATACAGCATGTTCGAAAAAGATAGGTTCCCAGATGCACATCTCTATTTCGTTACAGTCTGCTAAACAATGCAAGCTAGAAAATGATCAAAGTAGTAATTGAGCATGTACAGTTTCCCGATCGATTTTAACTATTTGGAATAGCACGACTGTAAAATAGATGTCGGAATAATTGAGATAATTTGAATTGCATATATATTTTTTACCCGTGCTGTCTTGAACAATGATTTTCTTTTCAAGATTGGCAGACATGTTTACTAAAATTTATGGTTGAATGTCCCTAAATAATTGTGAAAAACTGAAATGCTTATGAACTCTGGGAGCTCAACTATTTCAGCCCAATTTTCTAACGATATTCAACGTGTGCGTGCATATGCGACAATTGTTCCACTAGTCATTCCTTCCTTCGACTCAGGCACAGCTCCCTATTGGTTACGTTATTCAGTTTTAATGTTTCATAAGACCGGACCTCCGAACAGGAAATAACGTAAGCCAGGATGATGTATAGAGACTGCGTGTTGCGTTGTGTTGTCCAAATGAATTCGTACTCGCTAAATGATGACATCTGGATTTTATTACTGCTCTATTATTTCGTTACTCTTCAATGAGTTAGTAGATGAAGCAGCCTGTACCAGAAAAGCATTGATAGCATAGACTGTGATTAGGTGAATGCAAGCGTATGTTAATTGTGCAGTAATTTCCTTGTAGTTCGTAATCTGCTGTGCTTTCATTTCTTTTGGGACGTAACGCGTTCATGGATCGAAAAAACGAGCAAAGATTCGATCTGGCAGTGTTTTACTTCCGGTGTGCGCGTTTGTGATGAGACATTCAGTCGATGCATGAGAGGATCAAACGCAATCATCTTGAGACTGGCATGTCATACATATAGAAGCATACATTAACAGAAATAGTACATATTTGACCGTTTGAGGATAATTCTTGAGAATTGTTCTATTCTAGATATCACTGCCGCAAATGACCATCGAATTGGAAAGTAACGATTCGTATTGTGGTATAAAATTTTGAAGTATACGAGTTAATTATGGTGATCTTGTTCAAAGTTCCTACTTGATCATTATCCCTCAGAATCGTGTAACCAAACCATGAAATAGAAACTCAAATGTTGACTGATCAAGTGATGTTCCTTCTTGTGACCTAGTAGAGACAAAAGTATTTAAAATGATAGGCAGCACATGGACGGTGAGTATAAATGCTCTCTACAGCAATGAAACAAAATAGTATCAGAGAATTCATCACATCAGTGTACTTTCACGATTATTTGTTTATGTAAATCACATCAATATGAAAGCTAACTTATATTTGGCAGAATGAATAAATTATATTGGTTTTGGTCATCGCTTGAATAACTTATTTGAATAACTTCATAAATACTTAGAGACATTATTATTCCCATTTAACTTAGAATTGGACCTTAAACAAGTTATTATACATGTGTGTATAGAAGTATACCAAGTGACTATTAGAATATCGATGCAATGGCACGATAGCGTTCGATTCCGTCGCCGCGAAAATCCTTGAAAAATATTAGAAGGTTATTGGGAAGGTTTTCGATTTGATGAAATCTACCCTATTGCATATCCAGAAAAGTAATTGAAAGCTCCTCGACGCTTCCGAAAAAAGCTCGATTTCAGCTATTTTTGCATATTGTTCATTTCATCATTCACAACTCCGATGATTTCCACATTATCTAGAGTACTACTTTAGGATTAAATATTCAATTCTACAAATAACCACTATTCTATTGCTGTTAGTTTGGTGTTCACATCAAATATTCTACTGCTTAGGTACACGCCCTCCGTATCTTGAGTGGATTTTTGGGAGTCCGACCTATCGAATTATACAATAACCGAACAGTTCTCTGCTCTGTTATCATCGAATTGATTACGATTACAGGACAAGCTTTTTAATGATGCGAAGAGAAGAGAGTCCCAAAAGTAGGCAATGTAATGTAGTATAAAAGCATTTCTCATTTCTTACCGTAGCTTCCTTCGTACGAATGTTTTACGGCGCGCAAGCAATGCACTGTATGATTTAACTCTGGGCTAGGATTGAGTGGTTAATAAACTGCAACGGCAAGTCAATTGGAAGTTCCTGCATTTTGGATCTTGTTTACCATTATTAAGCAGGTACCAGGAATCTATCACCTCGCGAATAATATGAAGACCTTTTCTTTCTTGCTGTACGGGAGAACGTTGGTTAGTGTGCCTGACAATATTTCGATAGGTAGACAATAGCAAGCAATGACTCAATTGGCTCCCCAAATCACTTGATAGAAACACAGTATTCGTTTTCTGTTATAGTACCTCGTTTGTGCGAAATGCAGTACAGTACAGTAATTCATTAATCACTTCCAAAACCATGTTAGTAACTCCATGTTGAGGATCAATTTTTACCAATCTCCGTTTCGCTGTTTGGTATGGAACAGTACGAGGATCTCATAGTCGAGGGAAACTGACATTGTCTTTTGCATGTTCGATTCAAATTCGGAAGATAGGTTGTTCCTACGTGCATCCGGGAATCGCTAGACTGCCAAATTTGAAGCTAATAAGGAGACGAGCGGACTACTTCCAACTGGTTCTTGTTTTGTAGTGCACTATACCAAATCGTGCAATTTGTGTGTCGAGTCTAGGGTTAGCATACGAGAGCAGTACGGGATGTATCAGAGGTACAGTATAGGGGTTTGAGGCGAGCATGCACGAACGAAATTTATACCGTTTTTCTACTCGATTACCAACTTATGGTATGCCTAGACTCGACATACTGATTGCACGATTTGCTGTAGAGATAAGACATGGATAACTGTTGAGTAGCGTATTAATGCAAATACTTGGATGCGAAATGCAGTTATGAGTTCAGGTTCTACGTCGATATGCAGCACAGCCTTATTGATTCCACCAGTTTGAATATTTCAAAATCGGTTGCAGCGTTTGGGTACCCTTGTGGGTTGTGGGTGTACTACAGCAGTAGGTGAACCTGTCCGTTCACTCACCCCAATCCGGGAGTACCAAGTTCGCGGTTTCTCCAGAGGCGACGGGGTGCCACCAGCTGCGCGGTTGTTCTCAAGTTGGAGCCCAACACAGTCGAGATTACTCGGTTCTTTTATTCGTTCATTGCTTACGTCGAGCGTCAGTGGTGACGTTGGTGAATGGCGGTTCAGGTGGTTCATACAGGTTCGGCAGTAGCGGTCCTGCGCGTTGGCCAACTGAGTGGAACACTGCTGACATTTGGCGGTCGCGATACACGTTGCGCATCACAAGGCGTCAAATTCCGACATTGGAAGTCTGGCGAGGGGGCACGAGATCTCGACCATACAGCTAAATTCTAAGCTCTGAAACATGACTTTTCATTGACTGCCAATCTGGCACCATGTCAGTGTGGCAATTCGTGGATGCATCTACTGTTCCATTACACTGCAAACTTGTACGCCCTTTTGCTGCATTGGATCGCCAGATTTCGTGCAAGATCAGATCTAATCTTACAAGATTTGAGAGGATTGCTCGGCCGAGTACTGAATAAGGGCATGTCAACTGCAGAAGAGAAGGCCTGCGCATGAGTTGATTTTTTCTCTTCCTCTTACAACAGGGGCGAGATGCGTGACAATAAACAGTACTACCCTAGCACTTGGAACCAGGGTGGGCTCGACGGATAACTTTCAGGAGCAGGCCGCAGAAACTACGATGTTCAGTACGGCATGGAAAGATAACAAGGCCTACAGAGATCAACAAGAAAAAGTGAATGCGGGTCATCAGTCTTGTTCGAGTCTCGTGCAACATGATAACGTCGAAGTAGGGCTGGATCTTGGAGCCGATGGATTTAACATGTTACTGAATGCGGGTTCCGTAGCTAATGAACGGGACTAGCAGACATTTAAATGAAGACATCTACCCTTGTCTTGGTGGGAAGCAGTCTTCTGGTTCCAGTATAGTAAAATATGTATCTTCCTCGTCAACAAATCCTAATTCACTAGAAATTCCGCGCACAAAAACCGTACCGACTGGACTACATGGTAATTACTCCTCTGTGGAGTGAAGGGAAATCCTCAGAACTGAACGTAGGCTGGATTCGTCCGCAGCTTCTGTAATAAGTTAAAAGAAACACTCCGAACTTCGGAGCTCAATGGATAGGATGGGAACGGCACAAGACGCGTACTATTACATCACCAGTGTTCATTTCGTATGGAATCGAACCGTTTGGGAATAATACGATGGCCGGCTCGATCACTCGCAATGACGGATGAAACTACGGCGAAATATGTTCCGAAAGAATACTCTCAGTTCAGTTTCCTTGAAAGCAAGAATTTAGGTAGGGCAATCCCGACGGCAGATTAATCGAATGGCAAATCGAATCTCAGAACATGATTTGTTCTTCATATCTTGAGGTAGCAGATTAAATCGGTTTACCCTGTCGTCGATTTGAACAATCAGTACAACGTACCGCTGTGTTTGATTCCTGTTAGAGCGTATAATTGATCTTTTCGCCTCCTTACACATTTTCTCGAAGTACAAATTTTGAACGAGACGTTCAGATGTAATGACAGGAAGCGTCCAGTGCACGAATTCGAACAGGCAGTGAATATTGGGCTGTCAAGAACAGAAATTATCTTCTTTTTGTAGCGAACTCCCTCTTCTTCACTCTTTCTTGCGGAACTTCGGCAACAGAAATCGTTTGTGAATTTGCGCACACTCCCCGAACCATACAGATATAATGCATAACTTGGTGCTGAATTTTCAGTGTAGAATACCCATCTGAAACACTTTGCCACACAGATCCTGCCACTGACAAATGGAATGGAAGACAGATAGATTGTTCAAGAAGCATCGGCGAAGTGCGGTAGAGCCTTCATCCAGCAATTTTGCGTTCCACATTGACTTGAGCACTGGAGTTGTGCACACAGATAGCAGATAATTTCAGATATGTTCATAGACAAAAGAGATCCATCTGAGTAGCGCATAAACATCGGCTGATGTCTTCCGCCGAAAGCGGAAGTAGCTGACGCAATGTTTCGTTCGACTTCAGCACGGTTTTCAGCAGATTTGGGGAAGTAGAAGCAAAGTTCGAGATTGTTTTTCAGAAGAGAGTACAAAGGTTGATCAGGTGTTATAAAAGAGCAAAGATACGGTTCGAGTTCAGACGAAAGAATAGGAACGCCATTTTGTCTCTATTGCTTTATTGCTGTCCGATTCGCTTCTAGCGCAATGCATAGCCTTTGAACAACTTTTCAACTTCGCTCAGACGACCTTAAATGACTAAGTGTTCCAGTTTTTCACCGAAAGGATTCGATTGTAGGACTCTCCGTTTAGAACAAGATCTTGTTCCAGGTTTTTTGAAAAAGCAATAACGGGCGCCTATAATTCGTTCTGAAAGTCTGCTACACAGGAGAATTACCAACAATTCCGAACACATCAAGGAATATTCTTGGCCTGATTCCATTAGAATCCATGTCCATGAATCCGGTCGTTACTCCGTCGACTAAATCTTTGTTCAATTCGCCGAGAATTTGAAATGGTGAAACGCCCAGTGGACATATCGATAGCATTCGACATGCCTCACGGGCTGATAAACATCGATGCGGATGGTTTAGTGAAACAAAGTAAATTCTTTTCCCAGAGAGTGACTTCTGTCGACTGATGCTAAAGCCATCAGTGTATAACAGAAAACGGTAGATAAAGTAAGGTGTTCCGCAATCTAATCTTCCAATTATCTGCGATTCTCGACTGCTTGTACAGTCCAAAGGGGATTCAACCGGTTGAACAACCTTCGCATGTGCAACATCTGCAGAATGAAAATGACCTCCAAACAATTTTTTTGCTATTTATGATTGCTGCGCACATTTTTCCGACTTCAATGACACCAGATGCTTTGTTGATACATGCTGAATGAAAGCGAAACGGCTTCTCTCCTCTGGAACAGTCCAGAACCGATGTACTATGCATAGTCTCTGCCCTTTATCCCCGTCACAGAGTGCGCTACACTCGTCTTCCGACTTCGCCTTTAGTACCACTAAAGTATCACCCGGTTTTACAAGACATGCACCTGGCTCCCCTTCAAAGTACTGAATATGTGAGAATGCTTTGCGCAATGCGGAATATTACGCATTGGACTCCGTTTCACCACGCCACTATCTCCGACTTCAGGAACAATGAACTGGAAATATCGTTGACACTATACCATCCGAAATAAGGAGATCTGGAGCAGAGGGTGTCGGGGACGTGAATTTCCTTCACGTCTTTTCATTGCAAAGAGCCATTCCGTACAGAGTTACGGAAAGTTCGTCGCCTGGAATGGCGAAATCGGAAATTTCACTTCTGACTGGTCCTGTGTCGACGAGAACAAATGCAGTGGCACCATACAGAATTTTTTTGCAGTAATATTGCGGCAGAATTTACCTTCCACGCAGTTTTCCTTGAACAGACTCCATACTTCAGAAGTTGACATATCTATTATCGGATATTCAGAAGTTAGAATGCACTGAATCTTCGCTTCAGTTGCTGAAACATCCGTCGTCGCTTCCTGACTCAGTCTTTGTGTAATAGCTGCTGCACATTTCATTTCAACAGCTTTGACGGATACTGAAGGCAAAACTTTTGGCCTAATACTACAGAATATAGTGCTTATTTCAGGAAACGCATTCGCACTATTTTCATTATCAGCCGACCGAATAGCTGAAAATAGTTTTCTGACGACACTGTAATGATTCTTCGTTAAGCACAACAACCCGGAACGAGTATCAATGCAGATATGGATACCCAATCTCGAAATACGAATTGAATGAGTTCCGTGTCAGCATTTTCACCGAAGTTTTCAGTTTGTTCAATGCTGCCATCATTAACTTCACTAACTAAGATTATCACCGTCTATTCTGTTTTCCTCCGTTTCGTCTTGTTTAACAGGATCTTGCTGAACAATAACAGAAGGTTCGCGGATAATCTCGTTTGTCGTTTCCAGGTCGCACTCATTATCAACACAGTCCAATGGTGTAGACGAGCTTCTGACGATTCGCTCTCTATGTACAGCATTTCGGGAAACAATGAGCACCTCACCCCTTGGCTAAACAAGGTTCCGCAGCGTTCGGTTTCTGCTCCGACATTTTCCGCGAGATTTAGTCATCTCTTCTCCGCCATTTCTTTCTCTGGATTTTTCAGGTATCGGAAAGCACTGTAATCAATTCGAGATTTTCGTACCAATTGCACCACCTTGAATAACCCTTCGATGGACACCATGCAGAATGCTTGAACAGCTTTGGAAGCGGAATTTCGGAGAATCAAGCAAGACTTGGCGACAGTACGAAGTCTCGCGCTCCCAACAGATTCCGTTGCTGATAACCGGAAATTGTTTGTAATGCAATGACTGAACGCATTCCTGTGCTTGAGTTTTGCCCAGTCGATCCACAAAAGGGGAAAGAGATGAACGAAAATCAAACCATGACTGGACCTGAGAACGCAGTTATTCAATTGTTCATTCGGTCCAGTGCAGTACGTTGCATACTTCAGTAATTTCAGTGGCTCTCCGAAGACTTTCACGAAAAAAACAATAACAATGTCATTTTTACGCCTTCCATGTTTCTGATTCAGCACGATTTTTCTGAATTAAACGGATTATTTGCTATCATTTGCCTTCATTTAAGCTGATGTGTTCAGTAGTTGGCATCTCAGCTCCTGCACAGAAAGCCGCCATTTTTAAAACCGTCGAAAACGCAAATCAGCCCGAACTGTGGTTGGTGCTCAAATTATAGGATCCCAGAAACTTTGCCAAGTTTTATCTGATGGTCGTCAGATCACCACGCGAAGAATAGTAGTGGAGAACGGAGGTCGTCTGTTTCACACATCGACAGAAAATGCACCGTCCATCGTACTGAAACCACGAAGTGGGACGATGGAGCATTGCATCTCTACCTCTTCTGGATGGCAGAGATGGATTAGGCCACCATCTAGTAGCGGCACTATCCCGCGTTCACGAACTCGCCTAGCCGCGTCCGTCGGAACAGTGATGATGGCAGCGGCTTCTGAAACAGCGAGCTATGGCTCGTATTACTGGGAGTGCAACTGTTGAGACGCAGTCGTCTCTCTCATCCTAACCAATTGATGGAGTCGCTATACAATACAGAGGAGGACTTAATTTTCCAAGCTAAACAGAACTGTTGCTTTCAATGTTGTTATTAGATTTCATGGCAAGGCTGTTGTCTCCCTCTTACGTGGAATGACTTAGAGTCATATGTACAGATGCCTTTTTTGACCCGATCTCGTTGACGATCGGCAACTTTACTGCTCTAATTACTCACAAGAAAACTCTGAAACAGTTGCAAACAGTACAGTAGGCAGTATACACTTATCCTACAGCTCAGAAACTTCATTTGAGCAAAACAGTGACGTGGACGAAGTAGAATTCAGTTGCTTGTGCTATTCTGTACTGTACCGTACTTGTCTCGTCTAAAATCTCGCACAAAATTTAAGGGTGTTCACCTTCTACACACTACCCAACCATCCCCTCGCTTTCAAAGTCAACTGCTCTTATAGCTTCTTTTTACTTTTTTCATGGCGGAACTAGCGGTTATCATGTCGATGATTACAGTAACAAGCACTGCGGCCAGGATCCTAGCCGTTATCAAGAGGCGATGTGGCACATCGTGAAAAATATTCTAACTCACGTCCAAGTGTACCAACCCTGTTGACAAAATATGAGAAATTCTGAAGACATTGCAGGGAGATGCTCAAGTGCCGTGCGATACACGAGGAATCTCAACGTCACTTAAGCATCGACAAGAAGAGTTGGACAAAGTGTTAACCGGTCTCGAAAAATTGAACCGGTGTGTAAAACGAACACATCTTATTGACCGTACTGAGGAGTTCATCTTGGCGCAGGGATGGGCAGAAACGATGGACCCCATACACGACGACCTCGTTCACATGAGGAACGGCATTGTGACAATTGTATCCAACTGTGATGCAGCTCAATTTGTCGTGATGAAAGTGGCAGCGGAAATCGTGACAATTGACGTGACGAAGAACAAAAGACCAGGTAGAAGGCAGCAGAATGGAGGAAGTGAAATGATGGAAAAAGGAACCGTGAATTATGTGGAACGAATTCAAATAACGGTGGTGAAGCTCACGGACGAAAACAAAGCGGCACTTAATCGGTTCGGCTACCTCGGCAGGTTTTCGCTGGCTGATGCACTGTTTGAAGCTAGTGAGTTAGTTTTTTATACTGACAGAATGTGCTCCTTTCAGTTATTGCAGCGTTCAGCCGAACTCTTGCATCCAGATGCCAATTGGATCATGGGCGCTAATCTAGTGAACAAAGATCCCAATTCGGCCCTATCTCATTTCCAAGTGGCAAGTTCTAGGCAACATAAGTTTCAACGTTATGACTAATCAAGCACTATGACCACGAGAATGACGGGCCGAAAGTGTTGAAATACTTAAAAATGGCCAGCGGCATGTCTTTGTATGGGTCATATCGGCTCGAATGTTTTACGTGCGCAATTGCGTACATTGTCGAACCCACATTATTCATCCAGTCTTTTGCTGGAGAGAACCCATTCGAGAACGTAGTTCAGCCAAGTATGCACCACTTTTTCGGAGTTGGTGTACCGAAAAGTGAATCGAAAGCCGTCGACGCTTTACAAACATTTGATTTCGGTCGGTACTCTGGATTACTTAATTATGAGATTTCGAATCGTACGTACACCGATATTAACGACAGAATTTCTTCTTGCAATCAAAAACATGATTGCATAAAGATCGCTACGCAAGTACTTAGAGAACAGTATTTAGGAAGTAGGATAAAATAGTTATGTGAAGTAACTGACTGTGCCTCGAAACACATTTTAATTGATGTGCTTCAATTACACCAGATGAATAGAGCGAGCTATGGAAGGAATCAAGTACTAAGGCTGCCCCTGGAATCTTGTTTTCGGATTTCAGATTGAATAAGTCGCTTTCAAATGAAGACGAATGGTCATTTACAGACATTCTACTGCAGTACACTTAGAGTGATTTCGATCATGAACGAACCAGCTTTGGGAGCGTTTCCATGAAAAGTTTGGTTCTCACTAAATACTTGTGATACAGCTGAATCGAACGTGATATACAATCATGTCTACGAGGTCAAAAGTAAAAATCAGATTATTTGTTCACAATCTTTTACGACACAGGTACCGTACCCTGCCGAGATAACGGAACACGTTAGTTTCAAGTGGGATTCTCGTTGACGATGATCCATAAAAAATTCTTATTTTCAAGTGTTTTGCAGATAATTGTGAAGCTCACGGACGAAAACAAAGCGGTACTTAATTGGTTCGGCCACCTCAGCGGCAAGTAAGAGTAAGTCTGATGGTAATCAAGGGAAGGAGGATCACGACCATGTGCAAATCAGGCAAAGAGGAACAAAAGAAAATTCACTCAAGAAGCAGCGCGCTCGAGTTTCGACGAACGGCAACATCAGAAGGGAATATGTCACCCACAACGCACGGGTGATGATGCTTCAGAGCACAACACTTATGAAGTAAGCCCAGTCATTTATGTGAAGTAACTGACCGTGCCCCAAATATCTTTTAATTGATGTGCTCGGATCACACCAGATGATGACAGATGGAAAGATCGAACTAGTATGGCTATGAATTAAGAACGCAAGATGTCAGTGATATCTTCCCATCGGATGTCAGATTGAATGGGTTCCTTTCAAAAGGGGATGAATGATCATGTTGAGCCATTTCTCAGAAGTACACTGAAGTTCACTTCGAGCAAGCATGAACCAGCTTTCGGAGTGCCTCCATAAAAACTCCATATCTTACTTAAATATTTGAGATACAATTGAATCGACCAGGATGCGCTGTCATATCAAAGAAGTCAAAATCAAAATCAAATTATTTGTTTAATTTCATCTATGACGCAAGTACTGTCACAAGATTATGGAACACGTTAGCTTCACGTGGCATAGAATCCTATCGAAGATTTCATATTTCGTAGCGTTTCAGCGCTGATGCTGAATAGAAAGCCAGAACGAATACAGTCTTCCGCGCTCAGTACATGTGTTTCCCCGACTCAGGAGAAATGCAAGATTAAGCAAATAGTCGACATCGGGTTCCTCATTCTACAGAAAGGAAAAATTTTCGTCCCTTTTACACAGTTCTCCTGCCGATCCTAGACCCCGAGATTTAGATGGGAAAAAGCGAAAGAAGAGGAAATTTGAGTAATTTTCTACTAATCTTCGTTATCAATTGATTTTCCTTTCATCAACACGAGTGATTCAATAATTCCTCGTCACTATCGAGCGATATCGGTTTATACACTGCAACATGGATTTATCTACCCGCTCTACTGTTTTATCATACGTAGTAAAATTTTTTTCTGGGAAATGAGAAGCCAGTTTCGTTCGGCTTCTTTCTTCGTCTTTTCGAGTAACATCTTGTAGTTTATAAATTTACACTTTGGATTTTGTTGGCGAGAATGCATATGCAACAAAGGTTTTCAATTATTGCTATAAGAGGATACTGCACCCGCCCAATAGATTCAGATTCAGCTGCACCGTCCTTTTAAAACTCTTGTGCCACGATTATAGTTCATTATCACTACAAAATTGGGACGAACTCGAACGCTAAATTATTTCTATGAACTGTGAATGATCTCAGGTAGCTCAGCTACTTCGCTCCGATTTTTTTACCGAATTCATTGCACGCCCGAATCTGGGATAATTGGCCGACTCGAGCTGCTATTTCTGCATGTGTTATTTATTTTTATCCTCTCGGCTGACTAGACCAACGAACAAAGAACAGTATTCGTCTTGGTCATCTTGCAAAACTTCTCAGTTGGTATGAAAGTACTCTACTGTAACAGTTTCTAATTATCTGGGTAATTATCAAGGTAATTACCGAATCAGTTTAGGTGAGATCGTGAGTAATACTAATGTACTGAATGACGAGTTTGTATCGTGATTAATGAGATGAGTAGTGAAACTGCTGAGGAGTGCGGTAGATCTCGAACACGGCTAATTTTTGAACGATTTGTCATATAATTCTGCATACCTTCGATAAAATTTCGAAAGCAACATTGGTGATGCATTCGAACATATATTCGTCGAAGAATCGTTGAAATATTGCCGAAATTTGGCCATAACTAACGCCCTGTCCTAAAATTGGTTAAGTTTAAGGGTGCGAACATCGTTGAAGAAATTGCAAAACAATTGTAGCTCATCATATCATATCTGCAGACACAGAAATCTTATGGCAAACAATCGTGTATTCGCTGTGTTCTGCTGCTGATTGATTCGTTGTAGTCAGAATTATTCCGACTGAGGTGTCTAATCTTTGTAGGAGATGCCTGTATCTTTCATTATTTGTGGATAGTTAAAAGTATACCCTCGTTCATTCTACAATACTTGAGCCAAATGTTACTTAGTTGTCGAATATTTTAATATTCGTTTCGTATATATTCGGAACAAAACTCGCGAGTAACGGAGCTAATTAATCTAATGCATATATGATCGTGAAAGCAAGCAGTACATCTTCAAAAAGTGTATCATACGTACGGTAAATTCGAATTATAGCCATTTATTTGGAAATTTCCGCACTCTCCTGGGCCACTTGCGTCAGCATACATGAATCACATATGCGCTAGGATCTTGTGCTGTATGGTGTTGACTAAAACATATTCGTGTTCGCTACATGCTACCTGGTGAATGTATTGACTGTTTCTTTCATTCTCTAACTGTAGATAAAATTGGAAATGAATTTGCAATGCCTGATCGAAGCATTGATAGAATTGGGTGTGAGATTCTAAAACTGAAACTATATTAATTTCAGAATTGTCGTCTTTTCACTACTTTGTTGACACAGCGTCGTAGCAGGCGCCTATGGCTTTGATTGTTCACGTCTCATCAGATCAAGCGTACGTAGCCCAGTAGAGCGGCTTCAAAAACGCTTCTGCGGGATACCGGTTGCTGATGTTTCTGGTTCAATTCCTGCGTTTTCATTGGCTGTTTACTGTGGTTCTTACTCCATACTCGGATTGTTATCGAAAAATACAGCGCGGAATAGTCTCTCTGTCTCTGTTTTGTTTTTGTTACAGCTACCTAAAGAGCGCCTAGTATCCGGTACGATTGGGTGGAAATGAAATGGTTTCAACTGTTAGCCAAAAAGTGGTAGCTTCAGATAGTAACCAGATTCAATCAAATAATAGACCCGCGAGCAGCTTCCTAAAGGAAGACTGAAAATAGCTCAGGAACGCTGCAAATCCGACGCACTGCCCGAGTTATGAAAGATGCACCGCAGATATGCCAACCACACCCGCTGGCCTTTCATCACTACATTTCACGGCTGCTTGTCCGCGCTTCACAGCGAGAGAGACGGGCGGTGCGTTTCTATTCTGGACAAGTAGGCGGCGGCAGCTTTTACAGCTTCACAGTGTGACTGCACCGGGCGGCAGGCCTCGCCTCGTATCTATGTTTTGTGCATCATTGACGGCTGCGAGTGTGCTAGTCACGCAACTTTTACTTAATTGGAACCTTTTGTTGAGAGCTTTGAATCGATATTGAACCATTTTCAGATCATTGTGAACGCTGGACAATACTTTATAAAAGAAGACATACCTTCTGGAAAGGTGATCGTTATTCGGTAAGCTCATCGAAATGGGCAAATTTCTTTTTTAAATTGTAACAATCAAATAGATCAATTGTCATGAGAATGAAGTTTGAATTATCATTCTGGATCAGAGCATCGCCGTAGATCATTTGCTGCTGCCCTTTAGTTGTTCGTTAATATACCTCGATTAGTATTCGGAACATTTCTGATCTAGAGTATTTTTTGTAAAACGAAATAAGCTACACCGCAAAATTAGTCTGGAATGATAGCGCCAAAATTATTCATGCAAGTATGAGATGTATTGTAACTGCATTGCTAGCCACGATGTACGTTGAGTTTCGTTAGATATACTTTAGATTAATCTTGAGCTCCGGAAATTTGGCCCATAACTTGCCCAAACCTTTACTTAATGATGAGTTGGAGGCTGATCCTGTAGACTGCACTGAAAAAGAGAATGTAATGTGGAAAGATTAATCATTTGAAAAATTACATTTTTTGATAAAATTTTTACACATTACTACTCAGTACTACCTCGAGTACTAAAATCTTAGTGCTAACACTTCTAGACTAATTTCACGGTGCATATGTCCACACTTCTTCTACTTGGCTGTTAGTTACTGGCGAATCTATGATGTCTGACAACAACACGCATCTCTAGGAATGACGAATCACCATGATTTCCAAACAATCACACATAACTTTCTGTATCACTGCATAGACACTAATAAGTAATGCGTTAGAGTTAGAAGTTTCGTTTGAGGCGTGTGCGTTGTAGCACTTGGAAGTTCAATGACTTCCGGATCACCGCCTTTTTTGCTAGAAAACATTGTAGTTTTTCCTGAGGAACTTAAAATTTTAGTACAAATTTCTACTGCTCTTCTACATTCAAAATTAAGTAGGCTGTGAAAAACAGAAGGATGTATGTGAAAATTACAACTCATTAAAAAATTCGGAGATAATCGATCATAATCATTAATCACACAAAATGAACATTTGATCAATCAATCATCAAAACGACCCTGAGCCATATGAAAGGCTCTGCATTGCAGATCTTGTTTGACATTGCGGAACAGGTTTTATGAATCAACGGGCCCACGAATAAAATGAAGCTAGACCTTCTCTATCTTTCTTGCTGGCCAGATGTTACACGACAAGGGCAATCCCATCTCAGAAACAGCAATACTGAATTAGACCGTACCTTGTTGGAGATCGTCGGAAAGTGGGCATGTCAATATTCTTGTATGACAAGCGATAGACAGTAATAATTTAATTGGCTCCCATAAACATCTGTTAGCAGTAAAGTATTCGTTCTCCGGTAGGGTATCTCGTTTCAGCAGTGTCTGACCTCATCCCTGACTGACGCATTCCGAAGTCCAAAGAATACGTATCGCTGATTTAGTGTAGATGTGTAATTCAGCATCATCTATGGTTCACATCAAAAATAACGTAAGTTATGAGCATCACCTCTCCAAACCCCCTCTGACAGTGGCGACCGACTAATTTCCTCTGCCACGGTTTTTGTAAATCCGACTTTAATTCGGTACGTGCGTTGTTGCTTTTTAGTACTGTTCCCTCACATCGCAAGTCAGTACGTTATTGTACTGGACCACCAGATGTTTTGCATGATAAAACACTACGGCATAAATTATATAACGCCTTGCGCGAAGGTCTGAAACAGCAGTGCACAGTACAGCAGACACCACACAAATGTTCTACCCTACAAGGATACGATCAGTAAATTATCTGTGACGCAGACGAAATAGAGTGCAGCTGTGTTTTCGAATTTCTTCTGCTTAGGCCTTCACACCCCTCCCTCGTACCCCGTACAGTACTTGAACTACGCTTGTCCTCAGCGAGCTCTCATTGAACCAGCACCAACCGTCCCCTCTTACTTCTTCCCGATTTCAGCAGTTGTCATGGCCGAACTAGCAGTCATCATGTCGATGATCACGGTGACGAGCACCGCCGCAACCATCCTAGGCGCAATCAAGCGGCGATGCAGTGCATCCTTTGCAGTTGTTGAACTCGCGGGGAAGAGTGATGATCTTGTGGGCAAAATTCGAGAACTGTTGAAGACGTTAGAAGATGGCGCTCAAGTGCCACATGATACGCGCGGTATTTCTGCGGCACTTAATCATCGAAGCAAAGAATTCGACGCTGTGCTGAAGAACCTCAAGAAAATGAACCAGCGCACAAAACGCACCCATCCTGCCGACCGTACTGAGAAGTTCATTATGGCACAAGGGTGGGCGAAGAAGATGGAGGCCCTACACGCCGAGCTTGTTGACATGAGGAGCGGTGTTGAGAACATTGTATCGATTTGGGATGTAGCGAAATTGATTACGAAAGATGAGAAAACTGTGACCGTTGATGCAACGAAGAAAAGAGGATTAGGAGAGTCCAAGGAAAGGTGTAACCACGTTGAGATTGAAATCACTGCCAGAACTGTGACTGTAGATCAATGTCTGATGACGATGGTGAAGCTGAACGACGCAAACCGGGAAGCGCTCAATCGGTGCGGCAATCTCAGTGTGTTATCACTGCCCGATGCATTATTCAAAGCGAGTCTCTTTGTTCACGAAACCGACAAGAAATGTGAAATACAGCTACTGATGCGTGCAGCCGAGCTACTTCATCCTGATGCCAATCACGTCATGGGCTTAATATATGAAGAAGGTTTGGGGGTTGAGAGAGATCCCGATTTGGCACTCTTTCACTTTCGGGTCGGGAGTTACGGTGGGTTAATCGCATCAATGATTGAACTGATAATACATTACCATCTTGAAAATGACAGTCAGAGTCTATTGAAGTACATCTACATGGGTAGTACTCTGACTATGGATTGGTGGGAATGGATTCAGTTTGTGCAGTGCGCAATTGCATACTGTTTTGAAAGCACTGAATTTTTGAAGCCTTTGGTTGGAGGGAGTCTGGCTGAGTGCGCAGTACAGCGAAGTGTTTGCCATTTTTTCGGGCTCGGTGGACCGAAAAGTAATCAGAAAGCCCTCGACGCTTTACAAACATTCGATTTCAGTTCTTCCAGTACAGGTTTAGAGCTTGTCGACTCGTATTATCTCCGTATGCATGGGGTACCTTATGTACTGAACCATCATGAGTTCCTTTGTACAAACAGCCAATACAAAACTGGTTTTCGTGACTATGCTGATTTCCTTTTTAAGGCGAAACAATATCTGCCTTTCCTTCTTTTTGCGCACGAAAATCCCCTGTACTCACGTGAGAAATACAGACGCAAAGCATTTCACTTGGCAAACAGTGACTGCGTCGATGCACATATTTTTCTTGCTCACCACTTTGCAAATACTGACCAACGCAACGAACGGCAGATGAAGAGACACCTTCGAATTGCTGCTAAGGCCGGACACTCTGATGCACAATCCATATGTCGACAGCTCTTTGGAGGAAGAGCGAAGGCATCCAAGGGTCTGAAACCAGTTGAGGAAAAGCAGGATGGGAATCAAAGGAGAGAAGAAAACCGGCCACCTGCTAAACCATCAAAAAAGAGGAAAGCAGATTCGCAGAAGAAACGAACTTCACGAGATTCTAAAAAGTGCACGGGAACAACTTAATAAAACTATCACACTCCAGCGGAAGATTAGGAGTTCGTTATCATCACAGAACCTTTAAAATCTTGAGTTTGAGGAGGCTGAAGTACCGAAGTTAGGGGTGTTCTGTACTCTCCTCTCAAATTAATTTAATAAACACGTGTGGCAGATTGCACCCATTTTCAACGAACTCCGCGATTGAATCGTGAACTGTTTGGCATCAAATACGAATCAAGCAGAATAAGTATGGGCTGGAACACGAGCCGGAGCAGCACTACTGAAAGCATATGTGTCGATAAATGTCTTTTGCCCTCGGCTAAGGATGTGAGCTCTATTTAAGGCGCAGAAATTGATTGGGCTGTAAGATCGTTGGTAGAGGGTAGAATGGAGTAGTGCGTGGTCGGGTTAGTGATGTGCACGCAATAGTGCCGTGGCCTGTGATGTCGAAGGTGATTCATCAACTTGGTCATAAGGAATTCACGAATTAGATAATCCGGAAATAATTGAAACCTAAAACTCTAAATGCTCAGTAACCCCATTTATTTTTGAGAATTTGCAAATGTCGAACTGTAGGGGGAGGGGGTACAGGACACACATAACTACGGTAATTATCTCGGCTCGTGCAGATGCTCAGAAGTCCCATGATTTCTTCACCGCTATTCCCATAGTCGAATTCATCCTCACTAGCTTAACGAGCAGACCGATAAAGGTGAAGAGAAAAGAGCCCAGAATGTAGTAGATACGATCTGAGCAGAAAATACGCATACGAGCGGAAGAATAGCATAGGAAGATGAATTGAAATACTGTGCGGCTCAGTAAGAGAGAAAATAGTAGCGATACAGCACTTCAAGTACGACAGAAACAAACTCGGGATTTTAAAAAGCCTGATTGAAAATAAAAAATAGAGTAAAGAATTTTTTCAAATAAACGTTGACTTTATCTGAAGCTTCTTGGACGGATTCAATCCATTTTTCCAGCAATCTACTTACGAGCATTATGCTTTTTCTGCCGTACAAGCTTCTTGTGTCTGACAAAATCATCAATGCATTTACCAAAATAGACTCGAATTTCGAATTCCTCGAAAAATAATGTGTACATGTATTGTGTCTCGGACTGTAGAAGTACGGGATGATGTTTACAAGAAAAGCGACCGGTGCATTTCAAACGCGTTCTTAAGAATCTTTGCCCTGAGTTAAGCCATGTCTTTTTGGTTGAGCAAATGGTGTGACGAAACAGGAAATATTTCGAGACACAATGCACATGAAATTTGAATACCTTCTGAAATCTTAAATTTTTATGAGATCATTAAGATATTCACTCCGAACTAGTCCATCGTCGACTTCAAGATATTCAAAGTCACTAACTTCACTCTGGTAGCGTCTATTGAATTAATTTTTGAAGATCCTAAGTGTAGACATCCAATATCCTTGTAGGATATTGAACAGGCTATTATACGGAGTAGGAAATCTTGGACGTCTACATAGCATAAGTTTGAGCGTGTAATCTTATTTTCCGTTGGATTCAAATATAGAATCCGAGTCGGTAATCTGATGACATTAAATCGGTTTGCGTCAAAGTATGGCTCAAATGAATTAGCCAGGTGGGATACACGACTGTCTTGTTGGTACGTTGCATTTTAAATGATTCCACATTGGTCTAATGCAAGTAAAATTTACTTTCCAATTTGATTGATATCGCTCTTTTTCCAACATACTATTGAACAGTACACATAGTGTTTGTCTACGAGTAGACAAGGCTTCTCATACTGATTTCAAAGCGGAATCTAGACTACGAGTCTTGTAATGCTTTCTTAATTGCCTACTAATTTTCTTACTTTGAGTCTTCAGAAGCATTGTTACCGATGTCTCATCACTAAAGACTAATGTGTACTACCTATCTTCAGTCCAATTCTCAAAAGTACGTGCCTGCTGCCTACGGTTCTCCACAAATCGATTAGGAAAAGAGGGTTTAGTAAATGCTATGTGTTTTCGAATTCCAAGATTATTCAAAACTCTTCCCGTAGTATAAATGCTAACTTTACCCCCTCGACATTCACTGAATTCTGTGGCAATGATCAGCAATATATTGAATTTGTTCTGCCTTGCCTAGTTAAATAAAGTTTCACGCTTCCTGGCGACGATTCCGTTTTTCTTCCTCGCCTTTCAATTCTATCATTACCATTGGTTTCTTTGCTTTTTCTTACAATATTTGGTACTATCGATAGAGGCATGCTGTAATGCTGCACATTTGAATATTATCTTAGCCTAAAACCAGAATTGCTTTTCATACTCTTTTGAAACTTCTCTTGCACCATTTGAACCATACAAATCCCAGTTTGGGCTTCAGATTTAACCTTTTTTGGTTCAATTTTCTGTTAATTTAGGGAAGAAGTAGATCGAATGAAAAAAATTGATCGCTTGACCCAATAACTTTTAAGGCTGTTCTTCTATTTTGTTACAGAAACTGTACTGTCCATCGATGCGTCAGATCATGTTTTCGAATAATTCTGAATAGCTCGGGTTACCGTAATGTGCGGAGATCAAAAGAGGAAGCCGAATCGTAGTCTGCTCGATCTTTCATGTATGGCTGCTAGAAAAAACCATTCGAATTTGACGTATATGAAACGTTTGTTCGGCCTTCTGTTCTTGCATTCTACATAAAATACATGTTCCAGATAGGTGATTCTTCAGCATTCATTTGTAAAAAATACCATTCATTTCTTATAGTTCGTACATTCGCAGGAATGATAGTTCTACTCACTGATTAAGATCGTCTTTTTTCTTAATTTTCGCGCTCATCATTTTCTTTTGATGAACGGGTTGGGTTTTGGAAGTTCAGAATGGAACATATGACCATGATTTGCATTACTGAAACATTTTTCAAATATATTTGATCAGTTTTCAGGGTCTGATTTGCATAGGACACTAGTCAATAATTGCGCATTACTAGAAACCGATGATGTGCTGATCATAAAAAATTTAGGTATTGAATGATCTTTATCCAGTGCTACCAATCGCGTTTTTGAAGTAGCTTTAAGAAATGAAAGTTGATACATGATTCTACAGATACAGATGTACAATCATAAAAATAACACTACGATGTCAAGAAGTGTTTACTTTCACCTTTAATGTGCTTTCTTTATGATTTCTAAAGCAGTTACGAGTACAAATATTTGAAAAGATATTAGCAAGACATCTATACATTAAACAAATCATAAAAGGGACCGGCATAAATCTCAGAGTAGACTGAAGTTTCGACGGCTGAAAAATTTGATAATCGATTAAAGTGTTGCCTTTTACTTGACTAAGATACCTAAAATTTTCGTCATGGCTTGTTGCCGGTTACCATATTATTTTACATACGCAAAAAATACTCTGTGGCTTATTTTCGATCAGAAACAAATTTTTGCATAAAATCTTCACACGGTTAATAGAATAATGGTAATTGATATTGAATATTCAGAATTTTGTTTGATGATGCATGGACAAACTTGTTACGTTATTGGCCAATATCTGGCCTAGATCAAAATTTTGTTGGTCCTAGCCTTGATTTCCTGTTCAATCGTAAATTTTAAATATTCAATTTATCATCCTATTTCGAAGATCTTTTGAGCTAAGCAAGCAAAGTACATTTCTTTCGCTTAGCTGAAAGAAAATTTGCAAGATAGAAATACTGGAAGGAATACTCGTAATACGAACAACTAAATAACCATGACAAGACATTCAATGTCTTTTCTAATGCCTTTTGAGACACACCTGAAACAAGGTGGATAGCAGCCACTTGAAGTAAATAGTACTGTTGTGTCCTAAAATTTATTTGTTGTGCTAAGCACAGAAAAGAAAACTCTTGACTTTAATTGAAGATGGAACTTAATGAAGAATCTAATATTCAAGAACTGAAAGACCTGCTTGTACCTTCTGAATGATGCATTTTTGCTAGGTCGAAAAGATTAAACCCGGAAGTTTTTCAAATCAAAGTAATTTTTTAGTTGGATTTAACATTGGGCTTGTATATTTTGTATTTTGATTTCTAATCAAATCTTTATTTGTTCTGATAGTTATCTCCATGTGTTTTTGGTACTCATTGAGCCATACAGATCTTCGTCACAGCTCAAATCACCTAACTTATGATATAATTTCGTACCAGAGATTCGAGCAGCTCTTGTCAACCTATGTTTTTGTGGTATATGGATTCATACTTCACTTAATTTCCAAATTGTGAGACAAACACAACTCGAAGGATGTTAAACTAGATTCTATTGACAGAACTATTTTTCATCAATACTTATCCGATTCTCATCGCTTTCAATTGAATCATCCGAATAAAATGATGTTACGAAAAAGTCTCACGAAGCGTTCGAAATTCAATTATTGCCGTATTTCAAGGGAGAAATATCCAAATACCTCTTTCGGAAGGATTGCACAATTAATCGTGCAACTGAAGATTTTCATAACTATATAGCATTTTGAGTTCTTTGGTCATACTGACGAAATAATATTTAAAATTTCCATGCTTTAATTCGATCAATTTATGAAAGTTCAATGTTATAGTTAAATTATCACAGTGATCGGTAAACATTTACAACCGTCATCTGCACAATTTTCGAATTTATCTTATTTTCATGATTAGTTTCAGTAAAGTTATTCTTGGAAAAGCCGTGTCTAAAGATAATCTTATTTTTCTTGTTTAGCGGTAGAGAAGATAATTTGAAGGAATATGAAAATGTATTTTTGAGTGCGGTTGTGGGGAAAATCAATGGACTGCTCCTTTTCTACGTTCTCAGCTTTCATTCTAGGAGTTATACCTGAATCTTAGCAGAAAGAAAACCTGTAGCTACTCTCTTTTCGAGGATTTGATAAGTACTCAGTAGAAAGTAATTATGATTGATCCAAAAAAGGTGTTGTTTATTCAATCAGAAGTCAACCTGTCAACCTTATGTAATGATCCTAAGTAGTCTAGAAACATCTAATCTAGAAAGATCTTGACGACTTTAGCGTTATTCGAGAATCACCGGAAACATCTAATACAAACACAAACGAACAAAAATTTTATTCTGGAAGAGTCTGGACTAATCTAAGAACGAACTAGAATTGAATCAAATGAACATTAAGAACAAGGTGGGTCTAGGCCAACTGCAATGAAGATAGCCTGCAACTTATCAAACATATAGTACAGGGCTCTTGCCTATCACAGCAGTTCATGCTTGTAGTAATAACTGTGCGACTAGTTCTTCAGTTTATTTGAATAGTTGATGTTTCTGTTCGTGAATCCTTATCGTAGGGCATTCGAAAAGTGAATAAGCTAATTTTTGTCAGTTCAGACAAACGATCTGAGTACAAAAAGATCACAGGATAGTCTTATCCGTGCATATGTACCATAGTCACTTTCCAAGCTTAATTATGGTACCTTATTCCATTGTCCGCACTTGGATAAATCATTTGTCAGTGAGTCGATGGGATTTTCTCGTCTAGCTCCGTGTATTGCTCTGGACTTATAAGAATAGCAAACAGGGCTGGTCTGTAAGCCTGCATTGCCATGGTATAGTAAATTTTATTGGACACTTATACCCCTAAAATTGTTGAAAATCTCGTCCGCTGAGTGAATGCCGGTGGTCAATTATCCAATCGAAATTAAAACAGAAATACGGAATCAATAGAATCGCACACGATCCCTGGAAGCCTCAAGTAACCGTGCAGCGAACTCGAAATCGCAGTGCATTCGCAACATCGGTTTTGGAGTCTATCTCGACCATACGGAACGAACAAGTCAAGCGGTCGACGGGAATAGGGGAATAGGAATAGGGAGAACATAATTTATGCAATAATGAATAGGGATAGGGATGGTAATCTAGAGAGAAGTGAAATACCAAAATGAGGTTAAAGAGCACCGTTGAGCGTTCCACCTACGATAGTACGCAAAATTGTAGAACGGTACTCACTTCTGCACTCGTGTTTTTGACCCATCTGAGCGGGGGTGAACTTCCTATAAAAACATATTCCCCGATAAGATACGCATCATCTCTGCGCCGTGGCCAGCCCTTACCCAAACTTGTATAATTCCGCAGCACTGACTGCAAGTACAGGCCACCTTCTTCACGTTAGACACCACTTCAAGATCTTCTCCAAATAAAGCCCTTTATTTTTGAATATGTGCCATAGAAAAAATCTCCAATTTGATGTGCCATATGTCGAGAAACTGAACTGAAGTGCGCACGATGATTTGGAGATCGTGACCGTAATGGAGTCTCTCTTTATACACTTCACTGCAATGTTTCTTTCACGGTAATAATCTTGTGATTACCATGATCCTTAACTCATTTCATACCCTTGAACACGTAAGCGTCAAGATTACTGTCACGAGAATGCATTCCTATAAAGTGACTCTAGTTGACTACAGTAATGGATCTAGGTATCTTGTGTTAGTTTCGTGGACCATCACGTCCAGTACTCTTAGAGATTATCTGGCCCTAGATGCCAAAACTCTATGAAGTTGCGCTCTCTGCTTCAGTAGAGAACCAAGTCTTGGAAGTATCATCAGCATTGTCTTGTGTCTCGAGATCGACCTCTCCAAGATCTGGGACCGCTGAGAACCTTCCCAAGCACATCCTCTGTTTCTAGTCGAGGTTTTTCGGCACCAGACGGATAGGGTAGATTGTCCAGCAAGTACAACAGCTCCATATGGTTAAAATTGGTAGTTTCCTTTCGTTCTACAAATGTTCTTCTCTAATTTCGACCACAAAATCCTGATTGGTACTCGGAATTATGAAGTTAGCATGAGTCGATGCTCAATTATTACTTGATTCGAAACACCAGATTCAGAATTGACTTCGGCAGAGAGCTGGGGACAGGCCACCGCGAGCTGCATCCATAGATGACTGCCGAAAGAAATATGGTCTCATTAATTTAGTCTTAGGCACAGCGCACTAGACCACGACTTTTGTGCTCCTTTGTGATACTTCCATAATATTTTCTGGGATTTCGGTACCCCAGATACAAGCATTGTGCTTGTTCATGACTCTATTGGTGTGAAACATGCACTCGTCAGGGGAAACAGTTCGAGATAGGTAATTGGGATCATTTCTTATTTCCCTGCGACAATGCTATGCCCACTGCAGTCTCAGCCTGTAGTCGTTGGACGACAATCGTTGCAAGAACGAAATTTTGTACGGAAACATATTTAACTTTTCCTTCAGTACATCTTGGATGGTCGATCTCGAAATTTGTAAAGCACGCTCAGCATTTCTAGTAGACAGACGAGGGTTATCATGGAATGCCTGCTCAATTCTTCGGACATCTTCGTCACGGATTCGCGGTCTTCCCGATCTAGGAAGATCTGCCACTGTCCCGTTTTGCAAAAATCTGCGGTGCCACCTTTTGATTGAAGTTTCTCCGGGAGCAGTCCCCCCGTAAGTTGTTCTATACCACCTTTGAGTGGCAACTATGGATTTTGTTTGAATGCACTTCTGTACGCAAGCGGCTTTTCGTTGATCGGAAATTCTGTTCCGCGGCATTATTTTTTCAGTTTCTGTTGCGAGTAGCAAGTGAAACTTACAATTAGCTTTCCCTAATATGTACACTACTCTTTATTTTTATACAATAATTAATTTATAATAATCTTTGCCATGTCATTGAGCCGCAAACTTAATGTTACTACCTTGATGATGCAGTGAAATTTGTAAATTGGCCTATATTTATTATTTGCCTTTCATTTAACACATACCGACGGCAAGGTATAAGCACGAGTATTATATTAAAACTTAATGTGATCAAATATATATTGGTGGTGCAGAACGCTTACCTCTTCAGAAGGCATATGAGAAACATGGGATTAAAATCCTTTCATTACTTTTCGCCCATCCTGTAGAATGTGGTATTATTCGCAAAATGCAAATGCCTGAAACATTTCAATAACCGACGATGAATACGCAAACGTATCAAGAGATTGTGCGCCTAGATTCTGCATGTTAGGAAACGTAAATGGTTGAGATAGCTCACTCTCTTCCTAAGATGTTCGCTGTCACGGTGTGAAATAAAGAGGCATTGTTTTGAATCGATCTGAAAATATTGAGTCAATCTTTTTGGGACGGAAGTATTACGTAACATTCATTTCAGTCCCATTTCATGTCATGAAAGTTGTAGCTATTGAATTCATAATATTGTTTACGTGACGAAAAAATTCGAATAAGTGACAATACGTATTGTACGCTGTTCTCACTGAATTTTGCGATAGGAAATTTTAGCGGAAGCTGTCAAGATAGCAATTCGAGAGGTTCCAGCTCCAAAGGCAACAAGGACTGACGAGTACAAGTAGTAGAATAAACGGGAATCTGTGTGTCTGCAGAAGTACTGTAGAACCATTTTTTGCATTACTTTTAGGGGACTGTAAGAACATGCCCAGTGTTCTTGGCTCAGGCGGTGTGCCTCGACAGAAGCCATCAATAGGAAGCACTGCTGTATCAATGACAACTTTGACCCCCAGTAACAATGTGATGCTATGCATGAAAACGATACACATAGGGAATTTCTTTCAACTTATTGGTCACCACTGCCAGAGTTGGCAGTCATGCCACGCATCGTGATCGTCTGCCTACAGCACCTTGTTTTTGATCCCCAATGCATTCTATTCTTCTCATCTATCGATTCATGTTTGAGCATGTAAAATCGTTCACTGTTCACGGACATTCAAACGTTCTAGGCGACTAATGGCACCATGCAGTTCGAGTGGAAGACGCCTTTCACGACCCCGCAAAACAATTTCGTCAAGTTCTTCTTGTCCAGCATAATCATGTATCCACTCGTGGAATTCTTCATCGATGCTCTCGTTTCGCGATTTGCCGCACGCCAAATTCTGCGCGGCGAGACCATTTGCCCGCATAGTACACGCATTGGCTCGTTTGGACCAAACACCGTGTATTGGGGCTCGAGTCGTTATCGGTTACTCATTCTACTAGGCACTCTCGTCTATAATGCGCTCGCGCTTGCCGGTGAGTTTGGTTTCGACTCCACACAAATCGACCGAGCTGAAAGTGGTACCTACATTGCCCGTGTAAATATCTCCCAGCGTAAAGAGTTGAAACGAGTGAACACTCTTGACGTTTCGAATTTCGTGCCGGTGGCGCCTGCAGCATATCTTGGTTGTTTCCAAAACGACGTACCCACCCGTCTACAAAGCACCCCATATCCTCGTATGCTCGCAACTGCGACACCAAGCGAAAGATTAGAGTGGTGCGGGAAAGCGCGGAACCTGTCCTACACGTGCTCGTACAGAAAGTTTAAGGAACCCGACTTCGAGTTACATTGCGAGAGCTACCTGGAAGAGCGACATGCTCATTTCGATTTACTATTCAGCGGGTCTGTCGACGTTCGTTCCGTTCTACAGAAGCGGCGTCCCGGAATGTCGTTTCTACGCGTAGGCTGTGAGGCACACTCGCAACAAGTTGCCACCTTGTCTGGATTTGCAGTGGGTGGGTTTTCTGAAGCCAGCAATCGAGACATGCTGAAGTTCGATTTATTTGGCATGCGTGCGAAGTTTGCTCTGCTGCTGTACAACGTCCCCGTGTCGAAAAAGCCGTTGTCTGTAGAGGTCTCTTCCTCATTCGCTACTGGAGAGCGTACGAATAATACTCGGTATTTCGCGAACGGGAAACTAGCTTGCGTCGAACTACGGTTCGACAAGCGATTACTATGTCTTGTTACTGTGACGCGAGCAGAAACCTCTGTCATGTTGAATCTAACGGATTGGGTTATCAAGAGTGGAAAGGGCCAAGCTGCGAATCCATCTGCTCTGGCGTCGTACGACATTCTGCCGTCCGGATTGTCGATAAGTTTGAACTTGTCGGGCGTAAATTTCGATGCGGCGACGGAGAATTATCGGAAGATGCTCGCGCTGTACGAAATCATGCAACTTCCGGGGATGCAGAACATATGGTCGCAAACATCGGGCAGGTTTCGCCGGAAAACTGTTTTCACGCAGGTTACCGCGAGCAACATTATGAAGGTAATTGTGTATCGAATGATGGTGGACAAATTGGTGCTATTTTCCGAAACGAGAGAGGAGCAGGCGTTCGAGCGTATCGGGTCCAAAGAGGTGGCCACTATGAACATATGGGCGTTACTGTTTTACGTCACACCATTGGTTACAGTTCTTATTCTGGCAATCGGCAATGCCCTGCTGTTCAGGCGAATACGGAAACTCGCGGCCGAGGTCGATGCTCCTTCCGTTTATGGGGATGTCCTTGACTATCGACTCCTTTCTACTACTCTAGCGAAAATTCAACCTTTCATTGCCCCTCAACATGGAGAACTGAACAAGAATGACAGGGCTCTACCGTTCGACGATGGCACACCGGTTATTGGACTTAGAACGCGAGGTGGTGTTGGATTTGTCTACAAAAAGATGGGTTCGCAAGACCAGAAAAAGCGTTGTGATTGTGATGTGAACAAACTTTTCTAATGGTCATAAGGTACACGCTTCCGGCAGGGGAAGAGATGTTGAATCTCGTTATTAGATTTTTCAGCCTTCATAAGTCGGGGACGATTGGCTGACTCGACCGCAACAACCCATACCGACAGTCGCCATTTCTCGCGTCATAGATTGGCGCTGCACTGGGGAAGAGGTAATCTCAAGGAGCACTCATCGAAATGTTAACGCAAACATGGGTGTCAATGAATGAGTAAGTGCTCGTGTTCCTCAGATTCGTCTCGTCGAATTAGTTCGTTTGATGCACGACAGAATCCACGATTTGACTGTACTCTAACAAATTAATGGGCGACACGAGCCATCTTGGCGAAGAGTTGGTCGCTTTTCACAAGCTCTATGCGGAAGTGGAATTCGACGTATGATGAGTAAGTCAGTGAATGCATGCGTTTCATCTCTGTTCCATAGAATAGAAAGGATTTCTCTCAGCCCCTTGTAAAAAGTACGTAGAGAGACATGCAAGAAAGAATTTCTATTTGTGCCTTGTAAATTTAAAGTCCCTGTAATTAGGCTGTTCAAAACCCTGGCCGAATACTATACAGAGGGATGGCCAAAATTCTGGAATACCGTCCTCAAAAGTATCGTTTGTACTGACTGAACTGGCTAAAATTCAACCAAATTTTGGGGTTTCGCCACGTGAAGCTCTGATAAAGAGTTCGAGAAAACGAGCTTCTGAGCGCCAAAAAACTGTTGAGTTGAGAAAAGTCCAGGTAAGAGTTGCTCGGCTACTAGCAAATGTTGCATCCCAGTTACTAGAGACTGGCACTGTCCCTTGAATGAATCGTGTTGTATGAATATACTGGAATATTGAAAGCGGAGAACTGGAGTATGAGGGAATATCGATATTTTATTTGGAGGCTGAAGGATGCAGAATTGTTGCTGCAGTTTTGAATTAGGTTGCTTCCAATATTCTTCAAACTCCCGCTTTAACGTACCTCAATAATGCACAGTACAGCAAGCGTCGCCATGTCATCGAAAAGTATTTCGATAGTATTGCCGAAAGTATGGGCGATACTTTTGCACTTCAGAAAAATTGTAGAAAAGAGAGGCAGATTAAGAGACCGAAAGACACCATTCTTGTCCATTGATTACCGATACTATAGAATGACTCAATTAACTTTTGTATGCAATGAACAGTAAACCGCCTTAATGAGCATAAAGCTCAATATCAACCCGACGAAAACGCAAAATATCGCAAAAAGTACGATACCTTTGCATTTTCAATGCTGTCTTTCTCGTTATTCAGTCAACCTTTTAAGTTCTAGTCAGCAATAATTTGTAGAAGAAGCACTCTTCTCTTTGTTAATACCTTCTCCACTCGCACTACTTTTCATTTTCGTACTTCTAATAGCGATACTCATTTTCAACTTCTAGAATATCGATAATCCACTACAGAACTCTGTCGATATTAAGTTATCGGCAAAAACGTAGTGGTGGATACGATGCTCTAACTGCATTACATAACATAGACGCGTACGAGCATCAAATTTGCTTCGAAAGAATATCTTAAATTCTAATGATAGAGTGCGGAATCTCAGAGAGAAAGACACTATTGGTTTTCTCTCATTCTCCTGGATTTTTGAAGAAACTTTTTTAGTTTAAGTGGAAGTACCGTCATTGTACTAAGGAAGTTGGCTGTCGCTAAATGCATTTCGATAGCTCAGTAAATAATGGAGACTATAATGAATTCATGAATATTACTGGAATCTCAGTTACTGCAATATGTTCTATTTCAGTAAATTTCCCTACATCTCTGGTGATCATTCCGCTCCCAAATATATTGTAAATTCCTGACCCGGTTACAATGCGCGGCAGTAAATTGGTTAAACAAAATTGAAGGGACCATAACCCTCTAGAAAACCTCCAAATTAGGATCCGCTTATTTCCGCCAATAAATTATGAATGAAACGTCAAATCGGTGAGTACTTTCTTTCTATTTCTATGCGATCTGTGTTCAATCCGCCGAAAATCATACGATAGCGCCACTGCACGGATTCGAGTAATACGAAACTGATGTAGGCGGATGGTGCAAATAGGCCAATAGCAAATGGGCTCATTTCGGGCCCCAGTTAACGACTATGGCTGTGCAGTTTCGGGTTAACGTTTCTTCATGCATGAAGTTTGACTCTGTGGTGCCTTTAATCCCAACACATAATACGGTACTTTTCTCACTCCATGCACAGATTGAATTTTCTTTTCCGCCGTTATTATGATGAGAGTTGTTGACATTGCTCAAAAGGCAGCACGCTTATTTGTCATGAGATATTACTTGTGTCTACACTGTCCTTCTTCATAAATGCCCTTTGACATCTTGAAACTAGCTAAGCCTCCTTTTTTCACTCTGTCGCACTCGTCGAATAATTCGTTCACAGTTCTGGCATTGACAACTGATTTCTCCGTTGTCTCGCTCATCTTTGCGAGTAGATAGCTGGTGGTAGATGAGAGTGATGCGATTATCGTGTTTACATATTGGTTAGAAAGTCTTTCGTCCTGTGTTACATTATAGAAATGGTCCCACGTCTCACCTCTTATTCTATCATAGCTTCATAAAGCAAAAACCATAGCTCTGAGAAAATTGATAACTTCGCTTATGAAATGAGAAGTAGTGATCTTACTACTATCATGACATCAATGAGCGAAGAGCCTATTTTGGCCCGTTAATCGTCTATCAATAGTTTGAGCACAGAGAAAGCACGCTCACCCGCCAAAGATGATACTGGTATTGCAAACATTCGGGAAGAAGCAGCGTAAAGGATAGTAAACTTTGACCTGCGATCGTGTCAGAACCGCATTACTGCAAAGTCGTCTTCTAAAAGCTGTTTTCGAGTTAGACGAAGACGGTCTATTTGCAGCATGTTGTATTTGGATACTTCGTCTAATATTTACTGCTCACTCACAACTGTAACAGCACAGACGAATAAATCGAATGGTCTCTTTTTTCCGCCTACGCGTCAAGAAAACTTACTTCGGTTCATAGGACTCGATGAAGTTGCATAAGAGTCTTCATCTCTTGTCAACATGTCCGGGCCGATTCGATCAATGTCAATGGCATGCACAAGTTTGCAAGTATGCTCGTAAGCTTTTGACCTGTACTCAGTGCACAATACCTCGTCCGAAATAAAATCCGTTTCTCGTAAGAGTGGATTGATGTAGCATCCTGCAAGAAGAATTTGAAGTTCCCAGTTGTCTTTCATAAGCTTTTACCGTAATACACGGCAAAGATCACGAGAATAAATTGAAGGGTCTGCAGGTGCTAGTCCTTCACCTCTCTACACGTTTTGCTCATTGGTAAAATCGTCGAGCTTTAAGCACACACAGTGTACTGTCTGAACTGCAATATGTAAGGTAGGTTTTTCCGACGTTTCAAATCGGGTAATGCAGTCGACAGCGACTAATCGTGATTGGCAACAAGTTGCAAGAACAGATTTCATCACATTATTCACATAATGTTCTCTAAAATTCATCCAAGTTTCGTCCGGTGCATGGGTTTCTCGTGAGATGAATGCATTTGCAAATTGTTTTATTACTGTGAAGATGATTTTTTATTTAAAAATATATACTGGAATGGAAATCTTACGATTGCAAGCTGACAATAAATTAATATCTTTTCAAAATGACCTTAAGAAATTAACTTTATTTCCCTTCGCATGACAAACGAACACTACAACCGTCTTCTTGAACGCTCCAATAGTTGTTGCCCATCTAATGCAAGGAAATGTGCATCAATAAGGAATAAAGGTAGATAGGTGATATCACTTACGTAATTGAGGATACGTCATACGAAGCGCTGCCGTAATTCGTGCTTCCGACCTAGCTTTGCAATAACAGATTTTGCGACAACTTATTTACTGTATCTAAGAATGCTCTTAATGGTATTTCTAGGTATATTTTAGAATCTTCATACATAACTTGGTCTAATTCCTGTTCGTACAAGGTCAACATTTTCGGACTTTAGGTCTGTAGACACCTTTTTGGAGCCTAACTTGAAGATCGTGTCCTCTTCTGCTTACAGATGGCACGAAGTTTCGTGCTCTAGTTCAAATTGGACGTACTGTATGATTCTTGTATTTATTGTTAAATTTGAAGAGGTTCAGAATTGCGTCCTCATATCGTAATTATACTGTACCGTATAGGATGTAATTACTGTAAACTTTACGCTGTAGTACCAAGTACGACACTAATACTGCTACACTGTAATGAAATTCTTAGTACTTCTGCCACGTTCTGAATATTTTCCATGATCTTCTGTGGAATGTCCCGTTTTCTACGATCGAATAGTTGTATGTGGCATGTTTGGAAGGCAACGCACTTGTCTATAAGCTGCTTGTGCTCCAACTATGCTACATGGAGCTTGTAATATTTCGTTCTCCACCAGGATGTTCGTCTTCGTAGCATGTGCTGCAGTAGAATAATTCTACTCCCCCCAATGTTCATTTTATCTACAGAAATACTAGGAAAGGCTGATCCACTAAGAAAATTTATTGTGGTAGTAACTCGCTAAAATAGCTACCGTACTCACCTGGATTGTAAGTAGGAGGATAGTCTTGCCCCTACCTTGCAAGCGCACGAGTGAGATAGATGTCGTTGGCCGTAACGGTCACGAACTTCGCATGTAAGGCTGCAAGCTGCTCGTCTTCGAGCTGCTGGACCAAGAAGGCCTCTACAGTATGTTGTAGATCCTCAATGCACCTGTCTGGAAACGTACATCAAGTTTACGCTTTTCGCCAATCTTACACACGAGAGAGTTGAACGGCGACTTTTCCGGGGTTTATAAACCTTCCAGTAGATGCATATGCTAATATCAGTCCTTGTACAGCTCTTTTCCCATTAAATTTTTTGCGAAATAATGCTATGAATATTCGCAACACTATCTCATCTAATGGATGAATCAAATGAGTACAATTTCTCGGAAAGCGCTCGAGACGAGCGTGGATAGCGTTTAGAGCAGTCCTAATGCACTCGTAGGATCATGCACGACACAATTGTCTGCGTATACGATACGAGTTCTGTTTCCAGGAGATGCAGTGATGGTATAGAGAGGGAATATGGTTCGGTACATCCATCCTTTCGGATGTGTACGATGCGTTATTCCTTCAACGTTGTCAGAGACTCCAACAATCGGGTAGTATCGGTCTCGATTTATGAAAACACAAAATGATGACTCGATTTTAGCAGAAATTATACCTGAAATTCGCGCACAAATGGTGAAGTCGTCGCGCCCGGAAGATGAATCACTATAAGATATTCATTTTCTCCACGTAAAATATAGAACTCGTCCATATTCTTATTCGAATACGACGTTTGTTTCATAATGATAGATGTTAAAATTATTCTGATTACGTCTGTTCTCGTACTGCTGGTTAACTTGTCCCAAATGGTAAGCCATCTCACGATTTGACTTCGAAATTTGTTGTTCTCTTAGCTGATTCTTTTCAGTGCGTCGTCGTTCGACAATTCTAAAATATTGAGTAAACGAACGCACCCATAGTTTATCAATTACGTTGATAGGCTCCAGGCCAGTCGCAAAACGCACTTTGTCTTCCGCTGAATCGAATAGTTCATCTTGTAATATGTGAAGAGCCCAAACGAGAAGTGACGTATGGTAACTTTGATACCAAGGGCCCTAAGCTTGCGAAATTCATCGAGCAACAAATCTTGCAGGTTGTTAGACCATTCACCTCGTGTTTGTTGGTACCAAGTCTAGCTTTCAATTGCACACGGCGAACAGCTAGCCCATTGCATTTAGAGCAGGCCATAGCAAGAGAATTTTTCTGAGCTGCTCAGTGAATTGAGATGTTTTCAGTAATAGGATACCAGATTCGTGCTTTTACCAAAGCTGCTTGGCAGTTTTATTGTGTAAAATATTCTGGATAGTGATAAACTGCTTTTTCCTAATATTGTGGCTTATTCTGCGAGATAAAACTTCGTTCAGCATCCACTTGGTCACTTTTTTACGTTTTGATTTCGTTGATACAACTGGCGTGTCACAATGATCTCTATCCAGCATCTTGTGATGTTGATGCGCAGTAAGTGGTTCCCTCCTATACACGAATCTATTGAGCTGAAGGGTAGCAGAGTATTTAATCAAAGAAGCAGCAATTCAATGCTGTATACGTACATTGTTTCTGTTGATTTTGTGTTTACGTCTCAAGTAATATCGATATGCTGTCAGCACCCTTTATAAACCCTACGAGAAAATTCCAGACTAGTTTCATTCTCTACGGTACCATACTGGCATGCGAAGAACATACACGATCTCGATTACGAATGTGAGATACAGTAACAACCCCAATCGACTTGAAGTAGTTGGTGCGCATGATCCGCAACACTACTATAGATAAAGCATCTGTAAAATGCCACATTGCCAAATTGGAAAGTCTACGCAAGAGTGACCGCTATGCGACACAGACCGCTGGTCTGTTTTGAGAGTATCCTATGATTTAAAGGAGGAAACCCTTGAAAACAAGGCCTCGACGAAAACTGCTACTAATGCTAGGCACCGTACTGCCCGACTTCTAGGTAGAGCACCAAGCACTGTAAGCAGGCTCTTGGGTGAAGCAACATCGAATTAGCAACAGTGATGATGAAATCGAGTAGTTCCGTTCTGTTTTGGTTGCTGCTTTATCTGGAAATACTAAACCAAAACCAAAACGAATTCCTGATAATCCTGAAGTACTTTCAAATGTGAAAAATTTTGTACGAAGTAACCGATGCAATAGAGAACGAGTTACTTGCCGAGAAGTACTACTTTTTCTGAACGAAAACAGTTATTGTACTTTACAGAAAATACTAATGGATCATTTGATCCTAATGACTTCGCATCAGCAGAACGATCAGTACAGAGGCACTTGAATAAGAAAGGATTCATGCGAGGGTCGAAGCCGAAAAATGTTCAAATAAGCCCGGAAATACAAGCTTGGAGGAATCAATATATTAGAACTATTCTTCTTAATAGATCTATGCTTGAAAGTACCCGGCTTCAAGAAGTCTATACAGATGAAAGCTACCTACACCATCACCACAAATCTGTTGAAGAAAATTTGGACTTTCCTGATGATGAATGTTTTTTGAAAACTCAGCACAAAGGGATGAGGCTTTGTTTTGTAGCTGCAATACAAGATGATGGCCACTTTTCTGAAGCTAGATTGATTCCTGAATCAATTTAGCATTTCTGTCCTCAGCAAAAGAAGGATCATTGTGGTGATTATCACAAAGTTTTTAACTCAAGTAGCTATTTATGGTGGTTTGAAAATAATCTGCTACCTAATTTGCAAGAGCCTTCTCTAATAATCATGGACAACGCTCGATATCACAAGAGTCTACCAAGTGGTACGCCTAATGTAACAAAGTTGGAGAATGCAGAATTATTTGAGAAAAGTGAAATCCTTTAACACTCAGTACGACCGAAACATTACTACAGCTGGAGCATGGCTAATACTCCGCAAGTGGTTGGAAGAAAATATAGAACCCGCAATTGTGAAAAATGGAAGAAAAAAGAGTCATCGGGTTATTTTTACGCCTCCGCACTTTAGTGATCTACAAACAATTGAGTTGTTCTGGGCTCGAGTGAAAGGTGCTATATCGAGAATCTCTTCGAATAGCAGTACATTTGAAGATGTGAAGAACACGCTACAAGAGCAATTTGAAATTTTAGATACGGAAAGCGGACGTCAAGTTATGCTGTCAATTGTTAATCATGTGGACAAGGTCATCACAAAATTAGTCAAACAAATTGAAGAGGAAGAAGGTCAAGACTTTGATTTTTAAATCATGGATCAGAAAATGAAAAACATGAGGAAGAAGACTGTCTTACGATAACCGATAGTTCTTCTATGAGTGACATTGATGATGAATAAGTAATATCGTTAGATGTAAATAGTTCTTGATTCAACAAGGAGATACATCAAGAAAACTCCAGACATGACACCTGTACCATTCACTTGGGTATTCAAGCTGAAGAAAATAGATTCCGAAGGTAAGTAGTTTCTCGAGAAAGCACGATGTTGTCTAAGGGGCGATAGACAGAAACCTTACATCGATTTCGGTACAGATATGCTCTATGCGCCCGTAGCATCTCATGAATCGATATGAATGTTGATTGCTTGTTCCGCTGGAGAAACCAACACTTATCTCGAAGGGGCGGAAATCCACAACGCCTACTTATACGGAGAATTAGATGTACCCATAATCATGCAACAGTCTACAGATTCAATACAGCAACCAGCGAAGCCAGGCTATGTTTGCGAGCTTAGGAAACCATCGTACAGCACGAGACAATCTGGCGAGATATGGGGATCTCATCTTGACAAAACACTGAAAAATTGGGGCTTTGTGACTTC
>JAAUYH010161736.1_pt1 | contig 36794 bp, 30 predicted proteins | sample 7278061 | NCBI WGS metagenome assembly JAAUYH01 (sample SAMN14350203, study PRJNA611818) | marine sediment metagenome | isolation source: surface marine sediment (0.6m) | place: French Polynesia: Moorea | collected 2018-08 | reverse complement strand
GACTACCTCCGGCTCTTACTCACCGGTGAGCACCTCTCCGAAATGTCCGACAGCGCCGGTACGCTCTGGCTCGACGTGGCAAACCGCGCGTGGTCGCCCGACCTGCTCGCGGCGACCGGCCTGACGGAAGCGCAGATGCCGAGGCTTGTCGAAGGTTCCGCTCCTGCGGGCCGCCTCCGTGCAGAGCTCACCGCGCGCTGGGGCATCTCGACGCCCCCTGTTCTGGCGGGCGGCGGTGGCGACAACGCGGCGTCCGCTGCAGGTGTGGGCGCGGTGAAGCCAGGGACCGGCTTCGCCTCCCTCGGCACTTCGGGCGTGCTGTTCGTCGCCACCGATGGGTTCCGCCCCAACACGGACCAAGCTGTGCACGCCTTCTGCCACGCTGTCCCCGATGTCTGGCACCAGATGGGTGTGATCCTGTCCGCCACCGACACGCTCAATTGGCTCGCCCGGATGACCGGGCGCGATCCGGCCACGCTCACCTCCGGCATCGACCCGGCGACCCCCACCAAGGCCCCGCTCACCTTCCTGCCGTATCTCTCAGGCGAGCGCACGCCGCACAACAACGCCGCCGCGCGCGGCGCGCTGATCGGCATGAGCCAGGCGACCGAGGTCGAGGACCTCGCCCGCGCCGCGATGGAAGGCGTGGCTTACGCCTTCGCCGACAGTCTCGATGCGCTGAAAGCCGCCGGAACCGAAGCCGATCACATCTTCGCCATCGGCGGCGGCGCGCGATCGGAGGCTTGGGTCCAGATGATCGCCGATGTCACCGGCCTCTCGCTTCACATGCCCACTGACGGCGATTTCGGCGCGGCCTTCGGAGCTGCACGTCTAGCAATCGCCGCCTCAGAAGGCGCGGACCCGCTTGAAGTTCTGTCACCCGCGCCCGTCGCGAAGACCATCGCACCGAACCCCGGCATGACCGCGTACCACGCGGAGAACCTCGCGCGCTACAGGGCGCTTTACCCAAGGACAAACGACGTCTGAGGCGCCTGGCCTCCCATTGAATCCCCTCCTTGCGCGCACTAGGAGAAGGGCACCAAGGAAGGAAGAGACATGACCATTCGCCGCGATCTGGCCGATGCCGTCGGGAATACGCCGCTGATCCGCCTGAAGGGCGCCTCCGAGGCCACTGGATGCGAGATTCTCGGCAAGGCCGAGTTCCTCAACCCCGGTCAGTCGGTGAAGGACCGCGCGGCGCTCTTCATCATCCGCGACGCCGTCGAAAGCGGCAAGCTCAAGCCCGGCGGCACCATCGTCGAAGGCACGGCGGGGAACACCGGTATCGGGCTTGCTCTGGTCGGCGCGTCGATGGGCTTCAAGACCGTCATCGTCATCCCGGAGACCCAAAGCCAGGAAAAGAAGGATATGATCCGGCTCTGCGGCGCGGAACTCGTCCAAGTGCCGGCGGTGCCCTACAAGAACCCGAACAACTACGTGAAGTACTCCGCGCGCCTCGCCGAACGGCTGAACGAGACGGAGGAAAACGGCGCCATCTGGGCCAACCAGTTCGACAACGTCGCCAACCGGCGCGCCCATGTCGAAACGACCGGCCCCGAGATCTGGGAGCAGACGGACGGCAAGGTCGACGGTTTCACCTGCGCCGTAGGCTCCGGCGGCACGCTCGCAGGCGTCGCCGAAGTGCTGCAACCGAAAGGCGTGAAGGTCGGCCTTTCGGACCCGGACGGCTCCGGCCTCTACAAGCTCTACACCCATCAGGATCCGCCCAGCGGCGATTCGATCACCGAAGGCATCGGGCAGGGGCGCATCACCGCCAACCTCGAAGGCTACACGCCCGATTTCACCTACAAGATCCCCGACAGCGAAGCGCTTCCTATCGTCTTCGACTTGCTGGCGAACGAAGGCCTCTGCCTCGGCGGCTCCTCCGGCATCAACGTAGCGGGCGCGATGCGGCTGGCCCGTGAGATGGGGCCGGGGCACACGATCGTCACCATCCTCTGCGACTACGGGAACCGCTACCAGTCCAAGCTCTTCAATCCGGCGTTCCTGCGCGAAAAGGGGCTGCCCGTGCCCGGCTGGCTGGAAGATCAGGGGCGCATCCTGCCCACCGTGTTCGAGGATTGATCATGACCCGCCTGGTTCGCGTCCTGTCACAGTGGTTCGTGCTGATCTGGCTTGCGTGCGTCACGATCGCAACTGCGCAGGAGGTGGACTTTGCCCGTTTCGACCGTTTCGCGTCCTCGGTCGAAACCAATGTAGCGGACGGCGATCTGCCGGATGCGGCATACCTCGCACTCCGCGACTCGCTTGTCGAATGGCGGCAGGAGTTTCTCGAAGCGCAAAGCGTCAACGCGGTCCAGATCGAAGCGTTGGAAGCGCAGATTGACGCTCTTGGCCCGGTTCCCGCGGAGGGGGAGGAAGAGGCCCCCGATGTCGCCGAACGACGCGCCCAACTGAACGAGGCGCTGCGCATCGCGCGCACGCCGCAACTGGAGGCGGTCGAAGCCTTCGCTCGTGCCGACACGCTCATCGGACAAATCGACTCGACCCTGCGCGACCGCCAGACCGACGCACTTTTCGAACTGCAGCACACACCGCTTGACCCGTTGAACTGGCCAGCCGCCCTCACGGCCGTTGCCGACATGATGGACGAGGTCCGCACGGAATTCGCTCGTACATGGGAAATGGCCGACCGGACCGGCTTCCTTCAGCGCCTTGCACTCGCGGGCCTTCTGCTTGTCGTAGCCGCACTCGCGATCATCCGGGGGCCGCGTTGGATCGGACACGTCCTTGCCCGGATTGAATACCGGGGCGGCGAACACGCGCCGGTCGTCTATGGCTTTGTCGTGTCCTTCGCGGGCGTGCTCATGGCCATGGCGGGGATATCGCTGATCAACGCCGCGCTCATTTCGACCGGACTGCTGGGCGAAACCGGGCGCGCCTTCGCCATCGGCATCAACGCCGCCATCCTCGCCTATGCCGTCGCGCGCTGGCTGGCAGGACGCATTTTCCCCGAGCGCGGCACCATACCGACACCGCTCAGGCTGACGGACGAGGCCCGCGCCAGCGGTCGCCGCAACGCGACGTTGCTTGGCGTCTTCGCTGGTCTCACCTCGCTCTTGGAGATCGTGCAGCAAACCGTGTCGTTCGACGCTGCTACTCTGGCGATCCTCTATTTTCCGCTCTTCGTACTGCTTGGTCTTACGCTCTTCCGCACCGGCCAGTTGATCTGGCGAGGTGGCGAGGTCGGAGATGGCGAAGGTCCGCAGTTCGCGGCCCGGACAACGCGCCTTCTCGGCCGTGTTGTGCAACTCGCTGCCATTGCGGCACCCGTCCTGGCAGCCATTGGCTTCGTCAATCTCGCACAGGGCATCCTGCTCCCGCTGGTCCTGAGCCTTGGGCTGATCGCCTTCCTCCTCGCGCTGCACTTCACGCTCCGCGCAGGCTACGCGATGATCAGGGGTCTTGAAGGCGAGGCGGCTGAGCAGGCGCTGACACCTGTTCTGCTCAGCCTTATTGTCACGCTTGGCTCTCTGCCGCTCTTCGCGCTGATCTGGGGTGCGCGCTATTCTGACCTGGGCGAGGTCTGGACGGCGTTCCGCACAGGCATCCGCCTTGGGGAGACGACACTTTCCCCGGGCGTGCTCCTTACCTTCGCCATCATCTTCGCCATCGGCTACGGCCTCACGCGGCTGGTGCAGGGCACGCTCCGCTCCTCCGTGCTTCCACGCACGAAAATCGACAAGGGGGGCCAGAACGCCATCGTTTCCGGTCTCGGCTACGTCGGTATCACTCTGGCCGCGATCTTCGGGATCACCGCCGCGGGGATCGACCTTTCGAGTTTCGCCATCATCATCGGTGCGCTCGGCGTCGGCATCGGCTTCGGCCTTCAGAACATCGTCAACAACTTCGTCAGCGGGATCATCCTGCTGATCGAACGCCCGATCAGCGAAGGTGACTGGGTCGAAGTTGGAGGCAAGCTCGGCGTCGTCAAGTCGATCTCCGTTCGCTCCACCCGGATCGAGATGTTCGACCGGACGGACGTGATCGTCCCGAACGGCGATCTCATCTCGGGCACCGTCACGAACTGGACGCACGGCAACTCCGCCGGCCGGGTGATCTTGAACGTGGGTGTCGCCTATGGCACGGACACGAAGAAGGTCGAAAGCATCCTGCGCGAGATCGCCGAAAACCACCCTCTCGTCGCAGTCAATCCCGCACCGAACATCGTGTTCCAGGGCTTCGGCGCCGACAGCCTCGATTTCGAGGTCCGCGTGATCCTGAACGACATCGCCTACGGGCTTGCCGTGCGCACGGACATCAACCACGAAATCGTGCGCCGTTTCGCCGAGGAAGGCATCGAAATCCCGTTCGCACAGCGCGATATCTGGCTCAGAAATCCCGAAGCGCTGACAAAAGGCCCGAAGACTCCGTCCGAACCCGCCCAGCCATCGCCACCCGCCGACATGTCTCTGATCGACACCGACGACCTCGATTGAAGTCCCGCACGATCTGGCCTTGCAGGACGCCACAGGAATTCGCTAAGAAGCCCCAGCCGGAGAGGTGGCCGAGTGGTCGAAGGCGCACGCCTGGAACGCGTGTAGGCGGGAAACCGTCTCCAGGGTTCGAATCCCTGTCTCTCCGCCACCGACCTTGGTCCAATTTTCCCATGTCCAAGATTGCCCATTCGGCACCGCAATTCCCGCGACTTCTACGCCGGCGTCTGTGGCGGCTCTGCCAAAGGAAAGCTGGTTGAGACGGGTGGGTGGCTTTCGTAGCTTGGTTGATGACCAAAAGATCCCCTTTCTGCAAATTCATGATGGGCCCGCGATGATCCGCCTCGCGGTGATGGTCTACGTACGGTTCCCACTATGGCTCGGCAATTGAGAGGACCTGGCATGAGCGGGGCGTCGACGTTAGCCACGAGACGGACCGTTTCGGTGGCGAAGGTTCGGGCCGATCTTTGCCTCCGAGATCCCAAAGCGTCGGACCCAGGGCAAGATGTTCTGCCGGAGGCGCTGGCACCTCGATGACATGTTCGTGAAGACCAACGGAGAACAAAGCTGAAAAAGTCACATTTCGCATTCTGCCGAAGAGAGCCGGCGATGATTCGCTTCCGGCGAATGCGAAGTCTCGCGGCATTCGTCGCCATCCACGCCTCCGTCTCAAATCACATTAACCGGGCACGCAGCCTCTCTTCTCGAAACCACTTCAAGCCGAACCGAACCGCCGCTGTGACCGAATGGCGCGGTCTTTGCGCCGAAGAAGGGACGGCCTCACTGTCCCAACAGAGACGGGGTCGCATTCGTCTGATGGCACCTACAGCCAGGTTGAAAAAGAGATTGAGATCTGCAAATCACGCAAGAGACCTAGGACCCCGTTTCAAACGAGATCAAAGGGCCGCGCCGCATTGAGCTGGAGCTGCTGGCTTGTGCGATGCCCGCGGTCACTGTTGCTGCGGGAACGCGTAGCACAACAGAGTGGAGCGAGCATGAATATACTGGATGAGAAGTTCGCGGGTCTGGGGGCGGACAATGCCCCCGGTCAGGAAGTGCGGCAGAATTTGAATGATCTGAGGTCCGTAATGCGCGGCGCTTCCCTTGCCGGTCACCCGGTCGATTTCTCGCACGGCGACGTTGATGCTTTTGAACCGACACCCGGCGCACGCGAAGCCTGGAAGTGCGGCTACGAGCGGGGCGGTGTACAGGCTTATACCGAGTATCGCGGTGATGCTGACATACGCGCTGAAGTCGCCAAAAGCCTTGCGGTCTTTACCCAGGCTTCTGTGGACCCTGTTGACGAACTCATCATCACACCCGGCACCCAAGGTGCGCTATTTCTCGCGTTAGGTGCAGTTGTTGGTCAGGGTACCAAAGTTGCCATCGTAGAGCCAGACTACTTCGCCAACCGCAAATTGGTACGGTTCCTCGGCGGCGAGCTCATGCCCATCCGGTTGCACTACTTCGACACAGCGAACGAGAACGGGCCCGATCTTGAGGCGCTGGAGGCCGCCCTCGACGCCGGGGCCGAGGTTCTGGTATTCTCGACACCGAACAATCCGACGGGTCACGTCTTTTCCGAGACCGTGATCACCCGGATCGCAGCGCTGGCGGCCAAACATGACGCCACAGTCATCGTCGATCAGCTCTACTCGAGGCTGCTGTACAGTACTGAAACCTACACCCATTTGCGAGCCTGCGAGACTCGACCCGAAAACCTTGTGACAATCATGGGGCCATCAAAGACGGAGTCACTCAGTGGCTTCCGGCTGGGCGTTGCGTTCGGGACGGCCAAGTTGATCGAGCGTATGGAAAAACTCCAGGCCATCGTATCGCTTCGGGCCGCGGGCTACAGTCAGGCTGCATTATCGACCTGGTTTCACGAACCCGAGGGTTGGATGGATGAGCGCATTGCCCAGCATGAAGCGATCCGGGATGATCTGTTGAAAGTGTTCCGTGATGCTGGCTTCCCGACCGCTACACCGCAGGCCGGAAGCTATTTGTTTCCCGAATTGCCCAAGCTCGTCGTGTCGCCCGAAGTCTTCGTGCGCCTATTGCGGGTGCAGGCTGGGGTAACAGTGACACCGGGCTCTGAGTTTTCGCCGCATACCGCATCGAGTATTCGGTTGAATTTTTCACAGGATCACACGGTGTGTGTCGGCGCAGCCCATCGCATTGTCGAGATGGTTGAGAGGTATCGCGCATGAGGATCGGGATTGCAGGAATGGGCGCTGTTGGCATGCGCGTCGCAGAGGAGTTGGATCAGGGGGGCATCCCCGGCGCGTCTCTTGCAGGGTTTTGCGCGCGTAATGAAGAACGGGCTTCAGATCTGAATGGGCATCTGTCGAATCCGGTCCCTCATTACACATTGACCGAGATTGCCGATCACTGCGATCTCGTGATCGAAGCCCTTCCACCAACGCTCTTTGATGAGCTGGCAACGCCGGTGCTGCACGCAGGCAAGGTGCTTGTCGTGTTGTCAGCAAGTCAGTTATTGGGTCGGCAGGACCTGATCGATCTGGCCACCGAGACCGGCGCAAAGATCGTGATCCCGTCTGGTGCCATGCTCGGCCTCGACGCGATCAAGGGCGCGGCGGTGGGGACCATTAACTCTGTCGTCATTGAGACACGAAAGCCGGTCGCAGGTTTGATCAAGGCACCTTACGTGGCGCAGATGGACCTCGATCTTACCGCCTTGACAGAGCCATATCGTATTCTGGAAGGGTCTGTCACCGAAGTGGCCCGGGCGTTCCCTGCCAATGTAAACGTCGCCGCCGCGGTCAGCCTTGCCGGGCTCGGCCCCGACGAGACGAGGATGGAAGTTTGGGCTGATCCATCGTTGAAACGCAACCTGCACACAGTGCGGGTCACATCAGACAGCTCGGACTTCACCATGTCGATCCAGAACCGGCCAAGCGCTGAAAACCCCGCAACGGGAAAGATCACGGCACTGAGTGTAATCGCGTGGCTGCGTCAGAGGACTGCAGTGTTGCAGGTGGGAACGTAAGTCAATCAGGCCAAGTGCGATGGAACCCCGCCCACACATGCAACCAACCAACACTCCTCTGCTCTCCCTGCTCTCTAGCTTCAACAGTTTCTCCGAGAGTCCCGTTGCCGGGCGCGTCAGACGAACGTTGTATTGACAGAAGCCACTTTTAGGGGGCTTGGCACCTTCAAGATGATCAGCGTCGGCCGCTTGTTCGCTTGGCGGCCACCAGAATATTGTGCTCATATTGTTGCTTGGGTTGGATCAAAAGCACAGGTTTTTGGCGACGGTGCTGTCCATCTGGCAATTGAGCCTGACCTGCGCCATTTTCAGTGGAAGCCAGATGCACAACTCTAGAAGGGAGAGAGAAGCGCGTTATGGCCGAACAAGCGCTTCCACTAAGCTTCGAGATGTTTCCACCGGGCAGCCAGCAAGGCCGCTCGAGACTTGCGGAAACTGTCGATCAGCTTGGAAGTCTCGCAACAGGCGGCTTTTCGGTGACTATGGGTGCGGGGGGCAGCACCAAGCGAGGTACGCTGGAAACAGCTATAGAGATTTCCGAAAGAACAGGGAGACCGGTCAAAGCACATCTCATCGCGTTGGGACACAGCCGCGACGATGCTCTGGCGGAAGCGGATCGCTTTTGGAACGCAGGGATAACGCGTCTCCTTGCGCTGCGTGGTGATCGGCCAAGGTCAGCAGACAATCGGGCGGACGATGGCTTCCGCTATGCATCCGAACTTGTGGCTGCGCTAAGTGCACGACACAAGTTCGACATTTCGGTCGCAGCCTATCCTGAAGAACACCCCGAAGCGGGCTCGCTCGATGAGGATATTGATTTCCTGAAGCAAAAGCTGGACGCCGGCGCGTCGAAAGCGATTTGCCAGTTTGTCCTAGATCCAGAGGCATATGCTCGGTTCATTGAAGCTTGCGCCAAGCGCGGCGTTACAGCTCCGATAATCCCGGGGCTGATTCCTCTCGAGAACTGGGCGCGAGTCAGAAGGTTTGCAGAGTCAAACGGTACAGTCATTCCAGAGGCGCTTGATCGACGCTATGCCGATCTGGAGCCGGGAAGCGAGGCATGCCGCGCAGTGACAGAGGAGTTGCTCGTCCAACATGCGCATCAACTGGTGTCCTATGGCGCACCTGCGTTGCATGTTTACGCATTGAACAGGTGGGAGTTACCCTTGGCATTGGCGCGGGACCTCGTTGGATTGAGCAACCGATAGCTTCCTTTGGAGATTCGACTGTTGGCCGACAGCTGTCTTTGGCGCGCGCACCGCCGTAAGATCAGCTTGTCAACGAAGTGCCCGCTTTGAGCCCAAGGCGTAGGTGAACAAACCTGAACCAGCGGACAATCTGTGGACGCGCAGCCAGTCTGCTGATGCATACCACGTCAGACCGTGGTTTAGCGGGTTATGGCTTGATAGTTTTTAGATGAAGGTGCCAGACGGGATCTTGGTGGGCATCAGGCGAGCAGCCCCGATTTCGCGTCTATCGTATTCCCGGCCTCGACAGTCAAGTCTACGGGTCGATCCGCTCCGGGTCCTGAGAGATCATCGATTGCCGCGAGGAACCGATCTGCCTCTTCTGCGGCCACGCAATCCTTTGTGAGGCTGAGGAACTTCTTTCTATAGCCCTCCGCCAGGAGCGGTCTGGCGCCCATCGGATGGGCGTTCGCAACCTTCAATTCGTCTTCGAGCGTGCTGCCGTCCTTGTAGGTCACGACGACTCGCGCACCATGGGCCTTGTTTAGAGGTTCGGGCTGTTTGAAGGCGCGGGTCCAGTCGGGGTCTGCAACGGTACGGATTTTTTTCCAAAGCGCGACGGTATCGGGCCGCGCCGCGCGTTCGGGTGCATAGCTCTCCTCGTGATCCCACGTGCCGTCCTGGAGGGCGACGGCAAAGATGTACATCGCCGAGTGATCGAGTGTTTCCCGGCTTGCGTTGGGGTCCCATTTTTCTGGATCGCTGGCCCCGGATCCCATCACGAGGTGCGTGAGCTCCTTGGTGTGAATTGCGATATCGGCGATGTCGGCTTCGTTGCCGATCCGGTCGCGCATCTTGAATGCCAGATCGATCAGGGCTTGTCCGTGATAGCCGGCCGAATGCTCTTTCGGATAGGTCTCGAGGATCGCGCGTTTCGGTTCGCCGGGGCCGGGCAGGGGCACCGTGTAGTCGCCGTCGAGCCCATCGAGGAGGATCGCGATTATGCCGTAGTCGCCCTCGTAGACAGGGGCAGGGCTGGTTTCGCCACGCATGGCCCGATCGACCGCCAGCATCGCGATCTGCCCTATATGGCCCGGCGCATTGGCCTTGTAGGACGAGATCTCGCCCTTTCGGGTCTGCCGGGTGGAGATCGAGAGATGTGCCGCCAGATTGATCGCGTGGTAGAGCACCGGCACCGGCAGATTGAGCATAGCGCCGATCCCGGCAGCAACGGCCGGTCCCAAATGTGCGACGTGGTCGATCCGGTGGCGGTTTAGGGCGATGCCCTTCACCAAGCTGACCTGCACCTCGTAGGCGGTGACGATGCCGCGAAGGAGTGTTTCGCCTGTGAGGCCCTTTTGCTCGGCGATGGCGGCGATAGGGCCGATGGTGTCGGCCGGGTGACTGGAGTCCTCGGCGAAGAAGCTGTCGTTGAAGTCGAGTTCGCGGATTGCGGTGGCGTTGGCATAGCCCGCCCAGAAGGCGTCGCCACGGAAATCACGACCTAGGCCGATCACCGATGCACCCCCGGCCCGGGGATGGTCCTTCGCTGCGCCGCGCGCCGCGACGACCGAGGGCCGGTTGAGCGCGGCCAGCGCGACGGCCCAGGAGTCGATGATCCGCATGGCGGCCATGTCTGCGGCATCGGGGTCGAGAGGTGCAGGGTCCGCCGCTGTCAGCGCAATCTGCCATGCCAGTTGCCGCTCGCGTTCCAGCCGCTCGCCGGGGCGTTGCGCACGGACCCTGTGAAGGATCACGTACCGTCGTCCTGCTTGGCGGCCTCACGGTCTTTCTTGGCATGACGGTAGTCGCGCCATCCCGAGCCGATCACGAAGACAAGTGCCGTCAGCAGCAGGCCGAGCGAGATAGGGTCCTCGATGAAGACGCGATGTTCGCCCCCGGTCAGAAGAAGTGATCGTCGGTAGTTCGCCTCGATGAGATATCCGAGCACGAGGCCGAGGACGAGCGGCAGAAATGGAAATCCGAGGAGCCGCATGACGTATCCGACGGCTCCCGCAATCAGTACGAGGTAGAGGTCGAAGAGCGTGTTGTCGATCGAGTAGATGCCCGAGAAAATCAGCGCATAGATCGCTGCCATGAGGTAAGGTTTAGGCCGGTTCACAAGCCAGATCGCCGGTGTCAGGATCAGGATCCCGAGAAAGAACAGCGAGAAATTCGCAACAAAAAGACCGCCGAAGAGCCCGTAGATAAAATCGGGATGCTGCTCGAAAAGTAGCGGTCCCGGCTGCAGGCCGTGGATCAGGAGACCGCCGAGAAGGATGGCGGTGGAGTTCGAACCGGGAATGCCGAAGGACAGCATCGGGACAAGCGCGGTTCCGGCGACAGTGTTGTTGGCGCTTTCGGGCGCGGCAATGGCCTCGGGCGAGCCCTTGCCGAACTCTTCAGGGTTTTTCGACCAGCGCCGCGCCTCGTTATAGGCCATGAACGCGGCGATGGAGCCGCCTGCGCCGGGCATGCAGCCCTCGAACAGTCCAATGCCGGACCCGATGGCTTGCGGCTTCCTGAGCCGTCGCAGCATGGCCCAGTTCGGCAGCCTGATCGTCATTTGGGTGCGTTCGGATTTGGCCGTTTCCGGCTTGCCGGCCTGAACCAGAAGCTCGGAGACCGCGAAGACGCCGACCATCACGAGGATGAAGGGAATGCCACCCAGAAGCTCGGGCGCGCCGTAGGTGAAGCGGTTGACGCCCGAGACGGGGTCGGTGCCTACGGTGGCGATCATCAGGCCGATCGTGCCCGCCATCAATCCCTTGACGAGCGAGCCGGTCGAGAGCGACGCAATGACGCTGAGCCCGAGGATGCCAAGCGAGAAATAGGCAGGGGGCGTGAAATAGAGGGCGACGCTGGCGAGTGGCTTGGTCAACAAGACGAGGCAAAACAGCCCGATCATGCCGCCGATGACGCCGGAGACGAGCGAAATGCCCAAAGCCTCGCCGCCGCGGCCCTGTTTCTGCATCTCGTAGCCGTCGATCGCCGTCGCGGCCGCAGCGTTCGTGCCGGGCGTGCGGATCAGGATCGCGGGGATCGACCCGCCGTATTCGGCGCCGACATAGGTTGCCGCGAGAAGCACGATCGCAGGGATCGGCTCCATCGAATATGTGAACGGAAGAAGCAGCGCCATAGCGATGGAGGGCGAGATCCCGGGAAGCGCGCCGCCGAGGATGCCCCAGATGACACCGCCCATCGCGGCGAATGCCGCCGGGGTTGTCGTTAGCGCGGACCACGCGTAGCTGAACCCTTCCATGACCGATCCCTTCGCCTCAGCCGTTCAAAAGCGGTCCGAGAATGGCGCCTGATGGCAGCGGAATGCCGAGGAATTCGACGAACAAGAGGTGGTAGACGATACCGCCAATTCCCGCGACCAGAAGCGTGCGCGCATTGAGTTCCGCGCCGATGTAGAGCGACACAGAAAGAAGCAGCAGCGCCACTGTAATGATGTATCCGAGCCAGGAGACGAGAAGGAGATATCCGACGCCGATCGCCAGCATTCCCACCGCTCTGAGATGCGGCTTCCACACCTCGACGGCCGGTTTTTTCGGCTCTGCCTTTTCGGTCGGCGCGCCGAACATCAGCGCGCCGACGATGCTGCGAATGATCAGGATGATCGCCAAGGCACCCAAGGCATAGGCGAGCACCTTGGGAAGCCCGGCCGCGCCAATGCCGTCATCCAGTGGGCTGACCCGAATCTTCGACGCTTCGAACCAATACACAGCCGCAACGATCAGCATCACGACTCCGATCCAAGTATCGCGCGTCAAGATCCTCATGGTTGCTCTCCCGGCCCGAAGCGTCTTTCAGGGTCGATCAGTTGTCGACGATCCCGTATTCCTTGAAGAACGCCTGCTGCTCTTGCGCAAACTCTTCGAGGAAGACGTTGTAGTCTTCGTGCGTCATGACCAGCGGCACAAGACTTTGAGCTTCGTACCACGCCTTGAATTCGTCATCCTGAAGGACAGCGTTGATCGCGTTTTCCCAAGCCCCGTAGATCTCGTCCGACAAACCGGCCGGGCCGGCAATGCCGCGGAACTTGTTCACGACGAGGTCGATGCCCTGCTCCTTGGCCGTCATGACATCGGGAAAGTCGCCGAGGCGGTCTTCCGTATAAGTGGTGATCAAGCGAACCTCGCCTGCTTCGAGTTGGGCGGAAAGTTCCTGGATCTCGCCAATGCCGAGCGAGACCGTGCCGTTCAGCACGCTGATCAGCAATTCGCCACCGCCGTCATGGGTGATCACGGGAGAGGTCACGCCGGTTAGCGCCTTGAACTTCTCCATGACCTGGCGATCAAGCGAGCCGGGCGTTGTCACGCCGAAAATCACCGAACCGGGGTCTGCATTCGCGGCTTCCACCACCTCGCTGAGACTGTTGAACGGGCTAGCCGCGCGGACGTAGACCACCTGCGGATCAAGGAAGACGTTCACGACACCGGTGAGGTCCTTGTAGGTGTATTCCGGCTCGCTGAGCAGCGACGTGTTTATAAAGGTCGGTGTTGTTCCATAGAAGATAGAGCCGTCCGCTGGCGAGGTCGCCAGTTTCGCCATCGCCTTTGCACCCGAACCACCGCGCACGTTCTCGACCACAAAGTCAGCCCCGAGATACTTCCCGAGATATTTGGTCATTTCCCGCAGAAAGACATCGGTTCCACCACCGGATCGCGAATGGGTCACCAGGGTCACCGTGTCATGCGGATACACTTGTGCTGACGCCGGAGCCGTGAAGGCGCCGAGTGCCACCGCTGCAATCGCCGCAGATCCTACGAGCCTTTTGATGCTTGAAAGCATGGGTCCTCCCCCCTTTTTCTCTTGCGCAGTCTATCGCGCCGCGCCGAAATTCAGGATTCCAAGCGCGTTCCAGGTTGTCAACTGCCAACAATTTTGCGCACGCTGCCGGAACAGCGGTTTGTTGGGCTTTCAAAAGGGTTTTGCTGATGGGCGATGACATCACCACGGATGTGGCCAGATATTTGGCCGATGTGGCGCGCACACCGTTGCCGGAAGACGTCGCCCTGAAGACGCGTTTGCATTTCCTCGACACCGTGGCGGCCATCATAAGCGGCACACGACTTCGGGCAGGGCGAAGGGCGCTTCGCTTCGTGTCCACGCAAGGCGGCAAACCCATGGCTTCGATACCTGGGAGCGGACTACTCTCCGATCCGGTCAACGCCGCGTTCGCCAGCGCGATGGCCGCCCATGCAGATGAAACGGATGACAGCCATCTTGGCGGCCGGTTCCATCCCGGCTGCGCCGTCGTGCCTGCGGCATTAGCGGTGGCAGAAGCGCGGGGACAGGGCGGCGCCGAGGTCTTGCGGGCGATCGCGGCTGGCTACGACTTGGGCGCGCGCGCGACAATGGCGCTCGGCTTCAGTGCACCCAGGAGCGGCACGCATTCAACTCATTGTCTCGGAGCAAATTTTGGAGCGGCCGCCGCCGCTGGGGTGATGGCAGGTCTGGATGTCGAGGAGTTCGAGTACCTTCTGTCTTACGCGACACAGCAGGCGTCGGGCATCGCTTACTGGCAGCGCGACTCGGAGCACGTGGAGAAGGCCTTTGACTTCGGCGGCATGGGGGCCCGGAATGGCGTCTTCGGCGCGCTTTTCGTGGCCAGCGGCGCAAGCGGCGTGACGGGATCGCTGACGGGCGATTTCTCTTACCTCTCGGCGTTCGCCGAGAACGCGAAGCCCGACGCGCTGGTCGACGGACTGGGCGAACGGTTCGAGATCATGGCCGCCTCGATCAAGAAATGGTGCGTCGGGTCGCCGATACAGGCGGCGCTGGATTCGACGGAATACCTGATCCAGCAACACGGGCTGTCGGCGGCGGACGTCGCGCGGGTGCGCGCGATCATGCCGGACGACCGCTTCGTGATTGTCGACAATCGGGACATGCCGGACGTGTGCCTGCAGCATCTCGTGGCCCTGATGCTGGTCGATGGCGGGCTGACCTTTGCCTCGAGCCACGACAAGGCACGCATGTCCGACCCTGTTGTTTTGGCCATGCGGGCAAGGATCGAGGCGATCCCGAGTGCCGAACTGACGGCCGTCCGGCCAGCGCGTCAGGCCATCATCGAAATCGACACCGTTGATCGGCGGACGCTGACGCGCCGGACGCGGGCGGTGCTGGGAACGCCGGACAATCCGATGGATGCAAGCCAGGTCGAGGCGAAAGCCCGCGATCTTATCGGGCCGGTGCTGGGAGAGCGGCGCGCGGATGAGCTGACCGCGACCTTGCGCAATATCGAGGCAATCAGCGACATACGCGACTTGCGGTCGCTTCTGGCCCCTGAGGCCTGAGCCTTAGGGCATGTAGAGACCGCCCGAGACATGCACCGACTGACCGGTCATGAAACGTGCGTGCGGCAGGCACATCGTCACCACCATGCCGGCGGCCTCGTCGATATCGCCTTCGCGTCCCAGCGGAATTTTCGCGCCCATGTCGGGCGATGCCCCCGACGAGGCCGAGCGCTTGCCGCCGATTTTCCCCGGCACCACGCAATTCGCGGTGATGCCCCGGTCGGCGAACTCAAGCGCGATGGCCTTGGTCAGGCCGACGAGGCCCGCCTTGGCGGAGCTGACATGGGCGCGTTCCTTGGCCCCGATATGCGCGGTGACGCCGCCGATGTTGACGATGGTGCCGCCGCCCAACTTGAGCATCACGGGAATAACCTGGCGTGACATCAGGAACGCACCTTCCAAAATGACCGAGTTGATCTCCCGCCAATCCGCCAGTGACATTTCCAGAAACGGGGCCTGGCGCCGGATCGCGGCGTTGTTGACCAGAACGTCGATCCGGCCGAACGCGTCTTCCGCCTCTCTCACCATTCGGGCGACATCGCCCTCCTCGCTGACATTGCCCATCACGACCCTTGCCGTGCGGCCAAGCGCCCGGATCTCTTCCGCCACCCCTTCGATCTCGTCCCGGGCCGCGCGCGCAGTGATCACAAGATCCGCGCCGTGCCGTGCGAGGCCAAGGGCGGTTGCGCGGCCGATCCGGCGGGACGCCCCGGTAACCATCGCCACCTTTCCTTCGAGGCTCTCCATAGTTGGAATTGCGGGCATAGTTTCCTCCTGCCGGGCTCTTTGGCATTGCTGCTGCCGCTCAGACAATGGCAAGCCGTCCCCAAATCGTCAATTGTTGACAGTTGTGAGTGGCTCTGTAGTCTTGCCCGTCGTAGGGGAGTACAGGAATGGAGCGGCAGGTGTCCGGGGAGGAGACCGTTTCCGAACGTTTCGCGACGTTTTTGGGCACTCTGACGCCCGAAAATCTGCCGAAAGATGTCAGGGCTACCGTCACACGCAACCTGACCGACGCGCTGGGGCTTTGCGTCGCCGCACGCAACACCGACTACATGGCGCAGGTGATCGCCAGTTGTGACAGCCCCGGACCATGCACAGTGATTGGCCATAGCAATCGGCTCGATGCGGCAGGCGCGGCGCTCGCCAACGGCGTGGCGATCCACGGCGAGGATTTTGACGATACGCTTGAAGGTGCGCCGATCCGGGTGGGGGCGATGGTGATCCCCGCGGTACTCGCTGCGGCAGAGCGGTTCGAATTGGACGGCGCACGCACCCATCTCGGGATTGCTGCTGGATTGGAGGCGGTGTGCCGTCTGAACCATGTCGCCGCCGGGCATATGCACCGGGCCGGGTTTCACCCGGTCAGCGTGATCGGCACGCTGGGCGCGGCAGCGGGCGTCGCGGTTGCGCTTGGGCTGAACCGCGACCAGATCGCCGGGGCGTTCGGTATTGCTGCGAGCTTTTCGTCGGGCATCATCGAGTACCTGACCGACGGGGCCTGGACGAAACGCCTGCACCCGGGATGGGCCGCACAATCTGGGCTGAAGGCGGCGCTCATCGCACGGCAGGGGTTCTTTGCGCCCCGTACCGTGTTCGAGGGTGGGCACAACTTCTTCAAGACCTTCGCGCCGACCGCGACGCCGGACTACAGCCACCTGACCGAAGGGCTGGACGAGGACTGGTACATGACGCGCATCGTCTTCAAGCCCTATGCCTGTGGGACGATGATCCACCCCTATATCGACTGTGCCCGGCGGCTGGCGAAGGACGGTGTCTCCGCCGACGAGATCGAGAGCATCGTCTGCGACACGGGCGAGGGGCTCGTGCATCGCCTCTGGGAGCCGCTGGCCGCCAAGCACCGCCCGCCCTCGGGATATGCCGCGAAATTTTCCATGCCCTTCTGCATGGCGGTCGCATTCTACGAAGACGACGCCGGTCTGGCGCAGTTCGACGATGCCAAGGTGACGGACCCGAAGCTTCTGACGCTGGCGGCGAGGATTTCCTACCGGATCGATCCCGACAACGAGTATCCGCGCAACTATACCGGGGACCTGCGCGTGAGGTTGAAATCAGGCAAGGTGCTTGAGTACCACCAGCCGCACATGCGCGGGGGCCAGCATGAGCCTCTGACGGACGAGGAAATCCTGGCGAAGTTTCGCGCCAATGTTCGCTACGGCGGCTGGCAGGATAATCAGGGGGAGCGCCTGCGCGCCTTCGTCGAGGGTCTGGCGGGTGCGCCCGATGTCAGGGGACTGGCCGCTGCTGCCAATTGAGACTGGGAGGACCGAGATGACAGAGCGAACCTGTTCCGACCATCTGGCTGAGTGGATCGATGCACTCGATCCCGGTGACATTCCCGACGCGGCACGGATCGCGACAGAGGATACCGTCATCGACACCGTCGCGTTGACGGTCGCGGCGCTGGAGACCGACTATGGCCGCGCGGTGCGCGAGGCGTTTCAAGGGGCTGGGCCCTGCACAGTTTGGGGGCTGTCCGGAAAGGCGGACATGGCAGGAGCGGCTGTGATCAACGGTACCTGCGGCCATGGCGAGGATTACGACAACACGTTCGAGGGCTGCCCGGTCCACTCGGGCGTTGTGATTGTGCCTGCCGTCTTCGCGGCGGCCGAGGCCATGGGACTTTCCAACGCGAAGGTTGCAAAAGGGCTGGTCGTTGGGATCGAGGTTGCGAACCGGCTGGGCGTGATCTCGGGCAAGGGCGTGCATTCGGCCGGATTTCATCCGACGGCTGTTCTCGGCACCATGGGCGCGGCCGCGGGGGTTGCTGCGGCGATGGGGCAGAGCCCGCAGCAGATCCGAGACAGTCTTGGCGTTGCCGGGTCGATGGCGGCGGGGATCATCGAGTATTTGGCCGATGGAAGCTGGACCAAGCGGATGCACGCGGGTTGGGCGGCGCAATCGGGCATCCGCGCGGCGCAGATGGGAGCGGCGGGGTTCCGTGGCCCGGGCACGGTTTTCGAGGGCGTCCACGGACTTTACGCAGCATTCGCGCCGTCGATCACGCCGGATTTCAGTCCGTTGACTGAAGGGCTGGGATCGCACTGGGAAGCTGCCCGCGTCGCCTTCAAACCCTATGCCTGCGGAACGATGACACAGCCCTTCATCGACTGCGCAGTGCGCCTGAAGGCCCAAGGCATCGCGCCTGAGGACATCGTCGCAATCACCTGCGAAGTGGGAGAGGGCACCGTTCACCGGCTTTGGGAGCCGCTGGCGCTGAAACAGTCGCCGCCGACGTCCTACGCCGCCAAGTTCTCCTCACCCTACACGATCGCCGCCGGCCTGATTCACGGCAATGCGGGGCTGGCGGAGTTCACGGACGACGCCGTGCGGGACCCACGCGCCTTGGAGCTTGCCGCAAAGGTCTCCTATGTCATCAATCCCGAAAATGAATATCCGAAAAACTATACCGGTCACATTCGGGCCGAACTGAAGGACGGCCGTGTCGTCGAGGAACGGCAGAGACAACTGCGCGGCGGCACGAAGGACCCGATGTCTCGCGAGGACATCCTCGGAAAAGCGCGCGCCAACCTGACATTTGCGGGCCGTGATCCGGCGGCGACGGACGCCCTCGGAGACTTCGCCGCGACGTTGTTCGAAACAGATGCGCGCTACGATGCAGGGCCGCTTTCGGCGCTTTCCGTCTGAATGGGGCCGGTGTTCGGTGCTCTTGACCCCGCGACCCTGCTGGCAGGTGCGGTGGTCTGTTTCTTGGCGTCGGTGCTTGGCGGTGTCGCGGGCATAGGCTCGGGCATGATCGTGACGCTTTTCATCACGCCGATCATCGGGGCCAAGGCCGTGGTGCCGGTCATTTCGGTCCTGATGCTGATCAACAAGGCCAGCCGGGTCTGGTTCTACCGCGAGGCACTGGTGCCATCGCGGATTGCGCTGATTGCAGGAGTCGCGATCCCGATGTCCTATGTGGGGGCAACGATTTACGTGCGGCTGGACGGGCAGATCATCCAGATCATGCTGGGCGCGATCCTGATCGCCTCGATCCCCCTCCGACGCTGGATGACCGGCCGGTGGATGACGCCGTCCACCAGACAGGTGGTGGCTGTCTCGGGCATCTTCGGACTCCTGTCTTCGCTCATCGTGGGGGCGGGAATGTTGGTAATCCCGATGCTAATGGGATTCGGACTGGTCGGGCCGGCGCTTCTTGCGACCGACACCGCGATCGCCGTTGTCGTTAACCTGGCCAAGGTCGCCTTCTTCGGTTCACTGGAGGCCCTGTCGATGTCGCTCTTTCTGCTGGCTTTGGCGATGGGCCTCTGCACCATCCCGGGCACCTGGGCCGGAGCCTGGGTCGTGCGGCGCACGTCGAAGCGCGTCCATACATTGTTCATTGAAGCCTTGATCGTTCTGGGCGGCCTCTCGCTGATATGGGGCGGGTCGACGGTGCGCGGAGATGCGGGAGCCCTCGGATGATCCGGCACATTCCCGCGTCCGAGGTCAGACCCCGAATCCATGGCGGGGGCGAGATCGCCTTTCTGGATGTTCGTGAGGCTGGACCGTTCTCGGAAGGTCATCCGCTGTTCGCGATACCCTGTTCGTTCAGCCTGTTCGAGGCGCGGGTCGGACCGCTTGTTCCCAACCGGTGGGTCCCTGTGCTGCTGCTGGGTGCCGGGGACGGACTTGCCGATGTGGCGGCGGATGTCCTGATCCGCATGGGCTACAGCGATGTCTCGGTGATCGAGGGCGGCGCACCTGGATGGGCCGCGGCGGGATACACGCTGTACAAAGGGGTCAACGTGCCGTCGAAAACGCTCGGCGAACTGGTCGAGCATCTCTGGCATCCCAAAACGCTGGACCCGGCAACGCTCAAGGCATGGCAAGAGGCGGGTCGGAGGTTCGAGTTCGTCGATTGCCGCCCGCCGAAGGAATACGCCAAGATGACGGTGCCCGGCGCGCGCTGTCTGCCGAACGGCGAAGTGGCGCAAAGGCTGGCCACGCTGGAGGACGACAGGCCGCTGGTCCTGACCTGTGCGGGGCGGACGCGCGGGATCATCGGCGCAGCGGGCCTGTCGCGGGTCGACCCGGGCCGAGAAGTCTACGCATTGGAGAACGGAACGCAGGGTTGGAGGCTGGCCGGATTCGATCTCGCGCTCGGCAACGACCCGGCCCCATATCCCGTCCTCGACGGCGCCGCGCGGCAGGAAACGCGCCGCCGGGCTGCCGAGTTCATGGCGGACGAAGGCATTCCCTCGGTCAACGCGGACGCGATCCAGGACTTTCTGGGCGAGAGTGACCGCACAACTTTCCTTCTGGACGTCCGGTCCGAAGAGGATGCTGGTGCCGACCCCCTTCCGGCCTTCACCCATGCCCTTTCGGGCCAGTTGGTGCAGGCCACGGACCAGTGGATCGGTGTGCGCGGGTCGCGCGTGATCCTCGCTGATGATCTGGGCTTGCGGGCCGCCTTGGCGGCCTTCTGGCTTCGCATACTCGGCTATGAACCGTACGTTGCCCTGATTGACGATGACCTCCGGAGGATCCCGCCGCGCGACGTTCCGACCTTGACGACTGATCCGGTCCCGACCTGTTCACCGGAGGCCGCGCTGTCGGCCACAATGTCAGGTCATGCCCGCTTTCTCGACGCCCGCCCATCGGGCGCATACAGTGCCGGACACGTGGCCTGGGCCGAGTGGGTGAACCGTTCGCAGCTTTCGCAAATCCAAAGGCCGAAGCGGTACCTCGTGATCGAAGACGACACGCAACGCGCCCGCCTGGTGGCGCTCGAATTGCTGCGTCTCGGTCACGCTGAAGTGTTGGTGGTTGAGGGCGGGCACAGGGCGCTCGAGCGCGCGGGGGCGGCGATCGAAACCGGTCAGAGAATGCCGTTGTCCGAGGCAATTGATGTCACCAGCTTCGCGCACGGACGCCATGACGGCGACCTCGAGGCTTCTCGCGTCTATCTCGATTGGGAACAGGGGCTGACTGGTCAGCTCGATGAGGATGAGCGTGCGGAATTCCACCTCTGAGGCGACGGGTGCCAAACCGTCGAGGCGGTTGCGTTCCTGGCCGGAACCGGAATTCTGGCGCCTGACGGCACTGACCTTTGCCGTAGCGGTTGCAGGAGGATGGATCGCCCAAACGGCAGGACTGCCGTTGGCTTGGATGCTTGGCCCATTCTTCGCCTGCGGTTTGGTGTCTGGTGTCGGTATGACGCTCAGGCCGCTGCCGTTCGCGCGCGAGGCCGCACAGATTACGATCGGGCTCGGGATCGGGCTGCGATTCACCTCCGCAACGCTCGTCGCGACATTGCTTCTGACCCCGGCCATGCTGGCGGCGACTGTCTACGTCATTGCATACACCTTGCTCGCCGCTGCCTTCTTTCGACCGTTGGCAGGCGTGAACCGCTCCACGGCGTTCTTCGCGACAGCGGCAGGCGGCGTCGCGGATATGGCCCTGATTGCCCGCGAGAGGGCGGGCGACGCATCTGCGGTCGGGATCACCCAAGCCTTGCGCGTCTCGATGACTGTTGCGATCGTTCCGCTTCTTGTCGTCAGCTTCGGTCAACCGGGTGATGTGGCTGCAGAACTGCCGCAGACGGGATGGTCGTCCGCATGGCTTCTTCCGGTCTTTGCCGGTGGCTTCTTTCTGGCATGGCTGGTGAAAAAGACTGCGCTGCCCAATCCATGGCTCGTCGCACCGATGTCTCTAGGCGTCGCGCTGGGGGCGACCGGTCTGCTGTCAATTGCGGTTCCACCTCTTGCCATTCTCGCCGCGCAACTTTTTCTCGGCACGTGGCTTGGGTGCCAGTTTCGCAAGGAACTGTTGCTGAGCCTGCCGCGCGTCGCCGCGGCGGGGATCGCGGTTTCACTGTTCATGATTTCCGCGGCCTTTGTCGGAGCGACCGTTCTGTCGAGCCTGACGCCCCTGTCCCTGGCCACGTCGTTTCTGGCCCTGGCGCCAGCAGCGGTCACGGAGATGGTCATCACCGCAAGGGCAATGCATCTGGACCCGGAGGTGATCACGGGGTTTCACATCATCCGCATTTTCGTGATCTGCTCCACCGCGTTGGTTGTCTATCGACTCTACTGCCGGGCCGGTCAATTTCTTGACCGATGGCTGCGCTGATGGCGTTTGCAGAATGAATCACTGCCAGTTTCTTGAACGCTCAACTTTAGGCGGCTAAGTTTGTCGACAGTTTGCAATCAGGTGGACGTATGGAGCACGGTCGGGACGACCTCGCGGTTCTAAAATCAGTGTCGTTGACGAGCGCACTGGAAAGGCAATTGGAAAAGCTGATTGTCGAGGGTGAACTTGCGCCCGGGGACCGGCTGAACGAAATCCAGCTGGCCGCGCATTTCGGAACCAGCCGCGGTCCTCTTCGCGAAGCAACGCGCAGCCTCGAGGCCAAGGGCTTCGTCGAGGTCATCCGAAACCGTGGCGTATTCGTGCGTCATCTCGAACTCGAAGAGGCTTGCGAGATCTACGATCTGCGCGGTGCGTTGTTCGGTCTCGCAGGGCGCCTCGTCGCCGAGCGGATGTCGGACGAGTTGCTGGCCCGTCTCAAAGAGCTCGTCGAAGGGATGGAGCTTGCCGCAGCGAAGAGCGATCTTGATGCCTACTACCCGCTGAACCTCGAATTCCACGAAACGATCTTGCAGGCGTCCAACAACAAGACCCTGATCGAGGAATACAAGCGTCTGATGAACAAGATGCATCTCTTCCGGGTAAAGGGCCTCGTGCAAGGCGGCGGCCTCGCGGTGTCGAACAGCGAACATGCGGCGATGCTCGAGGCGCTGACAACGGGCGACCCGGAACGGGCCCACCTGACCCATTGGCGGCATGTGCAGCGCGCCAAGCAGCGCATGATCTCTGCTTTGGAAAAGACCCAATCACAAACAGAAAAGAGCGCTTGATCGTCGCCAGTGAGGAAGAGCGTCAACGAAGTTGGCAACTCTTCAATGCCTCTATATCCGGAGCCAGCCCCAATCCGGGAGCGTCGGGTACATGGAGACATCCATCCGATATGACCGGGGGCTCGGGCCACAAGAGCCGTGCAATCCTGGCCTGAGCCCGATGAAGCTCTACGGAGCCGGTTTCGATGGCACCGCACATCCAGTGCAAATTCAGAGTACCCCATCCGCCTCCGGGTGAGACGGTTCGGCCTTGTGCAGCCGCGTCAGCTGCGATCCGGATCGCGCTTCTGAAACCGCCGCAAAAGACAGCGTTCGGCTGAAGCACGGAGACCCCAGCTTCCGCCAGCAGATTAAAGCGTTCGTCGCTTTGTTCCATCTGGCCGGCACCGAGCGGAACCGCAGCCCGCGCCGCAAGCTGTGCGAGGGCATGTCGGTCGTTGCGGTAAACCGGTTCCTCCAGCCATGTCAGGTTAAGATCGGCGGTGGCGTCTGCGAAGCCCACGGCGGTTTCAAGGTCCATTCCACAATTGGCGTCCGCGATAAGGTCGGCTCCCTCGCCTATCGCCTCGCGCACCGCGCGCAACCGCGCCACGTCCTGGGCAACGGTGCGGCCACGGGCGGCGACAAGCACCTTCACCCCTTTCGCACCCCTTGCGATTTCCTGGCCGCACTTCTCAACCAGTTCGTTCGTATCGAGCGCCGGAAACCCGCAGGTCACGTGCACCGGCGCCGAGGTACGCTTTCCGCCAAGGAGTTCGGCGACACTGACACCTGCGCGTTGCGCCCTGAGATCGGTCAAGGCGATCTCTAGCGCTGACAGGGCAGAGACGACCACGCCCGTCATGCCACGCGGATTGTACTTCTGCATCAGCGAGGCAATCGGATCGGCCGTGTCACCGGGCAGGGCCTCAGCGACGGCGCGGTTCAGGAAACCAGCGACTTCCGGTGCCAGAAAGCGACCGGTGAAGCCGTGACCCGTCAGGCCATCGGCATCGCGAAGCCGAACATGCACGAAGGTGAAGCTGTCGGCCCCGGCATAGGGCGCCGGATCGCCGGGACGCGCACCCGGGCGATGCACACTTGCGCGAAGGCTCAGTCCAGACGGCATCGCGCCGGACCGGCCTCAGGTTTCTTCGCCGCCGTTGACCGCGATCATCTGCCCGGTGACGAAACGTGCGTCCGGCGACGCGAGAAAGCTGACAACCGACGCGATGTCATCCGACCGGCCCATGAAGCCCGCCGGAATCGAAGCGGTGCGTTTCGGGTCATCCTCGGATGCACTGTCCTTCCGGATCTGACCGGGAGAGACCACGTTCGCCGTGATGCCCTTGGACGCAAACTCGGTCGAAAGCGCCTTGGTCAGCCCCCACACGCCGTGCTTGGCCGCCGAAATTGGTGCGCCCTCGAAATATCCTCGGATGGCCTTCATGCCCGCGAAGTTGATGATCCGGCCCCAGCCCTTGTCGATCATGCCCGGCAGAAAGGCGCGGCTGGTTCGAAATGCCGCGGTGAGCGCCGTGTCGACCACGCCTTGCCAGTCCGCGTCCGACATTTCGAGGAAGGGCTTGTGCGGCCGCCGCGCGGCGTTATTGACGAGGATATCAACCGTGCCGAACGTATCGAGCGACTGGGCCACAATCTGGTCTATACCCTCCGGATCACTCACATCGCCCATGGCCACCAATGGCGTGCAGCCGACCGCGCGGACAAGTTCGGCGCTTTCGCGGCAGGCCGCTTCATTCGCGGCACCGTTGACGACCACGTTGCATCCAAGTTCGGCGAGCTGCACGGCGATGGCGCGTCCGATATTCTGGCCGGAGCCTGATACGAAAGCCGTTTTCCCGGTTAGTGGTCGATCCGTCATAATTCTCCGCCCTCGCTTATGGTGGTTTCGCGCCTCGCAGATCCAGCGATAATATTCAACAGAATAATGTTGACAATCTACATTTTTTGACCACCCTTCGGTCCATGGGAGTGGGAGGTGGCATCCAAAGTTTCAAGGAGCGGCGGCAGCGCCCGCTGGTTCTTGAGGTGCGCGACGAACTTGAGCGTATGATCCTAAGTGGCGCCATTGCCGCCGGTGAAAGGCTGAACGAAAACACGCTAGCCGAACTCATGGGCGTCAGCCGCGGCCCGGTTCGCGAAGCGGCGCGGTCGCTGGAACGCGAGGGCCTCGTCGAAACGGTCGCCAACCGAGGTGTCTATGTCCGCGAATTGTCTATCGAGAACGCGTTGGAACTCTACGATCTGCGCGCTCTGATCGCCGGGTATCTCTGCGCCAGTCTTGCAGAAGTTGCGGAGCCGCCCGTCCTCAAAGAACTCAGGTCCTTCGTGGCCGACATGGATGCAGCTATCGCGGCAGGAGACGAACAGCGTTACTTCAAGCTGAACCTCGCCTTTCATGACAGGATCGCGGTGGCGTCGGGAAAGGATCGCGCCGCAACGCTGTATGTCGCGCTGGGCAAGGAGGTTCGGCTTCTTCGTCTTCGTGTCCTGACTGGTGACGCCTCGCTGAAGCTGTCGAATGCGGAGCACCATCGGATCGTCGACGCGATCCAGAGCGGGGATCCGGCACGCGCCCAGGAAGAAGGCGCGCGCCATCATGCGAATGGCAAGAAAAGACTTCTGGAAACGCTCGCGCAGGATGAGGTTGCGCGGGGCGTGCCGGCTGAAGCCGCGGACTTTGCCACGTCCGATTCGGATATCTGGCTGCAAAGATCAACTTAAGGGAGGACACCATATGATCTCTATCCAAAAAGAAACCCGCACTCGCCTGTTCGGCGGTCTGGTGGCGGCGGCCGTCGCTTTCGCTGCGCCCGTGAGCGCGCAGGACTACCCCTCCGCTGACGAGACGCTCGACTGGACGATTGCCTTCGGGCCCGGCGGCGGCAACGACATCATGGCTCGCAGCATTATCGAGATCCTCGACAAGTACGATCTTTATCCGGGCGATATCCAGCCAGAGAACCGGGCGGGCGGTTCCGGGGCCGTCGGCTGGGGATATCTCTTCGCGCAGAGCGGCAACCCTTACGGCATTTCCACCACGTCGGGCAGCTTCGTGACCACGCCGCTTCAGGCCGACACGCCGTGGCAGCCCGAGGACTTCACCCCGGTTGCCCTGCTTGCAACCGACGACCTCGTGCTTGTCGTCAACGGCAACTCCGAGATCCAGAACATCGACGAGTTCATCGCGCATGCGAAGGAAAACCCGATCAATATCGGCGGCACCGGCACCGTGAACGTGGACTTCATCGTGCCTACGCTCTTCGCCCAGAAGGCCGGGTTCGAGTTCGACTATGTCTCCTTCAACTCGATGTCCGAGCAAACGACGGCGCTTCTCTCCGACGCGCTCGACGCCATGGTCGGCAACCCGGGCGAGATCCTCGGCTTGATCGAGTCGGGCGATCTGCGCCCGCTGGTCTTTTCGGGACAGAACGTCCCCGCCGCGCTCGAGGGCGTGCCGACGATGGGCGAGCTTGGCTATGACATCGGCGTGTCGATGCCGCGCGGCCTGATCCTTGCGCCGGATGCGCCTGCTGAGGCGCAGGAATGGTGGATCGAGACCATGAAGAAGGTCGTCGAAACGCCGGAATGGGGCGAGTACATCTCCAGCAATACGCTCACGCCGACGGTGATCTATGGTGAGGACTTCCGGACCTTTCTCGGCAACACCAAGAACGGCTTCCGCGAAGTGCTGAAGTCAGTTGGTGCGATCGAGTAATCGCATGTGAAATCGGAGGGGCCGGGTGTCGCAACGACGCCCGGCCTGTCCACAACGGAGGCTGGGGTCATGCGTGTCACCTTTATGATCGCCTTGCTGGCAGGGGCCGTATTCTACAGCTATGTCGCCTTCAACGACCTGAACTTCATGACCCGTACGGGTCGTCTCGGCCCGGGCTTCTTTCCGCGGATCATCGGCGTCGTGGCCATCGTCGTCACCATCTGGGCCATCTTGGATGAGCTACGCCGTGGCCGGATGTCCGACGAGGACGACGAAGGAAGCTGGCTTGATGTCGTGCTTCTGATGGCACTGGCCGTCGGATATGCGGTTCTGATCCGCCTGTTCGGCGGGTTCATTGCCACGTTCGTGTTTCTCGCGGTCACTCTGATGATTCTGAACCGTGGACAACTCATAAAGAACATGGCGGTCGCCGTTCTCGTACCTGGCTTCGTCTACCTGCTGTTCGACAGGATTCTGAACGCCAACATGCCGCCCGCACTGTTCGAACTCCTGTGATGACGCCGCCGCTCGGTCATACCGCTTCGGGAGCAAGCTAGATGGACATCTTCGCCGATCTGATGATGGGTCTTTCAGTCGCCATCTCGCCGATCAATATCCTTTACCTCCTGATCGGGGCGATGGTGGGTATGGTCGTCGGTGTGATCCCCGGCTTCGGCCCCTCGGCCGGGCTCGCCATCCTTCTTCCCGTGACTTTCGGCATGGACCCGATCGGCGCCATCATGATGCTGGCCGCGATTTATTACGGCGCGATGTACGGGGGCACGATCACGTCCATCCTGCTGAACACGCCGGGCGAAAGCGCGACGGTCGCCAGCACGTTCGACGGGTTTCCGCTGGCCAAGGCAGGCCGCGCCGGTCCCGCGCTCGTCATGCAGGCGGTGGCCTCCTTCGTCGGCGGCACGGTCGGCGTGATCCTGATCACCATCCTCGCGCCGATGTTCAGTCAGGTGTCGCGCAGCTTCGGGCCGCCGGAATACTTTCTGCTGGCGATGATGGGGATGCTGACCCTGATCGTCATGATCGGCACGAACTGGAAGCTGGGCGTGATCTCGGCGCTGATCGGGTTCGCGCTGGGCACGGTCGGGGTGGACCTCGAAACCGGGCAGGGGCGCTATACGTTCGGGTCCGCCGAGCTGATTGGCGGTATCTACTTCATTCCTATCGCCATCGGCCTTTTCGGTCTGGGCGAGCTCTTCTATGCCTTCTACAGCGGGCTGCACCGCACCGGCACCGGCGGCATCGTGCAATATGACAAGGAAGAGCGGTTCTGGCCTACGGTGCAGGACTGGATCTCGACGCGCCTGACGATGGTGCGATGCTCGATCCTCGGTTTCGTCGTGGGTGTGATCCCGGGCGCCGGAGCGACGATTGCCTCGCTGATGGCGTATTCCACCGAGCGTTCCCTTTCGAAGACGCCCGAGAAATTCGGGACAGGGGAGATGGCCGGGCTGGTCGCACCGGAGACCGCGAATAACGCGGCCTCCTCCGGCGCGATGATCCCGCTGCTGACGCTTGGTATCCCGGGTTCCGCCTCCACGGCCGTCCTGCTGGCGGCCTTCCTGCTTTGGGGGCTGCGGCCCGGTCCGCTCTTCATGGAGCAGAACCCGGAACTGGCCTGGGGCCTGATCGCATCGATGTATCTCGGGAACATGGCGCTTCTGGCGATCAGCATCTTCGCGATCCCGCTTTTCGTGCAGATCATCAAGGTGCCGTATCGCGTGCTTGGCCCCTGCGTGGTCGTCATCTGCGCGCTGGGGACGTTCAGCGTGCATGCCAGCTTCGTCGAAATGTTCCTGATGTTCGGCGCGGGCATAGTCGGCTTCTTCATGCGCCTTTACGGCTTCTCGCCAGCAGCTCTGGTGCTTGCCCTCGTCCTCGGTCCCTTGGCGGAGGAAGCGTTGCGCCAGACGCTGACCATCTCGCGCGGATCGTTCATGATCTTCGTCGAACGTACGCCGTCGCTTTGGATCATCGTCGTGACCGTTGCGCTGGTGGTCTGCCTGCCGCTCTTGAACCGCTTTGGCGGGAAAGGCACCAGCGGCGGCGAGGCCGAGAAGGCGGGGAGTTGATCGTCTGAGCGTAGTGTCATTTGACGAGGCGACGGCGCTTGCGGCCTCCGCTTTTCGTGGCGCAGGCGTTTCCGAAGGTGACGCGCGGGCGGCGGCGGAGACACTTGTTCTCTCCGAAGCGATGGGGATCGGGACTCACGGGCTGAGCCGGGTCCGCGACTATGTCACGCGCATCGAGGCGGGCGGGATCGATCCGGCGGCGGAGGTCGTCGTGGAACGGCCGGCTCCGGCCTTGCGCCTCATCGACGGGAATCATGGGCTGGGGCCAGCCATCGCGCGATGCGCGGTGGATGCGGCGATGGAGGCGGCACGGGAAGCGGGGATCGGCGGAGCCTTCGTGCGAAACGGAAGTCATCTCGGGGCCTTGGCGCCCTTTCTATTCAACGCCGCCGAGGTGGGATTCGCCGCCATCATGACGACGAACACCGCCCCTATGATTGCAGCGCCGGGCGGCCGGACCCCGTTGATCGGAAACAACCCGTTGGGACTTGCCGTGCCGCATCCGGACGGGCGGCATGTTCTGGTCGACATGGCCTTGTCGGTGGTCTCGCGCTCGCGCGTGCGGGAGGCCCAGAAGGCCGGGACGAACATTCCCGAAACCTGGGCCACGGATGGCGAGGGCCGTCCCACCCGCGACCCGGCCGAGGCGATGGAAGGCCTCATGCAGGCGATCGGCGGCGAAAAGGGTACCGTGCTGGCGCTTGCGCTCGACATGATGGCGGGCGCAATGGCCGGGGCCGGGTTTCTCTCGCACATTCCGACCGCGGCGAAAACGCCGGAGCGACCTCAGGGGCTCGGGCAGATGTTCATTCTGGTCGACGCGGGCAAACTTCTCACGGACGATTTGCGGCGCGACCGACTGGATGAGGCGTCAGCGCTTGTCACGTCATCGCCGCCGCTCGACCCGGATCACCCTGTACGGATGCCGGGCGACCGCGCGCTGAGCCACCTGCGCGCTGCTCGAGAGAACGGAATACTGGTTCCTTCGGCTCTCCTGTCTGACCTGCGCGAGATGGCAAAGCCCTGAGCTCAAGGCATTTTCCAGGTCGCCGTGGCCAGTGCGGCGAGCTTGCCGTCCGGCCCCGTCAACCGGCTTTCCATGAAGGACAGCGAGCGGCCCCGCCGGACGAAACGGCCTTCGCAGGTCACGGGCCCCTCAGTCACAGGCCGCATGAACTGGATCTTCATCTCAATTGTCGCGCCGGGTCCGGCGACCTTGTTCACGAGGTGACCCATCGAGATGTCCATGGCCGTGGCCAACGCACCGCCATGAAGAGAGCCCTGCGGGTTTCGCACCATGTCCGTGACCGGAAAGGTCAAACGGCACAGCGCTTTCTCCGCGTCGGGTGCGTCGGGCGGCAGATATTCGAAGGACAGGTCCAGAAACCGGGCAAGGAAGAACTTCTCGAACACCTGTTCGTGGTCTTCTAGCGCGGTCTCGAAACGCGCGCGTGCCCCGGCTTCGTCGAGCCGGGCAGGGGCCTTGTCCGACATCACGCGCCGATGAACTGCGGCTTGCGCTTTTCGAGGAAGGCCCGGCGGCCCTCGATGTAGTCCTGGCTGGCGAAGCAGGCCTTCACCCGCGCGTCGCATTCAGCCAGATCACGGGCGCTTTCGTCCTTCAGAACCTCGCCTACGATGAACTTGATCGACTCGACCGTCATGGGCGCGTTGGCCGCGATCATTGCGGCAGTCTCCTCCGCTGCCTGAGCGACGGCGCCATCCGCGACAACCCGGTTCACCAGTCCCATTGTGCGGGCCTCCTCGGCGTCGAAACGACGAGCGGTGAAGAAAATCTCCTTGGCGAAGGACGGACCCACGACATCGACCAGCCGCTTCAGGCCGGGATAGCCGTAGCCGAGGCCCAGCTTCGCGGCCGGAATGGCGAATTGCGATCCCTCGCCGCAAATCCGCAAATCGCAGCAGAGGGCGAGTGCCACGCCGCCACCGATGCAAAAGCCGTCGATCTGGGCGATCGTGGGTTTCGGGAAAGCCTCAATCATGTCGTAGACGCGCTTGGTGGTCGCGTTGTAATGATCGACCGCTTCCTTGCTGGCGCGCTCGCTTTCGAATTTGGAGACATCGGCTCCGGAGACGAACGCTTTGCCGCCCGCACCCGACAGGATCAGGATTCTCACCGAGTTGTCAGCCGCATACCGGCTCGCGGCCTCCTCGACCGCTTCCCACATCTCAAGCGAGACGGCGTTCCGCTTCTCTGGCTGGTTGAAGATGATGCGGGCGATCTCGCCCGACTGTTCGGTGATGATCTTGTCGGTCATTTCGAGGTCCAATCGGTTAGATGGCGCCGGCGTCTTTCATCTCGGCGATATCCGAACTCGAATAGCCAAGCTCGGACAGTATGTCGGCTGAATGCTCACCAGCGAGCGGAGGCGGGGCCGCGATGTGGCTCGGCGTCCGGCTCATCAAGATCGGCTGGCCGACCACCTGAGTGTCGCCGCGCTCATGGCTTTTCACCGGTTGAGCAAGGCCGAGGTGCTGCACTTGCGGATTCGCGAAGACCTGCCCGATGTCGTTTATCTCGCCTGCGGGCACGCCGGCCGCATTCATCTCCTCAACCCATTCGGCTGTCGTGCGCGTAACCGTGATGGCTTCGATTTCTTCGCCGAGTGCATCGCGGTTTTCCGACCGGGCCGGGGCCGTTGCATAGCGGTCGTCCTCCAGCCAGTCTTCCCGCCCGAGCGCACGGGCGAACCGGTCCCAGATCTCCTGCCCGGCGACTGCAAGGTTCATGTATCCGTCACTCGTCATGAACACACCGGTCGGAATCGAGGTCGGGTGATTGTTGCCCGCCTGCTTCGGTACGTCGCCATCCATCAGGAAGCGGGCAGCCTGGAAATCGAGCATGAAGACCTGCGCCTGCAGAAGCGAGGTCTGGACCCACTGGCCCTTGCCGGACTGGTTCCGTTCGAGCAGGGCGATCAGGATGCCCTGGGCTGCGAAAAGACCGGCGCAAAGGTCGGCAATCGGGATCCCGACGCGCATCGGACCTTCGCCGGGTTGGCCCGTGATTGACATGAGCCCGCCCATGCCTTGCGCGATCTGGTCGAATCCGGGCCGTGCCGCAAGCGGTCCGTCCTGACCGAAACCGGAAATTGAGGCATAGATGAGCCCCGGGTTGTCCTTCGACAGCGTGTCGTAGTCGATCCCAAGCCGCGTCTTCACGTCCGGCCGGAAATTCTCGACGATGACGTCGGCGGTTTGCGCCAGACGGCGGAAAGCTTCCAGCCCGGCCTTCGATTTCAGGTTCAGCGTCATGCTGCGCTTGTTCCGGTGCAGGTTCTGGAAGTCGGGACCCGACCGTGGTCCGCCCAGTTGCGCCTTGTCCACCGGTGTCTCGATCTTGATGACATCCGCGCCCCAGTCGGCGAGCTGTCTGACGCAAGTTGGACCAGAGCGGACCCGTGTCAGGTCAAGGACGCGAATGCCCTTCAGTGCCTCACTCGCCGCGATTGTCGCCTGTGGCTGTTCCTGGCTCGCGGGCTGCGCCATCCCGGATCTCCCATTGATCAAATGCCTATTTTCCGTTTAAGCCAAAGCTTAAAGACTGGCAATATAAATGTTAATTGTTGACAAAAATCAGGGCAGAGGTGAAATGGCGGCATGGCAAATGCGGCAGGTTCGATAGGAGAGCGGAGGGTTACTCTGGCCGGCGAGGTGCGATCGGAAATCGAGCGCATGATCGTCGAAGGGGACCTGGCCGCCAGCGAGAAACTCAACGAGCTCGCACTATCGAGTGCTATGGGCGTCAGCCGTGGCACGGTGCGCGAGGCAATCCGGTCTCTGGCCGATTCCGGGTTGGTCGACCTGGTCGCGAACCGCGGCGCTTTCGTGCACGAGACCACGTTGCCAGAGGTGCGAAACCTCTATGAACTGCGTGGCGCGATATTCGCCATGGCCTGCGCATCGGCCGCGCGTCGTGTCGCGACCCGTGAGGAGCCGAAGCTCGCGAAAAAGCTTGCGGGCAATCTCGATAAAATGCGCCGGGTTCACGGCGAAAACGACATCGAGAAGTACTACAAGCTGAACATCGAGTTTCACGACCTCCTGATGCAGGGGGCGGGCAATCCCAAGGCCAAGACGATCTACGACAACCTCGTCAAGGAAATGCACCTGTTCCGGCGCAGGGGCCTGTCCATCGCGACCAACATCGCCCGGTCGATAGAAGAACACGAGGCGATATTGGAGGCTGTCATCGCCGGCGATGCGGAACGCGCACGTTCGGCGGCGGAAAGGCACATCGTCTCGGGGCTGGCGCGCTACATGAAGCTTCTCGAACAGGATGAAGGCGCGGTCGAATGACCACATCGCCCGTCCGGATGAGATCGGAAAAGGCAACAGATGAGCAACCCACTCCACGACGCACTCTTTGCTCCGCATGAGGGGCGCGATACGGTTTTTCTGCACTTGCCGGACGGCGGAAGTCTGACGCATGCGGCATTTCTTGCCGAAGCCGACCGCATGGCCAATGCGCTGGCCAGCCTCGGCGTGACGCCGGGCGACAGGGTCGCTGTCCACATCCAGAAGTCGCCCCAGGCGCTGGCACTTTATGCGGCGTGCGTGAAATCGGGCGTCGTGTTTCTGCCGCTCAACACCGCCTACACGCCCACCGAGCTTGAGTATTTCGTGGGCGACAGCCAGGCAGCGGTTTTTGTCTGCGATCCCGGCGAGGTCGACGACCTGAAGCCCGTTGCCGACGCATCCGGCTGCCGCCTCGAAACTCTGGCTCACGATGGCAGCGGTTCCTTTGCCGACCTTGCCGCTGGCCAGCGCGCCGCCTTCGACGCCGTGTCCAGGGACGACGACGATCTGGCCGCGCTTCTTTACACCTCCGGCACGACGGGTCGCTCCAAGGGCGCGATGCTGACCCAGAAGAACCTTCTGTCGAATGCCGAGGCGCTGGTGGACGCATGGCGGTTCGCCGACCAGGACGTTCTGTTGCACGCCCTGCCGATCTTTCACAGCCACGGTCTGTTCGTGGCGACGAACGTGATGCTGCTGGCGGGCGGCTCGATGATCTTCCTGCCCAAGTTCGATCTGGACGCCGTGCTGGCGGCTTTGCCCAAGGCGACGTCGATGATGGGCGTGCCGACCTTCTACACCCGGCTTCTCGACGACGAGCGCTTCACCCGCGATCTGGTCGGGCATATGCGCCTCTTCATTTCCGGCTCGGCCCCGCTTCTGGCCGAGACGCATGAGCGTTTTGCCGCACGCACCGGGCACCGCATCCTCGAACGCTACGGGATGACCGAGACCAGCATGAACACGTCGAACCCGTATGACGGTGAACGCCGCGCGGGCACAGTGGGCTTCCCGTTGCCGGGGGTCGAGGTCAAGGTCTGCGATGCCGAGACCGGCACCGAACTGCCGCAGGGAGAGATCGGCGTCCTGTGGGTCAGGGGGCCGAACGTTTTCAAAGGCTACTGGCAGATGCCCGAGAAGACGAAAGAGGAGTTGCGCGAGGACGGTTTCTTCATCACCGGTGATCTCGCGCGGATCGACGAGGATGGATACGTGACCATCGTCGGGCGCGGCAAGGATCTGATCATCTCGGGCGGCTACAACATCTATCCGAAGGAAATCGAGATGTTCCTCGACGCGCAACCGGGCGTCCTTGAGAGCGCCGTCATCGGCGTGCCGCATCCGGATTTCGGGGAAACCGTCGTCGCCGTTCTCGTTCCGGAGAAGGATGCAGTTCTCGACATTGAGTCCATCGAGGCCGCCGTCAAACGCGATTTGGCCGGCTTCAAGCGGCCGAGGCTTTTCGATATCATCCCGGCGCTGCCGCGAAACACGATGGGCAAGGTCCAGAAGAACGATCTGCGTGCGAAATATGAGGATGCTTTCCGTGAGAGGGCTGTCGGACAACAGGACTGAGAAATCCAAAATTCGGCCAGGTCCTAGCCGTGTGCCGACGTGAGAGCAGTCGCCGTTATTGAGGCAAAAATCAGTGATGAACTGCGAGACGGGGCGCCGTTTTGAGAACGGTCATTGGAGCGGTCAAAGGAGAGCTGTCTGAGGAGGGCGGCGGGTTTTCGTGGTCTCGGAAGACGAGATCATCCTCTTTTCGCTTGGTCTCGACGCGCCGCTAGATCGTCCGCCGGGCGGGATCATGAACGTCAGGTTTCCGCTGTCGCTTGGGAACGTTGAAGACCTGTTCCAAGAACGCGGCATCGACGTCGGCCAGGAGACTGTCCGCTACTGGTGGAACCGGTCCGGTACGATGTTCGCCGCGGAGATCAGACGGAAACGGATCGAGCGTCTGCGGGCCTGTTCAAGATGTCGATGAGCGGCCCGGATGCGAGGGCAAAGGCAACCTCCGGGTAGTGGACCCTATCTGCTCCCGGATCGCGAAGAACGGAAAATTGGAACTCCCTCTCGGTGAACGCTCCCTCCCTTCCTATCCTTCGCTTCGGCGGCTTGTAGCGAAAACATGCTCCGAACCCGAAGCTCGCCTTCGGACGCATCCTCGAGGATTGTGCCTCAGTTGCGACGGAGCAAACTGGTGACATTGTGCTATCGGCAGTAGTATGACGAACTCATAGGTAAGCTATAGGGTGCATGCATGTGACCGACACGCAATCGACCCAAGCGTCGAATTGGCCTGATGTAGTTGGCATTTGCGAAACCTATGCCAATGACCCTCATCGAATGCTCGATATCCTGAGAGCTATTCAGGATCGTTATCGGCACATCTCGCAAGAGGCGATGGAGGTGGTCGCCCGTCAGACCGGCTTGTCGAAGATCGCTGTCGAAGGCGTGGCGAGCTTTTACGCCTTCCTATCGTCCGAGCCGAAAGGTCGGATCACGATTCGGCTCTGCGATGATATCGTGGATCGTTTCGCTGGGCTGACAGAGATCGTCGAAGCCTTCGAATCCGAACTCGGCATCAAGATGGACGAGACGTCACCAGACGGGACGTTTTCGCTTGAGTACACACCCTGCATTGGGATGTGCGACCAAGCACCTGCCGCCATGGTCAACGACGTGATCCTGACGCACCTCACGCCGGAGAAGGTTCGCGAGATCGTGGCCAGGCTGAAATCCGGCAAGCGGCCCGAGGACCTGATTTCTCATCGCTTCGATGATCTGTCGCCGCGGGAACGGGCCGACCGAATGGTCGACGGCAACATCCGACATGCGGGTGCGGTTCTCTTGGGACCGGTGCCGGAGGACGCAGGACTGAAAGCGTCTCTCAACCTTACGCCCGCGCAGATCATCGACACGGTGGAGGCGAGCGGCCTGCGCGGCTGCGGCGGGGCCGGGTTCTCCGCCGGGCGGAAATGGCGCTTCGCTGCCGAGACGGGCGCTGAGAGGCGGTTCATTATCTGTAATGCCGATGAAGGCGAGCCTGGCACCTTCAAGGACCGGGTGCTCTTGACCGAGCGTCCGCACCTTCTGGTCGAGGGTATGACGATCGCCGCGAAGGCCGTAGGCGCGCGGGAGGGGATCATCTACCTGCGCGGCGAATACGTCTATCTGCGCGAGTTGATCGAGGAGATTCTGGCGGATCGTCGCAACCGGGGGCTTCTCGGCGACGGCATACTGGGCGAGAGCGGCTTCGACTTCGACATCCGCTTACAGATGGGGGCAGGGGCCTATGTCTGCGGAGAAGAAGGCGCACTGATCAGTTCCTGTGAAGGGCTGCCGGGCGAACCCAAAACGCGGCCGCCTTATCCGGTCGCACGCGGCTATCTCGGGTTTCCAACCGTGGTGAACAACGTAGAAACCCTCTGCCACGTCGCCCGGATTCTTGACCGCGGGTCAAAGTGGTTCTTCGACATGGGCACCGAAGGCAGCCACGGGACGAAGCTCTTCAGTGTTTCGGGCGATTGCCGCAATCCCGGTGTCTACGAGTTGCCCTATGGCCATTTGGTGGCCGAGCTTCTGGAGATGGCTGGCGGCGAAGAGGCCGCGGCGGTTCTGGTGGGCGGTCCGAGCGGCACAATGATCGCGCGCGACACCTTTGACCGGAAACTGACATTTGATGATCTGGCGACCGGCGGCGCGATCGTGGTTTTCTCCCGGGAGCGGAACATCCTCGAAATTGTCGAGTATTACATGTCGTTCTTTGTCCATGAGAGCTGCGGCTATTGCACGCCGTGCCGGGTTGGAAACGT